>Ga0209062_1000497_pt1 | contig 114409 bp, 104 predicted proteins | sample Coa_R2_2_FD_187158 | JGI IMG/M metagenome (GOLD analysis project Ga0209062, IMG submission 187158) | Surface soil microbial communities from Centralia Pennsylvania, which are recovering from an underground coalmine fire - Coalmine... | ecosystem: Environmental > Terrestrial > Soil >...
CGACAAGCTCCCTTTGGCAAGAGCCGCGGTGGGACGCCGATAGGCGTGCGCATCGCCAACGATGCGCGGCCGTGCCGCAGCACGGCAGGTTGGAAATTTGCGTCTGTCGGCGTTCCGCTTCCTTTGCTGTTGTTTGTCATTGCAAGCGTCGGCGAAGCCATCCGGTGCCGCGGTGAGCCGCGCTCCGCGCAATGACGAGACCGCGACGTGGGCATCGGCGCAACCTGAAACGAAGGCCCCACCCCTTGTTCCGCTGCGCCGCCTCCTTCGCGCCTTCAGGTCACCGGCGTCACACCGCCACGCGCGCGCCAAAGCGCGGCGCGGCAACGGGAGCGCATGCTCTGCGCGCCCCGCGGGGGAGGGGGCTTGAGATGGTTAAACGGGTCTTAACCTCGCCATACCTATGCTATTTCGCTCCTTGACGCGGCGGGCGGTCCCGCTGTTGACGATGTATCGAATGACCCGCCAGTTCAATTCCACTCCGCCGCGCGCGCAGATTGGGCGCTCGCCCTTCGTTCGGCTCCGCGAGCTGTTAGGTGATACGCCGCCAGGCAAGCCGGCGATCAGCCTCGCGGTCGGCGAGCCGCAGCATCCGATCCCCGATTTTGTCGGCCCGGTGATCGCGGCGCATGTCGCCGAATTCGGGCGCTATCCGATGAACAAGGGGCTGGACGCCTTTGCCGCGGCGGTCGGCCAATGGCTGACCCGGCGCTTTGCGCTGGAGCGGCCGGTGGACCCTGCAACCGAGGTGCTGGTGCTCAACGGCACTCGCGAAGGGCTGTTTCTTGCCGCGCTCGCCGCAAAAAACTGGGTCTCGCCGCGCTCCGGCCGCCCGGCCGTGCTGATCCCCAATCCGTTCTATGCCGCCTATGCCGCCGGCGCGATCGCCGCCGATTGCGAACCGGTCTATTTGCCGGCAACGGCAAAGACCGGCTTCCTGCCCGACCTCGACGCGCTCCCTGGTGATCTGCTGGCGCGCACCGCCGCGGTCTTTCTCGCCTCGCCGTCCAATCCGCAAGGCGCGGTGGCCGATCTTGCTTATCTCACCAAGCTCACCGCGCTGGCGCGGCGCTTCGGCTTCGTCGTGCTCTCCGACGAATGCTATTGCGAGATCTACACCAAGCATCAGCCGCACGGAATGTTGCAAGCCGCCGGCCCCGACTTCGAAAAGGTGGTGGTGTTCCACTCGTTGTCGAAGCGCTCGAATCTGCCGGGTCTGCGCGTCGGCTTTGCGGCGGGCGACAGGAAATTTCTGGCAAGCTTTCTGGAATTGCGCAACGTGGCGGCGCCGCAGGTGCCGACGCCCCTGCAGCACGTCGCCATTGCCGCCTATGGCGATGAGCAGCACGTCGAGGAGAACCGGCGGCTCTATCGCGAAAAATTCGACCTCGCCGATCAAATCATCGGCGACCGTTACGGCTATCGCCGGCCGGCCGGCGGCTTCTTTCTCTGGCTCGACGTGTCGGCGCAGGGCGGCGGCGAGAAGGCGGCGCAGCTGCTCTGGCAAAAGGCCGGCCTGCGCGTCGTGCCCGGCCGCTATCTCGCCCGCGAACAGGCCGACGGCAGCAATCCGGGCGCCGACTATATCCGCGTTGCCATGGTGCAGAACAACGCGATCACCGGCGAGGCGATGCATCGCCTGGTCGAGGTGCTGGGGTGAGGATGTCGGTGATTTTGGGCCGGATCATCGCCCGCTCATTCCTGCGCAGGCGGGAATCCAGCGGCATACCTCGGCCGCCCGGGTTGCGTGCGGGCGGCGCCGGATCCCCGCCTTCGCCGGCACGGACGGTGTGCGGTTAACGTCATGCTCAAACAAGAACGCTACGTTTCGGGCCGATTGGATTGATGGCAAGCGACGGGTTCTGGGGCAGGCACAGCGATGTCGATGATCGACCGCAGCCTTGACGGAGTGGCGGCGCTGTCCGGCCAGGTCGGCACGATTTTGCGGCGGTGCCTGCGCGAGCTCGGCGGCATCGCGCTGATCAGCCTTGCCATGATGGCGGGCCTGGCGCTGGCGAGCTGGTCGGTCAGCGACCCATCGCTGAGCCACGCCACCGACGCGCCGGTGCATAATCTGCTCGGCATGCCCGGCGCCATTGCCGCCGATCTTCTGATGCAGCTCCTGGGACTTGGTTCACTGGCGCTGCTGCTTCCCATTGCGATCTGGGGCTATCGGCTTCTGGGCCACAAGCGGCTCAGCCGCGAGCGGCTTCGCCTCTTCGTCTGGGTCCTTGGCGCAGTGCTGACGGCTTCCTTCGCCTCGTGCCTGCCGCGCAGCACGCATTGGCCGTTGCCGTCCGGCCTCGGCGGCGTCATCGGCGATGCCATGCTGCGGCTGCCCGTCGTGTTGTTTCACCTCCAGCTCGTCGGCACCACGCATCTCATCGCCACGATCGCGCTCGGCTTTGCCGCGCTGTTCGCCTTTGGCGTCGCGGCCGGCGCGATCTGGGGCGGCGAAACCGAGGACGACGGCGAGGAAGAGGACGAAGCGGCCGCAGACGAGGATGAAGAAGCGCCCGAGGAGGTCGACAATGCGTGGATATCGCTCGGCTTTGTCGAGCACCACCTGCTCAGCTTCCGCGCCTGGCTGGGCCGCCTGTTTAGACGCCGCACCGGCGCGGCGATGCCGCAGCGCGACAATCCCGCCATCCCGCGCCGGCGCGTCGAACCGCGCTTCGACAGTGGCGCGGCGCACGACGTCGATGAGGAAGAGGACGCGGACGATGCCACGCCGCGGGCGCGCAAGGCGCGGGCCGCGCCGAAACCGCAGCGCCGCGCCTTGGGCGGCTTCCAGTTGCCGCCGCTCGACCTGTTGAGCATGCCGCGAGCGAGCGACCGCACCAAATTGAGCGCCGATCTGATTCAGGAGAACGCGACGCGGCTCGAAGGCGTGCTCGGCGATTTCGGCGTGCGCGGCGAGATCATCAATGCGCGGCCGGGTCCGGTGGTGACGCTCTACGAGCTCGAGCCGGCGCCCGGCATCAAATCCTCGCGCGTGATCAGCCTTGCCGACGATATTGCACGCTCCATGAGCGCGCTCTCCGCACGCGTTGCCGTGGTGTCGGGCCGCAACGCCATCGGCATCGAATTGCCCAACCCGACGCGTGAGAAAGTCTATTTGCGCGAGATCCTCGCCTCGCGCGATTACGGGGAGACCGCTTTCCGGCTGCCGCTCTGTCTGGGCAAATCGATCGGCGGCGAAGCGGTGCTGGTCGATCTTGCGCGCATGCCGCATCTCCTCATCGCCGGCACCACCGGCTCCGGCAAATCGGTCGCCATCAATACCATGATCCTGAGCCTGCTCTATCGACTGAGGCCCGATCAGTGCCGGCTGATCATGGTCGATCCAAAAATGCTCGAACTGTCCGTCTATGACGGCATTCCGCATCTGCTCACGCCGGTCGTGACCGATCCGAAAAAGGCGGTGGTGGCGCTCAAATGGGCGGTGCGCGAAATGGAAGAGCGCTACAAGAAAATGTCGAAGCTCGGCGTGCGCAATATCGACGGCTACAATGCGCGCGTCGCTGAAGCGCGCAAGAAGGGCGAAAAGCTCAATCGGACGGTCCATACCGGCTACAACAAGGAGACCGGCGAGGCGATCTACGAGAACGAGGAGCTCGATCTCGAGCCGCTGCCCCATATCGTCGTCATCGTCGACGAGATGGCCGACCTGATGATGGTCGCCGGCAAGGATATCGAGGGCGCGGTGCAGCGCCTGGCGCAGATGGCGCGCGCGGCAGGCCTGCATGTGATCCTCGCCACCCAGCGACCTTCGGTCGACGTCATCACCGGCACGATCAAGGCGAATTTCCCGACCCGCATTTCCTTCCAGGTCACCTCCAAGATCGACAGCCGCACCATTTTGGGCGAGCAGGGCGCCGAACAGCTCCTCGGCCAAGGCGACATGCTTTATATGGCCGGCGGCGGGCGCATCAGCCGCGTGCACGGGCCTTTCGTCTCCGACGAGGAGGTCGAGAAGGTCGTGCGCCATCTCAAGGCGCAGGGCGCGCCGGAATATCTCGAAGCGGTCACCGCCGAAGATCCGACCGACGAGGACGGCAACCCGATCTTCGATTCGACCGGCATCGGCGCTGCCGATGGCGGCGACCTCTATCAGCAGGCGGTTGCGATCGTCACCCGCGACCGAAAAGCTTCGACAAGCTACATCCAGCGGCGGCTGCAAATCGGTTATAACCGCGCCGCCACTTTGATGGAGCGGATGGAACAGGAAGGCATTGTCGGCCAGCCCAATCATGCCGGAAAACGCGAAATCCTGGTCGAAAGCGCACAGGATGATGCCTATTGAGAATCGCGCGCTTGGCGATTAAGCGGGGAGCTGCGGAAGCCGCGAATTCGCCATATCGCTCGAATAGCGGAATATTCGTGTGGGCATGCGTGAGTGGTGCCGTGCCATCAGGTTGCAGTAACACGTCGTTGTCGGGGCGTCTTGCGGGAGAGGGATATGGCGGCAGTGTTTGCTGCGAGAACCGGTGCTTTAGGATTTTGCGCGGCCCTTATCCTCGGCTTGATCACTGTTAGCGTCACACCGGCTTTCGCCGAAAACGTTCCGCTGCCAACCCCGGCGCCGCAGCCGAAATCCGGCGCCGCGCCAGCGTCGGCCGGCGCGCCGGCCGCCGAAGACAAGCGCCCGGGCTTTTTTCCCTTCACTTTGCCGTTCGGGAACAAATCGGACTCTTCGGGCTCTTCCAATTCATCGAGCCAGGCGACCGCCTTTGATGCCAAGCAACGCGCGCTGCTCGACCGCATCAGCGCCTATCTCTCGAGTGTGCAGACTATGGTCGGCAGTTTCGTGCAGATCGGACCCGACGGCGGCCGCACCGAGGGCACGTTCTATATCCAGAAGCCGGGCCGCGTGCGGTTTACCTATAATCCGCCGAGTCCGATCGACATCATCGCCGACGGCTCGTCCGTCGTGGTGCGCGATCGCAAGCTCGCGACCCAGGATCTCTATCCGCTGTCGCAGACGCCGCTGCGCTATCTGCTTGCCGACCGCATCGACCTGCTGCGCGACACGGATGTCGTCAGCATCACCACCGACGACACATTCGCCACGGTGGTAATCGAGCAGAAACAGGTGATGGTCGGCACCAGCCGGCTGATGATCATGTTCGACGCCAAGGACCTGACGCTCAAGCAATGGACCGTCACTGATCCGCAAGGCTTTGATACGACTGTCGCGGTCTACAATCTCGACACGGCCAAGAAGCCCGATCCCAACCTGTTCGTGATCAATTATGCCCGCGACACCGGTGGGATCAGCAATCAGTGACGAGAAATCGGTGATCATCGATCGGATGTAGCTTGGCGGATAACTCGTCGACAACTATATATGTCGATCATTCAATTGCTGATCGCCGATTCCTGAAACGTGAAGCTCACTGTCACGACGTGGAACATCAATTCGGTGCGGCTGCGCATCGATCTGGTGGCCAAATTCATCAAATCGGCCCGGCCGGATATTCTTTGCCTGCAAGAAACAAAGTGTCCGGACGACAAGTTTCCGCTCAAGCGTTTCAAGCGGCTGGGCTATGAGCATGTCGCGCTGAACGGACAGAAGGGCTATCACGGCGTGGTCGTGCTGTCGCGGCTGCCGTTCGAGCGTTTTGATGTTCAGCTCTTCTGCGGCAAAAGCGATTGCCGCCACATTTCCGCGGTGTTCGGCGAGCGCGCCGGTTTCCGCGATCCGATCACGGTGCATAATTTCTATGTGCCCGCCGGCGGCGACCTTCCCGACCCGGACCTCAATCCGAAATTCGCGCATAAGCTCGCCTTTCTCGACGAGATGCGCGACTGCGCCGTCATCAGGCCGCAAAAGTCCGAGCGCGCAATCCTGGTCGGCGATCTCAATGTCGCGCCGCTCGAGCACGACGTCTGGAGCCACAAGCAGATGGTCCGCGTGGTATCGCATACGCCGATCGAATGCGAGAAACTTACCATGGCGCGCAAATCGGGCGACTGGGTCGATTCAATGCGCGAGCTCACGCCGGAGCCGGCCAAGCTCTACACGTGGTGGAGCTATCGCTCGCCGGATTGGGCGACCGCCGATAGGGGCCGCCGGCTCGACCATATCTGGACCTCGCCGATGCTCGCCGACCGCGTTTCCAGCATTGTCGTCGCCAGGAACTATCGCGGCGCCGCGCGGCCGTCGGATCATGTGCCGGTCACGGCCGCGATCGAAGTGTAAGTGGAGCCTGGGTTGAGCGAGGCGAAAGCCGGGAAGGCGAATTTGCCGGGTTTCGCTGCGCCCGATCCGGGCTACGATTGCGGCCCCGTGTCGCGCGCCAAAGCCGCGCGGATGTTTTCCATCTCGCGCGCCCATTGCTCGGCGCGCGCGGCAATCAGCTCACGCAGCCGCCTTGCCGCGTCCGGGTGGCTGTCGAGCATCTTTAGGAACATGGCGCGCGAAATGCGCAGCACCAGCGCCGGCTCGCGAGCCGTCGCCGTCACGGGCCGCGTCGTTTCCGCAAGCAGCGCCGATTCGCCGAGCAAGGCGCAGGGACCGACAACGGTTTCAGGATCGTTCGGTCGCGTCGTGTTCAGCGAGAACGAGCCCTCTTGAATCACATAGGCGCAATCGGCGGCATCGCCGGCCTTGAACAGGACCTGCCCTTCCTCGACGGTATAGCTTTCGGCGCCGATGGCGAGAATGCGCAAGGCGCCGCTTCCGAGGCGGCGGAGAACCGGTACGCGCTCCAGGAACGCGATGTCGTCCTCGATCGTCATGCGACCTTCGATCAGGGGACCAGTTTGTAGCCGCCAGCTTCGGTCACCAGAATGGCGGGCGCCGCTGCATCCTTTTCGATCTTTTGCCGCAACCGGTAAATGTGCGTTTCCAACGTGTGGGTCGTGACGCCGGAATTGTAGCCCCAGACCTCCTGCAACAGCGTTTCGCGCGACACCGGCTTCTGTCCGGCCCGGTACAGATAGCGCAGGATCGAGGTCTCCTTCTCGGTCAGCCGCACCTTGCTTCCCTTCGGGTTCAAGAGCAGCTTTGAGCTTGGTCGGAACGTGTAAGGCCCAATCGTGAAGACCGCGTCTTCGCTCGCCTCATGCTGACGCAATTGTGCGCGGATGCGCGCCAGCAGAACCGCAAAGCGGAACGGCTTGGTCACATAGTCGTTGGCGCCCGATTCGAGCCCGAGAATAGTGTCGGAATCCGTATCGTGGCCGGTCAGCATGATGATCGGCGCCTTAAAGCCGTTCTTGCGCAAAATGCGCACAGCTTCACGGCCGTCGATATCCGGCAGGCCGACATCCATGATCACCAGATCGATCTGCCCGGTCTTTGCGGTTTGCACGCCTTTGCTGCCGGTATCGACGGCGATCGCCTGGAACTCCTCGTGCAGGGAAAGCTGCTCCGTCAGCGCGTCGCGCAGTTCGGCATCATCGTCCACAATCAGAATGGTACGCGTATTCGGCATTCAATCCGGCCCTTGCCGCTTTGCCGCCCCGGTGGGCGCCAAGCAATACCGGGCGCCTTAGGCTGGCGCCAACTAGAACATTGCAGGATACAGGAGCAAGCGACGGTTGGGAATCCGGGGCTATGACGATGCAAAGGACGGTGCTTTCCTGTATTCGCGTGCGCTCCCGCCCGGGGGTGCGCTCGCAAGGTTGGCTGAAGCTCGGGTCCATGACCGTACCTGTCGCGCTCGGCCGCAGCGGCATTCGGCCGCTCAAGCACGAAGGCGACGGTGGCACGCCGGCCGGGCGCTTTCAGCCGGTGCGACTGTGGTGGCGCGCCGATCGGCTGCCGCGGCCGCGCACGTTCTTGCCGGTGCGCCGAATAGCGTCCGATGACGCCTGGTGCGAGGATCCTGCGGACCGCCGCTACAATCATGCCTTCAAGCGGTCGGCCAATGAACCAGGCGATCGGCTCAAGCGCGACGACCATCTCTACGATCTGATCATCGAGATCGATCACAATTCGCGGCCCCGCGTGGCCGGACGCGGCAGCGCGATCTTTGTCCATGTGGCGCGTCCCGGATTGAGCCCGACGGCCGGCTGCGTTGCGCTCAAGCGCGCTGATCTCATCCGGCTCGTGGCGCGCCTGGGACGCCGGACCGCGATCTTAATAGATCATTAAACTATAGATCACGCTGCGCTCTGCGATCGAGCGCCGAAAATCGCCGTCCCGACCCGCACATGGGTGGCGCCGAAGGCGATTGCTGTCTTGAAATCGGCGCTCATGCCCATGGAGAGCAAGCGCAGCCCGTTGCGCTTTGCGATCTTGGCGGTGAGCGCAAAATGCGGCGCCGGCGCTTCGTCATATGGAGGAATACACATCAGCCCGGAAACTTCGAGGCCGTAATCCTCCTTGCATGCCGCGAGAAAGGCGTCGGCATCCTGCGGCAGCACGCCGGATTTTTGCGGCTCCGCGCCGGTATTGATTTCCACAAACAGCAGCGGATGTCGGCCCTGCTTGCGGACCTCTTTGCTCAGCGCCTGCGCCAGGCTCGGCCGGTCGAGCGAATGGATGGCGTCGAACAAGGCCACCGCGTCGTGCGCTTTGTTTGATTGCAGCGCGCCGACCAGGTGCAGCTCAATGCCCGAATATCGCGACATCAGAGGCGGCCATTTGGCCTTCGCCTCCTGCACCCTATTTTCCCCGAAGACCCGCTGCCCGGCGGCGATGACCGGCTCGATGGCGTCGGCACCAAAGGTCTTGGAAATCGCGACCAGCGTGACGCCTGCCGGGTCGCGCCGGGCGTCGCGGCAGGCCGCGGCGATCTCGTCACGCACTGTCGCGATGCCTTCCGTCCGATTCATGGTTTCCATTTGATGAATTTGTAAGTCGATCAATTCAAATTTTAGCGTTGCGCCCAAGCGCATTTTTACGCGCATTCGCTAGATTGTGGAACGGGGCGGGGGTGCGCGGAATGCCTGACGGCCAGCTAAAATCGAAACGCCTTTCGCCGGCTAAAACGCCGAACAAGCCGCTGTTTTCCATCCGTGCCCGTTTGATTGCGCTCGCGCTCCTGGCCATTGCGCCACTGATACTCGAGCGCCTGCATGGGCTTGCACAAGCGCGGGCAGCCCGCATCGAACAGGCCTACAGCGAGGTGAGCGAGCTTGCAAGGCGCGGCGCCGAAACCCAGCGTGAAGTTATGGCCTCGGTGCGTACGCTGCTGCTGGTCATCGCGCGGGTCTACGCCGATATGCCGCTCGAGCCCTCGACCTGCAGCAAATATCTGGCGAACTTGACCAGCGATGTTCAATGGATCCGCGGCATTTCCGTCGCCGGCACTGACGGACGCATCAAATGCGCGACCGATCCGATGTCGGTTGGGCTCAACGTATCGGATCGGCCGCATTTCCAGAATGCCTTGACATCGCGCGAGTTCGCGTTGTCGGACTACATCATCAGCCGCACCGGCCAGATGCCGGCCGTCGTCGCGAGCTTCCCTGCGGTCAAGGATGACGGTTCGCTCAACGGCATCGTGCTCGCGGTGATCAATCTCAAGTGGATCGGCGAGCTTGCTGCGGCCGCGGCAGAAACTTCGAGCGCGTCGGTGTTTATGCTCGACGGCGCCGGCACCGTGGTCGCGGGCTCGCCGGATCAGCAGAGCTTCATCGGCAAGCGGTTTGCCGACAACGCCTTGGTGCGGGACATGCTGGCCAATGACAGCGGCACTGCAACCTTGCCCGGGTTTGACGGTCTGCAACGCATCTTCGCCTATCTGCGGGTGCCGTGGACCCAAGCGCGGCTCGCCGTCGGCCTCGACGAAAATGTGGTCCATAGCGGCATCGATCGCGCTATTGATTTTGCTTATCTGCAGCTCATTGCCTTTGGCCTGTTTGTTCTTCTTGTCGCCTGGTTCGGCGGCGAGCAGCTTGTAGTGCGGCCGATCCGCTCGCTGGTGCGTACGGCGACGCGCTTCGGCCGCGGCGATCTGCACGTGCGGGCGACGCAAGAGCCCTGGGTCGCCGAGTTTGCGCCGCTCGCCGCCGCGCTCGATGACATGGCTGGTAAGCTTGCGGCGCGTGAAGAAGAGCTGCAGATCGCCAATGCACACCTGGACGAGCTCGCCAGTCTCGATGGGTTGAGTGGGCTGGCCAACCGGCGCGGCTTCGACCGCGCGATCGAGCGGGAGTGGCAGAAGGCCAGGCAGAACGGCCAGCCGCTCGCGCTTATGATGGTCGACATCGATCATTTCAAGCTGTTCAATGATCGCTATGGCCATGTCGCGGGCGATACGTGTCTGCGCGCAGTCGGCGAAACGCTGTCGTTGGTCACGATCGACGAGGCGATACTGGTCGCCCGCTATGGCGGCGAAGAATTTGCGTTGTTGATGCCGGGGCTTGACATTCAGCGCGCCGCAGCGCTGGCCGAAGAAGCGCGGCAGGCGGTTGAAGACCTGATGATCAATCATGCCGAATCGCCGTGTGGCCATGTCACCATCAGCATAGGCGTCGAATCCATGGTGCCCGAGGAACAGCAGAGCTTTGCCGATCTGGTCGAGGCCGCGGATAATGCGCTTTATGCAGCCAAGCGCAGCGGACGCAACGCCGTGGTGGCGCGGATCTCAGAGCCGCTGCGTGCCGCATCCTGATTATTCCCGACGGGCGAGACCTTGCTGAGCTCCCATCGGTTCGCATTCCGGCGGCGCGGCAGCCGTTGAGCCGACCCGGCTGTCGCTGCTTGCGCCGGACGAGGTCTCCGCCCAAGATGCGCTCCACGCAGGCGCGCCCACACGCGTCGGACGATCATGAACGCTCACTGGTCAGAAGGACCATGCCGCGCACGCTGTTCGACAAGATTTGGGACTTCCATCGCATCGGGCAACGCGTCGACGGCCGCGATCTGCTTTATATCGATCGCCATGTCTTGCATGAGCTGCACGCGCACCATGCGTTCGCGCAGCTCGAAAAGCAAAAACGGCCGGTGCGCCGGCCGGACCTCACCTTTGCCGTGCAGGACCATACGGTTGCGACTGCGCCCGGACGCGACGAAAACACCAATCCGAGCGGCGCCGCCTTCATCAAGGCGATGCGCGACGGCTGCCGCAAGAACGGCATTCGGCTGTTCGACATTGATGACCGCGAGCAGGGCATCTGCCATGTGGTGGCGCCGGAGCTCGGCATCGTGTTGCCGGGGGCGACGCATGCGGTGCCGGACAGTCATGCCGCGACAGTCGGCGGCCTCGGCGCGCTCGCTTTCGGCTGCGGCACCAGCGAGCTTGCGCATATCCTCGTCACCCAAGTGATAGCAATGAAACGGCCCAAACGCATGCGCGTGCGGCTTGATGGCCGGCTCGGCCCGCATGTCAGCGCCAAGGACGTCGCCTTGCGGCTGATCGCGGAAGTCGGCGTTGCCGGCGCGCGCGGTTATGCCGTGGAATATGCAGGCACCGCCGTCGCTGCGATGCCGATCGAGCAGCGCATGACGCTGTGCAATCTCAACATCGAAATGGGCGGCCGCTCCGGCTTTGTGGCACCGGACGATGCGACATTTTCTTGGCTCGAGGGCCGGCCCTATGCGCCCAGGGGCCGCATGTGGGATCGCGCTCTTACTTATTGGCGCACACTGGCAACCGATGACGATGCCGCCTTCGATCGCGAGATCGCGCTGGATTGCACAAGCCTCGAGCCGCAGATCAGTTGGGGCACCGATCCGAGCCAGGTAGTCGGCATTTCGGAGAAAGTCCCCGACCCAGCAGCAATCGACGCCGGCCGGCGGGCCGCCGCGGAAAGTGCTTTCGTCTATATGGGACTGGCGCCCGGAATGCCACTGAAGGGTCTGCCCGTCGATCGCGTGTTCATTGGCTCTTGCACCAATAGCCGGCTGCCGGATCTGCAAGTGGCGGCTGACATTGTGCGCAGCCGGCATGTTGCGGAAGGCGTATTCGCCATGATTGTGCCTGGGTCGTCGAGCGTCAAACGCGAGGCCGAGGCCGCGGGCCTCGATCGCATCTTCCGCAATGCCGGCTTCTTCTGGGGCGAGTCCGGCTGCTCGATGTGCGCCGGCGGCAATGGCGATCGCGGCAAGCCGGGCGAGCGCATCGTTTCGACCACCAATCGCAATTTTGAGAATCGCCAGGGCCCGAAAGTGCGCACACATCTGGCGAGCCCGGCCACAGCCGCGGCGAGCGCGGTCGCCGGCCGCATCGCCGACGTGCGGCAGCTCGTGGCGGGAGCGGCATGATACAGCCATTCACGCGTCATATCGGCATTGCCGCGCCGCTTCTGGTCGACGATATGAACACCGACCAGATCGCGCCATTCTTGGCGTCGCGCAGTCTCAAGGACGACTACAGGATCATGCTGTTTAATCGTCATCGCTTTCGCGACGACGGCAGCGAAAATCCGGATTTTGTGCTGAACAAGCCGCAATTTCGGAAGGCCGGCATTCTGGTTACCGGCCACAATTTTGGTGCCGGCTCCTCCCGCGAATCGGCAGTCTGGAGCATGCTCGCCAATGACATTCGCGTCATCGTGGCAAAAAGCTTTGCCGATATTTACCGCGAGAACTGTCTGCAGAATGGTTTGCTGCCGGTCGTGCTCGAGCCGGACGTTGCCGATGCCTTCATTGCGCGCGTCGTCGCCGTCGATGGCGCGGCGCCTTTCACCGTCGATCTCCTGGCGCAAACCATCAGCGGACCGGGCGGTCCGGATGTCGTTTTCCAAATCCCGGCCGCCGAGCGCACGCGCCTGCTCGAAGGCCTCGACGATATCGGCATGACCATGAAACATGCCGATGAGATCGCGGCATGGGAACAAGCGGCCGCCAAGGCGCAACCGTGGCTGCAGACCGCACGAGATCGCCGGCAAGTCTGATGAAGGCCCGTTCGTAGACCCAACAGGAGAGAACACAATGAGTGTGCGAAAGAAATTCCGCGCGCTGATGTCGGCCAAGCGGCTCGTCCTGATGCCCGGCGCCTACGACGGCCTGTCGGCGCGCATCATCGAAGCCGAAGGCTTTGAGGCGATCTGCGCCGGCGGCAATGCCGCGATCGGCTCGATGCTGGCGCAGCCCGATACCGGCCAGTCGAATATGCGTGATTATGCCGACCACTACGCGCGCATCTGCGGCGCCGTGAATATGCCGGTCTATGTCGACGCCGATACGGGCTTCGGCGGCGTCAACAATGTTCGGCAAATGGTGCGCGCCTTCGAGGCCGCCGGCGCCGCCGGCGTTTTTATCAGCGATCAGGTCTTTCCCAACCGCTGCGGCTATCTGCCCGGCAAGCAGATTGTCCCGGTCGAGCAGATTTTGGCCAAGCTCAAAGCGGCGCTCGATGCGCGAACTGATCCGGACTTCTTCATCGCCGGCCGCACCGATGCCATGGCCGTTGAAGGTCTTAGTGCCGCGATCGAGCGCTGCCAGCTGTTCATGGAAGCGGGCGCCGACATGGCCAAGCCGATCGGCGTCGACACCATCACCGACATCAAGCGGGTGATCCGCGAAGTGAGCGGCCCACATATGGCAACCCTGTCGCAAGCGGCAGGGCGGCAGGAGCGCAGCCTCGAAGAGCTGGCGGCGGCCGGCGTCGCCGCGGCGACCTTCCCCTCGATTGCGCTGTTCGCGGCCGCGCACGCGGTGCGCAACGTGCTGCGCATCCTCAAGCGGCAGAATTCAATGACGGCGACCTTCGATCACCTGCTGTCACTCGATGACTATTACGAGCTGGTCGGGCTCAGACAGCAGCTCGCGCGCGAGGAAGCCTATGACAAGGCGGCAGCGGCCTTGGTTCATAAGCGGGCTGCGGAATAGGGCGGGCCCATCGCGTCATCGGCCTGTGGAAAACTCGGAATGGAAGGCGGAGCCGAAAAGAAAGGGGCCGGCACGAGGCCGGCCCTTCCCCCATACAAGTGCTGTACAGCAACTTACCCCTTAGTAACGACCGGCGGAGGGGCCTTACCCTTGCCGACTTGTGCGCAGCCCGCGATGCTCAGGAGAGCCAACACCGCGGCTGTTGCTAAAGCGAGCTTTTTCATGAAGAGAACTCCCCCTTGTCATGACGGGATTAACCATACAGGTGCGACCACCTGTCCTCTAGTGCTGAAAAGACACAGTCTCGATCTGATTTTATCGCCCGCGCGGTTTCATACCCGACATAATCGCCAAAAGGTACGGCAGCACCGGCCCAAATGCGCCAAATAGGCCATTGGCCCTGGAGTTCTGCAGCAAAACACCGCCCAATGCCGGCCAGGGGCGGTCAATAGGGGCGAGATTTTGGGAAGCCAGCCCGCAGCGCCGCGGCGTTGCAAATATGGCGCACTGCAGAAAATCTGTTGAGGCCTGCCGAACATTTGCCATCGGCGGACGGCCAATTGTTGGTACCATTGAGGGAGTGAGGGCGCAGCGACCGCGACCGAATCGCCGGGGGACGGCCGCGGCGTCGAAAAACAGTCATCCAATCAGTTACCTCGATGGCTTGTCGCGTCACTCGGAGGGCATCATGCGGCTTACGCTAAGCGACCGGTCCCGTTCTGTACGATTGGCAAGCGCGTTCGCTCTGGCGACGCTCCTCAGTTTCGGCCTTTCGTCGGCGCGCGCGCAGAGTATCAGTTCGGGCGGCCAGAAGCTGCAAATTACGCGCGAAGGCGCCAAGACCGGCTTGGTGACCGTCGGCTCCGGTCCGTATTTCGTTGAATTTCGCTCGCGCTATGCCTGGGATTACGGCCACACCTATATCGTTCACGGCAAGGTTGGCGAGCCGCTCACGCGGGCCAGCGTAGCCGGGCTCTCACCAGTTGGCGACGACGCGACGGCATGGGTGATCGGCCACTACGTTCCGGTGCCGGCGGAAACGGGCTGGACCGACGGCGACCTCGAAGACAAATACATCACCTCGCGTTTTCGCGTGCTGATGAGCAAGGAGCAGTACGATCGCACCATGGCCTATGTCCGCGATCTGCAGGGGCGTTCGCATATGTGGAGCGCGGAACTCTACAACTGCAACGCTTTCGTCGCCGACATCGCCAAGCAAATGGGCCTGCGGGTGCCGTCCTCGACGCTGATCTATCCCAAGATATTCATCAATCATCTTCGCATGATGAACACGAACAATCCCAACGCGGATGAGACCTTGGTCAGCGACAACGTCAAGGAGATGAGCAATCCGACCCGCGACGGTCGCGCCATGATCGCCAACAATGTCTACACGATCGGGCCGAACGGGCAGCCCCAGTCGCGCGTGGCGCCGGCAAATCCGTCGTCGACGCCAAAAGTGACGATCGGCACCGTGCACGTGTCGAGCAAGACAACGAGCCCGGATGCGGCGGCTGTGCCGTCGCGCTAAAGAGCGCGCGCCAACACACGGAACAATCGTGCAAGCATCGAAATCTACGCTGATCGCAGCGTTGGCGACCGGCTTTCTGCTTTCCGCCTGCGCCACCAACCAGACCTCTTCGCCGCAAGGTCCGCTAGCCGGCAGCGAGTCGCCGTCGGCGGCGCCGGCGGGAGTTGGGCAACGCGATCTGACGCCGCAGGAAAAGAAAGTGATCGTCGATGCGGTCTCGCCGTCGCTGCGCAATCCGGGCTCGGCCAAATACCGATGGGCCAAGTTTCCAGCCGTCGTGACCGAAGAGTCGGTCAATTATTGCGCGACGGTCGACGCGCAAAGTCCTTATCCCGCCTATAACGGGCGCCAGGCCTATATCGTCGAGGCGCACATGTCCGGCGGCCGTGTGACCTCGGCGGTGATGGGCCTGATCGCCGGCGGCAAGGATTTCGCAATCGTCAGCAATATGTGCGCGAAATACGGACTCGATCCGAAGAACGCGACCTGATCCGAGCGGCGCAAGCGCGGATTATGCGGTTAATTTAGACTAAGCCTGCGGCGCCCATTCCTCGGCACTGGCGCCGGCCAGCGATTGCACGCGCGCCTCGTCGGCGGCGAGCTCGTGCGCCGGGCCGGAATAGACCACGTGACCGTCATCGAGCACATAAGCGTGGTCGGCTACTTCAAGGCTCATGCGCACATTTTGCTCGACCAGCAGAACCGTAATGCCCTCCGCGCGCATCTTGCTCACGATGCGAAAGACCTCGCGCACGATCAGCGGCGCCAGTCCCTGTGACGGCTCATCGAGAATGAGCAGTTTCGGATTGAGCAATAGCGCGCGGGCGATCGACAGCATTTCCTGTTCGCCGCCGGAAAGCTGTCGGCCGCGACTGGCCCTGCGCTCACGCAGGCGCGGAAAAAGCTCGTAAATGGCGGACAGCGTCCACGGGCCCGCCCGCTCCCGCGGCACCAGCAAGTTCTCTTCCACCGTAAGGTTGGGAAAGATCCTTCGGCCCTCCGGCACATAGCCGACGCCGAGCGAGGCCACGCGAAACGACGGCCATCCGGTGGTCGCGGTGCCGAAAATCTTGACGTGGCCTTGGCGCGGCGGCGTCAGCCCCATCAGGCTGCGTAGCGTCGTCGTCTTGCCGGCGCCGTTGCGGCCGAGCAGCGCCGTGACTTGGCCCTGCGCGGCTTCCAGGCTGACGCCGTGCAGGATGTGGCTCTTGCCGTAATAAGTGTGCAAGCCTTCCGCCGTCAGCGCTGCGCTCATCGCAGGTCCCTCAAGCGGCTTGACCAAGATAGGCGGTCTGCACGGCCTCATTGGCGGCAATCTCCCGCGGCGTACCCTCGGCGAGGAATTTGCCTTGATCGAGTACCATGATGCGGTCCGCGAGGTGAAACACCACACGCATGTCGTGCTCGATCAGCACGATGGTCAGTTTGGAATCCTTGTGCAGGCGGCGGATAAGCTGCGTGATGTCGTAGGTTTCCTGGTCGCCCATACCCGCCGTCGGCTCGTCGAGCAGCAGGAGCCGCGGCTTGAGCGCGAGCGCCATCATGATCTCGGTGGCGCGTTGGTCGCCGTGCGAGAGCTCGCCGACCGGCCGCTCGGCTTTCTCGGCAAGCCCGCTTGTCGCCAGCAGTTCGGCGACGCGGTCGCGAATTTTCCCGTCATCGTTCTGCGATAGCCAGGCGCGCAGCCGAAGCCCGGAGGCGACCTCGACAGCGATGCGAAGATTTTCCCGCACCGTCAGCTCGGGAAAGATCTCGGTGATCTGAAAGGTGCGCGCCATTCCGCTGTGCACGCGTTCCGCCGGCGCAAGGTGAGTGACGTCCTTTCCGTCGAAGACGATGCGGCCAATAGTCGGCGAAAAGAAGCCGGTGATCAGGTTGAAGAAGGTGGTCTTGCCGGCGCCGTTGGGGCCAATGATGGCGCGCAGCTCGCCCGGCTCCACCGTCATCGAGATGTTGTTGACGGCAATCAGGCTGCCGAAGTGCTTGGAGACACGTTCAACGCGTAACAGACTCACGGCTCCCCCGAGGCGCTTTTGCTTGTGGTTGCGACCGCCCAGCTATCTCTAAATGACTATGGCCGTTCGATCAAATGAATGTTCCACCATGCGCGCCTGGTCGGCCATGCGCCGCAAAATCGCGCCGGGCGCCGTTATAATGCAAGCTAAGCGCCCTGTTCGGCGGGGAAGAAGTCGTCCCAAACCCGATGCAGCCTGGTGATCGCGCCCTCGAGCGGCGAGACGGAGAGCCGCTGACCTTCGCGGCGGACGAGGCCAAAGCGGTCGAGCGTCGCGAGCGCATCGCCGATGGCGAAGTCAACGTCAACGCCGAAATGCGTTTTGAGCCACACCTCGATGCGCTGGGCAAGCTCCGCGCCGGTCGGCGCCGAAGGCGCAACCCGCAGGAAGTGGTAGGCGAGCAGCGCCTCCTTGCATTCCTGGTCCTCGGCGGTGGCGATCAGCGAATCGAAGATGCCGGCATTGTTGTTGACGTTGCGGTAGTAGATGTTTTCGGTCAGCTCGATGTGATATTTGAGCGACTGGCGCTGATATTTGAGCCATTGGCGCGCAATGAAACCGCCGAGCGCGACGAGCCCGGTCAAGGCGGCGAGTGCGGTCGCCATATCCTTGTCCGCAACCGAATTGGACGCGCCCAAATAATACCCGATCACGACGAACAGCACGGCGAGCGTGGCATAAAGCTTGAGCAGAATGGGAATGCCGCCGGCAATGGCCGGCACGCCGAGCGTCACCTTGTCGAAATTGCTCATCACCACGCGCGCATTGGGAAACAGCGCGTAGAGATCGCCGCAGGCGATATTGCGGAAATATTTGAGCAGCACCGAGCCGGGAACGATCTTGCGCCGCTTGAGCATGCGCAATTCCCGCCGCGAGCCGATTTCGCTTTGCGTTTTCATCGCCACCACAAGGACCACATCGTCAAATACCTGCGTTTCAACCTTGCGCCGCCGCAGGCCGAACCACTCGGCGACTTCGAACTGTTCGATATGGTGGCCGCGCCGGTAAAAGCGCACGTCGCGAAAATCGTCGTGATGCGCTTTCACCTCGACGCGCAACACGCTGCGCCGGCGATGCGCGTCGATGACGTCGGCATGCGGCAGTTCCTGGAAGTTGGCGTCCTTGAGAACCTTGTCGAGCGATCGCAGCAAGTCGGCATAGGCGGTCTCCAGCTGGGCGGGACGAGTTGGGCCGCGTGCGGCCATTTCCGGGCTGAAATAATAATAGTCGTTGCGTAGCCGCTCGAGCGTCTCGGAATATTCATAGTGACAAATTGAGCGCAGCATCTGCGCCAATCGCCGAAACTGCTCGCATTCTTCTTTGTTGGCGAAATCGCCCTGCTTGACCAGCACATCAAGCAGATCGAAGCGGCGAATCGGAATGAATTTGTCGCCGCTCTGATTGGTCGCCGGCGCCGGCTCTTCAGGGTCGGCGGCCAGGCTTGGTTGCATCGCGCTCATCGGCGTTTCGAAGCTCGCAGTGGCTAGGGCGAGGCATACATCGTACGGGCGTCCGCGCTGAAGGCCTTACGCGACGCAGGATCGAGATAGAACATGTGGCCGCCACGATAGAGCCTCAATTCGGCGCGCGCCTCGCCGCCGAAAGTCGGAAGGTGATCGAGCACATAGCGCGAATCCTCATACGGCGTCACCATGTCGCTATAACCGTGCGCGATCAGCAGCCGGAACGACGGGGTCAGCGCCAACAGCACGCGCAGATCGTCGGCGACGCTCGGCTGATTGCGGCCGCTGCCCCAATCCCATCGATGAGAAACATCCGATTCGAGCAAGTTATAAGTCATGTCGGTTTTGAAGCCGAGCTGGTCGCGCGCGTAAGCGACAAAGGCGCTGCCATAGCTGCGGATCACGCCGTCGAGGATCGGATCGGGGCCGCGTGCGACTGGTACTTCGGGATAGGGATCGTCGGAAGCGAAGGTCGCGTCGTAATGGCTGACGATCTTGTGATCGCCGATATGAAGATTTTTGACGTAATCGTCGCGGATGAAGCCGCGCGTCGCCGCAATCGCATCGGCGGAAACGCCGGTCATTTCGGCGACCTTCGCGTAAAATTTCCTGGCCGCATCGCCTTGCAGCGGCGGGCCGGCAAGCGTGCTCAGATAGTCGGTGAGCGCGAAGTGTTCGGCGTCCGCCAGCGCCTCCCGGGTGAACTTGCCTTTGCGTTCGAGCTCGGCCGCGGCCAGCGAAGGCAGCTGCAGCGCGGCGCCGAGTGCAAAACGCTCGCCGCCGAACTGAAAGGCGGCTTCGAGCATCGGCGACAGCATCAGGATGCCCGACACCACGACGCCCTGATCGTTCTGCAGGTCGCGCGCAACCTTGGCGGCGCGAAAGCCGCCGTAGCTTTCGCCCAGGATGAATTTCGGCGAGGTCGCCCGCCCGTTCTTGGCGATGTAGAGCGCAATCACCTTGGCCATGGATTGCGCGTCCGCGTCGATGCTCCAAAACGCCTTGGCCCCGTCGGGCTTGGCGGCGCGGCTCCAGCCGGTGCCGACCGGATCGATCAGTACCAGATCGGTGAAGGCAAGCCAGGCGTCGGGATTGTCGACGAGATGCACTTTCGAGCCGTCGCGGCCGTTGAGGCCAAATTCTGCGACGCGCGGGCCGACCAGGCCGAGATTGAGAAAGGCGGAGGCGGCGCCCGGCCCGCCATTGAACACGAAGGTGACCGGCCGCCGCTCCGGCATGTCAGTCTTCGCGACATAAGCCGTATAGAAGACCGCGGCCGAGCGCTCGCCGGACTGATCGAACAGCGGGAACGTGCCCGCGGTCGCCGTATAAGCGAGCTCGCCCGACGGCAGAGCAATGCTGTGCTCAGTGGTTGAATCCGGCGGCAGGAGCGAGAGGACGCCGGGGCCGCCCTGCTGGCCGCCCTGGTGTCCCGCCCGGGCGCTCTCGTCATGATGCTCCTGGGCAAGGGCGACGGCCGCCTGGGCAACCGATGCGAAAAAGACGAACGCAGTAAACAGGCAACGCAGTTTGCACATGAGCTTTCCCGGCTGGCGGCGGAGCGCGCGTTTCACTCGAGCTCGATGGCGCCTTCGATCTCGACGGCAAGGCCAAGGCCATCGACCGTCAAAGTCATCTTTGCCGGCAAAGCCTCGTTGCCTTTCAGACGGCCACCGGATACGGCTTGGCGCACCGCCTGCTCGATTTCGCGCTGCGAGGTAATGCCGACCTTCTTGAGAAATTTTCGCACGCTCACATTGAGTACATCTTCGTTCATGGTCGCCTCGTGAAGTGCCGGAAAGATGGCCATTCCTGACGGCATTTTATCGAATTCGCCGGCGTGGAACGACTGCCTGCAACGCCTGCGGGCCGGTGGACAAGGCCGACAAGATCGGAGAAGTTTTTGCCGCTTGCCGCTCTCGATGCCGTCATTCTGAAGTAACGGTGGCGAAAAACAAAATTGGGAGACGCCAGTAATGCCCTTTCCCCGCGCTTCAAAGGCTCTCGCTCGTTTCACGGTGCTCGATCTGACCCGCGTCCGGGCGGGGCCGACCTGCGTGCGTCAGCTTGCCGATTGGGGTGCCAACGTCATCAAGATCGAGTCGCCGCCTGGGCTGGATGACCAGATGGGCGGCCCGCGCGAGGGGCCGGATTTCCAGAATCTGCACCGCAACAAGCGCAGCATGACGCTTAATCTCAAGGCGCCGGAAGGGCTCGCCGCGCTCAAGCGCATGGTCAAAAAGGCCGACGTCGTGGTGGAGAATTTCCGTCCCGACGTGAAGAAACGGCTCGGCATCGACTACAGGACGCTGTCCAAGGTCAATCCGAAAATCGTCTATGCCAGCATTTCCGGTTTTGGCCAGGACGGTCCCTATGCCAGCCGCCCGGGCTTCGACCAGATCGCGCAAGGCATGGGCGGGCTGATGTCGATCACCGGCCTGCCGGGCCAGGGCCCGGTTCGCGTCGGCATCCCGGTCGCCGATCTTACGGCGGGTTTGTTCGCGGCGCTTGGGATTCTGGTCGCGCTGCTCGAACGCGAGAAATCCAAGAAGGGCCAGCACATCGCGACGTCGCTGCTGCAGGCGCAGATCTTCATGCTCGATTTCCAGGCGGCGCGCTATCTGGTCGCCGGTGAAGTCGCCGGGCAGGCCGGCAACAATCATCCGACCAGCATTCCGACCGGCGTGTTCAAGACCAAGGACGGCCATATCAATATCGCCACCACCGGAGGGCGCATCTGGCAGCGCTTTTGCGAGGCGGCCGAAGCGCCGCATCTGTTGAAAAACCCCGACTATGCAACGCCGGAATTGCGCTCCAAAAATCGCGACGCGCTCAATGCCGAGATCGATGGACTGCTCGCCGGTCGCACCAGTGTCGAGTGGGTTGAACGCTTCAACGAGGCCGGCGTGCCGTGCGGCCCGATCTATTCGATCGATCAGGTTTTTGCCGATCCGCAAGTGCGGCATCTTGGTATCGCGCAGAGCGTGACCAAAAAGGACAACAGCAAGATGACGCTGGTCGGTCAGCCGGTGACCCTGTCGCGGACGCCTTCGCGGCTGGCGGCGCGGCCGCCCGAACTCGGCGAGCATACGGATGAGATCCTGAAGGAGTTTGGCTTCTCAAAGCGCGACATCGCGGCCCTGCATAAGGCCAAGGCTGTTTGATTGTGAAGCATCGTTTTTACAATCGTCGTCGTCGGGCTTGATCCAGCAACCCATGGGCGGCGACGCTGCATGGAGGCGCGGGTCAAGACCGCGCATGACGCCGAGGAAGGAAGTAAAAATGTCTGAAACCGACAAGATGCTGTCGCGCAAAGAAGGCCGTGTCGGCATCGTGACTTTCAACAATCCCGAGCGGCACAATGCGGTGTCGCTCGAAATGTGGGCGGCAACCAAGCATATTCTCGACGGCTTTGCCGCTGACAGCGACATTCGCGTCGTCGTTCTCACTGGCGCCGGCGGCAAAGCCTTCGTATCGGGCGCCGACATCTCAAAATTTGCGAGCGAGCGCGCGACCCTTGACGCGATCCGCGCCTATAACGTGAAGACCGACGCGGCCTATGCCAGCATCGCTGAATTTCCCAAGCCGACCATCGCCATGATCCGCGGCTATTGCATCGGCGGCGGGCTCGGGCTTGCGACCTGCTGCGATCTGCGCATTTGCGCCGACGATGCGCGCTTTGCCGTGCCGGCGGCGAAGCTCGGCCTGGGCTACGGCTATAGCGGCCTCAAGCGGCTGGTCGATATCGTCGGCCCGGCCTTCGCCAAGGAGATTTTTTATACCGCGCGCCAGTTCGACGCGCGGGAGGCCGCCGCGATGGGACTGGTCAATCGCGTGGTCCCGGCCGCCGAGCTTGAGGCCCATGTCAAGAGCATTATCGACATGATCTGCGCCAATGCGCCGCTCACCATCAAGGCGGTGAAGTATACGGTCGGCGAGATCCTCAAAGAGGAAAGCAAGCGCAACCTGGCACGCTCGGCCGAAATGGTCGAGGAGTGTTTCAAAAGTCGCGATTACACCGAGGGCCGCACGGCATTTATGGAGAAGCGCAAGCCGATGTTTACCGGAACGTGAAGATGTTTCCGGACTTCCGGCGCCGGTGTCCACGCGATCGGGTTTTTTGTTTCGTCGCATTTTCTTACGGAAAGCTGGTACCCACTTTCCGGAAAATGCTCTAGCAGGACCGCTGCGGCTCTCACCGGTCCCGACAGTGCGCGCAAATTCCCGCGACTTCGATCAGCGGGCTCTTTGGCGAAAAGCCGGCCGCGCGTGCAGCCGCCTTGAGCCCTTCGGCGGCGGCACCACCGGGCGCCTCGCCCACCGCGCCGCATTGTTCGCAGATCAAAAAAACCACGAGGTCGCCGTCGCCGTGATTGTGAACGCAAGCGACGAAGGCATTGCGACTCTCGATCCGATGCACGAGGCCGTTCTCGCGCAGAAAATCGAGCGCGCGATAAACGGTGATCGGCGCGGGGCGATTGCGGGACGCGGAATTCCGGGGTGACGAATGCTGTCGTGCAACGTTTTCGATGATCTCATAGGCGCCAAGCGGCCGATGGCTCACCAGCAGCGCCTCAAGCACGTGACGCCGCATCGGCGTCAGTCGCTGCGCGCGCGCCGCGCACTGTGCCTCGGCATGGGCGATCGCCGCGCTGGCGCAGCGTTCATGGTCATGGTCCGGCGCCGGGAATATAGCGCGGGGCATGGTCGTCATTGCTCGGTCATTGCACTGGCCCAACCTGTGGCCGACAGGCTGCGCTCATATGGCGCAGCCCTTGCGCGAAGAGTGTAGCGGATTCATGCGGATCGCGAAAACGTGACGGCCTCGCATATTTTTATGTTGCGCTGCAACAGCAGGCGCCGCACAGTCCCGGCGACTCACACGAGGTCTGGCGCCCAGCTCCCTTCGAGCCGCGTGCCAGGCATTCATTCAGATTCCATGCTTAGTTGGGGATCACCATGCTGAAAGGAAAGTCCGCACTGGTTACCGGTTCGACGTCGGGCATCGGCCTCGCCATGGCGCGCGCCTTTGCCGCGCAGGGCGCCAACATCACGATCAATGGCTTCGGCGACAAAGATGCGATCGAAAAGGAGCGCAGCGGCATCGAAAAAGAATTCGGTGTCAAGGCAGCCTATTCGCCCGCCGACATGACCAAACCGGATCAGATCGCCGCGATGATCGAGACAGCGGAGCAGACATTCGGTACGCTCGACATTCTCGTCAACAATGCCGGTATCCAGCATGTGGCGCCAATCGAGGAATTTCCCATTGAACAGTGGAATCTAATTATTGCCATCAATCTCTCGGCGGCATTTCATACCATACGCGCAGCCGTGCCCGGCATGAAAGCGCGCAGATGGGGTCGCATCATCAATACCGCCTCGGCGCATTCGCTGGTCGCTTCTCCGTTCAAATCAGCTTATGTGACGGCAAAGCACGGGCTCGCCGGTCTCACCAAGACTGTCGCGCTGGAAGTCGCGACCTTCGGCATCACCGCCAATTGCATCAGCCCTGGTTACGTCTGGACGCCGCTGGTCGAAAAGCAGATCCCGGACACAATGAAGGCGCGTAATATGACGGCGGAACAGGTCAAGCGCGATGTGTTGTTGGCGGCGCAGCCGACCAAGGAATTCGTCACCGTGGATGAAGTCGCCGATCTTGCCGTTTATCTTGCTTCTGACGCAGCAAAGTCGATCACCGGCGCCAATCTGTCGATTGATGGCGGCTGGACGGCGGAGTAGCCATTAGCATTCACCCCATCGATCAAGCCACAAGCGCAATGCGCGTGCGCGGGCGTACGCGCTCTCGATGATGAAGACAATCCTCAACGCCCTGTTTTCCGGCCGCGACAATAACAAGGCGGGCGCGACCAAGCGCATCAATCTGGCGCTGCAGGGTGGCGGCGCGCATGGTGCCTTCACCTGGGGCGTGCTCGATCAGATTTTGAGCGACGACCGACTCACTATCGAGGGCATTTCCGGCACGTCGGCCGGCGCGGTCAACGCGGTGATGCTGGCGGATGGCCTTACCCGCGGTGGACGGGCCGAGGCGCAGAAACGGCTAGCCGATTTCTGGCGCGCCGTATCGAGCACGGGCAATCTGCCGGTGCTGCAGCGTGCAGTAATGGAGCGATTGCTTTCGTTCACGCCGCTTGAAGGCACGCCAGTGCAGGCCTGGTTCAATGCGATCTCGCGCTATTTTTCGCCCTATGACGTCAATCCACTGAACATCAATCCGCTTAAAGACCTCATCGAGCATTTTGTCGATTTCGATGCGCTGCGCGCCAACACGTCGCTGCAAATCTTCATCTCAGCAACCAATGTGCAAACCGGGCGCGTGCGGATTTTCAGTCGCGAAAAGATCACGGCCGACGCCGTCATGGCCTCGGCCTGTCTGCCGACATTGTTTCGTGCGGTCGAGATCGACGGCGCGCCCTATTGGGATGGTGGCTATCTCGGCAATCCGGTCATCTTTCCATTCTTTCGCACGACCAGCACCGAGGATGTCCTTGTCGTGCAGATCAATCCTTTGGTACGGCAGTCAACGCCGACCTCTGCCAACGAGATCATGAATCGCATCAACGAGATCACCTTCAATTCGTCGCTGCTCGGCGAATATCGCGCCATCGAATTCGTCGCCCGGCTGATCGACCAAGGCCGGCTGCCGCGCGGCACCGGGCGCGGGCAATATCGACGCATCAACGTTCATCGCATCATCCTCGACCGTTTCGGCACGCATTTCGACAGTTTCAGCAAGCTTTCGACCGATTACGACTTTTTCGACATGTTGCATGTCAGCGGCAAGCGGGCGGCACGACGATTTCTCGATGCACATTTCCACGATATCGGCGTCAAGAGCACCGTCGATTTGCGGGCCGAGGCCCAGGCGGAGTGGGCGTAATCATCCTCGTGGCGTGCTAAGTTCGCCGCCATGGTGGATGTGACACCGCGGATAAGCGCTGAGATCGGGTCCGCGCGGCTTGAAGTCTGCGTGGCCGACATTACGACGCTTGCGGTTGATGCGATCGTGAACGCGGCCAATCGCAGCCTGTTGGGCGGCGGCGGCGTCGATGGCGCGATTCATCGCGCGGCCGGGCCGGAACTGCTCGCCGAATGCCGAAGCCTGGGCGGCTGTGCGACAGGCGATGCCAAGATCACGCGCGGATATCGACTTCCCGCCAGGCATGTGATCCATGCCGTGGGCCCGGTGTGGCGCGGCGGTGACGCCGGCGAGGAAGACGCTCTCAGCTCCTGTTACCGGAGGGCGCTAGAGTTGGCGGCCGCGCATCGCCTCGCGTCGATCGCCTTTCCGGCGATTTCTACCGGCGTCTATGGATTTCCGGCCGATCGGGCGGCACGGATTGCGGTCAGCACCGTCGTGGCCGAACTTGGCGCCGCCCCGCGCGGCATTGGGCGGGTCGTGTTCTGCTGCTTCGCCCCGGGTGCCGCCGACTATTACGCCACCGCGTTCGCCGAACTTGGGCTCGCCTAGCTCCTGCGTAAAAGCGCGATGATGGTCCTGCAGGGCTGCATTGCGCCGCGTTAGGGCTGCAGAAAATAATAAGTGACCTTATGTTATGTCAGCATTCGATCCGTAAAAATCGGAACGGAAGGTTCCGGAGGCCACTATGCTCCCGCGCTCCCTCAACAGAGAATTCGGATTTATTCTCAATGATGTAGCTAGAATGCTGCGCACCTATGCCGACCAAAAGGCAAGTCAATTCGGCATCACCCGGGCGCAATGGGTGGTGCTCGTTCGGCTCGACCGCTTTGAAGGCCTAAAGCAGGCCGAACTCGCCGAAATGCTCGACCTGCAGCCGATTACGCTCACTCGTCTCCTAGATCGGCTGGCCGAATGCGGACTGGTCGAGCGGCGGCCTGACCCGGGCGATCGCCGCGCCAAGCTGTTGTATTTGACTCCGGCAGCACGGCCTCTGCTCGAGCGCCTCGGCGATCTCGGGGAAGAATTGATGGGTACGGCGCTTGCCGGCGTCGCGCGCGAGCATGTCGAGATGATGGTAGCAAGGCTCGCCACCGTCAAAGAAAATCTCCGCCAAGCCATCCAACAAAAACACGCCGGCTCGGCTGTGGCCGCCGCGGCAGAGCAGCGCTATGGCTGAACATGCCCTCAAATCCATTTCCGCGACGGCGGAGCGCGATGAAGCGCCGCCAGTCCGCGAGCGGCCGGTCGCGCCGGCGGCGCGGCCGTCGGATCACGGCGAGTTTCCGGGCAAAGACAAGCGCACCGATCGCCGGCGCATCATTCGCTACGCCCTGTTTGCGCTGCTGCCAATCGCGTTCGTGCTCGGCGGTCACACCTATGTCAGCGGCGGGAAGATCATGTCGACCGACGACGCCTACGTGAACGCGGAGAAAGTGCCGATCTCGACCGACGTCGCTGGCTTGGTGCAGGAAGTCGATGTTGCCGACAACCAGTACGTGACCGCTGGACAGATTCTCTATCGCCTCGATCCGCGCCAGTTTCAAATCGCGCTCGACAACGCCAAAGCCAATCTGGCGCAATCCGCCCTCGCGGTTGACGCGATGAAGCAAGACTATAAGCATATGATCAGCGACGTCGCGGCGGAGCAGGCGCAGGTCGATCTCGACCAGACCACCTACAACCGCGAGAGCGCGCTCGTGCGCAGCGGCACGGTATCGCAGGCCGTATTCGATCAGGCCCAATACACGCTCTTGAACGACAAGAGCAAGCTTGAGTCACTGCGCCAGCAGGCGGCGACCCAATTGGCGCGGCTGGGCGGCAACCCCGATATTCCGACGACGCAGCATCCGCAATATCTGCAGGCGCAGGCGCAGGTCCAAGAAGCGCAGCGTCAGCTCGATCACACGGTCGTCAGGGCGCCGTTCTCCGGGACTGTAACCGACGTGCCCAGCATCGCGCCCGGCAAATATCTCGCGGCTTCCACGACCGCATTCTACCTCGTCGATACCGATCACGTCTGGATTGATGCCAATCCGAAGGAGACCGAGCTGACCTATGTGCGACCGGGACAATCGGTTACGGTGACGGTCGACACTTACCCCAATGCCGTCTGGCACGGCACGGTGCAGAGCATCAGCCCGGCCGCAGCGCAGGAGTTTTCCTTGCTGCCGGCGCAGAATAGCAGCGGCAACTGGGTAAAGGTCGTACAGCGGGTGCCCATGCGGATCCGCGTCGATACCAGCGATCGGACGCTGCCGCCGCTGCGGGCCGGCATGAGCGTCGAAGTCAATGTTGACACCGGCCACGCCCGCGGCCTGCCGCATCTATGGTGAGCGCGATGGCTGCCGATCGCACCGCCGCGGGGACCAATCGCGGCATGATCACGCTATGCGTGATCCTCGCCACACTAATGCAGGCGCTCGACACCACGATTGCCAATGTGGCGCTGCCTTACATGCAGGGCAGCGTCGCGGCGAGCCAGGATCAGATTGACTGGGTGCTGACGTCTTACATTGTCGCCGCGGCCATCATGACGCCGCCGACCGGCTTTCTTGCCGCCCGGTTTGGTCTCAAGCGCTTGTTTCTGGTTTCGGTCGGCGGCTTCACCGTGGCCTCGATGCTCTGTGGCATGGCGCAGAGCTTGACGCAGATCGTGCTGTTTCGCGTGCTGCAAGGCGCATTTGGTGCGGCCCTGGTACCGCTGTCACAGTCGGTGCTGTTCACGATCTATCCGAAGGAGCGCCAGGGCTTCGCCATGGGCCTGTTCGGCGTCGGCGTGATGGTTGGCCCGGTGCTTGGCCCTGTGCTCGGGGGCTGGCTCACCGAGAATTACTCGTGGCGCTATGTCTTCTATATCAATCTTCCCATCGGCATTTTGGGTCTTCTCGGCATGATCGCGTTCTTGCCGGATACACCGCGCCGCGACGGCGAGAGGCTCGATTGGTTCGGCTTTGGCACGCTCAGTCTCGCGCTCGGCGCACTCCAGGTCATGCTCGACCGCGGTGAGATCAAGGACTGGTTCGGGTCCGGCGAAATCATCATTGAAGCAGTCGTTGCCGCATCCGCCTTCTATCTCTTTCTGGTGCACACCTTCACCGCAGAGAAGCCGTTCGTGCGTCCGCAATTGTTTCGCGATCGCAATTTTGCGGCCGGCGTCGTCTTTGTTGCGGTCGTGGGTTTGACCTATTACGCCTCGCTCGCGCTGCAGCCGCCGTATCTGCAAGGCTTGATGAATTATCCCGTGGTCACCGCCGGCCTGGTCATGGGCCCGCGCGGCATCGGCACTATGGTATCGATGCTGATCGTTGGCCGCCTGGTGGGGCGCGTAGACATGCGCATCTTGCTGGGCATCGGACTTGCTGTTACGGCTTGGTCGTTCAACGCCATGACCGGCTGGACACCCGACATATCGCAGGCGCAAATCATCGACGTCGGCATGGTGCAGGGCGTTGGCCTTGGCTTCCTGTTCGTGCCGCTCAGCGCGGCAACTTTGTCGACGCTGCCGGCCGAGCACCGCACCGAAGGTGCCGGTTTCTACAATCTATCGCGCAACATCGGCTCAAGCGTCGGCATTTCGGCCGTGAACGCACTCTTGACGCGCAATATGCAAGTCAATCATGCCACCATCGCTGCCCATGTTACCGCGGTGAATCGCGGCTTTGAGAATCCCGGCGTCGCCCATTTCTGGGATCCGCTCACAGCCACCGGGCGCGCCGCGCTTGACGCAATCATCACCGGACAGGCGCAGATCATCGCCTATATCGATGATTACAAGCTGTTGATGATTGCGACGCTTGCGGTATTTCCGTTGCTCCTGGTGTTCAGGAGAGCATCGGCAGCGGGCAAGGACCACGTCGTCGTCCCCGAGTGAGCCACGCCGCAGCGTCATACAAAAGAAAAAGGCGGCCGCTCGGCCGCCTTTTGTTTGTGGATCGAGTTGCGGCGCTCGCCGTTCTATTCCGCGGCGCCGCCGGCCGCCGCTTCGTGCGGCTGCTCGCCCTCGGCCTTCTGCCTCGCCTCAAGATCTTCGCCGGTCTGCTGATCGACGGCCTTCATCGACAGCCGTACCTTGCCGCGCTCGTCGAAGCCGAGGAGTTTCACCTTCACCTTGTCGCCTTCCTTAACGATGTCGCTGGTCTTTTGCACACGGCGCGGCGCCAGTTGACTGATATGGACGAGCCCGTCCTTGGCGCCGAAGAAGTTCACGAAAGCGCCGAAATCCATCACCTTGACGACCGTGCCATCATAGATATGGCCGACCTCAGGCTCGGAGGCGATCGATTTGATCCAGTTGATGGCGGCCTTGATCGATTCGGATTTCGCCGAAGCGACCTTCACGGTGCCGTCGTCCTGGATGTCGATCTTGGCGCCGGTCTTTTCCACGATTTCACGGATCACCTTGCCGCCGGAACCGATGACTTCGCGAATCTTGTCCACCGGGATGGAGAATACCTCGATGCGCGGCGCGTGCTCGCCGAGCTCGGCGCGATGCTGCGTGATCGCTTTGCCCATCTCGCCGAGGATGTGCATGCGCCCGTCCTTGGCCTGGGCCAGGGCTATCCTCATGATCTCTTCCGTGATGCCGGAGATCTTGATGTCCATCTGCAGCGAGGTGACGCCACGTTCGGTGCCGGCGACCTTGAAGTCCATGTCGCCGAGATGGTCTTCGTCGCCGAGGATGTCAGAGAGAACCGCGAACCGCTCGCCCTCCTTGATCAGACCCATGGCGATACCGGCGGTCGGCCGCTTCAACGGCACGCCGGCATCCATCAGCGACAGCGACGTGCCGCAGACCGTGGCCATCGACGACGAGCCGTTGGATTCGGTGATCTCCGAAACCACGCGAATGGTGTAGGGAAATACGGTGTGCGCCGGCAGCACCGGATGGATGGCTCGCCAAGCGAGCTTGCCGTGGCCGATTTCACGGCGGCCCGGGGCGCCAAGCCGTCCGGTCTCGCCGACCGAAAAGGGTGGAAAATTATAGTGCAGCAGGAACGATTCCTTGTAGGTCCCTTGCAGCGCGTCGACGAATTGCTCGTCTTCGCCCGTGCCCAAGGTCGCGACGACAAGCGCCTGGGTCTCGCCGCGCGTGAACAGTGCCGAGCCATGAGTGCGCGGCAGCACGCCGACCTCGCACACAATCGGTCGCACACTCTTGACGTCACGGCCGTCGATGCGCCTGCCGGTATCCAGGATGTTCCAGCGCACGATCTTGGCTTCCAGTTCCTTGAAGACGCCGGCAACCTGCAGCTTTGGATATTTCGGCTCTGCCACCTCCGCAGGACAGAAATGCGCGAGCACTTTTTCCTTCGCGGCGTCGATCGCCTTATGTCGTTCCGCCTTTTCCGGGATTGCGTAAGCCGCACGCAAATCTTTTTCGATCAGATCAAGGATTTCCTTCTCGAGCGCGGCATTGTCAGCCAGCGTGAGCTCGCGCGGCTCCTTCGCAGCCTTCTCGGCGAGCCTGATTATGGCGTCGATGACCGGCTGGAAATGACGATGACCGAACATCACGGCGCCGAGCATGATTTCCTCGGAGAGCTCTCTCGCCTCCGACTCAACCATCAGGACGGCGTCCTGGGTGCCGGCCACGACCAGATCGAGCTGGCTCTCGCTCATCTCGTCGATTTGCGGGTTGAGCACATATTCGTTGTTGATGAAGCCGACGCGGGCGGCCCCGATCGGGCCCATGAACGGCACGCCGGATAACGTCAGCGCCGCCGAGGCGGCAACCATCGCCACGATGTCGGGATCGTTCTCCAGATCGTGGGACAGCACGGTCACGATCACCTGCGTGTCGCAGCGCCAGCCCTCGGCGAATAACGGCCGGACCGGCCGATCGATGAGCCTGGAGACCAGCGTTTCCTTTTCGGTGGGACGCGCTTCGCGCTTGAAATAGCCGCCCGGAATGCGTCCGGCGGCATAGTACTTTTCCTGATAATTGCAGGTCAGCGGAAGGAAATCGATTCCTTCTTTGGGCTGCTTTGCGGCGACTACGGTCGCCAGCACCGTGGTCTCGCCGTAGGAAGCAAACACTGCGCCGTCGGCCTGGCGCGCCAATCTACCCGTCTCTAGCGTGAGTGGTCGACCACCCCAGTCAAGTTGCACCCGTTGAGTATTGAACATTGCGATTTTCTCTCATGGTTTTCGCGAAAGCGCGAAAGCCATAAGCAAGACGGCAAGGCGCTGGCGGCGCAGCAAAGCTGCACTGCAGTATCAGCGTCTGGCGATCCTGCCATGGCCTTCGGACCCTCATCGGACATGAACGGGCCATCAAGCCCATTCGGCAAACGGCAGCTTCGCTGCCGGGATAACGGCGGGCACCTCATGCGCTCCGCCGTCAAACACGCGGGGCCTCCCGCGTGAAACTACTAGCGGCGAATGCCAAGCCGCTCGATCAATTCCTTGTAGCGCCCGTCATCGGTGCGCCGGAGGTAATCGAGAATCTGGCGACGCTGCGACACGAGCTTCAACAGGCCGCGCCGCGAATGGTTGTCCTTCACATGCGTCTTGAAGTGATCGGTCAATTTGTTGATCCGCTCCGAGAGCAGAGCCACCTGCACTTCGGGCGAGCCAGTGTCGCCGGATTTCTTAGCATACGCCTTGATCAATTCCGCCTTACGCGCGGTCGATATCGACATCGTTCTGAACCTTTCTTCTGCCGGCACGACCTGCGGTGCCGGACAAATTGAACACGCGCTTGGGTAGGATTTCGCCTCGCTCGACCTCGGCAATGGCCACGAGCTGGCCGCCGGAAGCGACCTGGACCATACCGCGGATGATGGAGGCATCCCTTCCGCGCAACAATACGGCTTGGCCCCTTGCGAGCCGTGCCGCGTCTGCCGAGCTCACGGCCAGCGCCGGGATGTCGTCCAGCGCGGTCTCGATCGGCAGGAGCGTATCGGCAAGGTTTCCCTCGCCCGCGGCGGCTCTATGGCACAAAGCCTCGACCTGTTCCAGGGGTAACATGTCGGCTCCGTGAAACGGGCCGACCCGGTCCCGGCGCAAGGCCACAACATGGCTCAGAGCCCCCAGGGCCCGGCCGAGGTCACGCGCCAGCGAGCGGACATAGGCCCCTTTGCCGCATTCGGCCGACAGAATCGCGTGGTCGGGATCGGGCATATCGACCAGTTCCAGTCTATGGATTTCGACCGGCCGGGCCGCCAATTCGACGGCTTCGCCCTCGCGCGCCAGATCATAGGCACGCTCACCGTCTACTTTGACGGCCGAGAAGCGAGGCGGCACCTGCTGGATGGTCCCAGTAAAGGCAGGTAACAATGCCCGAATGGCTTGGGCGGGCGGGCGGATGTCGCTTCTCGCCACGATCCGGCCTTCGGCATCGTCGGTATCCCGTTCCTCGCCCCAGCGGACGGTAAAAAGATAAGTCTTGCGGCCGTCGACGGCGAAGGGGACCGTTTTGGTGGCTTCACCCAGCGCAATCGGCAGGCAACCCGACGCGAGCGGGTCCAGCGTCCCGGCATGTCCGGCGCGTTTCGCTGCATACAGGCGCTTGATGACCGCCACTGCGTGCGTCGACGTCATGCCGATCGGCTTGTCGAGCACGACCCAGCCGTGCACGTCGCGCTTGGTGGATTTTCTTTGCTTGCCGGCTTGTTGCGACGGCTCACTGACCGGACGCGAATCGGCAAGCTCGGCAAAGTTCTGCGCACTCATGATTCGCCTTCGTCGCTGCCGGTAACCTTTTGCGGATGCAAGTCGCGTTGGACCACCGGCGTTCGCAAAAGCTTCTCGATCCGTTCCGCTTCGTCGAATCGCTCATCGAGGCGGAAACGAATTTCAGGTGCAAATTTCAGGTTAACGCGCCGCGCGATCTCGCCACGTACGTAACGCTTGTTGCGCTCGAGCGCATCGACGACCTCGTTCTCGTCACGCCCGCCCAGCGGCATCACATAAATCGTGGCCAGCCGCAGATCCGGCGACATGCGTACCTCCGGCACCGTAATCATATGCGCTTCGATGACCGCATCATGGATGGCGCCGCGCGACAGCATTTCGGCGAGCTCGTGGCGAATCAATTCGCCAACCCGCAGTTGCCGCTGCGAGCCTCGCGCCGACCGTTCTCGATCACGATTATGGTGACGTGCCATGTCGCAGTCGTTCATTTTCATTCGTCGTCGTCCGCGCTGGCGGACGATCCAGTACTCTCAAAGCGGCGGCTATTTCCCGATGCCCCGCTGTACGGGGCAGCACATGTAGCGAAAGCCGCTAACGTGAGATTTGAACTCACAGCGTTCGCTGCACGGTCTCCACGCGATAGCACTCGATGACGTCGCCCACCCGCATGTCCTGATAGTTCTCGAACGCCATGCCGCATTCCTGGCCGGCAACGACCTCGCGTGCATCATCCTTGAAGCGCTTGAGCTGCGACAGCTTGCCTTGATGGACGACGACATTATCGCGAATGAGCCGCACATTGGCGCCGCGCTCCACTGTGCCGTCGGTGACCCGGCAGCCCGCGACATTGCCGACCTTGGAGACCTTGAAGATTTCGAGAATGACGGCATTGCCGAGCATGGTCTCGCGCAACGTCGGCGCGAGCAGACCCGACATCGCTTTCTTCACGTCGTCGACCAGGTTGTAGATAATGTCGTAATAACGGATCTCGACGCCTGCCCGTTCGGAAGCCTCGCGCGCTTCCTTGTGCGCGCGCACATTGAATCCGATTACCGCCGCGCCCGAGGCTTCCGCCAGCGTGACATCGGATTCGGTGATGCCGCCGACGGCCGAGTAGATTACCCGCGCGGCGACTTCCGGCGTGGCGAGCTTGTCCAACGCACCGACGATCGCTTCGATCGAGCCTTGCACGTCGCCTTTGACCAGCAGCGGAAATTCCTTGCGGCCCGAGGTCTTGAGCTGGCTCATCATCTGTTCGAGCGAACCGCGCATGCCGGTCTGCCGCGCCGCCATTTTCTCGCGCTTCTGGCGGTCGCGATAGTCGGTAATCTCTCTCGCTCGCGCTTCCGCATCGACAACGGCAAGACGATCGCCGGCTTCCGGCGTGCCATTGAACCCCAGGACTTCGACCGGCATGGAGGGGCCGGCCGCAACCACCGCGTGGCCGGTATCCGACATCAAGGCGCGCACGCGGCCCCATTCGGTGCCGGCGACGACGATATCGCCCGGCTTGAGTGTGCCGCGCTGGACCAGCACGGTCGCAACCGGGCCGCGGCCGCGATCCAGCCGCGCTTCGATGACGGTGCCTTCCGCCGGCCGGCTCGGATTGGCCTTCAGCTCAAGCACTTCCGCCTGCAGCGCGATGACGTCGAGCAGCTTGTCGAGATTGGTCTTCTGTTTGGCCGAAACCTCGACTTCAAGCACGTCACCGCCGAGCGATTCGACCTGAATCTCGTGCTGCAGCAATTCGGTACGCACGCGTTCCGGCTTGGCGTCGGGCTTGTCGATCTTGTTGATGGCAACAATGATCGGCACCTTCGCCGCCTTGGCGTGTGAAATCGCCTCGACCGTCTGCGGCATGACGCCATCGTCGGCCGCGACCACCAGTACGACGATATCGGTGATCTTGGCGCCGCGGGCGCGCATGGCAGTGAACGCCGCGTGGCCGGGCGTGTCGATGAAGGTGATGCGTCCGCCGGACGGCGAGGTCACCTGATAGGCGCCGATATGCTGGGTGATGCCGCCGGCCTCGCCGGCTGCGACCTCAGTCGAGCGAATTGCGTCGAGCAGCGAGGTTTTGCCGTGGTCGACATGGCCCATGATGGTGACGACAGGCGCGCGCGGCTGCAGGCTTGCCGGATCATCCGGGGCGTCGAACATACCTTCCTCGACGTCCGCTTCGGCGACGCGGCGCACGGTGTGACCGAGCTCTTCGGCGATCAACTGCGCGGTGTCGGCATCGATCGTGTCGGTGATCTTCGCCATATGGCCCTGCTGCATGAGAATGCGGATCACATCGACCGCGCGCTCGGCCATGCGGTTGGCGAGTTCCTGAATGGTGATGGTTTCGGGGATCGTCACCTCGCGGGCGATCTTCTCCTTTGGCTCGTCGCGGTGGCCGGTCATGCGCTGCACGCGGCGGCGGAACGATGCCACCGAGCGCTCGCGCTCCTCGTCGGCCGAAAGCGCGGTCACGACCGTGAGGCGGCCTCGGCGTTTTTCGCCGCCACTGCGGGGCGCTTTCGGCGTCGCGGCAGGGCGAGCGGCGGCGCCGCCGCGGCGCGGGCCGCGCGGCGCTTCATCTTCGTCGGCCTCAAGCGCCAGCCGTCCGCCGGGTTTCGTCGACGGCACGCCCGTCTCGGCGCCAAATCGCTTCTTCGCGACCTCGTCGGCTTTGCGCTTGGTTTCTTCCTCGTGCTTGCGGCGCTCTTCTTCCTCGCGCTTGCGCGCTTCCGCAGCGGCGCGCTCGGCGCGTTCGGATTCCTCGCGATGGCGGCGAATGCGCGCCTCTTCCTCGGCCCGTTCGCGCTCTTCATGCTCGCGCAGTTGCGCGCCGGCGAGCGCTTGTGCGCGCGCGTTGCGCTCGTCCTCGGTAAGAGTGCGCAGCACGACGCCGGAGGACTTTGGTGGCGACGCGGGAGCGGCAGCCGGGGCTGCCGATGCCGCCGCGCTGCGCGCGGTCGCCGGAGCGCCGGGGGCGCGCTTCGCTGTGGCGGCACCGCGATCGGGTGTTGCAGCCGCGGGCTCCGCCTTTGCTTCGCTCGGTCCGCCACGGCGCTTGACCTTCTCGACGACGACAGCCTTGCTGCGGCCGTGACTGAAGCTCTGGCGCACCACGCCCTGCTCGACGCCGGTGCGTTTGAGCGTCAACGTCTTGCTCGGCGCCACGCTCAGTTTCTCGCCGCTGTTTTTGGTCGTCTCAGCCATTCTTATCCAATTCCGTACGCGTTCTTCTCGGTCAGTGCGGCACCGCCCTCCCGGCATCGACGCCGGTGCGGGTGCTTCGATTTGGCCTTGGATCGCCGGTGCGAAACCGTTCCAACCGCCGCAGTCGCATCACGAACGTGTCGCTCACGGGTCCGGCGAGCAAGGCTGCATGTACCACATTTGGGCGGCCTAGTGCCAAATCCAATTGGGCTCCAGTTAAGGTTCGGACAACGATGATCGAACCGCCTTTGGGGTTTCGACGCAGTGCAGCATCGAGCTTTTTGACCCCGTCTGGTGCAGCGTCGGCGGCATGCAGAACTGCCACAATCTCGTCGTCGAGGAGGGCCGTTTCGACCCTGGCAAAGCCTGATGCGGTGCAGCCGGCCTTCGCCGCAATTGCGAGTGCATCGACAACTGCTCGTTCGAGCAGTCGCCCAGTCCGCTCGAGGAGATCGGGCGACAGCCTGACGTCACGCTTGAATCCGCGCGTGAAGACCTTGCGCTTGATTGCGTCGGCCAGCACGTCCTGACGTGCCGTCACCCACACCCCGCGGCCCGGTAGCTTGCACTTCAGATCGGGGACTGCTTCGCCGCCCGGACCAATGACAAATCGGATCAGTTCGGAAACGGGGCGCACCGTGCGGGTCGCGATGCACAGGCGCTCGGTCCCGCGCGCACGCGGTCCGCTGTCGAGCTCGATGTGATCGGCGACTATCATGCGTCTGTTTTCGTCCAATCCGTTCCGTCCAATCAGGGCTGCACCTCGGCCGTCGCAGGTTCGACGGCCTGCTCTCGCGCAAGGTCCGCCTCGTTGATCCAGCCGGCCTTGACGCGCGCCCGCATGATCAGCGTTTCGGCTTCCTCGCGCGACAGCTCAAAACCATCGAGGATACCGGCCTGGCGAACGGCTTCGCCCTCTTTGCGTTCGGTCCAGCCGGCGAGATCGTCGGTTGCGCAACCGGCGAGGTCCTCAACTGTCTTGATGTCGTTCTCGCCGAAGCGGACCAGCATCGCTGTGGTGACGCCTTCGACCTCCTTGAGCGCATCTTCGACGCCAAGCTGCTTGCGCTTGGCATCGAGCTCGCCTTCGACTTTCGCGAGATATTCGCGCGCGCGCGTTTGCAACTCGTTCGCCGTCTCCTGGTCGAAGCCTTCGATGCCGGCGATCTCCTTGGCATCGACCATCGCGAGCTCCTCGACCGAATTGAAGCCTTCCGAAGCAAGCAGCTGCCCGATCACTTCGTCGACATTGAGCGTGTCGATGAACATTCGGGTGCGGTTCTCGAATTCGGCCTGGCGCCGTTCGGATTCTTCCTGCTCGGTGAGAATGTCGATGTCCCAGCCGGTGAGCTGCGAGGCAAGCCGGACGTTCTGCCCGCGTCGGCCGATCGCGAGCGACAGCTGCTGGTCGGGGACGACCACCTCGATGCGCTCGCGTTCCTCGTCGAGGACGACCTTGGCGACTTCCGCCGGTGCGAGCGCGTTGACCACAAACGTCGCGATGTCGTGCGACCACGGAATGATGTCGATCTTCTCGCCCTGCAGTTCGTTCACTACCGCCTGCACGCGTGAGCCCCGCATGCCGACGCAGGCGCCGACCGGATCGACCGAGGAATCGCGCGACACAACCGCGATCTTGGCGCGCGAACCCGGATCACGGGCCACCGCCTTGACCTCGACAATACCGTCATAGATTTCCGGCACCTCCTGCGCGAACAGTTTCGCCATGAATTGCGGATGGGTGCGCGAAAGAAAAATCTGCGGTCCCCGCTGCTCGCGCCGGACATCGTAGATATAGGCGCGAATGCGGTCGCCGTTGCGGAATACTTCGCGCGGCAGCATTTCGTCCCGCCGTACGATCGCTTCGCCGCGACCGAGATCGACCACCACGTTGCCGTATTCGACGCGCTTGACGATGCCGTTGACGATGTCGCCGATGCGATCCTTGTACTCGTCATATTGCCGATCGCGCTCGGCCTCGCGCACCTTCTGCACGATGACCTGCTTGGCCGATTGCGCGGCGATGCGCCCATATTCCAGGGGCGGCAGCGGATCGGCGATAGTATCGCCGATCTGCGCCGCCGGATGGCGCCGGCGCGCATCTTCCAGGCTGATCTGGGTCGCGGGGTTTTCGACGGTGTCGACCACCAGCATGTGACGCGACAGATGCAGCTCGCCGCTCTTTGGATCGATCTCCGCCCGTACCTCGGTTTCACTGCCGTAGCGGGAGCGCGCCGCCTTGGCGATCGCATCCTCCATGGCGCCGAGCACGATCTTGCGATCGATCGCCTTTTCGCGGGCGACTGCCTCGGCGATCTGCAGCAGTTCCAGTTTATTGGCGCTAACCGTCGCCATGAGTCGTCTCCTTGCGTTTAGTCTGTTTGCCCCGCCGCAGCGATTCGACGATGAGCGAATCGGTAAGCACCAGGCGCGCTTCCGTCATGTCGTCGACCGGCAGCAGCACGTCGACGGGCTCTTTTCCGGCTTCGCCGCAGCGCAAGCGGACACGATCGCCCTCAATGCCGCTGAGTTCGCCGCGAAACCGGCGCCGGCCATCGACCGGAACTTGCATCTCGACATGCGCGACGTGGCCGGCATAGCGATCGAAATCGGAGCGCCGCACCAGCGGCCGATCGATCCCCGGCGAGGAAATCTCCAGTCGGTACGAACCTTCGATCGGGTCGGCCACATCCAGCACCGGCGACAATGCCCGCGACACGGTTTCGCAATCCTCAATGGTCATGCTGCCGTCCGGCCCTTCTGCCATGATTTGGACCGTGCAGCCGGCAAATCCGGTTATCCGCACCCGGACCAGCCGATAACCGAGTGAAGCCAAAACCGGCTCGACGATGCTGGCGACGCGCGCCGCACGGCCGGGCTCGCTGATGAGCCGCGGTTCGTCGGCAAAATTCGCAAGCTCGGTGCCTTTCCTATCGTGCATACACGTCGCGCATCGTCTCTTCGAGGTTCGGTTGTCGCGTGCAGTGCAGGGCGCCGCCGGACCTCAGGTAACAAAAAAGAGCGGGCCCCGGGGGAACCCACTCTCAAAACCGTTCGGTTAAACCCGACCGTTATGAGGTATCCTTGACGGACAAAGCAAATATAGCGGCTTGTCAGGCCTTTGCAAGGGTGACGGCGGCCAATTTCCGGCGCCTTGTCGCAACATTTCCTTCAGCATTAGCAAATTAATGTAAGCCGGCAGGGGCCAATTAAGCCGCAAATTTACGGGGCTCGCATCGAAATACCGTTGCCGCCTGGTCGCGCGCGGGTGGCAAAACCGGACCATTGCCGATGGACGCCGCCGTCTCGCTCATTCCCGAACTCGAAGATGTCGTTGCGCATGGCACGCGACAAAAACGCGCGTTGATGCTGCGGCGGGTCACCGCTCTCTTCACCCGTGACGCGAGCCGCTACAATGCCGATCATGTGAATTTATTCGACGCTGTTTTTGGCCTGCTGATCGCGGAAATCGAGACCAAAGCGCGCGCCGAGCTGTCCAGGAGCCTCGCGCCCATCGAAAATGCGCCGCCGAACGTGCTGCGCATATTGGCCTGCGACGACGAGATTGCTGTTGCCGGTCCGGTTCTCAGATTGGCGCATCGGTTGGCCGAGAGCGATCTCGTCGACCTCGCCAGAACCAAGAGCCAAGCCCATCTGCAAGCGATTTCGGCGCGACAGGCGCTGAGCGAAGCCATCACCGATGTGCTGGTCCGACGCGGCGATCGCGAAGTCGCGCGTAAAGTCGCGGAAAATCGCGGCGCGCGCTTGTCCGAGATGGGTTTCAGCCGTCTGGTCAAGCGCGCCGAGAGCGACGGAATTCTCGCCGAGAAGGTTGGCTTGCGCCCGGACATTCCGCCAAGACTGTTTCGCGAATTGCTGGCCAAGGCCACCGCGGTCGTGCGGCAGAGGCTGCTTGCCGCAGCACAGCCGGAACGGCAGGCGGAAATCCGCCGCGTGCTTGACAAGGTTGCAGAGGAGGTGGGTAGGCGTGTCGGTCCACGCGATTATCGCGCGGCGCAGCGCATCGTGCTCGGGCTGCATCGGTCCGGCCGCATGAACGAAGCGGCTCTCGCCGCCTTCGCCAATGACGGCAAATATGAAGAGACGATAGCCGGGCTTGCTGCGCTGTCAAAAGTGCCGCTTAAGATCACTGACCGGCTGATGTCCAGCGAGCGAACCGACCCGGCATTGATTCTCTGCAAGGCTGCCGGCATGAGCTGGCCGACCGTCAAGGCGGTCATCACAATCTGCGCGAATGCGAACCGAGGGGCGAGCCAAAATCTGGACGCCGCCTTTGTCAATTACGGACGGCTCTCGGACGCGACCGCGCAGCGCGTGGTGAGGTTCTGGCAGGTCAAACAGAACGCCTGATGCGCAACATAGATCAAAGTCTTCGAAACACCAGAAAATATGAGACCCGTGCTTCGCGCGCCGCCTTGGCGTGATAGCGTGTATGCGTAAAGCCGGGCCATGGCTTGCGCCAATCGTCGGCACGCTGCGCGGTCCACTCAAAATCCGGCGAGCGGAGCAGGTGCTGCAGGGTCCAGGCAGCATAATCGGCGATGTCGGTGACGAAGCGAAACTCTCCGCCCGGCCGCAGAATACGGGCGAGCTGCACGACGGTCTCGTCTTGAACAAACCGGCGCTTCCAGTGCCGCCGCTTTGGCCAGGGGTCCGGGTATATCAGGTCGATTTGTCTGAGCGACCTTTCGGGAAGCCAGGCGAGGAGCCCGCCGGCGTCGTCGAAGTGCAGGCGGATGTTGCGCAGGCCTTCACTCTCAATGGCAGCAAGCGCTTTGGCCATGCCGTTGACGAAGGGCTCCACGCCGATAAAGCCGCTTCGCGGCAAATCCCGCGCTTGCGCGATCATCGATTCGCCCCCGCCGAACCCGATTTCGAGCCCGACCTCGTCAACTGAAACCGGGAACAAGGTCCGCAAGTCCGCCGGCGGTGGGTCCTCAAGATCAAGCGCCAGTTTCGGCAAAAGCGTTTCGATCAGCTGGACCTGGCGCGGGCGCAATTTGTGCCCCTTGCGACGGCCGAAGAAGGTGCGCGATCGGCTGAGCGGCGGACTGTCAACGCGTTGACTCATCGGTCGGCATGTCTATCGGGCGGCATGGCCAGCGGGCGATGCCGGGTGCGTCTGTTGGAAATATCAAGGCCAAAAAGGGCCGGCACAAGCTCGCGCTCGGGCCGGCCCCAATGCCGGTCGCAGTCGGATTTAGTCTATGGTCTAGCGTAGCGCGCTTTTGATCTCGGCGGCGAGATCGGTCTTTTCCCAGGAAAAGCCGCCATCCTTTTCCGGTGCGCGTCCGAAATGGCCGTAAGCGGCGGTGCGTCGATAGATCGGACGGTTCAGCTTTAGCGTGCGCCGAATATTGGTCGGCGTCAGTCGGAACAATTCGGGCAACAGTTTTTCGAGCTTCTTTTCCTCGACTTTGCCGGTTCCATGTGTGTCGACCAGGACCGACATCGGATCGGAGACCCCGATCGCGTAAGCGACCTGAATCGTGCAACGCTCGGCGACGCCGGCGGCGACCACATTCTTGGCCAGATAGCGCGCCGCATAAGCGGCCGAGCGGTCCACCTTGGTCGGATCCTTGCCGGAGAAGGCGCCGCCGCCATGCGGTGCATAGCCGCCATAAGTGTCGACAATGATCTTGCGTCCGGTCAGGCCGCAGTCCCCGTCGGGACCGCCGACAACGAAATTGCCGGTCGGATTCACCAGGAAGTCGGACGGCCGTTTCGGCATCCAGCCCTTCGGCAGCGCCGACTCCACGGCGTCGGCGATCATGTCTTTGACCATGCCGGGCGTATATTTCTTGTTGTTGCGGTTCTTCTCGTTGTGCTGCGTCGATACCACGACTTTGGTGCAGCCGACCGGCTTGCCGTTGACGTATTGCACGGTGACTTGGCTCTTGGCGTCCGGCTGCAGATCGAATAATTGGCCGGAGCGCCGCTTTTCCGAAAGAACTTTCAGGATCTTGTGCGCGAAATAGATCGGTGCCGGCATGAACGAGTTCTTCTCATAGACCTCGCTCTCGGTGCAGGCGAAGCCAAACATCATGCCCTGGTCGCCGGCACCTTCTTCTTCGCCGTTCCTTCTCTTCTTGGCATCGACGCCCATCGCAATATCGGGTGATTGGCCGTGCAGCAGCACTTCGACGTCAGCGCCATGATAGGAGAAGCCTTCCTGGTCGTACCCGATGTCCTTGACGACATCGCGGGCGATCTGCGCGATCGCTTCGCGATCGACGACCGCCCTGTCGCCGTATTTGCGGAAGAACTGGCCGCGGCCTTCGCCGGCGATCACGATTTTGTTGGTCGTGCACAAGGTCTCGCAGCCGAGGCGCGTATTCACGTGGCTATCGTCGGCAATGCCGAGCTTGACATCTTGCTCAATAAAAGCATCGAGCACGGCGTCGGAAATTTGATCGCAAACCTTGTCCGGGTGGCCCTCCGACACGGACTCGCTCGTGAACAGATAATTGGCGTGCGCCACAGCGAAACACTCCCCTCGTGACTGGCCTTGAAAAATCGAAGGCTAATCGGCGCGACGATGGCCGCGCTCACTGCGGTGGTTGTTGCAGTGTCCCCGTGCGCGGTCAAGATGGGGGCAAAAAGTGGGCCAATGCCCGCCGGCAGGCGCGCTTCTAAAGCGCGGAATCGATTCAGCGCTTTTCGCGGCTGGCGATTTGCTCGACGAGATCAACGATGCGGCGGCGCAGTTTCGAATCGTCGATGCGCATAAAGGCCTTGGTCAGCGCCAGACCGTCGGAGGTGGCGAGAAAGTCTGAGACATAAGCGGGCGAGGGCGCCTCGCCCATGCCTTCACTCTTACCCGACGGGTGAGTGCTGGGGGCGCCTTCAAAGAAGAAGGAGACGGGAACTTGAAGGATGTGGGAAATTTGCTGCAGCCGGCTCGCGCCGATCCGGTTGGTGCCCTTTTCGTACTTTTGGACTTGCTGAAATGTCAGACCCAAGGCGTCCCCGAGTTTTTCTTGGCTCATCCCAAGCATCATCCGCCGCATGCGCACGCGGCTTCCGACATGCTTGTCGGTCGGGTTCGGCGCCTTTTTGGCCAACATTTCCATCAACTCCTGTGTCTACTCAGCCCAATCGCTATAGATACCAAATCCGTCCCAAATGAAACCACTTTGCCGCGGGATGCAAACCGTTGGGGAGCCAAGCCGTTAGAAAGATTATAATCTGCTTTAATTAACCGGCTTGCGATCTTGCCCTTCTGCACGCCCCGGTTGCGGGCCGCAGCAAATTTCCGGGATCGCGATAGCGCCCCTCCTTCGTATACCGGCTTACCACTACGCACGACCTGCAGATCGCAGATTTCCACATGATCAGATCTTCATCACCTTCATTCGGGCCCTGCGGCGCGCTGCAAGAATCAGTGCGATCACGACCATGAGAGTCACAGGTGCATCGCCGAATTGCGTGTAGGGCGGTGCGGCGATCGCGCGGGGCAGAGGCGCATCGAACACACCCTCGGCGCCGAGCGGCAGAGAGTTGATGATCCGTCCGAACGGATCGATCACCGCGGAGATGCCGGTATTGGCGGCGCGCACGACCGGCAAGCCTTCCTCTATGGCCGTCACGCGCGCCTGCTGCAAATGCTGATAGGGCCCGGTCGAAATGCCGAACCAGCCGTCATTGGTCACATTGACGATCCAGCCGGGGCGGCCGCCCGAACTCGATATTTCGCCGGGGAAGATGATCTCGTAACAAATCAGCGGCAGCGCGTTCGGCGCGCCGGGAATCGCGACGAGCCGATGACGATCGCCGGAGAGGAAGCCACCGCGTTGCTCCGTGAGTACCTCCAGGCCCAAACGATCGAGTGTCTTTTGGAACGGCAAGTATTCACCGAACGGCACCAGATGAACTTTGTCGTAGATCGCCGGGATCGAGCCGTTGTGATCGATGACATAGATGGAATTATAGACGCCGGACTGCGCCGCGTGATCCGGGTCGGCAAGTCTTACCGCGCCGGTGATCAGGATGGTGCCTTGCGGCAAGAGAGTTGTGATTTGTGCGAGCGCGTCGGCTTCGCGCGTCAGAAAAAATGGAAAGGCTGATTCCGGCCAGACGAGGTGGGTCACACCGCGCAGCCCCTCGGAGTGCGGATCCGCGGCACGACTCGATAGCGCGATGTAGCGATTCATGACCTCTTGTTTGGCCGCATAATTGAAGCGCATATCCTGCTGCAAATTCGGCTGCATCACACGCAAATGCACCCCGTCAACGAATCGCGTGGGCGAACGTAGCAGCCGATGCGCGCCGTATCCGCCGAGCGCGGCGAGGACGATGAGCCCGACGATGGCGGGCAGCCATGCGCGCCGGGTCTCGGCAGGGTCGTCGGTGAGCGTTGCCGGTGTGGCACATATCAGAACCACCAGGAAGGTCAGACCCCAGATGCCGATCACTGAAGCGATTTGCGCCAGCGGCAGCGGCGCGGCGAGCGCGTAGCCAAATGTGTTCCAGGGAAAGCCGGTGAACAAATGGCCGCGCAGCCATTCGCTGACCGTCAAGGATGCGGCCAGAGCCAAAAGGCGCGATGGCCCGCGCGTCCAGAGCAGGCGGGCCAGGAGCGCGCCGCAGGCGGTGTAGAGACTCAGCACGGCCGGCAGACCGATCACGGCGAACGGCATCAGCCAGCCAAAAGTAGGAGCATCGACCAGGAAAGCAAAACCCAGCCAATAAAGCCCCGCGACAAAATACCCGAAGCCGAACGACCAGCCGGTCGCGGCCGCGGCGGCAAGGCCGCCGAAGCGGCCCATGCCGGCGCCGTCGATCAGCCACACCAGAATTGGGAACGTCAGAAAAAGAATTGGCCACAGATTCAATGGCGCCATGGCAAGCGCCGACAGCGCCCCCGCAACTAAGGCGATCGCGCAACGGCGCCAGCCCCATGCCAGCACAATCGAATTGATCAGAGCCTTGACCTTCACGGCGTGCGTGCCGTGTTCTGCGTTGGCCGGCTCGACTCGTCGCGCGACGCCGGCCGAGCCGGCTGGCCGCGGCCCAGCGTGTCGCGTACGGCGCCCACGCGGCGGTCTTTGCGCAGGTAGATTCTCACCCGTTTGACGCGGCGCGGATCGGCATCAAGCACCTCCGCCTCGAATGGCTCCGGGCCTGGCACCAGTTCGCCCCGCACCGGGACATGACCGGCTTTGGTGACAAGGTAACCGCCGAGCGTATCGACCTCTTCGGCAACTTCGCCAACGTCGAACTGCTCGCCGATGACCGCACGAACATCTTCCAAACTGGCGCGGCCGTTGGCAAGAAAAGAACCGTCAGTCTGGCGGATCACCATCTGGCCCTCGTCTTCGTCATGCTCGTCGGCGATATCGCCGACAATCAGTTCGACCAGATCCTCGATCGAAACCAGCCCATCGGTTCCGCCATATTCATCGATGACCAGCGCAAGATGAACACGCGTCGCCTGCATCTTGGCAAGGAGATCGAGTGCCGGCATTGACGGCGGTGCATACAGGGTTTCGCGTATAATCTTAGCTGCGACCAAAGGCATGCTGAGATCGATCTTCGCCAGGTCCAGTTCGGCCCGGGGCGCTTGGTCTTGTTCGCGATCCGGACCCGGGTCATCGAGCTGTAGCCGCGGTTGCCGAGCGTCGAGATCGCTCGGTCTCGGCGAGGCGTGTGCGGCCATGAAGGCGATCAAATCGCGGATGTGGACCATGCCGCTCGGATCGTCGAGCGTGTCGTTGTAGACGACAAGCCGTGAGTGAGCGGCGCCCTCAAATGTTTTTACGAGCTCGCGCAGCGAAATATCCTGCTGCACCGCGACGATATCGGCACGCGGCACCATGATGCGCTCGATCCGCGTATCGCGCAGGCTGAGAATGTTCTTCAGCATCGTGGCTTCTTCCGGCGAGAAGCCCGATTGCGGCTGCGCGGTGGTGAGCACCTGTTCGAGATCAGTGCGCGTCGACGCCGCCCTCCAGCCAAAGAGAATGCGCATGACGCGCAGCAGCCAGCGCTCCTCATGCTGGACCGGATGCGGAATCACCATGGGCAGCGCGCGATGATCGCTCTCGCTAGGATCGGTCCGGGTCGGTAATTGCACCATCGTGAGTTTTCAAAGCTGGAGACTTGCTCGGGATTTTCGCGCACGCGGGCGTGGCGTCGATTGGCCATGGAAATTCGAGCGAGGAGCATGGGGGGGCCTGCTCGTCGTCCTCGATCGATAAGGATCTGGAATCGCAAGTTGCCGCAAGATCTCGCGCTCAGCCTGCTCCATCACAAGCGCGTCTTGGTCGCGCTCGTGGTCATAGCCGATAAGGTGAAGGAAGCCATGTACCACGAGGTGGGCAACATGGTGGTCGAAAGGCTTGTGTTCGTTACGAGCCTCCCGCGCAACGGTTTCGAAGGCCAGCACAATATCGCCAAGATGCGCTTGCGGCGGCGCGCTGCTTGTCGATTGACCGTTTTTCACAGGAAACGACAACACATTGGTGGGGGCGTCGATGCCGCGCCATTCGCGGTTAAGCGAGCGGATCGCCACATCATCGGTCAAAACCACGGCAAGCTCGGCAGTTCCTATTCGCCGCATGGCTGCGGCGCACGTCACGGCGCGCCGCACCATTGTTTTGACGCCCGCGGCAGGGTTCCAGCGCTTCGATTCGACAAGCACGTCCACCTTCAATCTCGATCGCGGTGTCATTCCCGCCGCTCACGCTTGCGCGCCGCCTCCTTGTCATAGGCTTCGACGATGCGCGCCACGAGTTCGTGGCGGATGACGTCGGCCGCGGTAAAGTTGACATGCCCGATGCCTTCGACGCCGCTCAAGAGCCGCACCGCTTCGGCAAGCCCGGAGGTCTGTCCGGCCGGCAAGTCGACTTGGCTCGGGTCGCCAGTCACCACCATGCGGCTGTTTTCGCCGAGACGCGTCAGCAGCATTTTCATCTGCATGGCCGTAGTGTTCTGCGCCTCGTCGAGGATGATGGTGGCATTCGACAAAGTGCGGCCGCGCATGAAGGCCAGCGGCGCAATCTCGATCTCGGTGGTCTGCAAAGCGCGCTCGACGATCCGCGCGTCCATCAGATCGTACAGCGCATCATAGATCGGCCGCAGATAGGGATCGACCTTCTCGCGCATATCGCCCGGCAAAAAGCCGAGCCGCTCGCCGGCTTCCACCGCCGGCCGCGACAGCACGATGCGGTCGACTTCCTTGCGCTCAAACAATTGCACCGCGTGCGCAACCGCCAGCCAGGTCTTGCCGGTGCCGGCCGGTCCCGTCGCAAAAACCAGGGCATGCCGCTTGAGCGCGCGAAGATAGGCATCCTGGGCCGGGGTGCGGGCACGCACGCGGCGTTTGCGCAGATTGATCTCCTCAAAATTCTCGCGCGGCGTGGCCGGATCGAAATCGAACAGCGAGCCCTGCGAGAGGGCAAGGCGGATCGTGCCGTCGACATCTCCTGGCGACAGCTCGTCGCCGCCTTTAAGCCGTTCGTAAAGACTTTCGAGCACGCGGCGCGCCTGGTCGCAGGCCTCGCGCGGGCCCTCGACGGTGACCTGGTTGCCGCGTGAATTGGCGACAATGCCGAGGCGACGTTCGATCAGCGCGAGGTTCTGGCCATATTGTCCGAACAGAGTAGAGGCGAGGCGATTATCGTCGAAGGTCAACACAATCTGCGCAGTATTGTCCGGCGCGATGAAGATCGATTCTTCCGTTTCGGGCGTTCGCAATTCAGGCTCCTGCGCGAAGAAGACCAGGCTCGCTCGCGGGGACTTGCATTGCTCGAGATGCGGCGCGGGGCTGGTGCGCCAACACACCAAATAAGCTGTTGCTGGCGACTTCAGTGATGGTCACGGCGGCGATCTCGCCGATCAGAGAGGCTGGCGCCTGGACCTGCACCGGCTGCAGATAAGGTGATCGACCGACCAGCTGTCCCTCATGTCGGCCCGGCTTTTCAAACAACACATCAAAGGTACGGCCGCGGCAGCTGTGGTTGAATGCCGCCTGGTTGCGATCAATTGTCCATTGCAGGCGCTGCAAGCGTTCCGACTTTTCCTGCTCAGAAATTTGATCGTCCATTTCGGCGCCGGGCGTCCCCGGCCGGGGCGAATATTTGAAGGAGAAAGCGCCGGAGAAGCCGACCTCTTCGACGAGAGCCAGCGTGTCGGCGAAGTCACGCTCGGTTTCGCCCGGAAAGCCAACGATGAAATCGGAGGTCAGCGCGAGGTCAGGCCGCGCGTCGCGCAGCCGGCGGACTATGTCGAGATAGTCGGCACGGCTGTGGCGCCGATTCATGGCCCTCAAAATGCGGTCGGCTCCCGACTGCACCGGCAAATGCAATTGCGGCATGAGCTGCGGCAAATCACGATGCGCGGTTATTAGATCGTTGTCCATGTCACGCGGATGACTGGTCGTGTAACGCAGTCGCTCAACGCCGTCGATCTGCGCGATCCGATCAAGCAGCCGCCGCAGCGACCATATGCGGCCATCGGACCCTTCGCCATGATAGGCGTTAACGTTCTGACCAATGAGCGTGATCTCGCGGACGCCAGCTGTGGCCAAATGCGTCACCTCGGCGACGACCTTTTCCACCGGCCGGGAGACTTCTGCGCCGCGCGTGTAGGGTACAACGCAGAAGGTGCAGAACTTGTCGCAGCCCTCCTGCACGGTGACAAAAGCCGAGGCGCCGCGCGCGCGGATCGCGGCACGGCTGGGCGGCGCCAGGTGATCGAATTTATCCTCGAGCGCGAATTCGGTATCGACGGCTTGGCCCCCGCGTTCGGCGCGGGCCACCAATTCGGGAAGCCGATGATAATTTTGCGGGCCAAAGACCAGATCGACCGATGGTGCGCGGCGAATGATCTCCTGGCCTTCGGCTTGCGCGACGCAGCCAGCGACCGCTACAAGCATGCGCCGTCCCTGCGCGGCGGCCGCCTCCTTCATGCGGCGCAGCCGGCCGAGTTCCGAGTAGACCTTTTCGGCCGCCTTTTCGCGAATGTGGCAGGTGTTCAGGATCACCAGATCGGCGTCGCCGGCCTCGGCCGTCTCGACAAAGCCTTCCGGTGCCAGCGTGTCCGCCATACGACGTGAGTCGTAGACGTTCATTTGGCAGCCGAAGGATTTGACGTATAGCTTGCGCGATTCGTTCATGCCGGTGGTCGAGCCGAAAGCCATTAAGTCGTTGTGCTGGCTCGTGTATTCGCCTCCAGCTCGCGATGTCTGTGCGTTCGGATGCGTCGGCGTGGCGGCCGCATACTTGTCTTACCGGGATTCCCGCCAAAAAGGAATGCCGCCCCCGCCTAGGCCTTCAGCATTAGTCCAGCGCTTGGACATTGGCCTCTTTAATCACCTGCGCCCATTTGGCGACTTCCGCCTTGATATAGGCATCGAATTCCTCGGGACTACTGGTTCGCGGTACCATGCCCAACTCGACATAGCGCCTCTTGGTGTCTTCGCGATCGAGCGCCTGCCGCGCCGCGGCGTTGAGTTTCAGGCGGATGTCGCGCGGTGTACCGGCAGGCGCAACAATGCCGAACCAGGTTTCCGCATTGAAACCGGGCAGCCCAGTCTCCGCGACCGTCGGCACATCCGGCGCGGAGGGCGAGCGTTGCGCGCTGGTCACCGCGAGCGCCCGCAGCGAGCCTGCCTTGAGATTCCCCATCACCGCGGACAGGTTGGCGAACATCAGCGGAATTTGCCCGGCCAGGAGATCATTGATCGCAGGCGCTTCACCGCGATAGGCGACATGCACCATTTTGATGCCGGCCTCGTATTGGAACAGTTCGGCGGTCATATGCGGCGTGGTGCCCACGCCGCCAGTGCCGAAATTGATCTTGCCGGGGCTGGCCTTGGCCATCGCGATCACGTCGGCAACCGAACCGGCCGCAAAGGATGGGTTGACCACCAGCACCAATGGCGAAGCGCCGGTTAGCGCAATCCCGGAAAAATCCTTTGCCGGATCGATGGTGACTTTGTGATAAAGCGCCGGCGCCACCGCGCAGGTGGTTTGGCTCCCCATCATCAAAGTGTAGCCGTCGGGATCCGATTTCGCCAAGTCCTGCGCGGCCAAGAGACCGCTCGCGCCGGTGCGGTTTTCAACCACAATGGATTGGCCGAGAATCTCCGAAATTTTCTGAGCGATGATTCGCGCCGCGACATCGGTGCCGCCGCCGGCCGAGAAGCCGACCAGCATCTTGATCGGCCGATTGGGATAGTCGGCATTCTGCGCGCGGACCATGCCGCTCCAACACACAAGGGCAAGCACAAGCGTGAAGACGCGCAAGAACGCCGCCATGGATTTCCTCCCCTGCCGCCCGATTTTTCGGGTCCATTCGCATCTTAGGAAATTTTATGCCCGTGCGTCAGCCTAGATCGCGCCGCAGCACCAGAGCGTTGGCGCCGCCTTGATAGTAGCCGGCACGGCGGCCAATGTCGCGAAAGCCGGCGCGGCGATAAAGCCGCACGGCCGGCGCATTGTGCTCATCGACCTCAAGGAATACCGCGCGCGTGCCGAGACCGGCGAGGCACCGCAGGTGCAGATCCAATAGTTGTCGCGACAGCTTGCGGCCGCGCCAAGCCGGCGCAATGGCCACCGAGAGAATTTCCGCCTCTCCGGCGGCGAGGCGCGATACGATGAAACCGATCAATTTGCGCCCGCTTACGGCGCGGTGCGCGACGACGTTTTTTTCGATCAACAGGCGATAGACTTCGTGCTCATCCCAGCCACGCTGAAACGACAGCCCATGAATAGCGGCGATAGCAGCGGCGTCGCTTGGCCGAACATCACCAAGGATCGGCGCGCCACGGGATAACAGGCGTGAGAAAAAGGGGGTCATCGGCGCGGCAGTGAAGCCGCGTGCTGCGGCTGCGCGTCAGGCGCTCGCAGGTATTGCGGCTTGGGCGGCGCCTGCCCGTCCGGTACAACCGCGCCGACTTGGGCAACCCAGGCGATGTCGGGCGCCCCGCGGGCGTCGACTATCGGCGGAGCGGAAGCGCTCTTTGCAAGGGCTTCGGCGACAGTCCTTGCGGCCGAGCCGACAATGCGAGCAGAGGTTTCAGAAGCGACGCGCACTGCTTCGCTCAAGGCAGCGATTCGCGGCGCAATCAGCGTGCGTCCTCCGGCGCCAAAAACCTCCAAATAGACATGCCCATGGCGAGCGTCGATGGCGGCCACCACCGGAACATCGCTCTTTTCGGCGAGATAGGGCGCGGCATAGGCGGCCAGGGTGGTCACGCCAACGACCGGAATATTGGTTGCGACGCCAAGGCCGCGTGCCGCCGAAATCCCCACACGCAAACCGGTGAAACTGCCCGGTCCTGTTGTCACCACGATGCGATCAAGCTTCTGAAAGGTGATGCCCGATCTTTTCATAAGCCGCGCCAGGAGCGGAATGAGCGCCTCGGCATGGCCGCGTGCCATGGGCAAGCTCTCGCTGCCCACGATACGGCCGCCTGCGGTATCCAGCACTGCGGCGGAGCAGGCCGCCAGCGCCGTATCAATGGCGAGCACGCGCATGCAGCGTGGAACCCTGCCGATAGCGGCGCCAAACGCCGATCAGGGATGATCTTAAACGGGCCGCACTTCGATGACGTCGGGAATGAAGTGACGCAGCAAGTTCTGGATGCCGTGACGCAGCGTCGCCGTCGAGGACGGGCAGCCGGAGCAGGCGCCCTGCATATTGAGGTAGACGACGCCGTCCTTGAAGCCGCGGAAAGTGATATCGCCGCCGTCATTGGCCACCGCCGGACGCACCCGCGTCTCGATCAGTTCCTTGATCGTGGCAACGGTCTCGGCATCGGCCGCGTCAAAAAATTCGTCGGCTCCGATCTCCTTGCCTGCATGTCCGGCATTGAGGAGCGGCGCGCCGGACATGAAGTGCTCCATGATGGCCCCCAGGATCATTGGCTTGAGCTGCTGCCACTCGCCGGCGCTCTTGGTCACGGTGATGAAATCGGAACCGAAAAAGACACCGCTGACGCCGAGAATCCCGAATAGCCGCTCGGCCAGCGGCGACTGCGCCGCCTGCTCGGCATCGCGAATATCGAGCGTACCGCTTTCGAGCACCGGCCGGCCGGGCAGGAACTTCAGGGTCGCCGGGTTCGGCGTGGCTTCGGTCTGGATGAACATGGCAGCCTCTGGCGGTATGCGCGCCGCAAGCGCGCCTCTGCTCTCCAATACGTGGCGAATTGGCGTGAAAGTTCAAGGGCCCTAATCGGCCTTGGCCCGCACAAACCCAACAATGTCCTTCACGGCATTCATAGTTTGCCCCGCCAATTTTTGCGCGCGCGCCGCGCCGTCTGCCAGCACGCCATCGATCGCTGCTGGGTCCTGCAGGAGCCGCTTCATTTCCGCACCGATCGGCCCAAGCGTGGCCACCGCCAGCTCGACCAGGGCGGCTTTGAAGGTGGAGAATTGCGCATTGCCGAATTCCTTGAGCACCCCGGCGCGCGTCGTGCCGGCAAGCGCCGCATAGATGCCGACGAGATTGTCGGCCTCAGCTCGTTTCTCCAGGCCTTTCTCTTCGCTCGGCAACGGCTCGGGATCGGTCCTGGCCTTGCGGATTTTCTGCGCGATTGCGTCCGCGTCGTCGGTCAGATTGATGCGTGAATAATCCGAGGCATCGGACTTCGACATTTTCTTCGAGCCGTCGCGCAGCGACATCACGCGCGTCGCTTCGCCGGTGATCAAGGGCTCAGGCAGCGGGAAGAAGACCTCGCCAAAACCCTTGTCACGGATGGAGGGCCCAAAATCATTGTTGAATTTCTGTGCAATGTCGCGCGCAAGCTCCAGATGCTGCTTCTGATCCTCGCCGACCGGCACATGCGTCGCGCGATAGACCAGGATGTCGGCCGCCATCAGCGCCGGATAGGCATAAAGGCCAACCGAGGCGTTCTCACGATCCCTGCCGGCCTTTTCCTTGAACTGCGTCATGCGGTTGAGCCAGCCGAGGCGGGCCACGCAATTAAAGATCCAGGCGAGCTCGGCGTGCTCGGCCACCTGACTTTGGTTGAAAACGATGTGCCTTTTGGGATCGATCCCGCAGGCGATGAAAGCCGCCGTCACTTCGCGGATGGCATGCGGCAGTTCAGCCGGGTCCTGCCACACGGTGATGGCATGCAAATCGACCACGCAATAGATGCAGTCGTAGCGTTCCTGCAGCTCGACAAAACGCTTGATCGCGCCGAGATAGTTGCCCAGATGCAGATTTCCGGTCGGCTGCACGCCGGAAAACACCAGTTCCTTGAATGCCATGCCGGGCCTCCACACCGCGCGCGTAGTTGCCACGGCGCTACCTTGCCCCGCAAGCCCCCGCCGCTATAGTGCCCGCCGTCCCGCACATGCTTTTCAGCCAAATTCAGAGCACTCGCTATGGCAGCGGCCCGCTATGACGTTCTCGGTATTGGCAATGCGATTGTCGATGTGATCGCCCGCGCCGAAGAAGACTTTTTGCTCAGGCAAGGCATGACCAAAGGTACGATGGCGCTGATCGACGAGGCGCGCGCGGAGGCAATTTATGATGCGATGGGACCCGCGGTGGAGACGTCCGGCGGCTCGGCGGCGAACACGATCGTCGGGCTCGCCTCGCTCGGGGGCCGGGGCGCGTTCATCGGCAAGGTCAAGGACGATCTGCTCGGCCGTGCCTTCACGCATGACATTCGATCGGCTGGCGTGGTCTTCGCCACGCCGCCGGCCTCCGACGGCCCGTCGACCGGGCGCTGCTATGTCCTGGTGACACCGGACGGCGAGCGCACCATGAACACTTATCTGGGCGCCGCGCAGGACCTGCATCCCGCCGATATTGATCCGCAAATGATTGCGGACAGCGCCATCACCTATCTTGAAGGCTATTTGTGGGATCCGAAGCACGCCAAGGAGGCGTTTGTTAAAGCCGCGAAAATAGCCCACGAGGCCGGCCGCAAGGTGGCTCTGTCGCTGTCGGACGCCTTCTGTGTCGACCGCTGGCGCGACGAGTTTTTGCAGCTGATGCGCTCGCGCACCGTCGATCTCATTTTCGCCAACGAGGCCGAGTTGCACAGCCTTTATCAGACCGCGGATTTCGACACAGCGGTTGCCTCTCTGCGCAAGGACATCGCTGTCGCGGTGGTCACGCGCAGCGCCAAAGGCTGTCTGGTGATCGGTCCGGACGGCGATGAGGCGGTGCCGGCTTTTCCGGTTGCTCGCGTCGTCGATACGACCGGGGCCGGGGACCTGTTTGCCGCCGGATTCCTGTGCGGCCTCGCGCGCGGCGCCGACCACCGTACCTGCGGCCGGCTTGGCGCGCTGGCTGCCGGCGAGGTCATCCAGCATCTCGGTGCGCGCCCAGAAACCTCGCTCAATGCGCTCGCCCGCGAGAACGGATTGCTTGACTAAAAGGTTGGCCGGTCAAGCGGGCCCCGACTCCGGTAACCAATTGCTAACCAAACATGGTTAACGACTGGTCACCTCGTTCTAATCCCGGAGATTCGCAGATGGCCGAAAGCCCGGACAGCCTTGGTGACGGCGAAAGGCCCGAACAGGGCGCCACTGACGGTATGGGCGAGGGCACCGGGACGCCGGCGGCGGACGGCAGCTCCAACAGCACCGGCCTCGACAGGAACTTGCCCATGGTACTGTCGCCAAGACTCGGCGCCGGGGAGGACGAAGCCGTCGAGGGATCGGCGGAAGCGACCGGTGCTGAGAAAGCTGCAGCGGCGCCGGGACATTCGACGCGCTTTCTCATGCTTGCAGCCTCGGTCGCCTTTGCGGCGGCGTTCGGCTCATTCATCGGCTCTGTTTCGGGTACGGGTTTTGCCCATATGCTTCACCCCGCGGCGCCGTCGGGCAATGCGGCGCAGGCAAATGCTGACGCGACAGCAACAGCGCTTGCGCAAATGAAACTCGAGCTCTCCGCGCTGATCAAGGCGGATGTCGATTCGGCGACCCGTGCCACCGGCAGTCAATTCATCAAGATTGCCGACCGGCTCGACAAGCTCGATCAACATTTTGCCGCGGCCGATACGACGGGTTCGATCGCCGCGAAGTCGGCCGGAATGAGCACCGTGCCGGCGACGGATGCGCCGAAGCTGAGCGATCGAATTCTGGCGGATTGGATCGTGCACGATGTCCGCAAAGGCCGCGCTCTCATCGAAAGCCGCTATGGCGGCATGTTCGACGTCGGCACCGGCAGCGTGCTGCCCGGCCTCGGGCGCGTCGATCAGATCAAACGCCAGGATGGCCAATGGCTCGTGCTCACCGCGCGCGGCACGATTACGTCCGGCCGCTGAGCGGCGGACAAAGCTTCGCGCGTTTACCTGTTCGGCAAGAACGGAAGCAGCATTGGCACGCGACGGCGGTAGGCGCCGTAGACGTCCTCGCCGAGTTCGTCCGCTAAAAAGCGCTCTTCGGCGCGCGCCTTGAGCCAAAGGCCGACGGCGACAAGGGCCGCACCCAGGCAACCCGCGATTGCGCCCTGTGCCAATGCCGTGGCCACGATGGCGACGATCAATCCAGTGTAAATCGGATGGCGTACCAAGGCATAAGGGCCCGTATCGATGATACGATGGTCTTGCTTGCGGGCGACCGCGCTCGACCACAGCTTGCCAAGGTGAATGCGCGCCCACCACGCAAACGCGACGCCGGCCAAGGTCAAAGCGGCGAGCGCATAACCGCCGGCAAGGCCGACATGCCATAACCGCGCTTCAGCCGACGCACGGCGGCCCGCGTAAAACAGCAAAATGGCACCGATCACAATGGCGGCGCGCGATGCCGAGGTCTCCCAGGTCGTGATGCGCTTTTCGGTGCGCGCCGACCACAATGCCGCAAGCATCCAACTCACGATCCAGCCGAGCCAAATGACGGCAAACAAGATGCTAGGGGGCATGGCGCTGCTTCATGGCGCTGCTTCAGCGGTTTCACATTACAGCTATGACATGCATATAGTCTCTCACCATATTCCGGGCCAAAATTCGCTTTTCCCTGATCGATCCGATTGCCCGACAGGTCCATCGTGAACGCCTCGGGAATGCTGGGTAGCATCGCCATTGCAAGCGCGCTTTTGACGGCCGCGCCCTTGGCATACGCGCAAGTGCCGGATGCGCCGGCGCATAATCAGCAAGCGCAGCCGCGGCCGGCGGGTGCTTCGGAGGTGGCCGATAATTGTCCCGGCTTGGTCGCTGGCGAGCGACCGCGCCCCGTTGCTGCATCATTTCATCTTGCGGCGCTCAGTGTCGATCAGGTGCGGCTCACCTTTGTCGGCCACGCGACATTCCTGATCGAGAGCCCGGAGCTTGTGCGCATCGCAACGGACTATAACGACTATGTGCGACCGCCGGTTATGCCGGACATTGTCACGATGAATCACGCGCACGATACGCATTACACCGACCATCCGGATCCGGCGATCAAATATATCCTGCGCGGCTGGGGGCCAAGTCCGGAACAGCCGGCAATATGGGATGTAAAATATCGCGACGTGCGGATACGCAACGTGCCCACCAATATTCGCTCGTGGTCGGGCGGCACCGAGCGTTATGGCAACTCGATTTTCATTTTTGAGATTGCGAATATGTGCATCGCCCATCTGGGTCATCTGCATCATACGCTCACCCAGCAACAGATCGAGGAAATTGGCCGCGTTGACGTCGTCATGGCGCCAGTCGACGGCTCTTACACGCTCGATCTCGACGGCATGCTGGATGTGCTCACGGCACAGAAAGCGCCCCTGATGATCCCGATGCACTACTTCGGTCAGTTCAGCCTTGAGCGCTTTCTTGATCGCGCTCGCAAATTGTGGGACGTGCGGACGGCCGAAATCCCGTCAGTAATCGTATCAAAGGCGACCCTGCCGAAGAATCCCGAGGTGCTCGTGCTGCCGGGACACTGAGCATTTTCCGATTCGATGGAATCGGAAAATGCTCCGGGTTTTCGTCTTGTCGCATCTTTTTACGGGAAGCCGGCACCCACTTTCCCGGAAAAAGCTGTCGCCTGCAGCTACACGTCCACGCTCGCTGTGAGCGCATATTCTTCGATGAATTCGCGGCGCGGCTCGACCTTGTCGCCCATCAATTCGTCGAAAATCGTGTTGGCGTCATCAATCTCCTTGACACTAACCTGAAGGAGAGAACGCGCGTTGACGTCGAGCGTGGTCTCCCAGAGCTGATCGGGGTTCATCTCGCCGAGGCCCTTGTAACGTTGCAGCGTCACGCCCTTGTGGCCGGCGCCGGTGACAGCTTCAAACAGGCCGACAGGCCCGTGAATCGCTGTTTCCTCATCCTTCCGCCGCAGCATTGCCGGCGGGGTCGGACGCGGGAATATCCGCTGCAGTTCGGGCGCGAATTCATCAAGCTTGCGCGCATCAACCGAGCCGAGCAGGGCTTGATCCAGCACGGCGACTTCTTTGACGCCGCGCACGGTGCGCTCGAATTGGAAGCCTATGCCTTCATTGAATTGACCCTGCCAGCCGCGCTCGGTCTCGTCTGAGAGCGCGTCAAGGCGGCGGCAGATGTAGGGGACCGCCGCAACGGCCTTCTGCGGGTCGCCAAAAATCTCGCGATTGAGCACGCTCAAAATGACCGCCTGTTCGACGACTTGGCGATTGTAGCGGCTGTGCAGGCCGCGCAGCAGATTGCGGATGGTGCGGGCATCCTCGACGAGTTTGCGCAGCTCGTTACCGGCCAAGACCTCGCCGGAGGAGAGGCGCAATGTCGTCTCCTCTAGGCCGGCATCGATCAGATAGTCCTCAAGCGCGCGCTCGTCCTTCAGATACTGCTCGGATTTGCCGCGCGCGACTTTGTAGAGCGGCGGTTGCGCAATGAACAGGTGGCCGCGATCGATGATCTCGCGCATCTGCCGGTAAAAGAAGGTCAGGAGCAGCGTGCGGATATGGGCGCCGTCAACATCGGCGTCCGTCATAATGATGATCTTGTGATAGCGGAGCTTGTCGATCGAGAACTCGTCGGCGCCGATGCCGGTGCCGAGCGCGGTGATCAGGGTGCCGATCTGCTCGGACGATAGCATCTTGTCCATGCGTGCACGCTCGACATTGAGGATCTTGCCGCGCAACGGCAGAACGGCCTGAAATTCGCGGTTGCGGCCCTGCTTGGCACTGCCGCCGGCGGAATCGCCCTCGACGATGAAGAGCTCAGACTTGGCCGGATCGCGCTCCTGACAATCGGCAAGTTTCCCGGGCAGCGAAGTGACGCCAAGTGCGCTCTTGCGCGTCATCTCGCGCGCCTTGCGCGCCGCCTCACGTGCCGCCGCAGCCTGGATCACCTTGCCAACAACGATTTTGGCTTCGGAAGGATGCTCTTCGAGCCAGGCCTTGAGCAGATCGTTGACGATGCCTTCCACCGCCGGCCGCACTTCGGAGGAAACGAGCTTATCCTTGGTCTGCGATGAGAATTTCGGATCCGCGACTTTTACCGAAAGCACTGCGGTGAGGCCTTCGCGGCAATCGTCGCCGGTGAGCGCGACCTTCTCCTTGCGTGCGACTCCGCCCGAATCGGCATAGCCGGTGATTTGGCGCGTCAGCGCGCCGCGAAAACCGGCGAGATGGGTACCGCCGTCGCGCTGCGGAATGTTGTTGGTGAAGCACAGTACGGTCTCGTGATAGCCGTCGTTCCACCACAGAGCGCATTCGACGGTAACGCCGTCGCGCTCGGCTTTCATGACGATCGGCTGCGGGATCAGCGGCGTCTTGTTGCGATCAAGAAATTTGACGAAAGCCTCGACGCCGCCTTGGTACAGCATCTCTTCGCGCTTCTCGACCGCGTGGCGCTTGTCGGCGAGCACGATCTTGACGCCGGAATTGAGGAAGGCAAGCTCGCGGAGCCGGTGCTCCAGCGTCGCGAAATCGAACTCGGTCATGCTGAAAGTCTGTTTCGACGGCAGGAAAGTCACTTCCGTGCCGCGTTTGTCGCGCGCGGCGCCGACAACAGCAAGCGGGGCAACCGCATCGCCGTGGCGAAACTCCATGAAGTGCTCCTGGCCGTCGCGCCAGATCGTGAGCTTGAGCCATGTCGACAGCGCGTTAACCACCGACACGCCGACACCGTGCAGGCCGCCCGAGACTTTGTAGGAGTTCTGGTCGAATTTCCCCCCAGCATGGAGCTGGGTCATGATGACCTCGGCTGCCGAGACGCCTTCGCCCTTATGGATGTCGGTCGGAATGCCGCGGCCGTCGTCGCGTACGGTACACGACCCGTCCGGATTCAGGGCGACCAAAACCTCTTTGGCGAACCCGGCCAGGGCTTCGTCGATGGCATTGTCGACGACCTCATAGACCATGTGATGAAGGCCCGAGCCGTCATCGGTATCGCCGATATACATGCCCGGCCGCTTACGCACGGCATCGAGCCCCTTAAGCACTTTGATCGATTCGGCGTCGTAATCGGAGTGTGCGTCAGGGCTCGGCTTGCGGACAGGTTCGGCCATGCAGAAAGCTCGCGAATCATTTGCAAAAACGGGGTGAAACAAGGAATTCTTGTACACGAAAACCTGGCCTGGTACAGGCCAAAGTGATCATAACTAAGATATTGTCCGATCGCGGTTTTTCAAGACTTTGGCGGGCGCCGAGTCGGCCTAATTCAGCGCTCGAAAGAACTTTAGCCTGGTAAGGCCACCAGACCCAAACAGCTGTTCAGAAGAGGCCGCTAGCGGAATGATCCGTGCAGCGCAATGCGCCGCCCGCTCAGTATCGCTCCCGTCGCACGCGCGGTTGCGGCCAAGGCCTGAGGAGATGTGGATCGTCAGGATTGTACTCGGGAACTGGGTGCGCGAATGAGCCCAGCACGGCAGCCCAAAGTTCCATCCGGTCGAGATCGGAACGCAGTTGCTCAAGCGATTCGATCAAGTTGCGGACGATCATGTCTTCTGCGGGTTCCGGCATCAAGGCCTCTGTCAAATACCGGACATTTGCAACTTCTTTCGGTTTAAGAGGCTTCCCGGCTTATCGTTCCCTGGCCGGCTGCGGCGCGAATTCGCAAATTTTCCAAGCCATTTGGAACGCTTCCGCGCGCTCGCTCAATGCGGGCGCGTCTTCAGCTCAAGTCGTCCAGAGCGCACCTCGACAATCGCGGCATCGGCTGCGACCTCGGTGAAGAGCGCAGGATCGGCACCCGTCATCCAGACCTGGGTGCGCAATTGCCGAAGTTCATCGTGCAAGGCGCGGCGCCGGACCGGATCGAGGTGCGCTACCACCTCATCGAGCAGCAGGATCGGGGCGTGGCCGGTCATCGCGGCAATCAGTCTCGCATGACCTAGAACGAGCCCGATCAGTAATGCCTTTTGTTCACCGGTCGAGGCATCCGCCGCGGCAACCGCCTTCGGCGCATAAATGACTTTCAGATCGGTCAGATGCGGCCCTTCGAGCGTGCGGCCGGCGGCCGCGTCGCGCGTGCGATTGTCCCGCAGCACGGCACGGTAACGCTCTTCCAGCTCGGTTGCAGGATGCACCGCAATCAGCTGCTCCATCCAGCCATCCAGGGCGATTTCCGCCGATGGAAAGGCCGATTCTCGACGCTGCGCGAGCACTGCATCCAGGCGGCGCACGGTTTCAGCCCGCAGGCTGGCGACGGCAACGGCAAGCTCGGCGGTCTCATGCTCGACGGCATCAAGCCAATGCACGTCGGGACGCGGTTCCTCCAACAACCGGTTGCGCGAGCGCAATGAACGGTCGAGCGCGTTGACGCGGCTGCCATGTTCCGGGTCGACAGCGAGCACAAGGCGATCGAGAAAGCGTCGACGTTCGGAGGGAGCCCCGGCGAACAGCGTATCCATCGCCGGCACCAGCCAGATCACACGGAGATGGTCGGCGAAGGCTGCGGCCGAGGAGACCGGCTCGCGATCGATGCGACATTTGCGTTGGATTATGCCGTCGCCGGCAGGCCGCTCGATGCCGGTGCCAAGGGTTGCGAGTCCGAGCGCGCCGTTGATCTCGGCGGCGACGGCCCACGAGCCGTCCCCTTCGCTGAAAGCGACCTCATCGAGAGTGGCCCGGCGCAGTCCACGCCCTGGGGCAAGGAACGAGATCGCTTCGATCAGGTTGGTTTTGCCGGCGCCGTTCGGGCCGACCAGTACGACGGTAGCGGCGTCGGTCTCGAGCGACGCCGCATGATAGTTGCGGAAATTCGTGACCGTCAGGCGGCGAAGCATCCGAGAAATCGCTCTCAGCTGTCACTTGGCGGACAGAGTGCCAAGATAGGCGCATCTGCTGCGATTCCAACTTTCGAGATAAGCGACCGTGAAGACGGGCTTCAAACCCGCATCGGCATCAGCACGTAGAGCGCCCCGCGCGGGTCCTTGTCCTGGATCAGGGTCGGCGAGCCGGGATCGGCAAGCTTCAGCACGGCTGCCTCGCTCTCAATCTGTGCGGCAATGTCAAGCAGATACCGCGAATTGAAGCCGATATCGAGCGGGTCGGCCTCATAGCCGACTTCGAGCTCCTCGTTGGCGCTGCCGGAATCGGGATTGGTTACCGACAATAAGAGGCGGCCCCCGGTGATCGACAGCTTGACGGCGCGGCCGCGTTCGCTCGATACCGTCGAAACCCGATCGACCGCTTCCGCGAACTCCTTTTTGTCGACCACCAATTCCTTGTCGTTGCTGACCGGGATGACGCGGGCGTAATCCGGGAATGTGCCGTCAATCAGTTTCGATGTCAGGATCGTCGGGCCGATGGTGAAGCGGATCTTGCCGCTCGAAATCTCGACCAAGATTTCGGCATCGGGGTCCTCGATGAGCCGCTGCACCTCGCCCACGGTCTTACGCGGGATGATGATGCCAGGCATGCCGTCGGCGCCCTTCGGCAGTTCCAGCTCCATTTGCGCAAGCCGATGGCCGTCAGTTGCCACCGCGCGCAGCGTCGGCGCCTTGGCGGTGCCGGCGGCATGCAGATAAATGCCGTTGAGGTAGTAGCGTGTCTCCTCGGTCGAAATGGCGAACTGGGTCTTGTCGATCAGCCGCTTGAGGTCGGCGGCCTTCAGCGTGAATGTGTGCGTCATGTCGCCCGGCGCGAGATCGGGAAAGTCGCTTTCGGGCAGCGTCTGCAGCGTGAAACGGGTACGGCCGGCGCGAATCGCCAAAGCCGCGCGATCGCCGGACGACTCCAGAACGATCTGCGCGCCCTCAGGCAGCTTGCGCACGATGTCGAACAACATGTGTGCCGGCACCGTGGTCGAGCCGCCAGGTCCCACTTCGGCGGCGATTGCGTCAGTGACTTCGACGTCGAGGTCAGTCGCTTTCAGCGACAACTTTGCCCGGTCGGCTTGCAGCAGCACATTGGCCAGAATCGGAATGGTGTTGCGGCGCTCGACGACCCGATGCACGTGGCCCAGCGACTTCAGCAATTCGGAACGCTCTACCGTGACCTTCATCGCTCGACCCGTGGCAGCGTCGCACTCCTTGGTGGACGCCAAAAGTGGCGTGATACGGCAATTTCGGCAAGGCCCGGCATACCGGCGGCCGGGCCTTTTCGGTGCTTTTTCCCTGTCTTTTCACAGGCTTTTGGCGCGACAACTCACCCGGGCAGGGCGGGCAGAACCCATGATGGTGCCCGTCAAGTCGGCTTGCATTCAATCCTGAAGCTGTCGCTTAAGCGACTCGATCTCCTCGGCAAAGGCACTGTCATTGCCGGCCAGACTCTCGATCTTGCGCACCGCGTGAAGCACGGTCGTGTGGTCGCGCCCGCCGAAGCGGCGGCCAATTTCCGGCAGCGAGCGCAGCGTCAAGATTTTTGCCAAGTACATGGCGACCTGCCGCGGCCGCACGACATTGGCGGTACGGCGCGACGACAACAGATCGGCGCGGCTGACATTGTACTGCCGTGCCACGATGCGCTGAATGTCCTCGATCCTGACCCGTTTCGGTTCGGCCGGCCGGATCAAGTCGCGCATTTCTCGCTCGGCCATTTCCAGGGTCACGGGCTGGCCCGTGAGCTTGCTGTGGGCCAGAAGCCGGTTCACGGCGCCCTCGAGATCGCGGCCGTTGTGGGTTACCGACTTGGCGATGTAGACGAGGACCTGTTGCGGCACTTCAAAGCCAGGATGATGCGTGCGTGCGGCAGCGATCCGGCTTTTGAGGATTTCGAGCCGCAATTCCTCGCCCAACGAGGCGATCTCCACCACCAAACCGCCGGCAAGGCGCGAGCGGACACGATCATCGAGGCTTTCGAGATCGGCTGGGGGACGATCGCTGGCGATGACGACTTGGCGCCCGGCATCGATCAGCGCGTTGAGCGTGTGGCAGAACTCGGCCTGGGTGGAGCGACCCTGCAGAAACTGCAGATCGTCGATCACCAGCACATCAATGGCGCGCACCGCCTCTTTGAATGCCAGCGTGGTCTGCGAGCGCAGCGCCGATACGAAGCCGTACATGAACCGCTCAGCGGTCAGGTAGAGCATTTTGCGGTCACCGGCGCTGTTGCCGGCCCAGGTAATGGCCTGAAGCAGGTGTGTTTTGCCAAGCCCGACGGCGGAGTGCACGTAGAGCGGGTTGAACATCAACGGCTCGCCGCGCCGGCTGGTCGCCACTTGTTTGGCGGCGGCATGCGCGAGCGTATTGGAACGACCGACGACGAAGGTCTCAAACGTCAGGCGCGGATCTAGCGGCGAGCCACCCAGCGCTTCATGCACGGTCATATATGGCACGCTGGCCCGCGTCTCCGACCCATTGACAGCGCCTTCGCGCCCGTCGCGGCAGGGCGGTACGGCTTCCGCAATTCTGGGCTTGGCGACGGCTGGCCGGATCGTCGCCGAGCGAACGCTCAGTTCAAGACGCGTGACGTCAGCCTCTTCCTCTTGCCACCGGCTTAAGACTTTCTCGCTGTAATGCGATTGGATCCAGTTGCGCAAAAAGCGCGTCGGCACCGACAGCCGCACCACACCTTTATCAACGGTGTCGAGCTCCATACGGCCAAACCAGCTTGTAAACACGTCGTCGCCAAGTTCGGAACGCAACCGATCTTTGACCCGCCGCCAGCGCTCCTGATCCGTGCCTGTCATCGTAATTCCACTTGTTTTTGCTTCAGCTCGTTTCGAAGGAAAACAGGGCCGAGCAGCTGCGGCGAGAGTCAAACCCGCCCCACCCGGCACTACCGAGACGCAACTCAATTCGTGAAGAAGAAGAACTGGTCAGGCCATGGCGCGGCTTCGCCGGTGGCGAATGCGGCGGACGCGCCAAGGGATGAGTGGCCTCACCCGCTGGACGCGGATCTCGGCCAATAGGTCTTGCTCCGAACGACGCTCGCAGCCCGCAACGGATTGCATATCGTCGTGTTCATGCCCCACCTCCATCGCTCCCAGTTCGATGGTTGTCCGTGAACTCTACGCACAACGCGGCTGCGAGACCTCGACCTGCAGCCCCGGCCTCAATCGGCAACCGACAGGAGCCGCCCAAAGAACCGCCCACCTTTTGGGCGCGACCGGCACGCGTCGAAATCAAAGCGTCTCCGAAGACACAGCTTACCCGCACCCATACTCGATGAGTTTCCACTTAGACCGTTTTTGAAGACCTTCGACGCCGAAGGGAAGGAAACCGTAGCACGCGATTTGCGGCTCGCAACCGCAAAAACACTTACGAAAAACCTGCTGACGCAGTTGAATTTCAGAAGCGCGCGTCCAACCGCACCGCTTCTGTGGCCTCAAAGCATTGACTCAATTCGGCGATTCACAATTCTGTTACAGGACTGTAAAGCTCGGAATGTCTCGATTGCCTGGGCGCGAGCAAATAAGATTCAGCGCGGCGGAATCGCGACAAATCCAAGTCCAATGGCCTTCATGCTCAATAACCCTTTCATTATGCACTGATTATTTTGATCATTTTTTTGGGGTAGCCGTCCGCAGGGCGGCCCGGAACAAACAAAAATGGCAAACGCAAGTTGCGCCAGAGCGCACAAAGGCCCGTGCGAATCACGCACGAGCGCAGGCCCGGCCCTCTTTGCAGATGGCCGTGACAATTAAGCAACGGTTTGATGGCAATTCACTATTCGCCGCGTCTGCCGATGGCGCGCGGCACCAAGGCGTGCCGACGATCCGGTCTTGCTACTTCGCGAGTTTGGCGATTCGACGGGCGAGCCGCGAAACTTTGCGGCGCGCTGCATTGCGATGCACGATTCCCTTTTGCGCCGCACGGATAAGGGCCGGCTCGGCATCGGCCATTGCGCCGAGGGCGCGCGCACGATCACCGGCAGCCAAAGCCTCCTCGACTTTGCGCACTGCGGTGCGCACCCGCGAGCGCCGCGCTTTATTGACGGCGGTGCGGCGCACGGCCTGACGGGCAGCCTTTTTGGCGGACTTGGTATTAGCCATGGTTCAACACAGAGATCGTGAATGCGAGCCGCGCTTATAGGAGTGTCCGGCGGCATCGTCAACGCCAAGGTCGAGCCTTGGAGGCGGCGCCGGCCGATCCGCCTTATCTTGGCATGAAACGCGGCGCGGTGTGCGGCGACGCTTGCTCAGGCCACCCGTTTGGCGCGGACTGCCTCATAGCCAGCGATAACCGCAGCGCGATCGGACCCGGGGAAGGCGGATAACGGTGGCTGCATGCGCGACCATTGCGGGTCGCCATGGATATGGGCCAGCAGCATCTTGATCCCGGGCACCAAGGGCTTGTCGGCGAACAAATTTCGGATCGCCACCGCCTCGGCCAGCGCCCCGGCGTCACCGGAACGATAGGCGCGGGCGCAGAGGTCGGCATTCAGATTGGCGGTCGCCGAGATACAGCCGGCGAAGATGCCCGATCGCGCCTCTGGCAGCGCCGCCTCGGTGGACGGAAAGACCTTAAAGCGCGGCAGGATCCCGGCGGCCTCGCGTGCATAGGCCATATCGCCGGATGAATCCTTGAGCCCGACGATGCGTTCGCCGAACACATCGAGGAGGCGGCGGATCAAGGCGACATGCCAGGGCACGCCTGATTGCGCCGGAAAATGGTAGAGATAGATTGGGATTGGCCGCGCCGCCGTGGCGCCGAGGATTGTCTCGACATAGGCGACCAGACCGTCATCGGGCACGCCCTTGTAATAGAACGGTGGCAGGACCAGAGCGCCGGCAAATCCCAGCTCGGCGGCGTGTTTGGTCAACGCAACGGCATCGGAGGGCGCCGCGGCACCAGTGCCGACCATCATGCGATCGAGCGGCAAGCCGCTTGTCGCATAAGCGCTCATGACGCGCTTGCGCTGATCCAGCGAGAACGAAGTCGCCTCGCCGGTGGTCCCAAGCACGTTCAGCCCATCGCAGCCGTTGTCGAGCAGGAAGCGGGCGAGAGCGATCGAGCGCGCGCAATCCGGTTCGCCCTTGTCGTCAACCGCGGTGGCGATCGCCGCGATCACGCCATGCAGGGTCTTGGCTGTCGCCGTACTCATCGCAATTCCCTACCTTTCGCCGGTCCGGAACGCTGGCTTGCGCCAGGCGACGATCCAGTAAAGCATGCGGCGGCGATGTTCAATCTGGGCCGACCGCATACCAACCGAGGATGGCCAGACGTCTTGCTCCGCTCGCACCAGCCTCCTGTCCGGCAATGAAATGACCCAAAATTTTGATGTCATCATAATCGGCGCCGGCGCCGCAGGCTGCGTACTGGCGAATCGGCTTTCGGCACGTTCGAAGCTCGACGTGCTGCTCATTGAAGCGGGGCGCGACGTCGTACCGGGCGCCGAGCCGGCCGACGTGCTCGATTCCTATCCGCGATCTTACTACAACGACGCCTATTTTTGGCCGGGCCTCAAAGTGCATTGGCGCCGCAAGGACAACTCGCCGCTGAGCGGATTTTCGCAGGGGCGGCTGCTCGGCGGCGGCTCGAACGTGATGGGCATGGTCGCCTATCGCGGCACGCCGGACGACTACGCCGAATGGCAAGCCCTTGGTGCTGCCGGCTGGGGCTGGGACGATGTATTGCCCTACTACCGCAAGCTCGAAAACGATCGGGATTTTGCCGGCACCCTGCATGGCAAAGACGGTCCGGTGCCGATCCGGCGTACCAAGCCCGACGATTGGCCGCAGTTGTCGAAGGCCGTCCGCGAATACGCGGACCAACGTCAAGTCACATTCATCGCCGACATGAATGCGGATTTCCGCGACGGCTATGGTCCGGTGCCTATGAGCAACTGGCCGGAGAAACGCGCCTCAGCGCAGATCTGCTATCTCGATGCCAAGGTGCGCGCCCGCAAGAACCTCGCCGTGTTGACAGAGACTACCGCGACCGGGCTGATCTTTGATGGCCGCCGAGCCATTGGTGTCAGGGTGATCGCGCGCGGCGAACTGAAGCAGATCTTGGGGCGCGAAATCATTGTCGCGCTTGGCGGCATCAACTCTCCGGCCTTCCTCATGCGCGCGGGTATCGGGCCGGCGGCGGCATTGCGGCCTTTGGGCATCGAGATGCGTGCCGACCTTCCGGGCGTTGGCGAAAACCTTTCAAATCACGCCATCATCTTCATCGGCCTGTTGCAGAAGCCAGGTGCGCGGCAATCCGACAAGATCCGCCCGCATCCAATGACCGCATTCCGCTATTCATCTGGGCTGCCCGGCGCGCCGCCCACCGACATGTATATCAACGTGCAATGCAAGACATCTTGGAGCCGGCTGGGCCGTCAAGTCGCCAACCTGGCGCCCTCGCTGCTCAAGCCCATGGCGCGCGGACGCGTCACGCTCGTTTCTGCCGATCCCGCCGTCTATCCGCTGGTCGAGTTCAATCTTGCGGGCCACGAGCTCGACCTGCAGCGCTTCATGCACGGCTTTCGCCGCTGCGTCGACATTCTCGGGCATCCCGCCGTGCGCGCCATGACGCGAATGAGCTTCCCGGTTAAATTCGACGATCGGCTGCGCCGCCTCAACCGCCTCACGGTAGGAAACCGCATCAAGAGCGCGCTGGTCGCGCGCCTGATCGACGCTGTGCCGCCGCTTGCCGGCCCGATCTTTTCGACGCTTGCCGACCGGCATGTCGACCTCGCCGCTCTCGTTGAGGATGACGATGCGCTCGCCGAACACGTTCGGCAGAACATCGCCGGCACGTTTCATCCGGTCGGCACGTGTCGGATGGGCGGGGCAAACGACCGCGAAGCGGTGACCGATCCGGCCGGGCGCGTTCATGGCCTCGACGGCTTGCGCGTCATCGATGCCTCGATCATGCCGACGATCCCGCGCGGCAACACCAATATTCCGACCATCATGGTCGCCGAGAAGCTTGCCGACGCGATATTGCCGGTGATCTAGCCGAAAAGCGCAACGCGCATCCGTTCCGGTGTGGGTTGTAAAGCACATACGAGGCGACATGATCCGCCCCCATCGCAGCACAAGAAAAACCAGCGAGGAAAACACATGAGCGTCATCGACGAGAGCCGCCGCCGCATTCTCACGACCGGCGTGGGCAGTCTCCCACGACGGCACTCGCTCTCCGCGCTTTTGCTGGCGCGCATGCTCAAGCAGTCTTACGATCCGGCTGCGCTGGCGCGCGAGACGATCGAAGCTGTCGCCGAGGTCGTAAAAAAGCAGCTCGACATCGGCATCGACATCATCAGCGACGGCGAGCAGTCGAAGACGAGCTTCCAGCACTACATCGCTGATCGCTTGACCGGGCTTGAGCCGATCCAACCGGCGCGCGGCGAGAAACGCACCCGCGAGAACACCGCATTTCCCACGTTCTACAAAGGCGGCGCGCATTCCGGCTCACAGCAACCACGGCTCGCCTGCACGGGGCCGATCAAATATGTCGGACAAGAGCAACTCGCCGACGACATTGCCAATTTCAAGACCGCGCTCAAGCAAGGCGATCCGATCGGCACTTTTATTCCCTCAGTATCGCCGTCGAGCTGCGCCGGCATGATGGTCAACAGGTTCTACAAAAACGAAGAAGACCATCTGCTCGCCGTCGCCGAAGCCTTGCGCGAGGAATATGAAGGCATTGTCGCTGCCGGTTTCGTCGTCCAGATCGACGATCCGCGGCTGGCAATGCACTACATGCTGTCGCCCGAAGAGACGACGGAAGATTCGCGCAAATGGGCACGCCATCGCATCGAGATACTCAACCACGCGCTGCGCAACATTCCGCCCGATCGCATCCGCCATCATACCTGCTACGGCATCAATATTGGGCCTCGTACCAGCGACTTGGAGATGAAATATCTCGCCGATTTGATCGTGACCATCCGCGCCAATTATTATTCCTTCGAAATGGCCAACCCGCGCCACGAGCACGAATGGGACGTATGGCAGAGCCTAAAGCTTCCCGATGACAAAGTGCTGCTGCCGGGCTGCATCACGCAGGCCACAGTGCTGGTGGAACATCCCGAGCTTGTCGCCCAGCGCATCGTGCGTCTGGCCAAAATCGTCGGCCGCGAACGTGTGATCGCCAGTGCCGACTGCGGCTTTGCCTCGACGCTCTCCACCGGTCAGCCGCCTGAGATTGAACCGGAAATCGTCTGGGCCAAATTCGAAAGCTTGGTCAAAGGCGCGCGGCTTGCCAGCAAGGCGCTCTGGGCCTGAGCTGCGACGCCGGTTGCCGCCGAATAGTGATGGCCTTTCAAATATTTGTGGCAGCGAAAGCGCAGTCGCCTCTTGCGGGATCGCTATTCCCAAATCTGCGGTTTGTGACTAGCCTTCAAATCATAACACAGCGGCAGCGGGACACTCCGGCACATGCGGCAACGCCCCAACAAAACCGCGATCAGGCGAGGAGGAGACTCATGAAACAAAGCTATTCGCTCAACGTCAACGGCACGGTCCACAAAATCGAGGCCGACGAGGATATGCCGCTGCTCTATGCCTTGCGCGACGATCTTGGCCTGAACAATCCGCACTTCGGTTGCGGGCTTGCACAATGCGGCGCCTGCACCGTGCATCTCGACGGCCGGCCGATCCGCTCCTGCATCACGACGATCTCCGATGTCGGCGACGGCAGGGTCGTCACCCTCGCAGGGCTTGGTACGCCGGAAAGACCGCATCCGCTGCAGACCGCTTACATCGAAGAACAGGTGCCGCAATGCGGCTACTGCATCAACGGCTGGATCATGACGGCGGCCGCTTTCCTGCGCGACAACAAGAAGCCGAGCGACGAACAGATCAGGAGCGCGCTCGAAGGCCTGAAGTGCCGCTGTGGCACGCATATGAGCATCCTGCGCGCGGTCAAGCGCGCCGCGGCGATGATGGGCTGACGGGAGGATGCCATGACCAGGATCGAGACAAACTTCTCCCGCCGTGCTCTCCTCAAAGCCGGTGGCGCGCTCGTGATCTCTGTGGGCGCGCCGGTCACGTTCGATCTCGCTCATGCCGACGAGGCGGGCGGCGCCGCGGCCATGAGCGCGACGGTGAAGCCGGCGCTGACACCGGATCAGCTCTCGAGCTACATCGCGGTGGCTGCCGACGGCACGGTCGCCGCCTATTTCGGCAAAATGGATATGGGCCACGGCATTGCGGTGGCGATCGGGCAGATGGTCGCCGAAGAGCTCGATGTTCCGTTCAGAAGCGTCAAAGTCGTCATGGGCGACACTGCAACCAGCGTCAATCAGGGCGGCGCCTCCGGCTCGACCGGAATTCAGGAAGGCGGCAAGCAATTACGTGCCGCCGCGGCGGAAGCGCGCCGCGTGCTCGTGGAAATGGCCGTCGACAGACTGGGCCTTCCGGCCGACCAGCTGCAGGTCGCCGATGGCGTGGTGAGTGCGAAAGAGAATGCCGCCAAGAAAGTGTCCTATGGCGAATTGATCGGCGGACGTTATTTCAATGTTCAGCTCGCCTGGAACGGCAAAATCGGCAACCCGCTTTATGCGCCGGGCAAAGCCAAGCCAAAGGATCCGAAGGATTATCGCGTTGTCGGCCAGCCGATCAAACGTGAAGACGTTGCGCCGCGAGTCTTTGCGCAATTCGATTTTATTACCGACATCAAAGTGCCAGGGATGGTACACGGCCGCATGATCCGGCCAAAAGTTGCGGGCGCGGTACCGGTCAATGTCGACGAAAGCTCGATCGAGGACATTCCCGGCGCCAAGGTCGTGTGGAACCAAGGCTTCCTTGGCGTCGTCGCCGACAAGGAATGGGATGCGATCAAAGCGTCACGGCAGCTTAAGGTCGAGTGGTCGGATGCAAAGCCGCCGTTTCCCGCCCAGGCTGCGATCTACGACTACATTCGCAATACTCCGCCGCGCAAAAAGGAGGCTGGCGGCAAGACGGTCGGCGACGTGGAAGCCGCGTTTAAAAACGCCGCACGCGTGATTGAAGCCGAATACGAATGGCCGTTCCAGTCGCATGCCAGCATGGGGCCGGCTTGCGCAGTCGTTGACGTGAAAGACGATCAGGTCACGATCTGGACCGGATCGCAGAAGCCGCATTACACCCGCGACGGCGTCGCCGCACTTCTCGGCGTGCCGGTCGACAAGGTGCACGCAATGTGGGTACCCGGACCCGGCAGCTATGGCCGCAACGATGCCGGCGACGCGGCCATGGACGCGGCGCTCCTGTCGAAAAGCGTCGGCAAGCCGGTGCGGCTGCAATATATGCGCGACCAGGCTACGGGCTGGGATCCGAAAGGGCCGGCTTCCATTCATCGCGCCCGTGCCGCGCTCGACGCCTCCGGCAAGGTCATTGCCTATGAGTTCATGAGCAAGGGGCTGCCGCGCGTCGACGTCAATTCAAACGAGAGCAAGCCGTATGATACGCTCGCCGGTCAGTTGATCGGCGTGCCGCTGAAATCGGGCGACGGCTTTGCCGTTCCGCAAGAGTCTTACGGCTTCGAGAACAAATACACCTACTGGGAGACGGTGCCGCCGCTGCTCGATCGCGGCTCGCCGCTGCGCACGTCGCATCTGCGCGACCCGGTCGGGCCGCAAATCCACTTCGCCAGCGAATCTTTCATGGACGAAGTGGCGGCTGCACTGAACATGGATTCCGTGGCCTTCCGCCTGCAATATGTCAGGGATCCGCGGGATATTGCGGTCATAAAGGCGGCGGCCGAAAAGGCCGGGTGGCAAACGCGGCCGTCGCCGCGCAAGAACCTGACCGGGACCAAAGTCTCAGGTCGAGGCTTTGCCTATGTGCAGCGCGGTCTGACGCGGGTTGCCATCGTTGCCGAGGTGGATGTCGACCGCTTGAGCGGAAAAATCTGGGCGCGCAAATTCACCGTCGCGCATGATTGCGGTCAGATCATCAATCCGGACGGGCTGCGCCACGCGATAGAAGGCAATGTCGTGCAGGGCATCAGCCGCACGCTGTGGGAAGAAGTGAAGTTTGACAACAAGAACGTCACCAGCATCGATTGGCTGACCTATCCGATCCTCGACATCACCGAGACGCCGGAGACGATCGAGACGGTTCTGATTGATCATCCGGAGATCGAGCCGTCCGGTGCCGGTGAACCCGCGACACGTCCGGTCGCTGCCGCCATCGCCAATGCGGTCTTTGACGCGACCGGCGTGCGCATCCGGCGCGTACCATTTTCGCCGGATAACGTGAAGTCGGCGCTGTCCTGAGACGCGCCCTCTCCCCCGAAACGAGGAGAGGGCGTAAGCTTCCCCTATGACGGCAATCATATGCTCACTCGACGAAGCTCTCGCGCCGATCGCAGACGGCTGTGTGCTGGCGGTGCCGCGCGAGAGCTCGGGCGCGGCGATGGCGGCGACGCGCGCACTCATTCGCCGCGGCATCAACCGCCTGCATCTGATTGCGCTGCCGACCTCTAGCCTGCAGGCTGATCTTCTGATCGGTGCCGGCTGCATCGAGACCCTGGAGACCTCCGCAGTCAGCCTCGGCGAATTTGGTCCGGCGCCATGCTTCACTTCGGCGATTCTGTCCGGCACGGTCCGCATGCTGGACACGACCTGTCCCGCCCTGCATGCGCAATTTCAGGCCGCCGAGAAAGGCGTGCCGTTCATGCCGCTGCGCGGGCTCATCGGCTCGGACGTTTTGGCGCAGCGGCGAGATTGGAGAGTGATCGACAATCCGTTCGGCAAGGACGATCCAATCGTGCTGCTGCCGGCGCTCTCGCCCGATGTGGGCTTGTTTCACGCGCCGATGGCCGATCATTCCGGCAATGTGTTTGTCGGCACCCAACGGGAGCTGATCACGATGGCACACGCCGCGCGCAAGACGGTTGTAACGGTCGAGACGATTCATGACGGCGATCTGTTGCGCGATCCGACCCTCGTCGCCGGCACGCTGCCGGGCTTCTATGTCGAAGCGGTGGCTGTCGAGCCGCGCGGCGCCTGGCCGCTATCGCTTCCCGATCATTATGCCATCGATGCGGCGCATATGAGCGAATATGCACGGCTCGCCGCCGCCCCGGAAGGCTTTGCAGACTATTTGCAGCGATATGTTTATGAGCGGCGGGCCGCTTGAGCCGTTCCGTGACGAGGAATTGCTCGCCGACGTCATCTGCCGGCTGATCGGCGATGTACGCCATGTCGCGGTCGGCGCCGCCTCGCCGATTCCGGCGACCGCGGCGCTGCTTGCGCGCGAGCGTGGCGGCGGCAGACCCTATGTGTCGCTGCTTGGCAGCCGCGCACACACGTTCTTCACCGACGGTGCGCGCGAGCTGTTCGATTGCGCGGGCCAGGGACGCGTCGACGTGTTCTTTTTGTCCGGCGGCCAGATCGACGGGGCAGGCAATATCAACCTCGTCAGCATCGGTGATTACGCCCGCCCCAAGGCGCGCTTCCCCGGCTCGTTTGGGTCCGCTTACCTCTATTATGTCGTGCCCAAGGTGATCCTATTCCGGGTCGAGCATTCCCGCCGCACACTGGTGCCCAAAGTCGATTTTGTCAGTGCGCCCGGCGGCAGCGCCGATCATGTTTTCCGTCCTGGCGGTCCGATTGCGCTGGTCACTAGCCTATGCTTGTTCGCCTTCGATCGGCAGCACAGGCGCTTTCGGCTCCAGAGCGTCCATCCCGGTCACAGCGTTGATGAGGTGATCGAGAATACCGGGTTCGCCTTCGACCAGCCGGCCTATATCCCGGTGACACCGGCGCCGTCGACCGAGACGTTGCGTCTGATGCGTTCGCGGGTGGCGCCGATGCTGGCCGAGGTCTATCCACAATTTGCCCAAAGCGTGTTTGGCGCCACCGCCTGCGCACGCTGACTTGGAAGCATTGCCTAGCCCGCCGCGTCATGGTTTTTATGCGCCCGCGATAAGAAGCGACAGGGAAGGGACACGCGGTGAAGACAGTTGAAGCGGGGGTAATTGGCGTCGGATGGATCGGCGGCTTGCGGGCGGAGACCCTGGCGCGCACCGCTTTGGTTGATAAGCTTCACCTGTGCGACATCAAGCCGGATCGGCTCGCCGAAGTGAGCAGGCTCTATGACCCGGCAAGCGCCACGCTCGACTATCAGGATATAATCAAGAACGACAAGATCCGGGTCGTTTACATCTCGACTACGCCGGAGGCCAACCACTATCCGATCGCACGCGATTGCCTCAAGGCCGGCAAGAACGTGATGCTGGAAAAGCCGATCGCGCTGGAGCTGTGGGAGGCTGACGAACTGATCCAGCTCTCCAAGCGCAACAATCTGAAATTCACTATTGGCTATTCGCAGCGCTTCAATCCGAAGATCGCCTACGCCAAGAAGAAGATCGTCGACGGCACGCTCGGCAAGGTCGTTTCAGTGCTGGTCAGCCGGCATCTGTCACGCGACCTCGGCAAGAAGATTGCCAGCCGGGTGCGGCTGTCGCCCGTGGTGATGGAATCCACCCACGATCTCGATTTTGTGTTCTGGCTGCTCGAGCCGGCCAAGCCGGTGCGGGTCTACAGTCAAGGTGCCTACGGCTACATGAAGGAGGTCAATGGCTCGCATGACATCATGTTCACGACTGTTACCATGGACAACGGCGTCGTGGTGATGATCGGCGGCGGCTGGAATTTTCCGCCGAGCTACCCGAATTACTGCTCGACCTGGATCGAGATCACCGGCACCGAAGGCGCGCTTACGCTCGACGACACGCAGCGCGATAACTGGCTGAATACCGCAAAGCGCGGTCAGGAATTCACCATGTCAACTATGCCGGGCGAGTGGGTCGATCACGTCTATGCCGGCGGCATCGGGCCGGAGACCATGCATTTTCTGGAAGCTTGCATCCGCGACACCAATGTCATGGTGACGCCGGAAAGCGCCCGGCGCGTCATGGAAACCTATAGCGCGGCGGATCTGTCGGCCGACCGCAACCAGCCGATCGATTTGCCGCTCACCAACGAGACGATTTCCGGCATCGCCGAGCTGAAACAAAAGAACCGCGCGGGGTTGAATGTATGAAAAAGCACGCCAAGGGCCTCGGCCTCGCTATCATCGGCGCCGGTCGTGTGGGTCTGTTCCGCGGCGAAGTGGCAGCGCGTCATCCCGCAGTCGAATGGATCGGCATTGCCGAGCTCAATCATAATCGCGGCGGCGATGTCGCTGCAAAAATTAACGCCGACTTCGTCACCACCAGTCATCGCGAGCTTTTGGCGCGGCCGGAGGTGAACTGCGCCATCATCGCCACCGACGAACATCTCCATGTCGATCCAATTTTAGCGGCGGTCGAGCGCGGCGTGCCGATGTTGATCGAAAAGCCGCTCGCCACCGATCTCGCGCAATCCGCGCGCGTGCTCAAAGCGATCACCGAGGCCAAGCTCGACGCCGTCGTCGGTTACACCCAGCGCTTTCGCCGCAAATGGCTCGCCGGCAAGGAGAAGGTGCGCAGCGGCGCGCTTGGCGATGTCACAATGGTGACGTCGCGCGCCTTCATGAATCGGCTGGTCGCCATCGACAATTACAAGCGCACGGACGACCCGAGCGCGATCTCGCCCATGGTGATTTCCGGCACCCACGCGCTCGACATCGTGATGTGGTATCTCGAAGGCAAAGAACCGGTTGAATGCTATGCGCGCTCGGTCGATAAGGTCTTGGGGCCGCTCTACAAAGGTATCGATGCCACCGCTGGCATGATCATGTGCGCGGACGGCACAGTCTATCATCTTAACATTTCCTGGGCGCTGCCGATCACCTGGCCGGGCGCGGTCTATAGCCTCGAAGTCGGCATCAACGGGACGCATGGCGTGCTCACGATCGACGATACCCATCGCGACATGGTGCTCGCAGTCTCGGCGCCGCAAAGCGAAGGCTATGCGCCGGATCAGAGCCGACTCGTCGACTTTCTCGGCTCCTATCCGCCCGGCGATATGGCGCTCGGCGAATTGCGCGGGCCGATGCGGGAAGAGACCGATTCATTCCTCAATCGCGTCTCGCTCGGGCTCTCCACTCAGGCCGCCACGGCGGCAGAAGCGCATGACAGACTGATGCTGACCAAGGCCCTCGATCTGTCGGCGAAGCTCAAGCAGCCGGTCAAGCTGCCGCTTGAGGCGGATTACGGCCGGCGAGCGGCCTAGCGCGCCGATTCTCTCGGCTCTCTGCGATCTGAAGTGCATCGGTGATCCTCCGGTATTCGTTCTATTTGTAGGAGCGCCCAAAACACCAAGCTCGACAACGTCCCGGCGCTTTGTTCATTCAATCTTCGTGCCAATCCGCGGCGCAAGCAAAAGCTCAATGCAAACAACGTGCTTGGCAGGCGTGAGCGGCGTCACCTGCGCAGACGCGATTCAATCTGTGCAAAATCTGTGCAGCAATCAACGGACCGGCTTAGCGCAAGGCCACGAGCAAAATAACGATCTCGCTGACTTGTTCGACGGCGCCCAGTACATCGCCGGTCTGACCGTCAATCTGCCTTCGACTGAGCCAGAGCATTATTGTGACGACGATGAGCAAACAAATAAGCGCCGCGAACATACGCAACGGACCCAGACAGAGCGCAACAACGAGCAGGCCCAAAACCACCGCAGCGGTGAGACTCTCTATCGGAGGCTGGCCCGCAGATGCGGATAGACCGTCGCTGCGCGCCGGCGGTGCCAGGAACATGAATGCGACCATGCTTGCCCGCGCGCCGCAATGCGAGGCGAGCAGCGCCCACCCGACCGACACGGTTGAAAAGAAACTTGCCAGCACGCCGACCCGCAGCAGCAGCGCCAGGATCAGGGCGCAGACGCCATAAGTGCCGATGCGGCTGTCGCGCATAATGGCGAGCTTGTCCTCTTTGGTTGCGCCGCCGCCAAATCCATCCGCCGTATCGGCCAGTCCGTCTTCATGGAGGGCGCCGGTCGCGAGCAGGGTCGCTGCAACGCTTAGCGCCGCGGCCGGCCACGCCAACACGCCAACGCGGTGCAGAATGCCGTAGACCACAGCGCCGATGAAGCCGACAACAAGGCCCACAATGGGAAAAGCCCATGCGGCCAGTGCGAGATTGGCTGGTGCGGAGGGCACCACGCGTGCAAGCGGCAGGCGCGTGGAAAAGGCGAAGCTTGCCCTGAGCTCAGCCAAGCGGCCAGCAAGCCAGTTTTCCGACAGCGTGATCATGCGAGCTTTTCTGGCCGTGCTTGGCGCGATTTGCTAGACACTTTCAATGGGCGATTTTACCTCATTTTCCGCTTTGCGTGCGGCTTGTCTTGATCTGCCGGGAGGCTCTCCCGCGGCCAGCGCGGCGGTGGCGCAGCGCGAAGCAAGGCTCACCAAGCCGCCGCGGAGCCTTGGCCGGCTGGAAGATCTGGTCGCCTGGCTTGCGCATTGGCAGGGCCATGCGCCGCCGCGGCTCGATCGCGTCGAAATTCTCGTCTTTGCCGGCAATCACGGTGTGGCCGGACAAGGCGTTTCCGCCTATCCCGCGGAAGTGACCGCGCAGATGGTGGCAAATTTTGCCGCCGGCGGCGCGGCCATTAATCAGCTTGCCCGTGCCGGCGGCGCGGCATTGCGGGTCATTCCGCTGTCATTGGAATGCCCCACAGCCGATTTCACGCTGCAGCCGGCGCTCGGCGAAGGCGAATTCTTGACGGCCGTCGCAGCTGGCTATGATGCGGTCTCGGCCGACTGCGATCTCATCTGCCTCGGCGAGATGGGCATTGGCAATACGACCGCGGCGGCCGCCATCGCCGCCGCCTTGTACGGCGGCGGCGGCATGCGCTGGGCCGGCCGCGGCACCGGCGTCGACGAAATCGGGCTTTCGCGTAAGCGCGCCGCCATCGACCAGGCGCTTGCGCGCCACGCCGGCATGCTGCACGACCCGCTCGCCATCGCTGCAGCCCTCGGCGGTCGCGAGCTCGCTGCCATTCTCGGCGCCTGTCTTGCAGCGCGGCGCAAGAATGTTCCGGTTCTGCTCGATGGTTTTGTCTGTACGGCCGCGGTCGCGCCGCTCGCCAGACTGCGAGCCGATACGCTGGCGCATGTGCAAGCAGCGCATGTTTCTGCCGAAGCGGGACACCGCATGCTGCTTGATGAGCTTGGGCTCGATCCGCTCCTCGATCTTGATATGCGGCTTGGCGAGGCGTCCGGCGCCGCCGTGGCGCTCCTGCTGTTCCGGGCGGCACTGGCGTGCCATACCGGCATGGCAACCTTCGCCGAAGCGGGTGTCTCTGATCGGCCGGCAGAGGAGGCCGCGCCCAAAGCTGCAGGCTGACTCACGGCTCAGCGGCAATGGCGTGAAAGAAGGTGCCGCCGACACGGCCGCGGCGGCCGCCGCCGGCGCCGAGCGATTTGCCTTCGGCATCCTGCATCTCCGCCAGCGGATCGTCGTCCCCTGCCGCCATAAGGGAGGCGTAGTGGAATTCATGTCCACGCACCAAGGTGCCCTTGCTCCCCAAAGCGCTGTCAGCGAGAAGCCGCGCCGTGCGATAGCCCAGATGCAATTTGCGCCGTGCGAAGCTCGTTGCATGTCCAAGCAGCCCGGCCATTGCGTGCTGCTTGCCGATAGCGTCCTCAAGGACCTGGCCCAGAACCATGTAGCCGCCGCATTCGCCATGCACCGGCCGCGTATGCGCAAAGCGCCGCAGTCCGGACATGAAGCGAGCGGCCGCGGCAAGCTTTTCGGCATGAAGCTCCGGATAACCGCCGGGTAGCCAGCAGCTGTCGGCATGCTCCGGCGGCGGCTCATCGGCAAGCGGCGAGAACGGAATGATCTCGGCCCCGGCATCACGCCAGCCGTTTATCAGATGCGGATAGGCAAAGCTGAAGGCTTGGTCGTGCGCGAGTGCAATCCGCTGGCCCGGTGGCGGCAAAGCCGCCGCGTGCTCCGCATTGGGTGCCAAGGCCAATGGAGCGGCGGAAATCAGAACGGCGTTGAGATCGATATGAGCATTGGCCATCCCGACGAGCCGGTCGATCAACGCGGGGAGCGCCGTGTGCTCCGCGGCTTGCACCAAGCCGAGATGCCGCTCAGGCAGCGCCAGCGCCGCTTCGCGCGGCACCGCACCAAGCACGGGAATACCAAGCGTAGCGATCGCATCGACGACCAGAGCGCGATGCCGCTCGCTCGCCACGCGGTTTAGGATCACGCCTGCGATGCGGACGGCAGGATCATGTGCGGCGAAGCCACGCACCAGTGCCGCGGCCGATTGCGCCTGCCGCGAGACATCGAGCACCAGAACGACCGGGAGACCAAACCGTGAGGCGAGATCGGCGGTGGCGCCACGGCGGCCATTTGGTCCGCCAAGGCCGTCGAACAGGCCCATGGCTCCTTCGATGACAAAAATATCGGCGTCATCGGCCGCCCGTGCGGCAAGCGTCTCGAGCAGCGCGTCCGACATGGCCCAGCTGTCGAGATTGACGCCGGCTCCGCCGATCGCGGCGGCATGGAAGGCTGGATCGATATAATCTGGCCCTGCTTTGGCGGCGCGGACCGTCAGTCCGCGCCGCGTCAGCGCCGCCAAAATCGCAAGGGTCACCGTGGTCTTGCCTGCACCGGAACTCGGCGCCGCAACAATGAGACCGCGCGCGCTCACCGCGGCTCCTTTCGGCCGCTTGGCGCTCGTGGGTGACGCGCACCTGCCGCAGGACTAAAGGAAAAGCTAAAGGAATACTGATGACCAAACAGGTCCCGCCATTGCGCCGGGGTTGGACCACCGGCACCTGCGCCACGGCCGCGGCAAAGGCGGCTTTTGCCGCGCTGCTGACCGGTGATTTTCCCGACCCGGTCGAGGTGACCTTGCCGCGCGGCGAACGGCCGAGCTTTGCGCTTGCCATGACGCGTAAGATGGACGGCGCCGCGCTCGCTGGCGTGATCAAGGACGCGGGCGATGATCCCGACGTCACGCACGGCGCGCTGATCTGCGCCACGGTGCGTGCCGGGGCGCGAGGCGCCGGCGTCACGTTCAAAGCGGGCGAGGGCGTGGGCACGGTCACGCGCGCCGGGCTGCCCGTGCCGCCGGGCGAACCAGCCATTAATCCAGTGCCGCGCCGGATGATCAAAGCGGCCATCGACGAGGTTGCGGCCGCGGTCGGTGGTGCGTCGGATGTCGAAGTGGAAATTGCCATTCCGGGCGGCGAAGCGCTGGCCGCAAAAACCGTGAACCGGCGGCTCGGCATCATCGGCGGTCTGTCGATCCTCGGCACCACCGGCATCGTTGTGCCCTATTCCTGCTCGGCCTGGATTCATTCGATCCATTCCGGCATCGACGTCGCACGGGCCGCGGGCCTCACGCATATCGCCGGCGCGACCGGCGCCAATTCCGAGGCCGGCGTGCAAAAGCTTTACAGCCTGCCGGAAACTGCCCTGATCGACATGGGCGATTTCGTCGGCGGCATGCTGAAATATCTGCGCCGTCATCCGGTGCCGCGGGTTACCATCGCCGGCGGCGTCGCCAAGATGACTAAGCTGGCGCAGGGCCTGAGCGACCTGCATTCCAAGCGTGGCGCGGTTGATCTCGGCGAACTCGCCAATTTCGCCGCGGCCGCTGGCGGCTCGGCGGCCCTGTGCGAGCGGATCCTCGCTGCTAATACGGCGGCGCAAGCGTTTGCGCTCACGCAAGCCGAAGGAATTGCGCTCGGCGACGGGGTGGCGCAGGCGGCGCGCGAAACCGCGGCGAATCTTGTCGCCGGTTGCAACATCGATATTGAAATTCTGGTCTTCGACCGCGAGCAAAATCTGGTCGGTCGCGCACCGTTCAAAAGCTAAAATTGCCGTCACGCCGCTCCTCCGCGGAATCGACGACGATAGTCGGCGCTATAGAGCGCGCTGTCTCGAAAATTCTCGGCCGCGAGAGCCCGCCCGACCACAATCAGCGCAGTGCGTTCGATCTTCGCCGCTGCGACCTGCGCGGCAATATCAGCGAGCGTACCGCGCACGATGCGCTGCGTCGGCGAAGAAGCATGCACTATGACGGCGACGGGGCAATCGGCGCCGTAAAATGGCGTCAGCTCTTTGACCACTTCTTCAACAGCGTGGATGGCCAGGTGAATGATGAGCGTCGCGCCGCTCTCAGCAAATGTCACGAGCTTTTCGTTCTCTGGCATGCGCGAAGCGCGGCCGGACACGCGCGTGAGCACGACAGACTGTGCGACTTCTGGCACGGTCAATTCGCATTGCAGCGCTGCGGCGGCTGCCGCAAAAGCGGGCACGCCGGGTGTGAGCGTGTAGGGAATGCCGCGCCGGTCGAGACGACGCAATTGTTCAGCGAGCGCCGAATAGATCGACAGATCGCCGGAATGCAGCCGCGCGACGTCGTGTCCGGCAGCTTGCGCGTCGGCGAATTCAGCATCGATCTGGTCAAGCGATAGCGGCGCGGTATCGATAATGCGTGCGCCTGGCGGACAATAATCCAGCAATTCGCGCGGCACGATCGAGCCGGCATAAAGGCATACCGGACAACGCGCGATGAGGTCGCGTCCGCGCAGCGTGATCAGATCGGGCGCGCCCGGCCCGGCGCCGATGAAATGTACGGTCATGCTGCGGCCTCGGATGTCGCCAGAGCGCAGGTCGCCGTGCCAAGCACGAGCCGCCTGCCGATCAGGCGCGAGAGCGGTCCTGCCGCGGCCAATGCGGCAGCTTCCGCCACGGAACCGACGCCCAGGAATGCAAGGGCGCGCTCCGATTCCGTTTGGGTGCGGGGGCTCGCGGCCTTTAGCTCCGCTTCCGATACGAAAACGACATTCACGCCAAAACGAGTCGCGGCGGCCTCGATGCCCGCTTCGTTCTTTTTCGCCGAAGCCGTGGCAATGGCGGCCAGTGCCTCCGGCGAAATGCCGGCGTGCGCCAGCGCGGCGCGGATTGCCGCTTCGATCTCGTTTGCCGGCGCGCCGCGGCGGCAGCCGATGCCGGCGATGATCATGGCTTCACCCATAGCCATTGCGTAACCGGCAGCGCAGGGCGCCAGCCGGTCTTTTGGCCGAGCGGTTCCGCGTGCGAAATCGCGATGCGGAGCAATTCGCCGCCAAGCGCCGCGCGGCGTGCGATGAGCAGCGCCTCGCTCTCGAGCGTGACCGCATTCACCACGAGCCGACCGCCGGAACGCAGTGCCCGTGTGGCGGCATCGAGCACGCCGGCTTCGCTCGCGCCGCCGCCGACAAAGATGGCATCGGCGGTCGGCAGGTTTGCAAGCGCCTCGGGTGCCGAGCCTTCGACGATTTCCAGGCCCGGCACGCCGAAACTGGCGGCGTTGCGGCGAATGCGCGCCGCACGATCGTTGCGGCGCTCAACGGCAATGGCCCGCATCGACGGATCGGCCAGCATCCATTCGATCGCGATCGAGCCGGCGCCGGCGCCGATATCCCACAGCAGTTCGCCGCGCCGCGGCGCCAGCGATGACAAAGTCAGCGCGCGGATTTCACGCTTGGTGATCTGGCCGTCGTGCTCGAACAGGCCGTCGGCCAAGCCCTGCACCCGCGGCAATATGCGAGCATCCGAGGCGGCCTGCACTTCGATCGCAACGGTGTTGAGCGCATCGACCGTGCCCAAATCAAAGCTGCCCGCCGTGGTGGCGCGGGCGCGCTCGCGCGGCCCGCCCAGTGCTTCGAGCACTGTGAGCCGTGACTGGCCGAAGCCGGTTCGCGCCAGGAGCTTCGCCAATATTCCGGGTCCGTTGCCATCAGAAGTGAAGGTAAGAATCCGCGCGCCCGGCTGCAGATGCGGCCGAACCAGGTCGAGATCGCGGCCATGCAACGACAGCAACACGGTGTGCGGCAACGACCAACCGAGCCGAGCCGCGGCCAGACTGAAGGCCGATGGCGCCGGTACCACGATCATCTCCCGCGGGTTGATATGCCGTGCCAGCACGGCGCCGATGCCGTAATGGAACGGATCGCCCGATGCGAGCACGCAAATCTGTCGGCCGCGATGCTGCAAAACCTCGTCGGCGGCACGATCGAATGGGCTCGGCCAGGGTCGCGCTGCGCCGTGAATGAGCGCCGCCGCCAAGCCCAGATGACGGCGGCCGCCGAATACGATTTCAGCCGCTTCAATCAGTGCGCGGGCCACCGGGCTCAACCCTTCGACGCCGTCCTCGCCAATGCCGACAATGGACAGCCAGCGCGGCGATGCGGCAGTGTTGTCGGCTAGCCAATCTGGAAGCGGTGTACTGAGCCGGATATCAGGACACATGCCACGCATCCTCATTCTCGGCGGCACGGCGGAGGCGCGCGCATTGGCGGAGCGCCTGGCCATGCGCGCGGACCTGGACGTCACACTCTCGCTTGCCGGACGCACGGCCGCACCGGCGGCATTGCCCGTCCCGGTGCGGCGCGGCGGCTTCGGCGGTGCAAAAGGCCTTGCCGATTATCTCGCGCGCGAGCGGATCGATGCCTTGATCGACGCCACGCATCCTTATGCCGCGGTCATTTCGGCAAATGCCATGACGGCCGCGCAGCAGACAAGAGTGCCTTTGCTGGCGCTGCGCCGTCCGCCGTGGAGCGCGGTGCCCGGCGATCGCTGGACGGAGGTCGACAATGCCCGCGCCGCAGTGCTTGCGCTCGGCGAAGAACCTCGCCGCGTCTTTGTCGCGCTCGGTCGCAACGAGCTTGCTCCTTTCACGACCGCGCCACAGCACTTCTATCTGTTTCGCAGCGTTGATCCCATCGCGCCGCCATTGCCGCTGCCATATGCGCATTATGTGACCGCTCGCGGTCCGTTTAGCGAGGCAGAGGATCGAGCACTGCTTGGCGCGCATCGGATCGAAATCGTCGTGGCTAAGAACAGCGGCGGCGGCGCGACCTATGGCAAGATCGCCGCAGCGCGTGCGCTCGGACTTGACGTCATTATGCTGCGCCGCCCGGCCGCGCCCGATGCGCCAGCGGTCCAAACAATCGCCGATGCCATTACTTGGCTTGATCATGCGCTTACCTTGGCCGCGGCGCGCGGCGTATAGACGAGTGGCGCACGGCCTGGCCGCCTAACGACACGAGTGTCGGGCGAGCCGACGATCACCAGCGTCGCCATGTCGGCATGCGCCGGATCGGCCTCGGCAAGCGCCATGATGCTGATGTGCTCATCCGGTCTGCCGACGGCGCGGCCGAACACCACAGGCGTTGTTTGCGGCAGATGCCGGCGCAGCCGATCAAGCGCACTGCCGAACTGCCAGGGGCGCGTCCGCGAAATCGGATTGTAGAGCGCCATGACCAAGCCGGCCTTTGCCGCCGCGTCGAGCCGCTGCTCGACCAACTCCCAGGGCTTGAGATTGTCGGAGAGTGACAGCGCGCAGAAATCATGGCCGAGCGGCGCGCCAATGCGGGCTGCGACAGCAAGCATGGCGGTGATGCCGGGAACAAAGACGACATCCAGCGCGCGCCATGCCTCGGGGCCGTGCTCAATTTGCTCGCACACTGCCGCCGCCATGGCGAACACGCCGGGATCGCCGCCCGACACGACCGCGACGCGGGCGCCTTCTGAGGCATGCCGCAGCGCCATGGCCGCACGCGCGCCTTCCTCGCGATTGTCGGACGGATGGCGGCTTTGCCCCGCCCGAGCCGGTACGCGATCAAGATAAGGCCCATAGCCATACAGCGCGTCGGCCGCCGCGAGCGCATGCGCTGCTTCCGGCGTCAAATGGCGCGGATCGCCCGGCCCCAAGCCGACGACGGTCAGGCGGCCACTCATCGCTCGTTCCCCGGCTGGTGCTCCCAACCGGGCACCAGCACGACAGCAAAATAGGGCGCGTCGTCATCGACCTTGGCAGCAAGCGGGATCATCTTCTCTTCAGCCGTCGTGCCGCGCTCGACATAAAGCGCACGGGCCAAGCGGCCGCTCGTTGCGAGCGCGCGGCGGAGCTTTGGCAAATGCCGGCCGACTTTCATCACCACCGCCGCATCGGCCTCGGATAAGCGCCGTACCAATTCCGATTCAGGCAAGGTTGCCGGCAGCACGGTGAAGACATCGTCGCCCTGCGCGATCGGCATGCCGGCCGAGGACCAACAGCCCGACATGCCGGTGACGCCTGCAATAATTTCGGTGGCAAACCGCGGCGCCAGCCGCGCGTGCAGATGCATATAGGAGCCGTAGAACAGCGGATCGCCTTCGACGATCACCGCGACGGTGCGGCCCGATTCGAGATGGGCTGCAATATCTGCGGCGGCTTGGTCGTAGAAATTGCAGATCGCCTCGCGATACTCTTTGCTGCACGCCGGCAGTTCGGTCGTAACGGGATAAAGGAGCTGCATCTCCGTAACGCCTGGCCGCAGATAGCCGGCCGCAATCGCGCGCGAGTGGCTGGCATTGCCGGCTTTGGCGAAGTGCGCGATCACATCGGCGCGCTCAAGCGCGCGCATCGCCTTTAGTGTCATCAGTTCCGGATCGCCCGGTCCGACACCGACGCCGAAGAGCTTTCCCGTGGTCGTCGGTGCTCTCATAAGCCAGCCTTCGCCAGAGCGTTGACCGCAGCGGCGGTCATGGCACTGCCGCCCGCGCGGCCGCGCACGATCAGATACGGCACGCCGTGCGAATTGGCGGCAAGCGCGTCTTTGGATTCGGCGGCGCCGACAAAGCCCACCGGGATGCCGAGAATGGCCGCAGGCTTGGGCGCGCCGGCCCCGAGCATGTCCAGAAGTTGAAACAGCGCTGTCGGCGCATTGCCGATTGCAACCACGGCGCCCTGAAGCCGGTCGCGCCACAGCTCAAGCGCGGCCGCAGAGCGCGTTGTGCCGTTCTCCGCCGCAAGTGCCGCCGTGCGCGGATCATTAAGCGTGCAGATCACATCGTTGTTCGCCGGCAGCCGTGCGCGCGTGATGCCGTGCGCCACCATCTCGGAGTCGCAGAGGATCGGCGCGCCGGCGGTGAGTACAGCGCGCCCGACTGCGACCAGAGCGCCGCCGAACACAATGTGCCGCGCCATATCGACCTGGCCGCAGGCGTGGATCATGCGCACGGCGACTTCAGCTTCTTCAGCCGAGAAGCGCGACAGATCGGCCTCGGCGCGGATGATGGCGAAAGATCGCTCATAGATCGCGGCGCCGTCACGCAAATAGGCCGCAGGCTCAGCCATGAGCATCCTCCTGCCTGCGCTCGCGCACATGGTGCTGGACGGCGCCTGCCAGTTCGCTTGCGGTAACGACCGCGAATGGTACGTCGTGCGGCGAACCGTCGGCAATGAGCGCACAGCCTTCCGGAGTTCCGACAATCGTTAAGGCTGCCGTCGCGTTTTGCGCGCAGCCCTTGGCGCAGCCGGAAACGTGAATCGTGCCGGCAAAACCCACGGCATTCCGGGCAATGACCGGCGCCAGGGCGCGCGCCGGCAGATGCGCCGATGCACAAATTGGCGCCCCGGAACAAGCGATCACTCTCAGGCGTGGATCGTTGCCGTCTGTAACGAAGCCGAGCTGCTCCGCCGCGGACGCAAAGCTTGAGACAGATTGCGCGGCGAGGCCGATTGCCAGCAGCACACAACCTGGCGCGGTACGCAGGCTACTTGCGCCCGTCGTCTTTGCCGCCCCCGCCAGCTCTTCAAGCGCGCTTGCATCGGCATGGCCGAAGGCAAGCGCGACGCCGCGCGCCATCGTCTCATCGCGCAGCGGATATGAACCGAGAGCTACACCGCGCTCGCGCCTGAGCGAGCGGCCGTCTTGGCCGGGCAGCAAAAGTTCTCGGATTGCGGGCAGAAATACCTCGACGCCTTCCCGGGCGAGGATCTCGCGTGCTCGCACATCGCGACCGCGCCGTGCGATCACCTCAAGCAGGCGGATCACAGTTTCGATCCCCTGCGCGGGCGCGACTTGGCCCAACTCGGCTGCACGCGCTTGATCGCCACCGACACTCACACGCAGCATCAGGTCGCCTTCCGTTGCATGTGCATGAAGCCGAATGTCCGCCGGGATCGTCTCAAGGTCGATCGCGCCCGCGCTGTCGATCACAACAGAGACTTTCGGCGAAAGCCTCGCCGCGAGCCCGCGCTGCGCGATCGCGCTCCGCAAATCCGCCACAAGCCCGGTCGCGTCAAATATTTCTTGCGCATCGAGGCCGCCGAGCGGATTGCCAAGGATCGAAACAGCATCGCCGGCCGCCATATCGAGCGCGGCGATCGCCGCTGCAAATTGGGGCGCGGAGATCGCGTTGAGCCCGCGCACCTGAATGCTGCCGCGCGAGGTGACTTCAATAATCCCATTGCCGTAACGGCGCCCGGCCGCGCACAAATCTGCAAAGGCGTGCAACGAAATTGTGCCCTTTGGAACGAGACGCACCAATAGACCATCGCCGGTCTGCATCGGTGCGAAGAGCCCAGGGCAGGCGCCGCGTCGCTTGGGCATTGCTGCAGCGAGGAGCGTCATGGCATTGCCTTCGCGCGAAGGGCGCCGAGCCCGGCATCCACATCGTTGCGGCGCGGATGCCAAAAGCCGCGGCGACGCGCCGCATCAAATTTTTCGGCGATCGCCGCCGCTGCCAGCGGATTCTCACGAAGCAAGAACTCGTGCACGGCGGCATCGGCGACATAGGCTTCGTAAAGCAGATCGAACAGCGTGCTGCTGACCGCGTCCGTCATTTGGGCGAAGTCAAAAAGACGCCCCACCGCTTCGGCGAATTCCGCCGCACCGCGCGGACCATGGCGCATCTGGCCGGCGATGAAGCGTGGATTCACCGCGCGCGCGCGGACAATCCGTGCCAAGGCGGCCGACAAGGCACGCGCCCGCGGCCGTTGCGGATCAGTCGTGTCGAGCATTACAAGATCGACCGATCGGCCATGCATCCTTGCCGCCGCGGCAAAGCCGCCGACGAACGCGGCATCTTCGTCGCCTTCAAGCAGATCGCGCGCCGGATCGTCGCCGATATGGACCAGGAGATCGGCACCGGCGACGCGCTGCGCAAAGCCTTCGGGCGAAAACTTCGCCTCACCTTCAGCGCCGCCATAAGCGTGCGAGGCGGCCGCGAGATAGGCCGCGCCGATCTGCTCTGGATCAACATCTCGGCCGAGCAGGTCCTCGATGCCTGCACCGTAAACACCCGGTGCCGTACCGAAAACGCGCAGGAGCCGCCCGTTGCCGTTGATCCGACGCGCTGCCGCAAGCGGATTTTCATCGTCGGCCTCGTCGCGCGCCGCGACGGCTTGGACTGCGGTGTCGATCAGCGCGATCTGCGCTGGGAACAAGTCGCGGAACAGGCCGGAAATACGCCAGGTGACATCGACGCGCGGCCGTCCTGCGGCCGCGGTCGGCAGCACTTCGATGCCGGTGACACGCGCGGTCGCGGCGTCCCAGATCGGCCGGCAGCCCATCAGAGCCAGGCCCTGGGCAATCTCTTCACCGCCGGTGCGCAAGGTTGCGCTGCCCCACAGATCGATCACGACCGAGCGCGGCATCTCGCCGTGCGTTTGCAGGTGCGCACGCACGACCTCCTCAGCGGCGCGGCAGCCGAGCTCCATGGCCGTTGAGGTCGGCAAGGTGCGCGGATCGGCGGTAAAGAGATTGCGCCCGGTCGGCAACACGTCGCGCCGGCCACGTGCCGGTGCGCCGGCAGACCCAGGCGCAACGCGGCGGCCGTCGAGCGCTGCGATCAAGGAGGCGCGCTCGGCTGCGGCGCTGGCCTGCCAGGTTGGATCGTCGATATCGGTCGGTGCGCGGCCATAAATGTGCTGGCCGTCTTTGACTGCGAGATCCTTCAGATCGCAGAGCCATGCATCGATGCGTCGGAGCGCCTCGTCAGGCCCGGTTGAGCCGCCGATCCCAGCCTCGCGGGCCAGGCCGGTGCGCTCCGCGGTCTCGACGATCAGCTTGGCCAACCGTTCGCGGCGGCGCCGGTCGAGGCCGTCGGCCTGCGCGTATTCGTCGAGCAGCCGTTCAAGCTCCTGGGCTTCGCCGCTTGGGCCGCCGGCAATAAGCGGCGGCGGCAGGTGTCCGATGGTTATGCCGGCAATGCGGCGCTTGGCTTGCGCGGCCTCGCCGGGATTGCTGACGATGAACGGGTAGATGATCGGCAGCGCACCGGTGACGATCTCGGGGAAACATTCGCTGGTCAGCGCGACGGCTTTGCCCGGCAGCCATTCCAGCGTGCCATGCGCGCCCATATGGATCAGCGCGTCGACCCCGGCCACGTGTCGCAACCACAGCGCGAAGGCGACCAGCGCATGGCGCGGCGGCAGCGCTGGGTCGTGATAGTCGGCGCGGCGTTGCGCGGCGCGCCCGCGATCCGGCGGCAACGCGACCAAAACATTTCCGAATTTTCGCGCGCGGAAGCAGAAGGCGCCGTTGCGCACATCCGGGTCGTCAGCCGGCGCGCCCCAAGCCTGTCGCAGCCGCGCCGCCGCTGCCGGTGGCAATCGCGACAGAAAGTGCTCGTACTGCGGCACCGCGAGCTGAGCTTCGTTGCATTCCCGCGTCAAGGCATCGAGTAAGTCGCGCGGCGTCCGCGGCGCATGGCTTACGACATAGCCGGCGTCGGCGAGATCCTGCAGGACCGCGACGACACTGGCCGCAACATCGAGACCGACGGCATAGCCGGCGCGACCCGGCGCCCCGGGATAGTCCGGCATCAGAATTGCGATTTGCCGCTCATTGCGCGCAAGCCTCTGAAGACGCGCGAACGCGGCAATTCGGTCCGCAACCGCGCTGACGCGGTCAGGCTCGGGCCGGCTTTGCAGTGTCGTGAAAGCAAGCCCATCGTGCGGCCGCAGTGGATGTTTGAACGCGATGGCGCCGGCGAGGACGCGCCCGTCAAGCTCCGGCAAGACCACATGCATGGCAAGATCAGCGGCGCCCAGCCCGCGCGGACTGTCGCGCCACGCAGCACGTTTGGTCGTCGCGCTGACGACTTGCAGAACTGGAACGCCCGGCTCGTCGAGTACGGTGGCCTCTTCACAACTGCCACCGCAGACGGCAAAAGCCGTCATGGTCACGATCAGAGCTGGATTGAGCCGGGAAAATGCGCGCCGCAGAAAATCGGCGGCATCGCCATCTTTAAGGCTCGTCACGATAAGCGGCGCTGGCGCAAGACCGCGCGCCGCAAGCGCGCTATGAAGATCGTCGATCGGTCCGGTATCGGCCGCGAGCAACATGGCGCGATAAAAGACGATGGGCACGATCGGTCGAGCGGTCTTAAGCGATGCCGTCAGCTGCGCCAGTTCGACCGCGCCTTGGCCCGGCAAATAGCCGGCGAGCCGCGGCACTGGCCGCGGCTCAGGCAATTCCAGATCAGAGCCGGCATAGTGCGCCAGCGCCCGCAGCAAGCCGCGCAGATTTTCGGGCCCGCCTTCGCGGAAAAAGCGCAGCAGGCCTCCAAGCTCTGCAGCGCCCAGTGTCGAAGCGGCGGCCAAACGCGGGTCATCGCGATCTTCGCCCGGCAGCACGGCGAGCACGATGCCGCACTCGCGCGCCAAAGCTGAAAGCCGCTCGATGCCGTATTTCCACCAATCGAGGCCGCCGAGCAGCCGGACCAAGATGACCTTGGCGTGAACGGCGACGCGATCAATCCAAAGATCGACCGACATCGGATGGCGCAGATCGCGCAGATGCGCGAGCCGCACGCTCGGGAGCATTTCGCGCTCGGCCTGCCAAGCGGCAGCAAGCGCTGAGAGATCGGTGTCGGCAAACGACAGAATTGCGATGTCGCCCGGCGGCTGGCCGAGATCGACCGCTTCGACGATTTCGTCGAGGCCGGTTGAGCTCGTCGTCAACAGATGCATCGCGCAGCCTGATCAGCCAACAAGCGCCTGCGTCACCGCGGCACGGTCCAGTCCCTTCAGTCCGATCACCACCAAGCGGCCTTCGCGTATTTCCGATGCGTCCCAAGGCCGATCGTATTGATGCGTGACACGAGGCCCGACCGCCTGCACCAGCAGACGCATGGGTTTGCCCGCAACCGCGGCAAAACCTTTCACGCGCAGCACGTCGAAGCGCTCGGCAAGCGCCGCGACGCGCAATGCCAGCTTGGATGGATCAGCAATTTCGCCGACAGGCACGACAAACGAGTCGAAGTCGTCGTGGTCGTGACCATCCTCTTCGTCGTGACGCGTGCGGCGATTGGCAATGTCATCTTCAGCGCCAATGCCAAGCCCCAGCAATAATTTTTGATCGACCTTACCGTCCGTGACGGTAAGCACTTTTACGCCGCGCGGCAGCACATTCGAAATCGCCGCCAAAGCCTGGTTGAGGCCCGCTTCGTCGAGCAGATCCCGTTTGTTGAGGACGACCAAATCAGCACAAGCGATCTGATCTTCGAACACCTCTTCGACCGGGTCGTCATGATCGAGCGCGGTATCGGCGGCGCGTTGCCGTGACAGGGCCTCGAGATCGTGCGCAACGCGGCCGTCGGCGAGCGCGGCTCCATCGACAACAACCACGACGCCATCGACAGTCACTCGGTTCTTGATCGCCGGCCAGTGAAACGCCTGCACCAGGGGTTTGGGCAGAGCGAGACCGGAGGTCTCGATCACGATATGCTCGACGTCGTTCCTGGCGAGAATGACATCGAGCGCGGGCACGAATTCATCGGCCACGGTGCAGCACAGGCAGCCATTGGCGAGCTCAACGATATTGTCCTCGGGGCATGCGGCATCGCCGCAGCCTCTGAGAATTTCACCGTCGATGCCGACATCGCCAAATTCGTTGACAATAACGGCCAGTCTGCGGCCCTGCGCATTGCCAAGCACGTGCCGGATCAGCGTCGTTTTGCCGGCGCCCAGGAAGCCGGTGACAATCGTGCAAGGCACGCGCGCGAGCTTGTTGTTCACGTTCATGCGTCAGTCTCATTGAAATCGAGGGGAGGAACGCGGGCGATCAGACCGCGCTTTAGGATCTCAGGACGGCCACGCCAGGGCAGAATGCCGTCGGCGGCAGTCGCGAGGAGGCGCGCACCGTTGATCAGTGCTTGCGCATTCTCCTCATCGAGGCCGCCGAATATGTAGGTCCATGAGCCGTTGCAGCGCATGGCGGCACTCGGCCCGCGCGCGCAATTGGCAAGGCAGCGCAGGCGCCGCACTCTGACTTCCGTGCCGCTGGCAGCACGCTCGATAGCGGCCGCGAGCAGGGCTCCGGGGCAGGGCTCGGTCTCGGGCTCGCCGACGCGCCTGCAGGTAATGCAAACATAGATTTCGGGTGCTGGCGCGGACGTCATGGCATCTCGCATGCGCCCGGGATCGGCTGATCGAAGCGCTGCCAGCGATAGATCAGATACGAGGCGGCCCAGCTCACGACAAAAATGCCGACGACCAGATAACCGAAATTGGCAAGGCCGCCATTGAGGCTGCCGATCATGTCCCAAAAACGGCCTTCGAGGCCAAGCTTCCCGGCGATCAGGCCCAGCGCCTCGATGCCGCCGATCAGCAGCGCGACCAGGACGGAAATGGCGGTGATGGTGAGATTGTACCAAATCTTGCGAATCGGATTGAGGAACGCCCAGCCATAGGCGCCGACCATCAGCACGCTGTCGCTGGTGTCGACTAGCGTCATACCGGCAGTGAATAGCGCCGGAAAGATCATCACTGTGCCAAAGGTCATGCCGCCGGAAGCTTGGCTTGCCGCGACTGTGAACAGCGAGATTTCGGTCGCCGTATCGAAGCCGAGCCCAAACAAGAATCCGATCGGAAACATCTGCCAGCTGCGCGACACCATGCGAAACAGCGGCCGGAAGATGCGGGCCAAAAAACCACGGCCGGACAAAAGTTGATCAAGCTCGTGTTCGCCGACGGCCTCGCCGCGGCGGGCGCGACGAAAATTTTGCCAGACATGCCGCAGAATGACGAGGTTTATGGCGGCGATGGCAAGCAGAAAGAATGCCGACGCTCCGGTGCCGATCAGGCTGCCGACCGCTCTAAGATTCTGAAAACGGCCTTGCAGCGCAAACGCTGCGGCCGCAATCGCGGCAACCGCGACCGTGATCGACAGCGAATGGCCGAGCGAAAAGAATAAGCCGACGGAAATCGGTCGCTTTCCCTCCTGCATCAGTTTGCGGACGACGTTGTCGATTGTGGCAATATGATCGGCATCGACCGCGTGACGCAGCCCAAGCACGTAAGCGAGGAAAGCGGTGCCAAGGAGCGTCGGACGTTCGGCAAGGGCCATAAACGCCCATAGCCAGACCAGAGCATTGGCGCCTAAAAGCAGCGCATAGATTGCAACGACCTTGCCGCGGTGACCCGCCGACGCGTCGTCAACCGTCGCTTTGAGGAAATCAAGCAAGACGGGTCCTCGCATGGCCATGCCGTCGGCGCGAGCGAGGACCAAAAGACGAAACGTCTTTCAGATCATCCACAGGCACACCCCGACCCGTGTTTGTCGCGTCGACACGGCCGATGGCAGGTCTCCTGGCTCGCGGATCGGCGCCTCGCCCGGCCTTCCCGGCGGCCAAGCCGCCAGTGGCCGTTGTGGACGAGACTTCCCGCTCACAGTTGCGGGGGCAGCTGCGGACTAAGCGGGCGCTTGCGCGGGCCGCACCGCATTCCCTCTTCGCCCTCTCACGAGGGACCATCGATGCACTAGTGATAGATTTCGGCGGGCGGGGCTGTCAATGTGGCCCATGAAGTTCCGGTAACAGAAGTGATGTCCGGCAGAACAAGGATCACGCTTGTGCTCGGCGGCGCTCGGTCCGGCAAGAGCCGCTATGCCGAAGGTTTGGTTGCCAAGCTGCCGCCGCCGTGGATTTATCTCGCTACGGCGGAGGCCGGCGATGCCGAGATGGCCGAACGCATTGCTGCACATCGCGCGCGCCGCGGCGCGCAGTGGCGCACGATCGAGGCGCCGCGCGACCTCGCGGCCGCACTGAAATCGGCTCAGACAACGCCAGTACTGGTCGATTGCTTGACGCTATGGTTGTCGAATTTGATCCTTGCAGAGGCCGACATCGACGCCGAGACCCTGCTCCTGGAACAAGCGCTTGCGGCGGCTTCGGCACCGGTTGTGTTGGTAGCCAACGACGTCGGTTCCGGCATCGTGCCGGATCATGCGCTGGGCCGCCGCTTTCGCGATCTGCAAGGGCTGCTCAATCAGCGTATCGCAGCGCGGGCCGACCGCGTGGTGCTGATGGTGGCCGGCATTCCGCTCGCGATAAAAGGGGCGCTCTAAGGTGACGACATGACGGAAGCGATCAACAAGGCCGAACGCCATCGCGCCAAAATGGCCAAGCGCAAGGCGGTGCAAGATGCCGAAGTCGCCGAAAAGACGATCGAGAAAGGCCTGTTGATCGTCCATACCGGCAGCGGCAAAGGCAAATCGACCGCTGCCTTCGGGCTTGCGCTGCGCATGCTCGGGCGCGGGCAGCGGGTCGGCGTCGTGCAATTCATCAAGGGCGCCTGGCACACCGCCGAGCGCGATGCGCTCGAGAAATTCGGTGATCAGCTGGTCTGGCACACAATGGGCGAGGGATTCACCTGGGAAACCCAGGATCGTGCTCGCGATATCGCTGCGGCCGAGCGTGCCTGGGTCAAAGCGCTGGAATTGATCGATGATCCGAGCCTGGCGATGGTCATTCTCGACGAGCTCAATATCGCGCTGCGCTACGAGTATCTCGATCTCGACACGGTCGTTGCTGCGCTTGCCGCACGCCGGCCAGGCTTGCATGTGGTCGTCACCGGCCGCAATGCCAAGCCGGAATTGGTCGCCGCGGCCGATCTCGTCACCGAGATGACTCTGGTGAAGCACCACTTCGCCGCCGGCGTGAAAGCGCAGCCCGGCATCGAGTTCTGAAACATGCCGCCGCGGGCGCTGATGCTTCAAGGCACCGGTTCCGACGTGGGCAAATCGCTCATTGTCGCCGGCCTGGCGCGCGCCTTCGCCCTGCGCGGCCTGAAAGTGCGGCCGTTCAAGCCGCAGAACATGTCGAACAATGCCGCGGTAACCGCCGATGGCGGCGAAATTGGCCGCGCCCAGGCGCTGCAGGCGCGCGCGGCGCGAGTGCCGGCGAGCGTGCACATGAATCCGGTGCTGCTGAAGCCGCAGAGCGAGATCGGCGCGCAGATCGTGTTGCAGGGCAAGGTTTTTGGCAGCGCCCGAGCGGCCGCTTATCAGCAGATCAAAGGCAATCTGCTGCCCGCCGTGCTCGAAAGCTATGCGCGACTGCGCAGCGAAGCCGATCTCGTGCTGGTCGAGGGCGCCGGCAGCGCCGCCGAGGTGAATCTGCGCGACAACGATATCGCCAATATGGGATTTGCGCGCGCCGCCAATGTGCCGGTCGTGCTGATCGGCGACATCGAGCGCGGCGGTGTCATTGCCAGCCTGGTCGGCACCAAGGCCGTGATCGCGCCCGATGATGCGGCGCTGATCCGCGGTTTCATCGTCAATAAATTCCGTGGCGATCCGGCCTTGTTCGCCGCCGGCATGGATCGCATCGCCGCGCTCACGGGATGGCAGGCGCTCGGCCTCGTCCCGCATTTCCCCGATGCGAGATTGCTCCCAGCGGAAGACGCACTGGCGCTCGATCAGGTGGTGCAAAAGAAATCGGGGACCAAGCTGCGCATCGCCGTGCCGATTCTGCCGCACATCGCCAATTTCGACGATCTCGATCCGCTTGAGGCTGAACCCGCGGTCGACCTCCTGCGCGTGCGCCCGGGCGCTGCGCTGCCCGGCGACGCCGATCTGGTCATTTTGCCTGGTGCGAAGGCGACCATTGCCGATCTCAATGCGCTGCGCGCCGCCGGCTTTGATATCGACATCAAAGCGCACCACCGCCGCGGCGGCACGGTGCTGGGTCTTTGCGGAGGTTATCAGATGCTCGGCCGCACCATCGCCGACCCGGACGGGATCGAAGGCCCTCCAGGGCAAGTCGAAGGCCTCGGCCTGCTTGACGTCGAAACCACGCTCTCGCACGCAAAACGCCTCGAGCCGGTGTGCGGCACGACCAACGATGGCGTCTCATTTTCAGGCTATGAAATGCATATGGGCGTCACCGAGGGTCCCGATCGGGGGCGGCCGTTTGCCCGACTTGCGGACGGGAGCGCTGAAGGCGCGACGGCGGCCGATGGACGTGTGATCGGCACGTACATTCACGGCCTGTTTGCCGATAATCGGCAGCGTTCGGCTTGGCTCGGCCGTTTCGCCGCGGGCCCGGCGAGCGTCGGCTATGATGCGGTGGTGGAGCGGACGCTCGACGCGCTCGCCGCGCATCTCGCCGCGCATGTCGATCTGGATCGCCTGCTCAGACTAGCGCGATAGCAAGCGCGGCAAGCAGAGCGAGTAGGGCAATGAGAACCGCGTCGGCGCGACGGAACAGCGTGAGCGCGCGGCGAATGTCAGCGGCATCGGCGTCGCGGCGGCCGCAGCCCATGACAGCGTCATCGATTGTCACGCCGCCATAGACCCGCGGTCCGGCAAGCGCGAGACCGAGCGCCCCTGCCACTGCCGCTTCCGGATAGCCCGCATTCGGCGAGCGGTGCCGAGGCGCATCGCGCCATACCGCGCCCATCGCCGCACCGGCGGCGAATCGTTGGCCGCTCATCGCCGCGGCGATGATCAAAAATAGCGCCGACAGACGCGAGGCCGGCAGATTGATCAGATCGTCAAGCCGCGCCGCCGCCCAGCCGAAGGCAGCATGGCGTTTGGTGCGGTGACCGATCATACTGTCGGCGGTATTGATCGCCTTGTAGAGCGCGATCCCCGGAAGCCCGGCAATGATGAGCCAGAGTACCGGTGCCACGATGGCATCGGAAAAATTCTCAGCAAGGCTTTCAATTGCTGCGCGTGCGACAGCCGCGGTGTCGAGCGCGGCTGCGTCGCGGCCGACGATGTGTGAGACTGCGACGCGGCCCGCTTCAAGCCCGTCCGCTTCGAGGCTGGCGGCGACATCGGCGACGTGGCGGTGCAGACTGCGTTGCGCGAGCAACGTGCTTGCCGCTAGCGCGACGGCAAGTGTTCCGCACGGCAATAGAAGCAGCAAATGCTGCAGCACCAAGGTGATCGATCCAACGATGGCAACAACACCGGATAAGGCGAGAATGCCGGCGAGCCGCCGCCTGGTCTGGCTGTCCGCCTCGCGGTTGAGAGAGCGATCAAGCGCACCGATCAGGGCACCGAACCAGGTTACGGGATGGCCGACCGCGCGCAGGAGCGCCTGCGGATAACCGAGGGCGAGCTCGATCAACATGGCCAAAAACGGGATCAACATGGCGATCGCAACCGACATGGCTCCGTCTGCGAACCTCTCTGCCGGCTTGGCACCCCGTCCTGGCAAGGACCCGATGCGGCGCGGTGCTGCTGAACGGCTCGTGCCGGATCATGGCGGCGATCTCGTTGCCGCTCGCGCACTGTTCCCCGGCGCGCCGGAACCCTTCCTCGATCTTTCAACCGGGATCAATCCTAATCCCTATCCGATGCCGCCGCTGCCACCCGATGTATTGGCCAGGTTGCCGGACTCCGCGACGCTCGCAAAACTCGCAAGTGTTGCCGCGACCACGTATGGCGCGCCGTCGGCCGACTGTGTCGTGCCTGCGCCCGGAACGCAGCTTCTGCTGCCGCTGGTCGCAGGCCTCGTCGAGCCGGGGCGCGCCGGCATTGTCGCGCCGACCTATGCCGAGCACAGCCGCGCGGCCACGCTTGCCGGCCACCGGGTGACCGAGTTCCGGGATATCGGCGCGATACGCGATGCCCGACTGGTGATCATTACCAATCCGAACAATCCTGATGGGCGGGAATTCGCCAAGGCGGAGCTGATTGCGCTCGCCAAGTCGCTGAAGCGGCGGGGCGGCCTGCTGGTGATAGATGAGGCATTCATGGAGGTCGGGCGGCCTGAAACGAGCCTGGCGACTGAACTCGCTTTCGGTAACGTGGTGGTGCTGCGCTCCTTCGGCAAATTTTTCGGCCTTGCCGGCCTGCGCCTGGGCTTTGCGCTCGCCGCGCCATCCCTTGCGGCTCGCCTCTCCGCGAGGCTTGGCCCATGGGCGATCTCGGGGCCGGCGCTCACGGCGGGCACCCAGGCGCTGGCGGATCAAGCTTGGATCAACAACACCAAAAGCAAGCTTGCAGCGGCGAGCACGAGACTCGACCGGATCCTTTTTGAAGCAGGCCTTGAGATCGTCGGCGGCACAACATTGTTCCGGCTCGCGCGCAGCGTCAGGGCCGGCGACTTGTTTGAGCACCTCGGACGGTGCGGGATTTTTGTGCGCAGATTTGCAGATCACTCGGAATGGCTGCGCTTCGGCTTGCCCGCTGCGGACCAGGACTGGCGCCGATTGCAGTCCGCAATGGCCGTGTTCAACGGCAAGGGCTAGGCTCTTTCCATGGCCGCGCGACCTCACCCCCAGCCTGGCCGTGCCGACGACCCTTCGTCGCCGGTGAGGTTTGATCCAACGTTCCGCGGCAAGCTGCGCGATCTCCTGACATGGCGGCGCGATGTGCGGCGCTTCCGACGTGATCCGCTGCCCGCCGGCACTTTGGAACAGCTCTTTGAGCTCGCGTGTCTGGCCCCGTCGGTCGGCTTGAGCCAGCCCTGGCGTTTCGTCGTGGTTGATGATCGGGCGCGTCGCGCCGCGATCCGGAAAAATTTCGAACTCTGCAATGCACAAGCGCTCGTCGCGCAAATGCCGGAGCGCGCAAGTCTCTATGCCAGGCTCAAGCTTGCCGGACTGGACGAAGCGCCGGCGCATTTCGCCGTCTTTGCCGATCGCTCGACCGAACAGGGCCATGGTCTCGGGCGTCACACTATGCCGGAAATGATCGACTATTCCGCCGTGACCGCAGTGCACACGATCTGGCTAGCCGCGCGCGCCCACGGCATCGGCATGGGCTGGGTATCGATCCTCGATCCCAAGGCAGTGACGACCCTGCTGGACGTCCCCGAGCACTGGAAGTTCATCGGCTATTTTTGCCTCGGTTATCCGCAGGCCGATGACGTCGTACCCGAGCTTGAGCGCGCGGGCTGGGAACGGCGACAGCCTTCACCTGTCGTGATTCAGCGTTAATCTGCGTCTGAGCCGATGTGCCAAAAGGAGGCATATCGGCTGGCACTGACCTTGCTCTTCCTTGATCGTCGTTGCGTGCCTCGCGCCGAACAAATTCCTTGCGCGATGCGCACGCGGCGAAAGCCGCGCCTGGCGATCGAATTTGCTTCGGCGCCGTGTCAAAGGGAGAGAGCGGTGTTAACCTTTCGCTGTGCCGAAATGATCTTTGGCTCGCCGCGCCTGCGCGCGCTGGCCGTGACGGTTGCAATCATCGCGGCGGCGTTGGCGTGGCGTCCGGCGCATGCTGCCGGCGTGGCAGTCGGCGGCTGCATCGGCTGGCACGGTTACTTTGACAGCTCTTTCAACTGCGTGGTGCGCTGGGGCGAGCCGACCAATCCCTATGTGAGGCTCGTGCCGTCGCCGTTAGGCGAAGCCGAAGCGCGGCGCGCCGCCGCGCGCGACCGCCAGTGGGAGCAGCGCTGCCGGCCGGCGATCTTTCAAGACATGTACGGGGTGCCGCGCTACCGCTACGCCGCGCCGGGTTGCGAATTCGGCATTATCGAATAAGCGACAAATCGCCGACGCGGCGATCGACACTAGCGAAAGTTGCCGGTCGTGCTCGGCGTGCCAACCCTCACCTGACCCGCCAGATTTTGAGCCGGCATGTGGCCGGATTGACCTGGCACGCGCTGGCCCGGCAGATATTTGGCGATCACGATTGGATCGAGCTGTTTGACGGCAGTGTCGGGCAGGCGGTGCCAGGTCTCATCGCGCCCAAACAATGCGATGCCGAGATAACCGCGCACGGTGAGTGTCTGTCCGTCGGGGCTAAGCGTCATCATGGCGCTATAGATATTGCCATCGCGCGGATCGAGGATATTGCCGCCTTCATAAGTGAGACCGTCGCGGCTCATGTCGCGGATCAGCGGCAGCCCAAGCAGCGGCTGGTTTTTGCGGTCGTCACGGCAACTCGAGCAGATCGGATTTTTCGGATCGCCCGGCCGCGGAAACAGTTTTGCAATCACGCCCTCATAGCGGCCGCCACGCTCGACAAACAGAAACCAGCCGACCGGAGCTCCAGTGTCTTCGTCCGTCTTCTGCCACAGCCCGACCACCGAAGGTTCGGCTGCCGCTGCGGGAGCGAGGGCGACCGCGGCTGCGGCAACCAGCGAGACCAGCAGCAATAGCGCGGCCGGGCTCAGCCTATCCATTGGCCTCATCAGCTTTGCTTGTTGCGCGGTCATGCGTCTCTCCATTCGCCCGAACTGGAATCAACGACTCAACGAGGCGGAGATTGTTCGTCCACAATGCGGTGTTTTCGGGACACTTATGTCGGCTGCGCGCAGGCGAAAAGGGTGCCGGAACTGAAGCGTTGTGACGCACGAACCAATTGCAACAAGTGACGCATTGACGCGTCCTGCGCGACCTCCTTGCCGCGCAGGTTCGCTCGTGAAGCAATTAGGCTGGAACATGCCGACGCCGTCCGCCGAGCACGCGAGCGGACGGCGCCAAGTTTCGCATTGCGTCCCTATTTATTTCACTGGCGCCGGCGCCGCAGCTACCAGCATGACGTTGCGTTCGCGTATCGGTTCGTCGAGCTGTTCGGAAAGATGCAGCAGCATTTCGCGGCTCGGCCGGGCCCGACCGGTCTCGATGAAGGTCAAATGCCGCGTTGAAATCTGCGCCTCGCAGGCAAGCTCAAGCTGGCTCAGCCGCCGGCGCTGGCGCCGGCCTCGCAACACGTGGCCCACGGTTGGCACACGATTGGATTTGAGCGTGATCCAAAACCAGCCTAGACGACGAGGGCTCTCATATTGCATTGCAGGTAATCATCACGCTGGCGGATCACGGCATGGCGCTCGGGGCGCGCAGGACCGCGGGTTCGTTCGCCCTTTGGGACAATCGCGGGCCGCCGCCGCAATTTGGTTTGAACGGCGCAAAGCCAATGTTATGTGGTCGCCGCAGGCTAACCTCGCGACCTCCGAGGGGCGAGCTTGGGCGTCTTCGAACATGCGGCTTCACGACACTTCTGTGACAGCGTTTTTCCAACATTGGGCCGTGAGATATGCGCGTAAATGTCCCGATTTCCGCTGCAGCCTGGACCCGCTTTTTCAGCCGATGGGACATTCTTGCATTCCTGCTGATTCTGGGCCTTCTGGTCTTCCTGGCCGAAGCCAGTCGTCACCTGTTTGAGCCGCTTGCGGAGCTGCAGAGACAGCCGCCGTCGCTCGATCCGCGCAACTTGCCCGAATATGCCGCGCGCACCACGCTGCGCATGCTGATCGCCATGGTGGCGTCGCTGCTCTTCACTTTCACCTATGCGACGCTGGCGGCCAAGAGCAGAACGGCGGAGCGACTGCTGATCCCGCTCCTCGACATTTTGCAGTCGGTCCCGATTCTCGGCTTCATTTCAGTAACCGTCGTCTTCTTCATGGCGCTGGCGCCGGGACGGGTGCTGGGCGCCGAACTCGCCTCGATCTTCGCCATTTTCACGAGCCAGGCGTGGAATATGGCGTTCAGCTTCTATCAATCGTTGCGCACCATACCGGCCGAGCTCGAAGAAGCGTCGCGGAATTTCCGGTTGAGCCCTTGGATGCGGTTCTGGCGGCTCGACGTGCCGTTTGCGATGCCGCAGCTGATCTGGAACATGATGATGTCGATGTCGGGGAGCTGGTTCTTCGTCGTCGCATCCGAGGCGATCAGCGTCGGAAATACGACCATCACGCTGCCGGGCATCGGATCATACATCGCGCTTGCCATCGAGCGCCGCGATTTGGTGGCGGTGTGCTGGGCGATCGGCGCCATGTTGATCGTCATCTTCATCTACGATCAGGTTCTGTTCCGGCCGCTGGTGGCCTGGGCCGACCGCTTTCGCTTCGAGCAGGAGCCCGGAACGCAAGCGCCGGAATCCTGGGTGTTCGACGTATTGCGCCGCTCGCGGCTGATCGAGCGGTTGATCGCGCCGTTCGCGGCTTTGTGGCGTCAGACCCTGCGGCCGCGCCATCCCGAGAAATACGTCCCGGCTGCGCAGGCGGCGGCAAATATGCAGGGCCGCTTCGCCTTCCAAGTTGGGCTGATTGTTGTTGCGCTCGCGGCAGTCGCGCTCTGGCAGACGGTGAGCTTCGCCATCGAGGGCATCACCATGTCGGACGTGGCGACGACCTTGGTGCTCGGGCTGGCAACGCTGACGCGTGTTGTGGTTCTGATCGCGCTTGCCAGCGTCATCTGGGTGCCGATCGGCGTATGGGTGGGCGTGCGGCCGCGCGTCGCCAATCTCATCCAGCCGCTGGCGCAATTTCTCGCTGCCTTCCCGGCCAATCTCCTGTTTCCCATCGTCGTGTCGATCATCGTCGCCTGGAAGCTCAGCCCGAACATCTGGCTCAGTCCGTTGATGATCCTCGGCACGCAATGGTACATCTTGTTCAACGTCATTGCCGGCGCCGCGGCGATTCCCAATGAGCTGCGCGCCGTGGGCGTCAACCTGCGGGTGCGCGGCTGGTTATGGTGGCGGCGCATCGCTTTGCCCGCGGTGCTGCCATATTATGTGACCGGTGCGATCACAGCCTCCGGGGGCTCATGGAACGCGAGCATTGTCGCCGAGGTCGCCTCCTGGGGCGACGAGCATCTGCAGGCCGATGGGCTTGGCGCCTATATCGCGCAGCAGACCGATGCCGGCGACTTTCATAGGATTGTGCTGGGCATTGCCGTGATGAGCCTGTTTGTCGTCGTCATCAATCGCCTGTTCTGGCGGCCGCTCTATTTCTACGCCGAACGCAAATTCCGGCTCGGATGAGGTTCCCATGACCGCTGCGCTGCTCGACATTCACAATTTGCGCCAGTCATTTCCACGCGCCGACGGTGGCGAGCATCTCGTTCTCGACGGCGTCGAGCTGGCGCTCAACGAGGGCCAGATCGTTGGGCTGCTGGGGCGAACCGGCTCGGGCAAATCGACATTGCTCCGGCTGATCGCGGGACTGGCGCAGCCCACCGGCGGCACGGTCACCTATCTCGGTCAGACTGTGAACGCGCCGGCGCCCGGGATCGCCATGGTGTTCCAGTCGTTCGCGCTGTTTCCCTGGCTGACGGTCCTGGAAAACGTGCAGCTTGGCCTCGAGGCGCTCGGCCTGCCGCTGCCGGAGATTCGCAAACGTGCGCTCGCGGCGATCGATCTGATCGGTCTCGACGGTTATGAATCCGCTTATCCGCGCGAGTTGTCGGGCGGCATGCGCCAGCGCGTCGGCTTTGCCCGTGCGCTGGTCGTGCATCCCAACATTCTCCTCATGGACGAGCCGTTCTCCGCGCTTGACGTGCTGACCGCGGAAACGCTGCGCACCGATTTTCTGGAACTGTGGGGCGAGGGAAAATTGCCGATCAAGGGCGTCATTCTGGTGACGCACAATATCGAGGAGGCGGTCTTGATGTGTGACCGCATCCTGCTGTTCTCCAGCAATCCCGGCCGTATCATCAGCGACATTGCCGTCGATCTTAAACAGCCGCGCAATCGCCTGGACCCGCAATTTCGCGACATGGTCGAAAAGATCTATGTGGCGATGACGGCGCGCAAAGCGACGCCGATGCAGATCGGCACGGTGCCGACCGCCACGATCACGACCGTACTGCCGCGGGTGTCGGCCAATCTGATGGCGGGGCTGGTCGAGACGCTGGCGGCTGCGCCCTTCAACGGCAAAGCCGACTTGCCGGTTCTGGCCGACGAGCTCGCCATGGAATCGGACGAACTGCTGCCGGTTGCGGAATCGCTGCAGATGTTGCGCCTCGCCGAAATCGAAGGCGGCGACATCAAGCTCACGGACATCGGCAGGCAATTCGCCGAAATGGGCACCGACGATCGCAAGAGGCTGTTTCAGCGTCAGCTGCTCGCCTATGTGCCGCTCGCCGCGCATGTCCGGCACGTACTGCAGGAGCGTGCCAATCATGTGGCGCCGAAGAGCCGCTTTCTCGATGAGCTCGAGGATCATATGAGCACCGAGGATGCCGAGCATACGCTGCGGGCGGTGATCGCCTGGGGACGTTTTGGCGAGGTCTTCGCCTATGACGATGATTCCGAGACCTTCAGCCTGGAGAATCCCAGTTGAGACAGCGGGTGTAGCGCTCGGCGCTGCGCAAGACGCGCATGCCGGGTCTTTCAAAGTCGCGTGATCAGTCGGAAAAGCAAGCATTTGAGCCGTATCATTGGCGCGGCCGGTGGGCTTGCGACGCATGCGCGAAAGCGAGGGCGATCATGTCGATACTTCCCAAAATTGATGGAGGGCGGGTGCGCTGGCTGTTGCTCGGCTCGTTAGCGCTCAATCTGTTCTTCGTCGGCGCGGCGGGCGCTGTGGCCTATCGTTATACCAGTCCGGCGCCGCTGCGGACGGTCGCGCGGCTCGATCACAGCCTGATCGGCCGGCTCAGCCGCATGGCGGACGCGCTGCCGCCGGGCGACGCCGAGATCATGCGCGCGCAGCTACGCGAAGACGCGGTCAAACTAGCGGCCGCCCAGGCCGACCTTCGCCTGTCCCGGGAAGACGTGCGCAGAAGTCTGCGCGCCGAGCCGTTTGATGCCGACGCGATGCGCAGCGCCATGGCGACCAATCACGCCGCGCATGAGAAATTCGACAAGGTGGTTCACGATTTGCTGGCGGCGGCCGCCAGCAAAATGTCGATCGTCGGCCGCGGCCGGCTCGCCGATTGGCCCGCGGACCGCGGCAGCTCGCGGCCGGCACAATAAAGACGCCATCTAGGCAGCGCTGCGCCGGCCCTTCGCCGCAATGGCCAGCAATGCGCGCTCGGCAATGATGTCGGCGAGCGCCGGCTTGCAGCGAGACTCCAAGACCGCCTCGGCCAGCTCGGCCATGGCGGCGGTCAGCCGCGCCGCCGTCCAGTTCTTCAGCGCCGCCTCGATGAGCGCCTTGCGCCGAAAATGCAGCGGCGGCTGCACCGCGTCGAGCGACAATGATGAGCCCTCCTCGATCGCCAAGCGCCATTTGTGCAGCTGCGCGACCTGGCGCTGCGCCGTGAACAGAATCGATCCTGCATTGGTGCCGGCAATGCGCGCCTTGCCGAGCTGCGCTTCCAGATCCGCCGGACGTCCGGCAAAGGCCGCATCGACGAGGTCTTCGAGCCCGAGCGCGGAAGCATCCGAGACAATCGCGGCGACGTCATCGACGCTCACCTGACCGCCGCCGCGCGCATAAAGGATGAGCTTGCGCAGCTCGTTGCGCGAGGCGGCGCGATCGCCGCCGAGCAGCGGGATCAACAGGGCGCGCGCGTCTGGCGTGATACTGAGCCCGGCGGCGCGAATTTCATCGTCGATCAGCCGCGCGCGGTCACGCTCGGTGTCGGCATAGCAGGGCAGCGCAACGGCATTCTTGGCGCGCTCGCACAGGACTCGCAGCGGCGCATTGCGGCGCAAATCGCCGGCCTCTATCACAACGCGGCATTCGCCGACACCACTGCGCAGCAAAGACTCGACCGCAGGCGCGATGTTACGGGCGCCGGCCTTGACCCAGACCGCGCGACGCCCGCCGAAGAGCGGAACCGTGAGCGCCTCCTCGACCAGCCGCGCCGGCTCGGCGCTGAGTTCTTCGCCCTCAAGGCGCGCCAGCGCAAAGGGATCATTCACGTCATCGACCGACGCTGCGACAAGGGCGTTGACGCGCTCGCTCACCAGGCCCGCATCCGGACCGAAAACGAGCACGACCGGACGCGCCGGATCCGGACGCGCGACGAAAGCATCGACATCGGCGGCTTTGACTGCAACCATTTTGCTTCACGGCCTGGCTTGGCCCCGGCCTTCTCCGATCATTCCGTCCTGAAAGCGTAAGCGCAACTATCGATGGCAACGCCGAATTCAAGAGCCGGCAGATCAAGCGCCCCAGCCGGCTAGGTGCCGGCGACAAAATAAGACGCCAGCCTGTTGCGGATCGCCTCCGCAACAATCTGCACGGCGCGATCCTGCGCGTCGCGCTGCGCGCGCTGCTGGGCAAAGCGCTGCTCGGATCCCGGCGCGTCCGTATCCACATGCGAAAACGCCGAATCCTTGAGCACGACCTTGCCGGTGGCGATTTCCACGAGCTGATAAGTGGCGCTGACACCGTCGACCTGGGCGGTGGGCCGGCCGCTGGCGACGTCGACAATCACGGTCAGGCCGGTGGCCTGCAGCGTGACCAACAGGCGGTGCGTCGGCGCATTGGCGCCGGCGCCGCCATTGAGATCGTATTGCAGCGCGTTGCGCATGCCGACGGCGAGCCGCGCTTCCGGTGTGCCTTGGCGCGACGGGATCGCCGGAATCTCGATCTCGGCGAGCTTGTCGCGCACGCTCTCGGAATCGGGCGCCGCATTGTTGCGCCCGTAAAGCGGCTCGAAGCAGCCGGCAGTCAGGCCGGCCAGCGCCAAGATCACGGCAAGCCGCGCCAGCGGCATGGTGCGATGCTCAGACCACCACATTGACGATCCGTCCCGGCACGATGATCACCTTCTTCGGCGCTTTGCCGTCCAGCGCCCTTTCTACCGCATCGAGCGCCAGGACGGCAGCCTGGATTGTGGCATTTGTGGCGTCGCGGGGCACCGTCACCTCGGCACGCTTCTTGCCATTGATCTGCACCGGCAGCGTAAGCGTGTCATCGATCAAGAGCGCCCGCTCGGCCTGCGGCCAGGCGGCCTGTGCCACGAGCGTATCATGGCCGAGCGCCGCCCAGCACTCCTCGGCGAGATGCGGCATCATGGGTGCGAACAATTGCACAAGAACATTAACCGCTTCCCGCATCGCCCAGCGGAAATCAGGCGCGGAAACGGCCCCCGAATCTGACCCCATATCGCCAATTACCTCATTGAGCTTATTGGCGAATTCGTAGATGGCCGCGACACCAACATTAAAGTGCAGCTTTTCGATGTCATCGGTCACCTTGGCCAAAGCGAGGTGGGTCGCCTTGCGCAGAGCCAGCGCCGCGGGCGAGAACTCTGCCGGTCGATCCGCGGGCGCCGCTTTGGCGATCTCGGCCGCCTCGCCAACCAGCCGCCATAGGCGCTGCGCGAAGCGAAAGGCACCCTGAACGCCGCGCTCGGTCCATTCCACATCGCGGTCGGGCGGGGAATCCGAGAGCATGAACCAGCGCGCGACATCGGCGCCGTAGCTGCCGATGATCTCGTCGGGGTCGACGGTGTTGCGCCTCGACTTCGACATTTTCTCGATCGGGCCGATCTCGACCTGTTCGCCCGTTGCGATCAAAGAGGCGCGGCGCCGGTCGCCGATCGTCTCGATTTTCACTTCCGCGGGCGACGCCCATTCGCCGCTCTTGGTGCGATAGGTCTCATGCACCACCATGCCCTGGGTGAAGAGACCGGCAAACGGCTCGTCGAGACCGACATGGCCGGTCGCCTTCATGGCGCGGGTGAAGAAGCGGCTATAGAGCAGATGCAGGATCGCATGCTCGATGCCGCCGATATATTGATCGACCGGCATCCAGGCATCGACCATCGACCGGTCGGTCGGCGCCGTCGCGATCCACGGATCGGTAAAGCGCTCAAAATACCAGGACGAGTCGACAAACGTGTCCATGGTGTCGGTCTCGCGGCGCGCTTTGCCGCCGCATTGGGGGCAGGCGACGTGCTTCCAGGTCGGGTGATGGTCGAGCGGATTGCCCGGCCGGTCGAAGGTGACGTCTTCCGGCAACGTCACCGGCAGATCCTTTTCCGGCACCGGGACGGCGCCGCATTTCTCGCAATGAATGATCGGGATTGGGCAGCCCCAGTAGCGCTGGCGCGAAATGCCCCAGTCGCGCAGGCGATAATTCACTTGCCGCTGCGCGACAGGCTGATTGCCGCGGCTTGCTTTCTCCAGGCGTCGCGCGACTTCCTCCTTGGCTTCCGCAATCGTCATGCCGTTGAGGAAGCGCGAATTGATCATGCGCCCGTCGCCGTCATAGGCGGTGTCGGTGATGATGAAGGTCTTTGGATCCTGTCCCGGCGGACAAACGACCGGCACATTGCCGAGCTGGTATTTGTTGACGAAATCGAGGTCGCGCTGATCGTGGGCCGGGCAGCCGAAGATCGCGCCGGTACCGTATTCCATCAAAATGAAGTTCGCGACATAGACCGGCAGCGTCCATGTCTTGTCGAACGGATGAATCGCCTTGATGCCGGTATCAAAACCCTGCTTCTCGGCGGTATCGATCTCGGCCTGCGCGGTGCCGTGACGCCGGCATTCCTCGATGAATTCCGCGAGCCTTGGGTTCTTTTTCGCCGCCGCGGCGGCAAGCGGATGATCCGGCGCGAGCGCCATGAATCGGGCGCCGAACAGCGTATCCGGCCGGGTCGTGAAGATCTCGATCTCGCTTTCACCCTCCGGCGTGGTATTCGGATCGAGCGCGAAGCGGATCAGCAAGCCTTCGGAACGGCCGATCCAGTTCTTCTGCATGAGCCGGACTTTTTCCGGCCAGCGGTCGAGCGTGTCGAGCGCCTCCAATAACGGCGCGGCGTATTTGGTGATGGCGAAGAACCATTGCGTCAGCTCGCGCTGCTCGACAACGGCGCCGGAGCGCCAGCCGCGACCGTCGATCACCTGCTCGTTGGCAAGCACGGTCTGATCGACCGGGTCCCAATTCACTTTCGACTTTTTGCGCTCGACCAAGCCGGCGCGCAGAAAATCGAGAAACATCTTCTGCTGATGCTTGTAATAGGCCGGATCGCAGGTCGCGACCTCGCGGCTCCAATCGAGCGACAGCCCCATGGATTTGAGCTGCTTCTTCATCGCCGCGATGTTGGCGTAGGTCCATTCCTTGGGATGGACCTTGCGCTCCATCGCGGCATTCTCGGCCGGCATGCCGAAAGCGTCCCAGCCCATCGGATGCAGCACGTTGAAGCCCATCGCGCGCTTGAACCGCGCCACCACGTCGCCCATCGTGTAATTGCGGACGTGGCCCATATGGATGCGCCCCGACGGATAGGGGAACATTTCCAGCACGTAGTATTTTTGGCGCGGGTCGTCATTCTTCGTTGCGAAGATGCCGCGCTCGTCCCAAACTTTCTGCCAGCGCGCTTCTGCTTCGCGGGCGTTGTAGCGGTCAGTAGGCATGCGAATGCGTCGCGTTTCCGCACGTTTTGAGGCCGGGACGTGACACGAAAGCGCGCGGTGGGTCAACCGCGCAGCGAGGGAAAGAGGCGGCTAGCCCGAATGGTTTTCCGGCCAGCCGTTGCAATGCGCCCGCTCGTGGCGGACGTAAGCTCGTAAATCCTTTACCGGCCCGCCGCGCGGGATCACGAGATAGCAGGTGCGCCCGCTCTGCCAGGAGCATGCATCGGCATAGACGCCTTTCGCCGCGCAGGCCTGCCGCGCAGCGCGAAGCGGCAAGACGCGCTCAATCACCGGCCCGGAATAGGGATGATTGTAGCGCAGCGGCGGTTCAAGCACATAGATCGGCATCGGCGCCTCCCTGACCGCCCAAGGCTAGCAGATCCCGCCGTCGCGAACCGTCGCGCCGGCGACGCAGGAACCGCGCGACGCCGCCGATCAGGCGCGCGCCACGGCCGCGGCCGCCGACTCGCGGCCGAGCAGCGCGTCGAGGCTCAAGGCGCCGGCACCGAAGGCAACGACGTAGAGCATGCCGCCGATGATCGCGATGTGTTCGAAGAAGGCCGCATGCTGCTGGCGCGCCTGCGCTTCGGGAAGCCCCCAATAGGCGTGGAAGAGGACGGCCAGGACCAGAACATAAAGCGCGAAGGCAAGCGCGATCCAGCGCGTGAACAGGCCGAACAGGAGCAGCAATCCGCCGCCGAGTTCGAGCGCCACGACGCCATAGACCAGGATGTTCGGCAGCGGGATGGCGTGGCTCGCCATCTGGGCGGCAGTAGCATCCATCGTCCAAATCTTGTGGTAGCCGGAGAGAATGAAAATGAGCGCCAACAGCAGACGCCCCAATACCGGCACGAATTTCTCCACCGCGTCCATTGCAATTTCCGTCTTTGATCGTCGCCCGGCGCCAATGTCGTCAGGGCGCATGGACTGTCAACGGGGCGCCATTCACGCGGCGATCAAGGGCTCGTGAGCGCCGCTCCCTGATCGATCCATAACCGCGTGCGACGCCCAGGCGCGCGATGAGCCGAACGCGCCATGAGCCGAACACGCGATGAGCCGAACGCGCCATGAGCCGGAGCAGATTGTTTCGTTCCGGCGACAAATCAACGAAATTCCTGCTGCACGATGCTACGATGCCAAGCTCACTTCCATGGTGTCCTGGATGAAGCTGCGCAGCGCGTCGGAATCGAACGGCTTGCGCAAGATCTTCAGGTCGGGCGGCGCGGCCTGTGCGGCATCGCTGTAACCGGTGGTCAGGATCACCGGCAGATGCGGGTAGCGTGCGCGCACCTCGGTCGCCAGCCCAACCCCGTCGATCGTGCCGGGCATGACGATGTCGCTGAACACGAGATCGATCTTGGCGCCCTCGGCCAATAGCTTCAGCGCGGCTTCCGCGGAATCGCGATAAACCGTGTCATAACCCAAATTCTCGAACAGCGACGACGTCACCTCGGCGACTTCCGGACTGTCGTCGACGATCAGCACCATCGGTCGCTGCAGATGCGGCGCGGCGAAATCGGACGTTTCTTCGCTTGCGATCTGTTCGTTCTGGCAGGCCGGCAGATAGACGGTGATGGTGGTGCCCTGGCCGACTTTGCTGTCGGCCGTCACCGTGCCGCCGGCCTGATGCGCGAAGCCATAGACCTGCGAGAGGCCGAGGCCGGTGCCTTTGCCGACTTCCTTGGTGGTGAAGAACGGATCAAAGATCTTCGACAGCAGATTCGGCGGGATGCCCATGCCGCTGTCGGAAAACGAGATCGCGACATAGCCCTGGTTGTGCTCGTCGTCGCGCAGCCCTTCGTCGATCTCGACATTGCCGGCGGTGAGCGTGAACGTCCCGCCATTGGGCATGGCGTCACGGGCATTCACCGCGATGTTGACGATGGCGAGCTCGAGCTCGGCGAGATCGACCTTGACCGGCCAGATACCGGGCGCGATCTCCTCGTTATAAACGATGTTGCCGCGCAGCGAGCTCTCGATCATGGTTCGCATGTTGCGGATCGAGGCGTTGAGGTCGACCACGGTCGGGGAGAGCTGCTGGCGCCGCGAGAAGGTCAGCAACTGCCGGGTCAGGCTCTCGCCGCGCTTGGCCGCGGTCTGGATCGCTTCGATGGCGCGCGGCAATTTCGGGTCGAGCAGACGCTTGAACATCTGCGCATTGCCGCCGATGATCATCAGCAGATTGTTGAAGTCATGCGCGATGCCGCCGGTAAGCTTGCCGATGGCTTCCATCTTCTGGGCGGTGGCCAGCTGTTCGCGCGCCTCGACCAGCTTTTCCTGCGTATCGCGCCGCTCTGTGGCGTCGCGGATGATGTTGGCCAGCCCGATCAGGCTGCCATTGTCGTCGCGGATCGCGGTCAGCGCGCCGGTCATGAAAAACGGCGTGCCGTTCTTGCGGATGCGCCAGCCTTCGACTTCGTATTTGCCGTTCTGGATAGCAAGCGCGAGCGCGCGCTTGGGCTCGCCGGCGCGGCGCTCGTCGGGCCGGTACAGGATGCCGAAATGCTTGCCGATGATCTCGTCGGAGCGATAGCCGATGATGCGCTGTGCACCGGCGTTCCAGCTCGCGACGCGCCCGGAGGTGTCGAGCAGAAAGATGGCGTAATCGGTGACGCCCTCCATGAAGATCTGAAAATGCCGCTTGGCGTTCTTGAACGCGAGCTGCGTTTGTTCAAGCCGCCGATTTAATTCGGCCTGCGCGGCGAGCAGGCTCTCCTCGCTGGCGCGATGCGCGCAGATCGCAGCGCCGAGAATGAGCGGCCCCAGCGCGCTCGAGACGCAAAGCGCGAGCAGGAAAAGAATCGGTCCGGTGGCGTCGATAACAGCGCCGGCGCCGGCCGAATAGCCGGCGATGGCGCAAAAGATCAGCGCGGCGACTGCGGCATCGCGCCGATTGGCGCGCAGCCCCGCCCACATCAGCGGCGCCAGGATGAAAAACCCGACGAGCCGGCGATGCGGCACCAGGCTGTCGAGATCGATGCCGAACGACGACAGTGCCGGACTAAAGGCAATAATGCCGACGGCGGCCGCGGCAAGATAAATCGCCGCCGCTTCAGGCGCGCTCGACTTGCCAAGTGGCGGCCATAGCCGCGGCAACGGCGCGGTGGCCCACAACAGAATCGTCGGCACCACCAGCACCGTTCCCGCAGCGTCGGCGAGCCACCACGTCGCCCAGGTGCCGGCAAGCGTATTGCTCCAATTGCTCGCCCAGCTGCGCAGCGAATCGCTCATGCCCGGGTCGCCGACGAAACTTTGGCCGGCGATGAAAATGCCCGCGCTGATCAGCGCCATCGGCACAAAGGCGATCAGCGCGAACTTGCCAATTCCAAGCGGCGTGTCGAAGGTCTTGGCGCCGTAAGACCAACGATTGACCAATAACGTGCCGATGAGCGCGGCGAAGGTCGTGCCGATGGCGACGAAGCCGGATTCGGCGAGCGAGCGAATCTGGATGCCGCCGGAAAAAATCGCATGCGCGGCGAAACAGCCAACCAGGATCGCCGGCCAGACTCGATGGCCGCGCAACAACAGCACCGCGAGCGCCACCCCGGTCGGCGGCCACAGCGGCGTCGCGATCGGATTGAGCGCCGGCCACAGCAGCGCAGCGGCGGCCAAAGCGAAATACGCGGTCGCAATGATGGCGAATTCGAGCGCATAACGCGCCGCGCTCAGAACCGCGCGAAGAGGGGGCAACCGCGCTTCGCCAGTCCCAGCTCGTGTCATCCCGTCGCCTCGTGCTGGCAACTTAAAGATACCCAATATTACCTCTTAGACTAGAGTCTCGTCGGCGTCTGTTTAAATACGGCAAGATTGTGCAGCGGATTCGTAAGCGCGTGCGCTAACATTGCTTTTTGCGGACGCGCCATAATTCATCCACCGCCTGAATGCGGCGCGAGCTTGCATTGGCAGGTATTGCACCCGCGCTGTCGCTGGACTGATTCTCGCCTTTCCCTAAAAGGAAGCACAATCATGTCCGGCACCCGCGACCATCGTTACGCCGTCGCCGTCACCTGGACCGGCAATCTCGGCACCGGCACATCGGCCTACCGGGCCTATTCCCGCAATCACGAGATTGCGGCCGAGCCCAAGCCAGTCATTCTCGGCTCTTCGGATCCGCATTTCAGCGGCGACGCCACGCGCTGGAATCCGGAAGAGCTCCTCGTCGCCTCCCTGTCGGCCTGCCACAAGCTCTGGTTCCTGCATCTTGCAGCACAGGCGGGCATTATCGTGACTGCCTATGCCGACCACGCCGAAGGCGTAATGGCGGAGAACAGTGACGGTGCCGGCCGCTTCACGCGCGTGGTGCTGCGTCCCGCCGTGACGGTTAAAGCGGGGACCGACATTGCACGCGCCACGGCGCTCCATCACACTGCCCACCAAAAATGCTTCATCGCCAATTCCGTGAATTTCCCGGTGACATGTGAGCCAACATTTGTCGCGAAATGAAGTCGTCCTCTTCGCGCAGGCGCGCAGAGCATGCGCTCGCGTTGCCGCGCCGCGCCTTGGCGCGCGCGTGGCGGTGTGACGCCGGTGACCTGAAGGCGCGAAGGAGGCGGCGCAGCGGAACAAGGGGTGGGGCCTTCGTTTCAGGTTGCGCCGATGCCCACGTCGCGGTCTCGTCATTGCGCGGAGCGCGGCTCACCGCGGCACCGGATGGCTTCGCCGACGCTTGCAATGACAAACAACAGCAAAGGAAGCGGAACGCCGACAGACGCAAATTTCCAACCTGCCGTGCTGCGGCACGGCCGCGCATCGTTGGCGATGCGCACGCCTATCGGCGTCCCACCGCGGCTCTTGCCAAAGGGAGCTTGTCG
>Ga0209062_1000498_pt1 | contig 114227 bp, 85 predicted proteins | sample Coa_R2_2_FD_187158 | JGI IMG/M metagenome (GOLD analysis project Ga0209062, IMG submission 187158) | Surface soil microbial communities from Centralia Pennsylvania, which are recovering from an underground coalmine fire - Coalmine... | ecosystem: Environmental > Terrestrial > Soil >...
GGAACGTGTGCTCCAAACGCGATCGCTCATGTTCGGAAAGTTGAATGCGAATCATGGCTGCCGGTCCTGGCGAACGGGGCGAATTCTACACCATTAGAGACCAGACACCCACAAGCGGATTCTGAATTAGAGGAAGGTATTATGGCGCTGCTCCATCCATCAAAGGTTCGGGACGTTCACTGAATAACCGCCTAAGAAAAGGCTCTCATCAAGGCGTTCCTCCGGGGACAACCTTGATCGTCCCCGCCTCGGTGTGCTCAAAGGCCAGCGGGGTTCCCTGCGGTTTCACCATTCGTTTCCCAATGATGACGCCGATCTGTGCAGCTTGCTGAGATGGGTAGATGGTGCCTTGCCGTTGAGCCGCCGGAAGGTTCGACGTCTCCCGTCTCCCCTGTCCGTCTATCCTGCGCCTGACCATAGTGAAGCCTTATTCCGGTGCGTCAGCTTTCGTTTCCGAAAGGTGGCGGAGATCCAGGGGGCTGCCTGATCTTTAGTTCAGATGAAGTTTTACGACGAATTGACCGGTTTCGTGTTCAGAAATGATCGGTCTGTGCGATGACGTTGGACGCAGTTGAGTCCACTTCCGAACAGGCTTCTGAGATTATCGGAGCCTTCTCAACTTGCGTGTGACACCCAACTCAAGGGCAGAGCCGCAGGCTGCGCCTCTCCGACCTTCCGCGCCAGAGCGTTTGTGCTTATAATTCCTACCTCCAACTAAATGCAGCACGAAAATCCACTTTTCCGAGATTGCGCGATGAAGATCGCCCTTATTCAACTGAGCGATATCCACCTCGTCCCTGATTCGAGCAAGAACCCCGTTCTCGCGCGCGCGAAAGCGATTGCAGCCGCGATCAACGGCGTCTGCATCGGAGTCGAACACAGTTTGCTAGTCGTTTCTGGTGACACGGCTTATTCGGGTTTGAAGGAAGAGTACGCCCACGGCCAAAAACTCATTGAGGATATCTGTGACGGCCTGTCAGACTCGTTCAAAGGGGTCCACCCCAACGTCGTCACGATTCCGGGCAACCACGACTGCGATTTCACACTCGCCGATTCGGTGCGTGCTCTAGTTCTCAGCGCGATGAAGCCGGACACGATCGATGTCGCCGTGGTGAAACAGTGCGTTACTGTACAGAAGAATTACGTCACGTTCGCGAGCGTGTACGACACCGAGAGTGCTTCCACTGCGGGTTTTGATCCTCTTTATCGCCAACGTATCGAAGAGGTGGGAGGCAAGAGGATTGTCTTCCACTTGTTCAACTCGGCGTGGATGTCAAAGAAGGGGGAAGATCCAGGCCATATGTACTTCCCGATCGACCGGATTGCAGATCGCGTTACCCAAGCCCCCAAGGGGGATCTCGCTATTGCTGTCATCCACCACCCTTTCAATTGGAACTGGCCGATGAACGGCCGCGACCTTCGCGAGCTTTTGGAGGATAACGCCGACCTGATCCTGACGGGACACGAACATGTCGCCGGAGCTTTCACGAAACGGAACGACGATGGAGAGCAAAACGAGTATCTGGAAGGTGGGGTGCTTCAGGAAACCGGCGAAGACGACATCAGCAGCTTCAACGTCGTAATTCTCGACATGGACCGAGGCCAACAACAGACGTTCCGGCTGACTTGGGATAACGATCACTACACATCCGATGGCGAGGCGCTCTGGCGGCCATTCGAGCGCAACAAGCGACTCACTCGGAGTGAATTCCGCTTCACCCCCGGATTCTTCGCGACGTTGGAAGACCCGGGAACCGGCTTTCTCCACCCCCGTAAGGAAGGGTTGAAACTGACCGACCTGTTCCTCTATCCCGATCTGCGGGAGGACCAAGAGAGTAAGCAGAACAAACGACTGACCATTAAGGGACGCGATGTTGTCGCATACCTTCTCAACCAGACCGCAGTGGTTCTCATTGGGGAAGAGCGGTCTGGGAAAACTGCTCTTTCCAAAATGCTGATGCGGGACATAAAGGCCGCCGGGAAAGTACCAATCCTGCTTTCCGAAGAATCCCTTAAAAACTGTCTTGACGATACTCGCCTCAAGTCAAAAGCAGAAACAGCGATTAATGAACATTATGGTAAGGGATTTACTGAGAGATACTGGCAATTGGAAGCCGAGAAGAGAGTCGTCATTGTGGACGATTTCCACAAGGTTGCTCTCAACCAAAAGGGTAAGGACAAACTGATCGAGCTGCTCATCCAGAGGTTCGGTCACGCCATCTTCCTCGTGGGCGAAGAATACCGCCTCGAAGATTTTACCTCACAGGCCGGGGTGAGAACCGGCATCCTCCCAATCCGACAGTGTACGCTCCTCCAATTCGGCCACGTCGCGCGCTACGACCTCGTCTCACGCTGGTGCCGTCTTGGGAGCGAATACACGGTTACCGAAGAGGATTTAGAGCACCGCATTGAAAAAGCAGAAAAGCGAGTCACCGCGATCCTGAGCAACGATTTCCTCCCATCTCTGCCTGTTTATATTCTCATCTTGCTCCAACGCATGGACAGCGAATCCAAAACCGCCCTCGTCTCCTCTGCAACGCCGGCGGGATCATTTGGATACCTCTATGAGGTATTGATCACAATGAGCTTGGCGCATGGGACACGCACGGTGGTTGATATTGAGACGAAATACAATTATCTCTCCGAGTTTGCGTTCCGCATTTTCTCGCTTCAGCGGCAGAGCAATTCCCATGAACGTGCTCTTTCAGCTGCCGAGATTGAAAAGTGGCACTCGGATTACTGCACTTTCTACCATCTCGCTCTCGATTTCGCGACTATCTGGGGGGAACTAGAGGCGAGCGGATCGTTACAGGTTCGTCACGGGTTCTATCGGTTCCGATACAAGTACCTCTATTATTACTTTGTGGCGCGATACTTCCGTGATCACATCAAGGAAGCAGTTATTCAAGACCACCTCCGTGACTTATGCGCGCGCCTGCATCACGAGGATGCAGCCAATATCATCCTGTTCCTCTGCCATCTTTCAAAGGACGAGAGCATTCTGAATGAGGTTCAGAATGCCGCCAAACAATTGTTTGCAACACAGACACCGTTCAATATCCGCGAAGACACGGTTTTCCTCAATCGACTGTCCGAAGCGTTGCCTGGATTGAGCCTGAAGAGGAATCAAGACGTGGAGGCAAACCGTCGCGCCCATCGAGAACGTCTCGATGAAATTGAAGGGCGGAAAGGATTGACGAATGCAGCAGAGACAAACCACGGCGACACAACTGCCGTTTCGACCTCTGAGTCGGAAGTGGAAGGGGCTACAGCCCTCAAAACCATTCAGATACTCGGTCAGGTTGTGAAGAACTTCTCCGGCTCTCTTGGTGGAGAGGTGAAAATCAATCTTCTTCGCGAAAACTATAACCTCGGATTGCGGCTGCTTGGTTCTGTCATCGAACACGCGAAGCGAATGGCTCCGGTGTGGGAAACCACAGCTAAAGCGGAACTCGAAATGCAACACGAGGCGGCGACCTCTGAGAATATTATTCGCCTAATCAATCGCGTTGTTGTGATGTATATCCAAACTATCGTTACGATGGTCATCAAGCACATTTCCGACTCGATTGGGACTGACAAAGTGGCGCCTTCGCTAGCGCAGATCGTTTCTGAAGACTCGAATCCATCACTCAAGATAATCGATGTGTCGATCAGACTCGATCACTACGACCACTTTCCTAGTGATGAGATCAAACTTCTGGCGTCAATGTTTCGTGATAATCCCTTTGCATTCGGTGTCCTCCGAGCCCTTGCTTGGTTGCGCCTATATATGTACAAAGTTGACTTTTCAATCGTTCAGCGAACTTGTAGCGCACTGGATATCCCCATCGATAACCAAGTGAAGCTCCTCTCGCCTCGACAAAAGAAGGGTCAGGATAAACGATCCGACAAGAAGTAACTCCTTCGCACGGTGTCGGGGCGCCCGATCGTCCTGGCCGGTAAGTTCTAGGTAGTTGATCATCAGTGAACAGGGCGAATCCGACCCCGAAAATCAGCACAAGCCATATGTGCTCGTTCGCATACTCTGGTTGATCCGCATAGAACTCCGAGCAACACAACCAGAAGAACCCAAGAAGCCGCGAAAGAAGAAGGACGATTAGCTGGCCCGTGGAATGGTCATTCCCCATCTTCTTCATTTGAAAAACCACCAAGTTATATCGGTGGCATCTCCGCTGATTTCAGCGATCCAATTCAGCTCTCCGCACTTTCGTCTCAGCTTGTCACGCGGCTCACCTTTCGGAAACGAAACCTGGCATCTCTATGTTGAAGGATTGGGCGATTCACAGCAACTCGCGCCGACTCGACGAGGGCGTTAAGGTCTCGACCACCCTTTGCGTGCGACTGGGGGGTGCGGCTCAAAAGGCCGGCGGCCACCCCCCACCCCCTCTGTAATTCCTGGGCGATTTGCCACATTCGCCCGTCTCTCGTTACCGTCCTCTCACCGCTCGCAACATGCGATCGGGGACAACCAGAGAGGACAGCATGACCAGACGACAACTCGCCCCTGAACAGAAGGCAGCGGCAGCGGAACGCCGCGCCCGATTCACCGCCTTGGCGAACCGTGTCGCCCAGATGAGCGACGACGAACGGGCCGCGCTGGTGGCTCGCGTCGGGGCAATCGTGACGTGCGAGGGCCGGGCACTCTCGGTTCACAACTCCTGTCTCGTGCTCACCCAACTACCGACCGCTTCGATGGTCGGCGGGTTCTGCCAGTGGAAGGCACACAACCGGCGCGTCAAGCGGGGCGAGCGTGGCCTGATGATCTGGGTTCCGACCGCCCGCAAAGACGACGCAACCCCAACCGCGAACGAAGGGCAGCCCGCAAGTGAAGCAGCGCCCGAAAGCAGCGAGAAACGCGCCGGCTTCGTGGTGGGAACGGTGTTCGACATCTCCCAGACCGAAACCACTGACCCGCACAGCGCGGCGGTTGCGTCGCAGCGTGAAGAACTCTCCGAAGCGAACGCGGCCTGAGTTAACAGCTCGCATCCTACAGGCCGGCCCGCGTTGGACCGGTTTCCTCAACCTATTTCCCGCACACAGGAGAACAGAAATGGACAGTCGAATCGGAACGGCGGAACCCATTACCAACGGCACGCACCGCCCGGACAAGTCCAAACGCCAACCAGCCCGCAAACCCAAGCCCGCTGCGACAAAAGCACCCCGCAACGCTTCCGACTCCGGACAGTCGGCAGTGCGGATGTGGGCGCTGTTTGGTGTGGGGTTCATGTCGGTTCTGTCGGCCGCACTCAACGGTTACGCGAACGCCCAACACTCGCCGGCTGCGTGGCCGGGTTGGCTGATGGGTTTGGCCGTGCCCGTCATCGTGCTGACCCTCGCGAAAGTCGCGGGCGAGAAGTGGCGAGGCGGACAGCGTCGTATTGGCGGGTTGGCAGGTTCGTCGGGCGTCGCGCTGTTGTTTCTGAGTGTTTGGCATTGTGCGAACTCTATCGCGGTGCTGACGGGTTCCCCGCTGGCTCTGGCCATGCCAATGGCCATCGCGATCGACTGCGGACTGGTCGCCTGTGAAATCGTGCTGATTACCGAAACACGAGACTGAGCTGACGCGGGCAAGGAAGCCCCCCATTCCCGAAGCAATTTCACCACTCACACAACAAGGGCAACACCGTGAAGAACCAGACGCCTGAACCGTTCCCGCGCTCGCTTCAACTCAAGCCGAAAGAGGCACCCGATATTACTGCGAAGTTCGCCGGTTGGGTGAAGCTTGGCGAGTTGCCAGATACCGCCATCCTCGCCCGATTCGTCGGCACCGACTGCGACACGCAGGGCGCCTACGTCAACGAAACCACGGGTGAGCGGATGGGAGACGAAATCAACGGAATGGAAACCCTGTGTCATCTCACCATCACGAGCAAACCAAACCGACGCTACCTGATCGTTTCGCCAACCAGCACGAACTAACGCACTCAACCCAACCCCGCCCGGCGTCGTGTCGGGTGGTTTCTTTCACTGGAGTCACCACCATGCAATACACCGCAACCTATTCACCCGAAGACAACAAGCTCAGGCTCTACGCGCTGGGCCGGCTTCCCGCCGAGGTTTACGCCCGCGTGAAGGAAGCGGGTTTCAAGTGGGCAGCCAAGCAACAACTGTTCGTTGCGCCGATGTGGACACTCGAACGGGCCGACCTGCTCACGGAACTGTGTGGTGAGATCGGCGACGAGGATATAAGCCTCGTGGAACGTGCCGAGGAGCGAGCGGAACGTTTTGAGGAGTACAGCGACAAGCGAGCAGAGGACGCCGAACGCGCTCACGCCACGGTCGCGGAGATTGCCGACGCCATTCCGTTGGGTCAGCCGATCCTTGTCGGTCATCATTCCGAGAAACGGGCACGCAAGGACGCAGAGAAAATTGAGAACGGAATGCGGAAAGCGGTTCGGTTGTGGGAGACTTCGCAATACTGGACGGAGCGGGCGAAGGGAGCGATTCGACACGCGAAATACAAGGAACTGCCGGCAGTTCGTGCCCGCCGCATCAAGAACATCGAAGCCGACAAGAGGAAGCAAGAACGAGAGATTGCCGTCAGCGAGAAGTTCCTGACGCACTGGCAAGCTGAGGGGCTGACGTTGGAACGAGCTAAGGCAATCGCCAACTACGACCACATCTATCGTTGCTTCCCGCTCACCGAATTTCCCCGGCCATCCGAAGCGAGCCAGTACGAAGGCAGCATGAGCCTTTGGAGTGCACTGGGTGAGGGAATCATCACCGCCGAGCAAGCCCGCACAATCGCGGTTCAGTCGCATGCGGTTCGCATTGCGCACGCTCGGAGGTGGGTTGCTCACTTCGAGAACCGCCTTGCCTACGAACGGGCCATGCTTGCGGAATCAGGCGGCACTGCGGCGGACAGGGTGAAGCCGGAGAAAGGTGGAGCGTGTCAGTGTTGGGCTTCACCGGGTTACGGCAAGGGCTGGTCGATCATTCAGAAGGTGAACAGGGTTTCGGTTACGCTTCTGGACAACTGGGGCAACGGCGGTCCGGACTTCACACGAACGATTCCGTTCACCAAGCTGTGGGCAGTGATGAGCAAGACCGAGGTGGAGGCGAAGCGGGCATCCGGACTTGTCGCGATGATCGAATCAGGGAACCGTGGCGCGGGCTTCGGTTTCTACTTGCTCGACCAACCGCTACCAGTAGCGAAGCACACCCCAGCGCTGGAACCGACGAAGTTCGACGTGTTGAAGGAATCGCTGAAAGCGGGGGTGAAGGTGGTCAGCGCCCCGCAGTTATTCCCCACCCCTGCCGACCTCGCCCGGCGTGTCGTCGAACTGGCGGACATCCGGCCGCGGCACGCAGGCGGGTATTACAGCGGTCGAGATCAACCACGTTCTCGCAGGCACGCTTCGAGCACGCTACCCGCTCCATGATGTTCGCTGTGCCGACTTCCTGACGCTTGGTGATGAGTTGGGGCAGTTCGACCGGATCGTGATGAACCCGCCGTTCGACCACGGCTCCGACATCGAGCACATCAGACATGCGTACCGGATGCTCTCGCCGGGTGGTCGTTTGGTGGCGATCTGCGCCAACGGCCCGCGACAGCAGGAGGAGTTGGGAGAAATCTGCTCTGCCTGGATCGACCTGCCCACTGGCTCGTTCAAAGAGCAGAGCACTCACGTCAGCACTGCAATTGTCGTGATTGAAAGGTGACCTCCCTTCCACTGGCAGCCGCTGACAGTGGTGTTTGCGGGTAAGCGATACATGTGTGATCTACGCCCGATACGCAAGCCAGAGTCAGCATTTCCAGCATGAATGCGATTTACTCTGTTCCGGGCATTGCTTCGAGTATCGCGCGAACGTATGCAGCGGCCACAATGGCCGCATACGGTTGCCACACGTCATTCTTATTCGAATCGCAGTAGTCGCAGATCCCGCGAACGACAAGATATCCAACTTCGTGGCTCCAAGTTGCGTCTTGGATTCCAGAGCCTTCCATTTCCACTGCCTTCACTCCGAATTGTTTCCGTAAGGCATCTCGTTGCAATGGATCTTTCAGGAGAGTGTTTGCCGACGCGATTGGGGCTGAGAAAACACGAGGCTGTCCGAGACGCCTTTGCGAATCGAGAGGATGGGTAAGTATTATGGCTGGGTTCGCAGAATCGGCGAGGAGGTCACTTGCATCTCCAGGCCGAGTCCAACCGAGCCGTTCAAGACCCTTCTGAATCCACGCTTCCCACGGATACTTGCCGAAGTGCATATCAGATTCCAGCCTTCGCGCGACATCAATCAACATCGCACTCGGGCGGTGTGAGGTGGCGCGAACTTCCTGGGCCGCAACTTTGCTCTTCTTCTGGACTGTTCGCTTTACGAAGTCATACTGAACAATCCCTTTTTGACTCGACACAACAATGTCTCCAAGCCGAACGTGGTCCGTTGCTGTGTTGGGATTCGGAACGCCCCCTGCGATTCCACACATGATTATTGTCTTCACGCCTGGGAAATGAGCATGAAGCTGTGTGGCACGGATGGCAGCCGGATTATTTCCCATATCGCCCTGGGCAAGAACGATGTGGTGGACGCCTCCTCGCGGAGAGGGTATTTCAGCTTTCCAGTAAGTGCGACCGGCTCCGGTGCCTGGGACATCGAACTGTTCTGGTTCACCCAAGATTGCTCGGACAGCCGACGTTTCCAGAGGGAGAGCGGTGATAATCCCGACTGTCGGGACAGGTTGCTGGCGTTCGGAAATGCTCACGGATTGATTCTTCCTCGTGACAGGTGATGAGGGAGCGGCCAGGACGCTCATCGGGAAGGACTTTAGCCGGTCGATAAGCAGCGCTGCAGCACCTCGCAATTCCTTCGCGCGCTCGATGCGACGCTCGGGCTTTGCGTAATATCGATCCAGAAACTCTCTGTCATCTTGCCAGCGTGTTCGGATTGTCTCCATGAGTTTGTTGTCGGGACCAACATTTACATCTGGTCCTGGCATCCACCAAGCTGGGATTGGGGGGAGCATTGCTCGCAGAGCGGCTTCGTCGGTGGTGTTGAACGGAGCGACGTTCGGGCAATGCGATATCAAAACAGCAATGGCCCTTTGAGCATTTTCACGGTAATGGAGGGCAACTCCAGGGTGCGCGTCCTCTTTTTCCCGCAATTCCACAAACCATTTGGCCCAGTTATCGAGGACGATTTGAAGCACGTTTGCCGCAGTCCAGACTTCGTCCAACTGTCTACGCAGCGAGGGAGGTTCGGTGATCGCCGCAATCGCTGGCGGAGGCTCCAAGAGCCCGAGAGGTTCCGGAGGATTTGACGCATACCAGTGAAGTGCGCGCGAGTCGAAGTAAGTAATTAGATTTCGTACTCGGCACGGTGGACGGCGTAGCGGGGGATAGCCTCCACACTTCAACGCATCCTCAACCTCACTTGCCCCGTAATCAACACCCTCCTGTAGAACCCGGAAGGTTTCATCCGGGAAGAGGATGCACCCGAAGGCAAGCTCGGCTATCCGCCATTCTTCGCGTGTTGTGTCCGGAGGGGCATTGATTTTCTCGGCTGGGGGCCAATGTGAGTTCACTAACTGATCAAGGATATAGGTCAGCCACATCGCCCAAACATCGTGTGGACGAGATTCCTGGAAGCGAGCTAGATCGACTGCGAGCGTTGTCGGATCAGAGTCGGGTTCTTGCAGCAATAGAGATGCAGCAATGTCGAGGGCGACGACACCCGTCTGAGATGCCCGCCGCAACCGTTCCAGGATGCGGAACCGAGGATACTCTCGGTCAAATTCTCGCAGCACTTCGTTGAGGGCCAGGACCCCGCGAGCGAGGTCCAGAAAGAATGTCTCGTTCCGAGGGTACTGCGCTGGCGCGAACAGCCCACGTCCGAAAGAAGTCACGTTTCTGAATCTCTCACCGAGTCGTTCTGCCATTTGTTCGTGACGGGCGCGCCGATCATTTTGCTCAACTTCATCGGATTGTAGACGTTGAAGATCGGCGCGAATTGCTTCAAGTGGGTTTGCGATAGGTTCATTCGAGCTGGTTGAGTGAGCCCCAAGGAGCGGTTGGTTCGGTGCGCCACCTCGGGGCTCTGCCTCATGTTCCACGGCTTTCTCCTTCACAAGTTTTCGAACGACGCTCGCAATCGCGCGGCAAGCATCGGCCCAGTCACGAGCCTGTGAGCGCCGCCACGCGGCTCTTTCTGCCAGTGTCATGTGCTCCGTTTCGGTGGTCCAAATCGTTTGTCCGTTGTGGTCCTGACCAGTGGGACGTCTGACGGGGAAGTCGCGGGTACCAGGGTTCACACAGCTGAACCTCTCTGGGTGGTAGGTGGCAAAGATCACCATTCCACCCATGCTCCAGAATTGCCGAAGGAGAGCGGCGTCCCTTTCTTGTGGTGTCAGACCACGAAAGTTACTTCCCCAAGAGCAAACAATCGAAAGAAACTGTGGAGGGATTCTCTCAACCCACCGCTGATACAGGTCTGGGTCATCGGGTTTCATCCGGATATGGATGCTGGTGGGCGCCGGTTCCAGCGTCCCGGTCATTGTTGGTTGAGGCAACCCACCCCCGAAGCGAATGACGATTTCAAGAAGCGCACGACCGGCCTGAGCGCCGATCCGTTCGAGATCGCGCTCCTCAATCGAGAGGGCGTCGGGAGTGAATGTCATCTCTGTGAGGCGGACAGCGAGTTGGTCGAGCGTGTCTGCCCATCTTTCAAAGAACTCTGTATCCGAAACAACTAGGGGTTTTCGGTGCGTCGGTTGTGGACGATCCGAGGAAGGCGACGAGGATTGACCCCTCTGTCTTGTTAACTCCTCCCAAGATCGAAGGTACGCGATAGTGTCTGCGAACTTCGCGCGGCCATTCGCTGCGGCATCCTTGTCGTGCGCGATCTCAGCCAATTGGGAATACCCACGAATCGAGACTGTCCAAACGATCGGAGGTTTGTGTGGGTCTGGATGGCGCACCTTGAGCCGGTCGCAATCTTCGGCAGACTCGAGTTCGAAGACCGTGCCCCTGCCGAGTTCAGCTGCAAGACCATTTACCGCGAGCGCGTCCAGCCCTTCGTGGTAGTCCCAGCGTTTCTCAAAGAGGATTCGCCAGTCATGGCGCAGGCGAGTGATGAGATGGACGAGCGCGGTCCCTACCCCATCGGGGTTGGATGTGTTTGGCGACATTCTGCCCTCACTCTCGAAATGGGCGGAACTGGGCAGGATGACGGGAGAGTGAGGAAACCGCCAAAACTGCCCAGTTCCAAGGTTGGTGGATCAGACCAACCTCTCAGTTATCAATTCTAACTTGGTCGCCAGCGATTGCTGTGTCCGTTGAAGCGTTCGGAGCGATTGAACGGAGGTGCGTTCCGAGTTTACGATTTGATCTGTTCGGGCATTTCGGTTAGCCAGAGCAGAGAGGTGACTGTTCGGATTGTGAGTCCTTGAACATGACTGGCAGCCGCTGCCACCACGCGTTGAGTCGTACGGAGGAATACGGAGGAACTCGATGTGAACGACTGTTTTCGACTGTGTTTCGATGTGTGCGAATGTATGCGATTGCTCCAGGTCGCGGAGTAGTGTAGAGTCCTTGTATTCAAGGGTTTGGTGGCTCATCAGCACGGGACCAAGGGTACGCCTCATAACTCCTTGGAAGTGGGTTCGACTCCCACCGGGCCCATTGCAGTAAATGCCACCCATCTAAAGCACTTACCCTTACCTCAGGGCGGCCTGAACGCCGACAAGAAACCGACTTCGTAGCCGGGACGGTTCACGCATGGGTCACATAACTCATGACCCCGACGAGGCTCCCGGCCGCGGTGAGCGCGAGCAGCAATCGCGGCTTCAACACACCGGGGTCGGCGTCGCTGTAGCCGATGCCCACCACGGTGTGCTCGCGAAGGCCGGGCACACCCACAAACCAATCCGCGAACTCGTTCCACACGGTTTGCTGGTGGGCGATGATCTGCTCCCCGGTCTCGACCTCGGCTGGCAACGTGTCGAGGTCGATAGACACGCCGTCCATTTGATCCCAGTTCCCGGCGCGACGCTCCATCAGTTCGACCTGGATGTCGATGCCCGCGGGCAGCGTCCCGCCGAACGCCCGGCGCACGAGTGGCTCGTCAAGCCACTCGGGAACCGGTTCCCCCACCACGGCCGTCACGAAGAACGGCCAAATCGGTTCGCCCTCTCCCACCCGGAACTGCGCCAGCTTCGATGCAGCGGCGTTCGCAAGGCGCTCGCAGAGCGCTAACTCGGCCGAGTCATGCCGGTGGTCGAGCGGGCAGCCATCACGCGTCAGGTGCCCGCACGAGTATACGACTGCCCGCGTCAAGACGTTCCCCATCCCCCAGTCCTCATCGGGACTGTCACCCGCGTTGCCGTCACCGCCGGATGGGTACTCGTTGTGTGCAACGAGGTCGCGAAACGGCTCCAGGCGAGCCGGATCGGGGTGGCAGCGCACGCTGTCCGCTGGTTCCGGCAGGACGACCGGCGGCACCGGCGGCGGGTTGATCTCGTCGGGGGTGAGTAACACGGTCAGGTGTTTTGGCGGCTTGTCACCGAACACAGCCACCCGTTGTGCGGGAGTGAGTGTGTCCCGGTCCTTAAACCCGATGGTCGCCCCCGCCGAAAACAGAGTCCCAGATCGGTGGCACTTGCCGTTGTGCGAGGCGGACTGGACTGTTAGCCGCTCGAACAGCACGCCGGCGATGACGACGTTCGCGTATCCTCTCGGGGCTCGCGGGATTGGGTTTGGTTGCGGAAGGTTCGTCGGTTCTGTTGACACGGTCTCTCCGGAAAAGTGTTTGATAGCCCGCGTTTGCAGTCTGCGGTCACGCCGATTGCGAACAACGTAGACTTCCCGTTTCGGGAATGGGTCGATGCTGGCGTCGCGCATGCACATTGCCAGGTCGAACGGGCCGCCAGGTTGCCTCTTGTTTCGTGAACCGGGACGGGCAGACGGTCGAGGTCTGCCGCGAACCCCCGATCTCGTAGCCGGGGCCGGTTCACGCGTGGGGAACGTAACTCATGACCCCGACGAGGCTCCCGGCCGCGGTGAGCGCGAGCAGCAATCGCGGCTTCAACACACCGGGGTCGGCGTCGCTGTAGCCGATGCCCACCACGGTGTGCCCGCGAAGGCCAGGGACATTCACGAACCAATCCGCGAACGCATTCCACTCCTGACCAAAATAGGCATGGAGATCCCCCCCATCCAAAACCTCGGGCGGCACCAAGTCGATCACGACGAACAGACCGTCCATTTGATTCCAATACCCGTCGCGTCGCTCCAGCCGGTTGAACTGGAAGAGGAGGCCCGGGGCCAGTGTCCCACCGAACGCACTGCGCACGAGCGATTCGTCGATCACTTCGGGGGCCGGGGCCCCCATCACGGCCGCGGCGAAGAACGGCCCGATCGGCTCGCTCTCGCCCACCCGGAACCGCGAAAGCCTCGACACGGCCTCGTTCGTGATGCATTCGCAAAGCGTCAACTCCGCCGGGTCATGCCGGTGGTCGAGAGGGGTGTCGTCGCGGGTCAAGTGCCCGCAGGAGTACGTGATCGCGCGCGTCGAGACATTACCCATTCCCCACTCGGGATCCGGTTTCTCGACCACACCGAAGTAGGGGTCGGTCAAGGACGGGGGGATGACCGCAACGAGGTCACGGAACGGCCCCATCCGGGCGGGATCGGGGTGGCAGCGCACGACCGCCGCCGGTTCCGGCAGGATCGGGTGCGGTTGGGTCGGGTCCGTAGGCTCTGTTGGCATGGCACTCTCGGGAAAGGTGTCGATGGCCTGTGCTGACTCGACTTTGCTTTGGTCGGGTTCTCGTCGGGTTATCGGTCGCCGAACTCGATCGCCTCCTTCGGCGGGTTGGCCGGAATCAACCCCTCGCAGCCGCCGATGAAGTCGGCACGGCACGCCTGGCGATTCGGTGTTCGTTCGCGAATCAACCCGCGCGCATCTTCCGCAACACTTCCCAAAAAAGAGCCGCGATGTTCCAGGCGTCATCGTGGCCACGGTGGTGCGTGCCTTCGAGCGTCAACCCGTACAACGCCATCGCTTGCGGCAATCCTACCTCTGTCGGTAGCCCCCTGGCAATTGAACACAACGTCTTCACGTTCAAATGGCTAGGGCCGAAGGGATAACGCACGCCCTCGTCGCGGCACTGCTTTTCGAACTGCCGGCGGTCGTAGTCGCCGTAACTGGCCCACAGCCGTTCTTGCGAGTGGTACTCGTCCTCCAGAATTTTGCACGCCTCCTTGAAGCGAATACCGCCATTCACCTGTTCCTGCGTAAGTGTGGTGAGAGTGGTGCAAAACGGGCTCACCTTGGATCGCTCCGGCCGCACGAGAATACTTCGCTTCTCCAAACGCCGACCACTCGTCAATTCCAGCGGCGTCAGGCCAATTTCGATGATGTCGTTAGTTTCCCCCTTCGGCGGAAAGCCGCCATCCCAGCAGGTCGATTCGATGTCGATAACGAGGACGTGATCAAGTCGTTTGGCCATAAAGAGTTCCGGTTGAGGGCGTAGTCCGACGTTCGGTTAATGCGTATGGACACCCGACCCCGACAGAGAGTTCGGGCGAGCAGAATGATTCAGAAGATGCAATGGTCTGTTTGAGAACCTTCGCGGGAGGTCGTCCCAAGCTTGGAGGCACTACTCCCCAAGAACCAATCAAGTGACAACCTACCGAGGCTTTCAAATAGAGCAAAGGTGCAACTGGAAACGTGGACTTTCTCCCATGCTTGCGCGAGGCTGAGTCCGGCATTCCGTTTGCTGCTCTCAGCGCGTCCGAATCTTTCTGAGGAGATACATATGGCCAAGCAAACAACGAAGAACGGGAAGAGCGATCGTGGTACCGAAGCAGTCGCCACGATTGGTGGCGCGGCTGGAGGCGCCGCTGCCGGAGCGGCGGCGGGTTCATTGCTCGGCCCCGTTGGGGCGGCAATTGGCGCGGTTGTTGGTGGAGTGGGGGGAGCGGTTGCCGGGAAGGACGCAGCAAGGGGGAAGACCACACCGGCGGTTAAGCGTGCGGCAAATAGCGTGAAGAAGGTCGCCCAAAAGGTGGGGAAAAAAGCCGCGACAGTTGCGAAGTCAGCCAAGCAAACGGTGAAAAAAGCTATTGGCGGCAAGAAAACAACCAAGACCGCAGCCAGGAAAACCATGAAAGCAACAACCGCCAAAAAGGGCCGAAAATAACCGGCCAGCGACTGCGAGCAAGGACGGGAACCGCCCTGGTCAACGGTCGGGATGACCTCGACGTTCTAACATTCGCCGACCTTCTACGTCGAACGTTTGACAATTCCCGACCTCCAACGGAGGCAAGTTGACCCACACCGGCACACCGGGAGATCAGCTGCGCATTGGCGAAACAGCTTATACTGAACTAATTTACATAGCGAAAGTGAATCTGAAACCAAATCCCTTCTCCGCCGGGTTCTTTCGAGTCCAGTCTCGTCTGCAACTGTCGAGGGTTGACAGTTGCAGTTGCCAAGTCTCAGTCCATTCCTTTGGTCGCAGGCGGATCCCGCTCCTTTTCGCTTCCTTCTGCGAAAAAAGTTCACGTTGAGAGATCGGTCGGGCAATTGCATCAATTGATATATCAAACGATTGTGTTTTATCGTTGCGACTCGATGCGATTCCGAACTTGAAACTTCCAACGTGGGATTTGAAACTATCTCTCTCGCTGTCTGCATCGGTGTTGAGAGTGACCCGGCACATAGGTGTGGGGCGACCCGAGGCGAGGCGCCCGGCAACAAAGGCGGCTGCGAGAGACCCACCGACACTCCACCGGACTCTTTGTCAGATGGAAGTACTCATCACCGCCGAACAGATTCGTATTCGCGTGGGCGAACTGGCCTCTGAGATCGCTCGCACCTACGAGGGCAAGCCCGTTACGGTTGTCGGCATTCTCAACGGCTGCCTGATGTTCGTTGCCGACGTGATTCGCCAAATTAATCTGCCGCTACGGGTGGCATTCATCACCGCGTCCAGTTATCGCGGAGGAACCACCGCCGGCAAACTGGAAATTCACGACGAACTCTTGCCGGACATCACCGGCCGACACATCCTTTTGCTCGACGATATTCTCGATACGGGAAAAACACTTACTCGTATCGTCGCGCACCTGATCGACAGAGGTGCAGAATCGGTGAAGGTGGGTGTGCTGTTGCGAAAAATCGGTCGGCAGGAAGTGCCGTTCGAACCGGATTTTGTCGGTTTCACCATTCCGGACAAGTTCGTTATCGGCTACGGTCTGGACTTCGACGACGAATACCGACACCTGCCGTTTATTGGCGTTCTCTCTGCTGGGAGCTGAATGAAGAACCGCTGCGGATCAACGCAGAAAGACGCGGATCAAAACAGAAAGACCGGCACAGAATGAGAGTCGTTGACAGGATGAACATGATTTGACTTTCACTTCTGTCTCATTCTGTTATCGTGTCGTATTCTTTTGTCGGATTGGCGCCTTTCCGCGTTGATCCGTGGCTGCTTTTTACCCACCAAACACGAACGACGTGAATCTCTATTTCCTCGCCTCCGACCTCCGTGATAGCGACGCGGCCGGGCAGCTTGCGCTCCTGGCGTGCGGGCTGCCGCGAGATCGGTTCGCGCTGTCGGTTGGCGTACTTGGCCCAGCAGTGGGGGCCGCGGCCGATACGCTGCGCGCCGCGGGTGTGTCCGTTGCGTCCGTGCCGATTCGCAATCCGCTGGATTTCAGCGGAATGCGTCGGCTTAGGCAGGCTGTCCGAGAGGCGAGCCCAACACTCATTCACGCCTTCGGCCTGGACGCCGTTCGCGCAGCGCGGTTGGCAGTGTGGCGGCGCAAAGATGTGAACGAACCTCGATTGGTGGCTTCGACCGCCGTCAGGAACAGAGGCGGAGTGGGTGGCTGGTTGGCAGCGCGAATGCTGCGGCGTGCTGATCGCGTGATCGCAACCGGCTGGGCCGAAGGCGAACGTTATCGGCGGCTTGGCGTTCGGGGCGAACGGCTCAGCCGCATCAACCCGGCGGTCGCCCCTCCCGATGAACCGCCGGGTCGGGCCGCGTTTTGCCGCGAGGTGGGTCTTGCGGCCGATTCCAAGCTCATCTTCGCCGGAGGCCGGCTCGATAGCGCGCACGGAGTGAAGGATGCCGTGATTGCGTTTGATATCTTGCGGTACGAATTCCCCACCCTTCAACTGATACTCACCGGCGATGGTCCCGACCGAACCACGGCAGAAGAACTTGGCCGTGCGCTGGCGTTCGACGATTTCCGTATCCACTTTTGTGGATCACGGCCGGATCTGGCAACTGCGACTCGACTTGCGGAGATGGTGTGGGTGACGTGTGATTGCGGCGGCGAGCATCTCGCGCTACGGGCGATGGCGGCGGGCAAGCCAGTGGTGGCATACCACACGCCCGAACTGGCAGAAATCGTTGATGACGGCAACACGGGGTATCTCGTTCCACACGGCGACCGGGCTGCGATCGCGGCGAAGGCTCACGCGCTGCTCGCAGACCCGGATATGGCCGCACGCATGGGCGAAGCCGGGCGCAAACGGGCCGCGGAACGCTTCAACGCGACACGCATGGTTGATCAATACATTCGTGTGTACCAGGAAGTGGCGGGCTGAGGCGGACGACGTGGGTATGGCGAACCGCACGGCGTATGCCCGTGTTCGCTTAACTCTTGAGCGCAAGGAAATTCCGTAGGATGGTCGGTCCTTCGAGCGTGAGGAAGCTCTCTGGGTGGAACTGAACGCCGTGGAGCGGCCAGGTCTTGTGCCGCACACCCATGATCTCGCCTTCATCGGTCCAGGCGGTCACGTCAAAGTCCGGGTTCTTCCACGTCTCTTTCTTGATGACCAGCGAGTGATAACGTGTCGCGTCGAAGGGATTGGTCATCCCCGCGAAGAGTCCTTTACCGTCGTGATGAATGGGTGACACTTTACCGTGCATGATGCGGTAGTTGCGAATCACCTCACCGCCGAAGACGTGGCCGATGCACTGATGGCCGAGACACACGCCAAAGATTGGCGTGGTGGGGGCGAAGCGTTTCAGCACTTCGTTGGAAATACCGGCTTCGCGCGGCGTACAGGGGCCGGGTGAGATGACGATATGCGTGGGGGCCAGCGCTGCGATCTCGTCGAGCGTGATCTGGTCGTTGCGCACAACTTTCATCGGCAACGCCGGATTGATCTCGCCAAACCGCTGCACGAGGTTGTAAGTGAACGAATCGTAGTTGTCGATCAGGAGGAGCATGAAGGCATTTTACTGGCTGGAAGGCTCATTGCGAAGAGCCGACGGCTCCGGCTGCGAATTGCTCCCGTCCTGTTCAACGGCAATATATTCGAGGATCAGGCCAATTGTGAACCCAATGAGATAGCCAGCGATGGCCCAGGGAAGTTCCTGCGAGAATTTTGGATAATTGCCCGACCAACCGCAAAACGCACCGATTATCAGCCCCGCGGCACTACTCTTCCCGACGAGCCCAAACTTCCATCCAGTAAGCATGCTTCCGAGAACTGCCCCGGTCAAGCTAAACACGATGACATCCCGAGTGGCACGCTCAGGCGAATCGTACAGGCTCAGCAGCCAGCCGCCGACGAAGCCGAGCGCACCAAGCATGAATGTCCCCAGCAACTTCTGACGAATGAGTTTCACTGCGGGCCGTCGGGCCGAATGGATAGGGCGGGGGGCGGGGGGCGTGGGGTTACTCATGCGTGAATCCGTGGTGTGGAACGTCACCCCTGCCGTCCCGGTAGTTTCTGCGCGCTGTTGGCGGTGGGGTCGTATTTCCCCTTCGCTTCTTCGTCGGGAACCACTTCGAGATACTGGTCGCTGGCGGGGATGTCGTACCACGCGCCATCGGCGAAGTCGACGATCGCCTTCCCGCCGTAGTTCACCGTGACTACGCGGCCCACTTTTCCAGCGAATCGCTCGTATTGCGCGAAACCCGGCTTGATGCGGACGAACTTGTCCGTCCAGAGTCGCTTGAGTTGCTCAGCTTCGTCGTAGGTGGGGAAACGCATAGATGGTTTGCTTCTTTAACCCCGAAACGCCTTCGGGCCATGCGTCGGCGGATCAAAGTCGATCGACTTCACGAACCGTAGCGCATCGGCTGCGCCGTATTCACGATCCATGCCCGGATCGTGCCAGTCGATTGACAGTGCACCATCATACCCGATGGCATTCAACGCACGAATGATCGCCGACCAGTCGATGCCCCCATGACCGGGTGAGCGGAACTGCCAGCCCGCACGCGGATCGCCGCTGGGCCAGTAGCCGGCCAGAATCCCCGCGCGGCCGTTGAGGGTCAGTTGCGCGTCCTTGATATGCACATGATAGATGCGTTCGGGGAATCGACGCAAGAACTCGACGGGATCGACGCCCTGCCAGTGCAAATGGCTTGGATCGAATGTGAAGCCGAAATCTTCACGGCCGTCGAGCGCGTCGAGAACCAGTTCCGCTGAGTACAGGTCGAAAGCCAGTTGCCCCGGATGTACTTCACATGCAAACCGCACTCCACAGTCCCGGGCAGCATCGAGGATTGGTGTCCATTGTTTCACGAATTGCCGCATCGCATCCGCGATCACTTCCTGCTTGGGAGCCGGGTAACCCGCGACATAGCTCCAGATTGGCGAGCCAGTGAAACCGCTCACGACACCGGCGCCAAGCCGCTCCGCCAAGCGAAACGTCGCCATCATCTCTTCCGCAGCACGCTGCTGCACACCTGCGGGCGTGCCATCGCCCCACACATAATCCGGCACGAGGGCTTGGTGGCGTTTGTCGATGGGATCGCAAACCGACTGCCCAACCTTGTGATTGGCGATGACCGGGACTTGCAGATCGTTTCGAGCGAGGAGTTCCAGACGTGCGGGCGCATAGCCATCGTCCGAGAGCCCACGTTGGACTTCGAGGTGATCGCCCCAACAGCAGAGTTCAAACCCGGCAAAGCCCCATCCGCTCGCTTTTGTCGCAAGCGATTCCAGCGTCAGATCGGCCCACGGACCAGTGAAGAGCAGGATCGGTCTTCCCATGACGCACCTGCGAAAAGGGCAGAGAACAGACAAAAATGCAGAACAGGAGAGCCGCAGATCAACGCAGATAACACAGATCAGACAGAACAGAATTCTTTGGTCTTTCTGATCCGTGTTATCTGCGTTGATCTGCGGCTCTTTCTCCCCCAAACTTTCTTACGCCAGCGGTAGGACGTCATCGCCCGGCTTTTTCGGCTCATCGGTCTTCGATTCCGGCAATGTTGATGCCGGTGGGCTAAACGGAATAGTCGCCGGTGGTGGCGGAGGTAATACCGGCGGAGGAGGACTGACGGCGGGCGGAGCCGGCGGCGGAGAGAGCACCGGCAGCGAAGTCGGGCTATTCGCAGGTGCGGCCGGGGTAGTCCCGGTTGCCAGTTTCGGCGGGGCCAGCGGCATTTCGGGCTCTTCGTCCTCGAACACTTCGTCCAATTCGGCTTCATCCACCTTCTTCCGCATCAGGTAGTAGATCATCGTCGCGGCGGACCAGAAGAAGCTGTAACTGAAGCCGAGCATCATGAGGAATGCCAAAGTCAGCCAGAAGCAGACAATGGCGGCGCCCCACGAGTTATACCACCAGAAGTCGTTGCGGGCTGCGGCATAGGCTTCCGGGCTCACCGGCTCGTAGACCCGCACCTGTCGGACCCCTTCGGTCGGGTTGGTGGTTTTCTTGCCGTTGCGGTCCAGCATGATCCACTCGCCCTGCACGGCATAGGGGCTGTCCTTCGTGAGGAGCTCTTTCCAGCCAAATGATTCGGGTGCGTAGATGAACAGATATTCTGGCTTGCGATCCTGCCACAACAGACTGGCTGTTAAGCCAACCGCCCACTTGCCGACGTAGACGGTGAGCGACGCGAAGAACAACACGAACAGCGTGACCAGAGCGCCGTACAGGACGGCCACGAGCCAGTTCCAGATGTAGTTCCACGGTGCCTGATAGACGTAATTGACCGAGCGGCTCAGCGCATCGAAGGTGTCGCTCTGATCGCCTTCCACGCTGAGTGTCGTGTACATCATCGGATAACCGACGAGCCCGATGAGGAACACCGCCATGAGTGCACCACCGGCGATCACCACAGGCAGACCAAGCCCCAGAAAGACGATGTCGCCGATGAGTGGAATCAACGCGACGAGGCCGTAGAGGAACAGACCGATTACCACCGCGGCGATGATGCCCAGCGGCACCAGCGGAGCACCCAGATAACTCGTGTAGCGGTTCGCCACGAAGCGAACCGCTTGCATCAGTGTGATGGGACCCTTGTTGGCCAGTTGCACGGCCGCGATGCGGGTAATGACGCCCCCGCAGAATGCCCATACCGCCACATTCGCCAGCAGGATGAAGAACAGGTAAATTCGCGTTTGCGGGCTGACACCGGGCGAAACGATCTTCGCCACCGGCAGAAGCAACTTCACGAGCGGTTCGACAAGAACCGGTACGGAACCCGTGAAGAAGCCGGTTGCGGCTCGCTCGCGATCGGCAGCTGTGCCGCCGAGTACATCGGTGAAGAACAGGAAGGGGTTCGGCCCACGATACTCATACCACGGCAGTGTGCGGAGCCGACCGCCGGGGCCAGCCAGAGCGTCAAGTTGCTGCCACTGCGCGTAATCTCGTTCGAACCGGCGTTTCCGTTCCGCCTCGACGACCACGGGCAGTTCGTCGTTGTTGTAGGGTTTGCCGGTCGCCGGGTTATTCTTCCCCTCAAAATCCCTCTGGACCTCTCCTGCGCGGTATTCCTGGTCGTCCAGTGTCGGGGCTTTGTAGTAGAAGATGTTCGAGAGCAGCCACCACAGGAACGACATCACGAGGATGCCGAGGGCGGCGACGAACAACTTCCGCGGGTCCAGCGCGATCTGGAAGCAGCGGAAGATATTCATCCACGGAAAGGCCGTGCGGTAACTGAAACTGCCTGACTGGTCACGCCCGTCGGCCATGCTGGCTCCTCAGTAGCGGAGATGCGCTTCGCGAGCCGCGGAAGCGATGGCGTCCGCGGGACAGGGGGGGATTATACCCGTCCCGGCAAACACGGCAATTGGAGCTAAGCGATGATCCGGGGAAAGGGTTGGGGTGGGTGCTAAGAATTGCACTCGGTGGATCAAGGCGCGTGCCGAAGCACGGACGGAATTCATCTCACAAAACGGGCCTTGCCGCCGGCTTCTGAAGAAGCCGGCGGCAAGGCCCGTTTTGGGGAAAGAAGGGAAGTCAGCCGCGTCGTTAGAAGAAGAAGCCGACGCCGACGTTGAATCCGTGGATCAGCCGGAACCACTTGACCCCAATATCCGGGTCGATGTTGCCGAAGTTGTAGCCGATCGGATTGGCCATGTACCGGGTGTTGAAGAACGTGATGGCGCTATAGCCGAGTTTGATTTGAACGCCTTCAATCGGGTAGAACCACAAGTTGAAGTCGGCGGTGGCGCTGGGGACGACGGAGTATGTTTCACGGCCAAACTTCGACTCGGTGGACTTGTCACCCAGTTCGTATTTCGCTCGAATCTTGGACACGTCCATGAAGCCGGCACCCGTCACATCGATGCTGGCCGAGAACATGTTGCCCAGATATACCTCGTGACCGAGACCGACGAACACACCGTACATTCGCTGCGACAGGAAGTCGGTGTAGTCGGCGGCGCTTTGTGGGGTCTGGTTGCCCCCGCTGTCGCTGTCGACTGTTCGCCAGTAGAACCGCTCGAAGATCCACGCGAACCGCGCACCGGCCATACCGTAGATGCTGCTGTAGTCCGTCGCGAACAGCGGCGTCCGCAACCCGAGTTCCATCTGTTGGTAGCGCTGCGTGAACTTCACGTCCATCGTGGTGGCTGCGTTCCAGATACCGAGTTCGTTGAAACCGCCGTTGTTGGCATTGTCGAATCCGGTTTTGAACTGCGGACCGCCGAACGCGGGTGAGAAGTTGTAGACCGGGGCCGAGAGGAATGTGTCGGCCAGGTCCGAGCGACCCTGGAAACCAGGCGTCGCGAACGACGCTCCCGCCGAATAGTGTGCGTCGTAGACCTGCAAGTAGTTGTAATAGATGCGAACGCCGGTATCGAACTTGTATCCAATCCCCACGCGGAAACCCGGCATCCCCGTGCTGCCACTGCCCAATTGGTTCGCTGCCAGAGCGGGCGCGGCACTCCCAACGATCGTCCCGGGCGTTCCAGTGATATTCCCGGTACTATCGATAAACCCACGTTCGGCGATAATCTGACTGCCTATCGCCTTCGTCTGAAACAGCATCACATATTCAAAGCTGGTGTAGAAACCCGATTGCCCGGACTGACCGGTCGGAATTGGAATGATCGGGTTGGCGTTCAGTGGTGCCTGGAACCCGCCTTCCGCGCCGGTTGCTATCGACGGCTGAGCGATTGCTGCTCCTGGCCAGCCGACCGCAATCACCGCCGCCAACACGGCTCCCCCAATGTACCGATGGCGCATAACCCGCGTCCCCCTTCACGGCATGACGACTGGCCGGCACAGGCTCCCCAACCCGCGCCGGCCCGGTCTCCCGAACTTGTCCGGGAGACCATTCCCCTGAATGCAATTGTTCGCGCACCTGCGCTGAAACGTCGCGGGACGATAACGACAGCGCATAACCGGTCAAGCGCGATTCACCCAGAAAATCGCTTATCCCGGCGAAAAAAATGAGGTTACACCCCGGACCGCGTGAAGTTGAAATGGTTCGCGGCACGCGGGCAACTCACGCGAATCTACCGGCCGCCGCGTGATGGAGAAGGAGCGCAAACTGAGGTACTGCGAAGTGAAACTGGGGCGGCCGAGATGTTGCACGCCAGTGCTGCGGCGGGCCATCACTCTTCAGGTGCATTCGCGAGGGCTGTCTCCAGACGGTCAATGAATGCCACCTGAGCAGGATTGAGTTTCCTCCGCGCTTGGGTCAGATCGAACCATGCGCAGCGGTCGACTTCCGGGAACTCGATGGTTTTCCCCGATCCCGGCGGCCATTCAATGACCGTCATGTTGCTGGTGAGTTGGGCGGGATCGGCGTCACTCTCGCAGGCCCACGCATGCACCACTTTACCCGCCTTCTGGCGAATGCTGCCCAGTTCCAGAAATGGTCCCTCTGGTCGTAAGCCCGTCTCTTCCGCACACTCCCGACGGGCCGCGCTGAGGAGATTCTCACCGGTTTCGGCCAGTCCCTTGGGGATGGTCCAGGCACCAATGTCCTTGTGCGCCCAGAACGGCCCGCCGGGGTGCGCGAGCAATACCTCCACCCGTCCGCCACCCCGGCGGAAGAGCAACAGTCCCGCACTCACATGTCCACGCCCCTTGCTCATCCGCCGTCCTCGCCGCAAAGTGTCGTAGTCGGCTTACAATCCTGGTCCCGACAGCACGAAAGCGGCCCAGAGTCGCGGGTGTGCGTTGCCCACCACAACGGGTTTGACGTCCTTTTCGTCGTTCATGTCTGGCACTCCCCCAAATTGAGCGTGAAAACCCTTCGCCAGTTCCGCGATCTTGCCGGGATTGCGATAAATCTCCAGTTGCGCCTGTCGCAGAGACTCCATCGGCGTCAGATTCCGTTCCCACAAATTGCGATAAAAAAGCGCCATGATCGCCGCCGTCGATTGGTCCGGCACTTTCCACAAACTCGCCACAACATTGCGTGTGCCCGCGTAGTGAAAAGCGCGTTGCAGGCCGAATATCCCCTCGCCGCCAGCCACATCCCCGAGCCCCGTATCGCACGCCGAGAGTACTGCCAGTTCCAATCCACTCAGATCGAGATCGATAAGGTGTTCTCCCGTGACGACTCCATGACCGGGTGTCTTGGGATTGTTCGCCCCTGCGAACACCAGCCCTGTCATGACCAGAGGACTGTTCGCGGCGCGGCCGACCCGTTCACCTAGACGTGTGATCTTGTATTCTTTCTCATCCAATTGAAACACAAAGCGGAATGACGGATCGGCGAAGAAGCCGTGTGTGGCGAGATGCGCGAACCTCGCTTGGGGAAGAGCCGTGAGGATCGCAGCAGCAGTCGCCTTGTCGCCCTCAATGCGGACAGGAGAGAGTTTCTTTCGTTCGGCGGCGGTGAAGACGCCATTGGCTTCGAGGGCAGTGCCGGGGAGAGTGTCCCAACTGATGTTCGCTCCCGACTTTACCAATGGATCTCCGGGCCTGCTCCCGGCATTCTTTGTGGGAATCGCAAGCTCCGCATCGTACTTCACACCGCCAACCACGAGTGCGGAAGTCGGCGGATTTTTCCGTGGGTCTTGTGGCAGGAGCTTATCGAGCAGAAATGGCACATGTGGAATGGTGGCGATGGCATATTCTTCGAGCAGAATTGTGCCGGGCTTCGCGCCGGGCAGCGCCGCCCAAGGCACCTTGCATAAAGTTGCATCAGGGCAGATATAAAACGTCTTGATATTCGCGGGCAACTCTTTGCCCACTTTCTCCCACACGAGGTTGCGAACCTTGTTGGGAAATTCGGCCGGCACCTGTTTGCGGCGAACGATGGCTTCCCGCCAGACATTCACCGCCTCATCGATCTGCTCTGCAGTGCCGAGGTCCGTCCACGCTATCTTGTCTCGCGTTAATACGAACGCGAGGTAGCGAGAGGTAAGCTTCCAGGCGCCACGGTCTGTTTGAGAATCGAACTCGAAAAACGTGTATTGCAAGAAGTCCACGACGGCGGCCTCGACCGGCAGGATCTTCTGGAGGCTGGCGGGCGTTGTCGCCGCGAGCTTCTCGGTTCGTGCGGTGGCGGGCAGTTTCTCAAGTATGATCCGGTGAAGGGAGGCAATCCGGGCGTCCAGGTCTGCCAAGTCTCGCTCGCGCTCCTTGATGGTCGCAGGATCTTGCGTTACTGGTGCGACAAGCAGCTCAGCCCGGCGTCGGCGCTCGGCAGCCAGTGTCACCAGCAACTCAGCAAGCTTTGGATCAGTCGCAACACGGGCCGCGTACTGACGTTGCTCGTAAACGCGAGCGATTGATCCCTTGTCGGCCCACAGCTCCGTGTAGCATGCCGCGGGATCGGATTGCCGTGCTCGCGCGCAAGAGAGGAAACAGTCGCGATAGAACGGCAGAGAAGCGGCCAGAGTCAAAGCCTCGCCTTCGGCTTTCTGCCGGGCGTAGACAGTCACGAGTCGCCGAGACATGGCCAGGGCATCCTGATACAGAGGGGCAGCCTGCATCAGCTTTCCGTGTTCCTGGTAGCGCACGGCCAAGCGATTGAGGTTATCGGCCACGGCAGCGTGGTCTTCCTTGAACAACCGCTGGTACATGTCTAATCCATCCTTGGACAACGACACCGCATCCTCGATCTTCCCTCTCCGGCTGAACAGAGTTCCCAGGTTGGTTAAGTCGAGCGCCACATCGGGATGATCCCCCTTGTACAATCGTTTCCGCATTTCCAGAGCGGGCTTGAGGAGTTTCTCGGCGTCGGCGTACCGCCCTCGGGCCTCGCAAACAGTTCCGAGATTGCTCAACCCAAGAGCCACATCCGGATGGTCGCCGTCGAACAGCCGCATAGACATCTTGAGAGAGTCGCGGTAAAGCGTTTCTGCGTCTGCCAACTTCCCCTGAGCGTGGTACAGCGCAGCGAGGTTGTTCAGGCATGTGACCACGGCAGGATGGTCGCCGTCGAAAAGGCGTTCGGTCATACCGAGGGCTTCCCGGAACAGAGGTTCCGCCGCCTCAAGCTTCCCCTGTGCCTGATACAGTCCGGCGAGATTGGACAGACAGATCGCGACATGTGGGTGATCTCCCCGGACAATCCCCTTGATCATTCTCAAAGCATCTTGGGCCTTCGATTCGGCTTCCGCAAATTTCGTCCGAGCTTTGAGCAAGCTGGCGAGGTTGTTAAGGCTTTGTGCGATATCCGGGTGGTCGCCCTTGTATAGCCGCTGTCGCATCGCCAGCGCGTCCCCCAAGAGCACTTCAGCCTCGGCTAGCTTCCCGCTTTGTTGGAGGAGGAGCGCCAAGTTGTTCAAGCTGGCTGCCATGTCTGGGTGGTCGTCCTTGTGCAGTCGTCTTCTCATCTCCAGGGCTTGTCGAAACATGTTTCCGGCATCCGCGAGTTTGCCCTGTTGCCGGTAAAGCACGCCTAAATTGTTCAAGCTGGTCGCGACATGCGGATGATCGCCTTTGTGAATCCGCTTGAGGATCTGTAACGCGTCCTTCGCCGGACCTTCGGCCTCCGGAAATCGACCTTGCACCCGGTAAACGGTTGAGATGTTGCCCAAACAGATTGCTAATCGCTCGGTGCCATCTGGGAACTCGGATTTTGGATCGAGGCGTTTTGCGATCTCCAAGGCGCGCTCGAAGGCCTTCAATGCGTCCGCGTATCGGCCTGTCGAATAAGCCTTGGCGCCCCTTGCGTTGAATTCCTCTATTTTCGCCTCAAGTTCCTCGCGTTCCTCGGCAGTCAACTTTTTCGGCGCTTCATCGCCGGTGGCTGGCAAGCAGAGAACACCACACGCCAACGCCCAAAACGCAAACAGGATTACGCGGTTCATGGACGTATTCACCCTCAAGTCCGTGCGCACGACAATAACAATCGAATCAGATTGTACCGTGTCAGACAGCTCCTTCCGCCAATCTTCTTCTCCTGGCGCATTCACGTTATTTCCCGCTGGTGACAGCCACCGTTCCGGGAATAGGTTGGTCTACGCGTCCATCCTTACACACAGGATCACAAGGAGCACTCATGTCCGACACTCGATTGGCCGGTAAGGTCGCTCTCATCACCGGCGCGTCGCGCGGAATTGGCGCGGCCATCGCTACCCAATTCGCCGCCTGTGGCGCGAAAGTCGTTGTCAATTACGCCCGGAGCGAGAAGGAAGCCAACGCCGTCGTCGCGAAGATCACTGCGGCTGGGGGCAGTGCTGTGGCGGTGAAGGCCGATGTGGGTAAGCCGGAGGAGATTCCCGGCCTGTTCGCGACCACGATGAAATCGTTTGGCAAACTCGACATCCTGGTGAACAACGCCGCCATCATGCAGCGCACGTTTCTACCCGAGGTGACCGCAGAACTCATCGACGCACACTTTAATGTGAACGTCCGCGGGTATCTGCTCTGTGCCAAGCAGGCGTCGGAGCTGATGCCGAACGGCGGGAGCATCATCAACGTGGCGAGTGCCATCAGCCGGATGGCGTACCCCGGCGCGGTGGTGTACTCCGCGACCAAGGGTGCGGTGGACGTGATGACGCGTGTGCTGGCCGCCGAATTGGGGCCGAAGGGGATTCGCGTGAATGTGCTGGCGCCCGGTTCCACTCGCACCGATATGAACAGCGAAAAGAGCGGCAAAACGAAAGAAGAGGAGAAGCAAGAAATCGCGATGACGGCGCTGCGGCGTATGGGGGAACCAGAAGACATTGCCTTGGCGGCGGTGTTTCTGGCCTCGGACGATGCCCGGTGGGTGACGGGAACCTGGCTCGACGTCTCCGGCGGCATCCGGCTGTGAACAGCCGAGCCGGAAGCGTCAGCAACGGGCCAAGGAAGGAAGTATTGGCCCGTCTCCGGCGGCATCCGGCTCGTCAGTGGCTTACGCTTCCGTCACTTCACCTGTTTGATCGTCGTCTCGTTGACGTTGGTGAAGTCAGGAAGCTTTTCGCCCTTACCGGGAACCTGCATGGTTTGCACAGCCTTCCGTGTGCAATCCGTTGTGCTCCCGTCGATACACCCGTCGTAGGTCCACTCGATCGTGCCTTTCGGGAACTCGCCGGGGGGCGTTTCGAGATTGAGCGTGAGGACGCCGTATTGCTTGCCGTCCTTGGTGTAGACCTTCACGAGTTTGCCCGTTGCCTTCAGCGTCTCGCCGACGGGCCCATAGACCGCCTTGATTTTGTCGGCCGCCACGTTCCACACCTCGCCCACCTTGACCGGTGTATTGGGAATGAGAAGCGCGGTGTTCTTGGCGCGGTTGCGATCGAACTCGAGGTTCAGAAACACCGCATCTGGCCCGACCGGCTTGCCATCGGCCAGGGTGAACGAATACGACTTGTCTGCCTTCCGCTCGATTAACACCGTTTTGCCTGCATACGAAAGAGGCAGCACCTTTCCGTATTGAAGTCCCTCCGCGGTGGTGTAGGTCCGTTTGCCCTTCGTGAGCAGCCCGTCTTCGATTTCCTCCACTTCTTCTGTGTAGACGTTTTTTCCCGTGGTTTTTTCCACCGACATCTTCGGGGGTTTACCCTTGCCTTGCCCGTCAGACACCAATTCCGACAGAGTGAGGATGTGCGTGATTTCGTACTTCCCACCAGCGGTTTTCTCACGGATCTTGAGCGTATAGGTTTCGCCCGCGTCGGGCTTGGGCGCCTCGCTCGGTTTGCCGCTGGGTTTCTCGTCGTTAGCGGTGGTGGGTGCAGGCTTGTCACAACCCACGATCACCACAAGCAACGCGGCAAACAGGACTGACTGACGAATTACCATGAAAAACTCCTGTGCTGTGTTGAAACCTTGGTCGAGGTTGTCGCTCTTGGTGAAAAACCCTTCAAACGAATCGAACTCAGCGACAACCGACCCAGGGTATCAACACAGCAAAACTCCATTGAGAAGGTGAAACACGGACAACGAAACGTTCCACGCTCTCTGGCAGAGCGCAAAGGGTGAGACGCGGAATCGATCACTTCGGGGGATCGCCTTTCCCGGCCGGCAGTGGAGGTGCGGGGGGTGGGCGATAGAGCAGGTCGCGCTGAAGCAGATCGTCCGATTTCGCGAATCGAACGTTCTTCTCGAAAAACTGGAATGACGTCCGCGACGAACTGAAACCGACGATTTCCAGCACACCGTCGGGCTCGTCGCGGCGAAAAACTACGGTGAACGCATCGATATCGGGACGCGGACGGATTCCCGGGCGGAATAGCCGCGTCTCGACGAAGGGTGAGGGTGGCGCAACACGAACTGTGCGTTTGGTTCGCTTAGTTAAAGGCATCTCGTCGTTGAACGAGATCGGATACACCGGTACTTCCAGCCAGGGTTCATTCGTGCGGGCTAACTTTTCGTAATCGACCACAAACAGACAGCCCACTGCAACGCGCTGACGGCGGAAGTACTCCACCACACTTTCGCGCCGGTCGCTGACGATGCGAAAATCCGTCGCCCCGGGTCGGGCCGGAATGGCATTCGCGATGATGGTGGTGGGCTCGTTAGGACGCGGTGGACGTTGGGGAGGCGGAGTTTTTGGGACTGCGGAAGGTTCGGCGAACTGGAGATCCTTCTGCGCGACACCGCCGGAGCGCATTACGAGATCGAGTTTCTCGAAGAAGTCGGACGCGACCGGCCGGAGCGTATAACCCACGATGTCGTGTCCGCCGGCTGTGCCTTCGTGGGCGATGATGGCGTTGAAGCTGGTGTGTGTCTCCGCGACAGGATCGAGCAACTTTCGCACGGCGTCGGAGGGCGGTACGACCGGGACGGTGCGCCCAGCACGCATGCTGCGTTGTGGATCGTTCGCCGCGTTCACTGGCATCGGGATCATCACCCACGGCTCTTTCGACGCCGCGAGGGTGCGGTAATTGGCGGCCGAGATGGGGGCGACGAGCGTTCGGTTGTGGCGGAAGAACTCGGGCACGCTTTCGTCGAGATCGGAAACAACGAAGATATCGTTGAAATCGTTGGCGATGGCGGCCTGACGCAAGAGCTTGGGGCGAGGATTCGGCGCCAGGGGGAATATTCGCGGCGCAATGGGCTGTTGGCTCTGGATAACGACCGGCTGAGTGGGCGGAGGTTCCGGAGGCGGCACAGGAGGGCGAGCTTGCATCGCCAGGCCGATGCCGGGAACCAGCACGCCTGCGCTGAGGAGAATCAGCATGCCGGTTGTTTTCCACTTGCTGGCCCGCAGGGCGGCGAGGACCGTGCGGGCGAGGTCTTCGGCGCTTGGTGCGGCTCCCGTGGCGGTAAGCCCCTTCGCGGCGGCGGACACGCTCGCTTCCACCGTGTTCGCCGCCAGCGTAGAGGGGACCATCGCCGTGAGAGATCCTGCCGAGAGAGCACTCATGGCGGCAGCGGCACACGCCACCCCGCGTCGTTCGAGGAGCGCGGCGAGCTTTCGATGCGCAACGGTGAGCCGACCGGAAAGCGTGCCGACGGGGACACCGAGCCGAGCTGCGGCTTCCTCACGCGTCAGCCCCTCGATGTCGCACAGAACGACCGCCACGCGGAACTTCTCGGGAAGCCGGCCGAGTTCTTCATCGAGTACCGCACGCAGGTCGGCGGAAGAATCGGGCGGTACCGGCGCGGCCGGTTCGGGCATGGCCATCACCTGCTGTTCGCGAGTGCGAGTTCGGGCACGCGATCGGGCTTCCAGAGAGGTCCGGGTCGCAACTCCGTGGAGCCAGCCGGCGAGTTGTTCGGGTTTTGCCAGATCACCGGCACGGCGAGCGAGGACGAGGAACGTAGCCTGATACGCATCCTCCGCGTCCTGCCTGTGCCGGGTGACTCGCAAACAGACGCCGAGTACCATCGGCCCATGCCGGCGCACCAACTCCGCAAACGCCGCTTCGTTTCGGTTTGAGCGGAACCGGGCGAGGAGTTCGGCGTCGTCGGCTTCGCTCGCTTCCAGCGCGGTCGCGAGGCGGAGCAGTGGGCTTGTATGACGCATGGCAATCCCGTCGGAATCACTCGTACCAGAATGCGTACTGCGGAGAATCCATCAAACTGCGTTGCCGACCGTTAACGATATCTGGCGGCGGGAAGCCCTGCGCGCCGATTTTGGTGAAGATTATTTCGCAATTCTCATACTTTCGCGGCGGGCGAGATCCTCTTCTCGTCGGTTTCACTCGGACTGTACGATTGACGAACGGTGATTCCCAACGATCCCGAAGCCATGTCGGATACGCCCTCGCAATCTCCGTCCTCCCCGCCGTTGCTCGACGAGCTGTGTGCGCGCTTTGAAGAGAATTGGCAGGCCGGACGGCCCACCCAGCTCGAAGTCGTGCTGGCAGCCGCCCCGAATGACCTTCGTCCCCAACTCTTTCGCGAACTGTGCCCATTGAGCGTGACTATCGAATTCGGTCTGGACGACCACTCACGGTTGCCGAAGTGCAAAGTCGTTTCGCCGCCCTCGGCCCGTGGGTGGAAGACGCGATTCAAGAGCTCCTTTCCGGCACAAGCACATGGTCAGTACATCCGGTGCTGGTCTCGGTTCGCGGCACTACTGGGACTGCTACGGAGTGGCCGCTGGCCGATTACACCGGCGCGCAGTGCGGTCCACGGAAGAGTACCGGCGTGAGATTTGGCCCGTCGCTGACGCCACTGACGCTTCCGGCTCGTTGGGCCACCGCCCTGACGTGCGGTTCGCTAGTTCTCGTGGGTGGGCGAATGGAGACAACAATCCTTGAACTTCTTCCCACTACCGCATGGGCATGGATCGTTTCGACCGATCTGATGACGCCGGCGCGGGAGATGGCTCGTCAGCGCGGCGGGATCCTGATGAAACAACCGACGGAGCAGATCGTAGAGAGCCGGGTTCTTTGTCTGGAGTGTTTCTGGTGAGTTGAAGAAGTATTCCGACACCACCGCAAAGAATTCGTGCTCGTTCGTGTACGCGTAGTCGTTGATGCCCGTGTTCTGGTTCGAGGGATGCGCCAGTTCGCGAGCCACGAATCCCACCCACTGCCGCACCACTTCGATCGGAATTTCCGGCGGAAGTCCCTTCTCGACTTCTTCCTGTTCGACCAGGTGCACGAATTCATGCACCCCCACGTTCTCCGGATTGGGGTCTTCAGTGAACGCCGCCAGGAGAGATGGCTTCGACAGGATCACCACGCCGCGCAGATGGCCCAAGCCCGTCAGACCGAGAATGTTGGCCTCGGCCGGTTTATCGGTGTGGTAGTCGTGATCGAACGTTCCCGGGTAAATGAGCACTTCACCGAGCCGGTGGTATTCCCAGTCGGTGAAGCCATAGACTGGGATGATCGCGCTGGCGGCAACCAGTACGCGAATTGTGTCATCGATATCGGTTCGCACACCAGTGATTTGCACCTCGTCCAGAAACACGTTCACCATCTGCCGGAAGCGGTCTTTCTGGGCGTCGTCGAGGGCGCGGTAGAATCGCACGCGACTTTCGAGAGTGCTAGTCCATTGCGGCGGAAATGGTTGCTGCGCGACGCTCATTCGCCGCAAGCACCGACCCCGAATGGCCCAGTACGCCACCGGCGCCAGTACCAAGAGACTCAGGAACGGCAGGTAGAGGAGAGCAGCGCCAACAGCCGCAATCGCAATGACGAGACTCATCGTCAGGGCGTGGCGTCGATTGTGGCGGTTGATTTCAGGGGTGACGAGCACGCGGAACGCCTCTTACTGGCAATCACTCAACAACGCTATCGGACGGCACGCAGGTGATCCCCTCCTTGCTGACGACGAATCCACGTCGTCGGTCCTTCTCGGTGTCAAAGCCAATCTTTGCGCCGGCCCGGACGCGCACGCGCTTATCCAGAACCGCTCGTCGGATTTCCACGCCCCGTTCGATCATCACAGCATCGAATAGCACGCTGTCTTCCACAATGGCGCCGGGCTCAATCCGGCAATTGAATCCGACCACGACCCCCGCGATCCAGCCCTCGACCACCGCTCCGTTAGCGATGATATTGTGCCGCGGCGACGGCGTCTTCCGGTCGCTGGGAGTGGGGATCACCGCCACTCGCGGCGGTGGAAAGTTCAGTTGATCGCAATAGATCGGCCAGCGCGGGTCGTGTAGATCGAGTTCTGGTTTGTTGCTGAGCAGATCCATATTCGCGTGATAGTATGCGTCGACGGTCCCCACGTCACGCCAGTAAGCTCCGCCGCCGGTTCCGGCTCCGGAATAAGTGTAGGCATACATCGTTTCCCGCCCGATGAGTCGCGGAAGGATGTGAAGGCCGAAATCGTGCCCCAGGTCAGTTCCGTGGGCGGCCCGACCAAGTTCTCCCGCCAGAAACTTGGCGTTGAAGACGTAGATGCCCATCGAGGCCAGGCAATTCGTTTCGTCGCCGGGAAGGGGAGGAGGGCAGTCCGGCTTCTCGTGAAAGCCGCGAATGCGCCCATCCGCGTCCACCTCCACGATTCCGAATTGCCGCGCGGCGTCCGCGACGGGATAACGCAGCGTTGCCACGGTTGCCACTCCGCCGTGATCCCGGTGGAACGCCAGCAGTCGCCGATAATCCATTTTGTAGATGTGATCCGAAGCGAGAATGAGCAAATGCTCGACTCCGGAACGTTCGATCGCGTCGAGGTTTTGGTAAACGGCGTTGGCGGTGCCGAGATACCAGTCGTCGGCAGCGCGGAGTTGCGGAGGAACCACGTCCAACCAGTGACCGAACTCGCGATGAAAGAACCGCGCCCAGCCAAGTGTGACGTGTCGCTCCAGACTGAGCGACTTGTACTGAGACAGGACGAGAATCCGGAACTGTTCGCTGTGGAGGCAATTGGACAGCGCAAAGTCGATAATCCGGTAACTGCCGCCAAAGGGGACTGCGGGCTTGGCCCGCGAGCGCGTGAGAGGATCGAGCCGGGTTCCCTTCCCGCCCGCGAGCAGGAGTGTTAATGCGTTGTCCATGATGGTTTCCCAAATGCCTGGCCCGCGATGCCCACTCTCAAAAGTCAACCTGCAATAAACAGTCCAGCGACAGGCATGGACCTGAAAGTATCGCGTATCGAGACAGATTTCCGTGCCAGAGATTCCAACTGCTGTGTCAAAGCCGCCCACAAGGCTGGGCGCGAAAGGAAATCTCTTAACCTGAAGCTGGTTATACGTCACCGCGATGACAGGGCGTGAATCGCAGGGTGAGTAGTGAGTAGCCTTTACGGCGTTTCACTCAATGCCGTGTTGGGAAGTTCATCCGGCACGGCATCTGCTGTTACCCCAACATTGCTTCGCGACCTCGCTTCCCGCGGGCGTGATGACCGTGGGAGTAAATGACGAGGAGAGAGTCATGGAACTCATCGATTGGGGCAAAGTCCTGGGGGCCATTGTCGCGGGGGCGCTGATTGTTTATGGCGCATGGGCCATCTTAATCCTGGCAGTCGCGCTGCTTCGAGGGAGTGCGGGTTCGACACACACACCGGAGCAGACAGACACCGTTTTGCAAAGACACGAACATCCGCATCGAGTTACGGCCCCACCAGCGACTCTGCCCAAAGCTCGCGACGACCAAACCGTACCCGAGCAGAGTGCTTGAACAGTGTCACGGTTCAGCGAGTGACCGCAACTGGGATTGCTTCTTCCTTCGCCCTCTGAGCCTGCCGGAGTCATGCCCTTGGTCGATGGCAGGCGGCCGCTCCCAGCACTCTTTACTGATGGGGGAGGCTGGGTGTCACGACTCCTCTCCCGCAACTGCAAAAACTGTTCATTAGAGTATCAGGTCTCCGTGTGCCGTTGTCTTTGACGGCACACGGAGACCTGATACTCTGATCAGTAAATGAGAACTCGGCAGGCCCCCTTCTCATTTACTTGCCGTGTGGGAATTCGCCCGCACGGCGCCCCTCCGGGAACAACACGATGCCGACCTCCGTCCCGAGCGATCGTGGAACACAACCGACTAGTCAGGGAGATGGTAAACCAAGCTCAACTCGCACCGAACAGCAAAAACCCAATCCAGACGGCCCGGCGAAAGGTCCCGCGCAACCTCCTTGCGGACCGGTTCGCTTTTGCGGTGACGAAAACGCTTCGTACGAACGGCATCTCATTTTCGATCATGTGGTCGATGCCAAGCAAGCGACTGACCGCGAACGGTTCGAAGCCCTGGCCTGTTCGCTCCGCGACCTGCTCACGCCACGCTGGCTCCAAACGGAGCAGACCTACGATCGGCAGAATCCCAAGCGCGTGTACTACCTCTCGATGGAGTATCTGCTTGGCCGCTCGCTCATCGGCAACATCACGAACCTCGGTGTGGAATCCACTGTCCGGGATGCACTGGCACAAGAGAGACTGGATCTGGCCCCACTCGCGGCGGAGGAACCCGACGCTGGCCTGGGCAACGGGGGACTGGGCCGGCTGGCGGCCTGCTACCTCGACTCATTCGCAACACTGCAAATCCCAGCAATGGGTTACGGTCTGCGTTACGAATACGGCATCTTCCGCCAGGAACTCCGCGACGGCTACCAGGTGGAACAGCCAGATAACTGGCTGTCCCGTCCCGATCCCTGGGAAGTGACGCGGGCCAACGAAACGGTCGATGTTCACGTCATCGATGGCTTGCAATTGCACCGGGATATTGGGGGGTCGAATGACCGACGCCGCGTGACGTTGCGCGGAATTCCCCACGATCGACCGGTTGTCGGTTACGGCGGCCACACCATCAACACGCTGCGGCTCTGGGAAGCGTCTTCGCCGGACTTCTTCGACCTGAACGAATTCAACCATGGCGATTTCTTCGGCGCCGTTCACGATAAGGTGATGGCCGAAAACCTCACCCGCGTGCTCTACCCCGACGACTCCACCTCCGCCGGCCGGCATCTCCGTTTCGTGCAGGAATATTTTCTGGTTGCGTGCTCGTTAGCAGACATCCTGCGACGCTTCCGACGCCACAACGACAACTGGCAGCATCTCCCCAACAAAGTTGCCATTCAACTGAACGATACACACCCGGCGCTGGCGGTGGCGGAACTGATGCGGATACTCCTCGACGACGCGCATCTGGGGTGGGACGAAGCCTGGAATCTTACCATCCACACTCTCGCGTACACCAATCACACGCTGCTCCCCGAATCTCTGGAGAAGTGGCCGGTCGATCTGTTCGAGCGAATTCTACCGCGTCAGTTGGAAATCGTTTACGAGATCAACCGGCGGTTCTTGAACGATGTGCGAAGCTGCTACCCCGGCGACGAACCGCGCGTTCAGCGCATGAGCCTGATCCAGGAAGGAGCAAGGAAATATGTGCGAATGGCACATCTGGCCATCGTCGGCACGCACAGCACCAATGGCGTTGCAGCGCTGCACACGGAGTTGTTGCGAACGCACACGGTGAAAGATTTCGCCGAGATGTTTCCCGATCGCTTCAGCAACAAAACCAACGGCATCACGCAGCGCCGTTGGCTGCTTCAGGCCAATCCAGATCTGGCCGCACTGATCACCAAGGCCATCGGCAAAGACTGGATCACGGACTGGACCGCATTTCGCAAACTGCTTCCGCTGGCCGAGGACAAGACATTCCGCGCGGACTTTCGCGACGCAAAACGAGCGGCAAAGCTCCGCTTTACCTCCTGGCTCAAATCAACACTTGGCCTGGAAGTTGATCCCAATTCGATCTTCGACAGCCAGGTGAAGCGGATTCACGAATACAAGCGACAGTTGCTCAACGTCCTGCACATCATCCACCTCTATAACTGGCTGCGGCAGGATCCCAAAGCTAATGTTCCCGCACGCACGTTCTTCTTCGCGGGCAAGGCCGCGCCCGCATATACCCTGGCGAAGCTCATTATCAAATTCATCAACAACGTTGCGGCCGTGATCGACGCCGACCCTGCCGTGCGCGGGCGACTCAAGGTGTTGTTCCTGCCCGAATACGATGTGAGTCTGGCAGAGCGGCTGATCCCTGCGAGCGACGTTTCCGAGCAGATCTCCACGGCCGGGTTTGAAGCCAGCGGCACGAGCAACATGAAGTTTATGATGAACGGCGCGCTGACCGTGGGGACGCGCGACGGGGCCACGGTGGAGATGGCCCTGGAAGCCGGCGAGCAAAACTTCTTCCTCTTTGGTTTGACGACCGACGAGGTGGCGAACAGCCGGGGCTGGTACGATCCCCACTGGCACTACACTCACGACCCGGAAATACGGCAGACCATCGACCTGATCGCTGGCAACTACTTCAGCCAGCACGAACCGGGCATCTTTACGCCGATTCTGGACGCGCTTCTGACGCACGGGGACTATTACATGCACCTTGCCGATCTGCGTGCATACACCGCCACGCAAAGCCGAGTCAGCTCGCTCTATCAGAACCCGGAGGAGTGGGCACGAAAGGCGATTATCAATGTCGGGAGTGTCGGTCCATTTTCGAGTGACCGCGCCATTGAGGAATACGCCGCCGGTATCTGGGGCGCAGAGCCGTGCCCGGTGGGTGAGAACGGTGAGTGAGGTCAGCACGGCTTGGTGTTATCGATTTGTCCGGTTCTAACGGCGAACACCCTCCGCAATCTTCGCCCAGTTCGCCCACTTCACCATGTTCTTGGATTACTTAGACCATGTTTTCGGCGCGCCGTCTGCACTTCTCGCGTATGATTCGATCGGAAGCAAGGATCGCTTCCTCAACTCTTGGCAGGACAGCCGGCGCCATCTATCGAGGGAGCAACCATGGTGCAGTTTGAATGGAGCACGTTGTTGGTGACCATCCTGGCAGCCATCCTGTTTTTTTACGGTACGCTGGGCCTCGTCTCCCTGAGCCTCAACCTGATGGGACGAGTGTACTCGCGATGGGCTCAACCGAGCACGGCGTCGAGGGTGGAGGGGAACGATCAACTCGCCATGGCCGCTCCCGCCGAGGGGTGCTGCCATTCCGTTTCGCACTAACAGTGGTCCAGGAGGGTTCCTGTTGGACTCACCGTTAGGAAGCGGAGTGCGCTCTCAGTTCGTGGACGCACGAGGGCGGAGACGTGTTTTCGTCTCCGTTTGGACTACAACACCACAGGGCGATCTATCGGAACTGATGCTGAGGAAGCACTCATGGCGATTCATCCCCTGGCGGGTCAACCCGCTCCGGCGGATACTCTGATCGACGTGGCCCAACTCGAACGTAATTACTACGAACGCAAGCCGGATTACAGCGATCCGAATCAACGCGTGCGATTCGGTACCAGCGGCCATCGGGGAACTTCCACCGACGGCACATTCACCGAATCGCACATTCAGGCCATCACGCAGGCCGTATGCGAATATCGCCGCAGCCAGGGAATCACCGGTCCGGTCCTTCTGGCCAAAGATACCCATGCTCTGTCCAAGCCGGCTGAGCGTACTGCTCTGGAAGTGCTGGCCGGTAACGGTGTGGAGGCGATCGTTGCGCGCAACGATGGCTTCACGCCCGTGCCGGTGATCTCGCGGGCGGTACTCACTTATAATCGCGGTCGGCGCGACCGGTTGGCCGACGCACTCATCGCAACCCCCTCGCATAACCCGCCGGGCGATGGCGGATTCAAATACAACCCACCCAACGGTGGACCTGCCGATACGAATGTCACCTCATGGATCGAACAACGCGCCAATAGTATCCTTCAAACCGGCAACCGCGACGTTCGCCGAGTCCTCTTCACCTCGGCGATGGGAGCACGCACCACACACGAAACCGATTTCATTCTGCCGTATGTGAAGGATTTGAAGCTCGCCATTGATATGGAAGCGATCCGCAGTGCGGGCCTCAAGCTGGGTGTCGATCCTCTCGGCGGCGCGGCTCTGTTTTGCTGGGAACCGATTAACTCGATCTATGGCCTTAATATCGAGGTAGTGAACAAAAAGGTTGATCCGCAGTTCTCGTTCATGACACTCGACCACGACGGCCAGATTCGCATGGATTGTTCCAGCCCATACGCGATGGCGAGCCTCGTCCACTTGAAAGATCGCTTCCAGGTGGCATTCGGCAATGACCCGGATTCGGACCGCCATGGAATCGTGACACCCTCCGCCGGTCTGATGAACCCGAACCATTATCTGGCGGTGGCGATACGCTATTTACTCAACCACCGCCCCTCGTGGTCGAAGGAAGCGGCAGTCGGCAAAACGCTGGTCAGCAGCAGCATGATCGATCGCGTGGTCGGGAGCCTTGGCCGCAAGCTGGCGGAAGTGCCAGTGGGGTTCAAGTGGTTTGCGGACGGACTGTTCAACGGATCGATGTGTTTTGGCGGTGAAGAGAGCGCAGGTGCAAGCTTCTTGCAGATGGATGGTGCCCCGTGGACAACCGACAAGGACGGTCCTGTCATGGATCTGCTGGCGGCTGAGATTACCGCGAAGACCGGCAAAGACCCGAGCGAACACTACCGCGAACTCACTGATGCATTTGGCACGTCCTACTACACGCGGATCGACACGCCAGCGACACTCGAACAACGTAACTCGCTGAAGAATCTGTCGCCGGATGCCGTGGCCGATACCGAACTGGCGGGCGAACCGATCACGGCGAAATTGACCCGCGCTCCGGGCAACAACGCTCCGATCGGTGGGCTGAAGGTGGTCGCGGCCAACGGCTGGTTTGCCGCACGGCCATCGGGTACCGAGAACCTCTACAAGATTTATGCGGAGAGCTTCAAGGATCAACAGCACCTCGACACCATCGTTCGCGAAGCGCAGCAGATCGTGAGCCGGGCGTTAAAAGTGTAGTCTTCTCCCAAATGAGGAGTGAAATCATCACGCTCCGCGTGATGATTTCACTCCTCACTTCTCGTCGTTTTCACGTTAGATTCCCGCCAGGTGTCACTATCATCTTCTACGCCTCTCCCATCATCTCCTCTCTCAAAGGAGTCGTTGATGCGCTGCACGCGGCTATATGCGGTTGTGGTTCTTGGGATTTCCATCGTCATTGCAGCGGGATGTGGAAAGAAGCCGCCTGAACTGGCGCCGCCGGAACCGCCCACGGTCGCGGTCGTCCACCCGCGCATCGTCCCTCAGCAAGCGATCAAGGAGTTCACCGGTCGACTTGTCACCAAAGATGCGGTCAAGGTGATTCCGCAGGTAACCGGCCGACTGCTCGCCCGCGAGTTTAAGGACGGCACCTACGTGGAGAAAGGAAAAACGGTTCTCTATCGCATCGATCCGGTGTTGTTCCAGGCGGACGTGGACAAGGCGAAAGCCGATATCGCCAAGGCGAAAGCCGACATGGCGAACTGGTCCGCGCAGATCGACCGCGACAAAGCCGAGTATATACGTCAGAAAGAACAAATTGATAAAGGCGCGGGATCGAAGACGGATTACGACAAGGCACTGGCAACCGTCAAGGTGTCGGAATCGCAACTCGATGTCGCGAAGGCCGCCAAGGCCTCCGGCGAATCAGCACTCACGCAGGCGACCGAGAACCTCAAGTACTGCACGATCTTTGCGCCGACATCCGGATTGATCGGTCGATCGCTCGTCGCACCCGACGCAATGGTCAATGCGTATCAGAGTGAACTCGTCACCGTTTTCCCGATCAATGAGATCTATTGCGAGTTTGAGGTCGATGAACAGGCTTCGCTCTGGTATCGCAGCCAGATTCAGGCTGGTCTATTTGGCGATCCGCGCCATCCAGACAGTCGAGTCAAGGCCACCATCAAACTGAAGAACGAGAAGGAATTCAGCACGAACCCCGCGGATCGCAGCCGGAACAGCGAGGTCGATGTGCTCGATCCCGAAATCGCCCGCCAGACGGGAACGCGAACGCTCCGTGCGACCTTCATCAACGTCGAACGCAAAGGTCCCGACGGTAAGGTTCTTCCACCGCTTCTTTCGGCCGGCGACTCCGTGCGGGTGCGCCTCTTCGCCGGCGCCCCACGCCCCACTCTCACGGTGCCCGAAACGGTCGTCTTTAGCCAGCAGCAAAAGCAGTACGTGTATGTGGTGATGGACGGCAAGGCTCAACTCCGCGAGGTGGAACCACAGCCCGCGATCGATGGCCTGGTCGAAGTGAATCGCCGCACGTCCGCGACCGCAACCACTGGCCTCGACGAGAGCGACACTGTGATTGCCGATAACCTGCTCCGCGTGCGCCCCGGAATCCCCGTCACGGTGAAGTAACGCGCACGACAGAGCGTTGTTTCCAGATCACGCTCGCCCTTTACCCCATATCTTTCGCATGCAATTCTTCATCACTCGGCCCGTGTTCGCGATGGTGTTGTCGGTGCTTATCACGCTCGCGGGGCTGCTGGCGCTTACACAGCTACCGATCGCGCAATACCCCGATGTGGTCCCGCCGCAAGTCGTGGTCACCGCCACCTATCCCGGCTCGGATGCCCGCACGGTATCGGAAACGGTTGCCGCGCCCATCGAACAGCAAGTGAACGGCGTCGAGGGGATGATCTACATGGAATCGCAGGCGACCAACGATGGCGTCATGCGGCTCACGGTCACCTTCCAGCAAGGCACCGACCCCAATATGGCACAGGTTCTCGTGCAGAACCGCGTGGCGATCGCGCTTTCGCAATTACCCCAGGATGTGCAGCGGCTCGGCATCATCACCAAGAAGCAATCGAGCGCCATTCTGCTGGTGGTGAACATGTTCTCCAAAAAAAAGCCGAAGACCGACGCCGAGATATTCGAGCAGCAGTTAGCGGTCAGCCGGCACGCCAACCTGGTCGTCAAAGATGAAATCGCCCGCCTCAATGGGGTGGGCGATGTGGCGATGTTTGGCAACCGCGACTACTCGATGCGTGTCTGGCTCGATCCGGACAAGATGACCGACCGCAACCTCGTGCCGGCCGAACTGGTGGATGCCATCCGCAAGCAGAACGTCCAGGTGGCGGCGGGGCAAATCGGTCAGCCGCCCGTTCCACGCGGCCAGCAGCAACAGATGGTCGTGAACACGCTCGGCCGGCTAAGGACCGAGCAACAGTTTCGGGACATCGTGTTGAAGACTGGCCCGCAGGGAGAAGCACTCGTGCGATTGAGTGACGTGGCTCGCGTGGAACTCGGCGCGAAGAGCTACGACACATCGAGCGCGCTGGACGGCCAACCGGCCGTGGGTATTCCGGTGTTTCAGCTTCCTGGCGGCAATGCGTTCAACACCGCCCGCGACATTGAAGAGAAGATGAAACAACTCCGCGCAGCACCCGACTGGCCCGATGGAATCAAGTACGATATCGTCTACAATCCCACCAAGTTCGTAGCGGACAGCGTGAACGAAGTGGTCCACACGCTGTTCGAAGCGATCGTCCTCGTCTTCATCGTGGTACTCGTCTTTCTGCAAAACTGGCGGGCCGCGCTCATTCCGATGATTGCGGTGCCGGTATCGCTCGTCGGTACGCTGGCGGCGATGTTTGCCCTCGGCTACTCGATCAACAACCTCACGCTCTTTGGCATGGTGCTGGCCATCGGGATCGTGGTGGACGACGCCATCGTGGTCGTGGAAGCAGTCGAGTTTCATATCGCACGCGGACTTTCGCCACTCCTTGTCACCCAGAAAGCCATGTCCGAAGTGGCGCGAGCCATCATTGGCGTATCGCTGGTATTGTGTGCAGTGTTCGTGCCGGCGGCCGTCATACCCGGACTGACGGGACAGTTCTTCAAGCAGTTCGCGGTCACCATCGCAGTGAGTACCGTCATCTCGGCGTTCAACTCACTCACGCTCAGCCCGGCTCTGTGCCCGTTGCTCTTACGCGATCACCATGCAGGTAAGGATCTGATCGATAAGGTGCTGCATTACCTGCTCGGCTGGTGGCTGTTTCGCGGATTCAACTGGGCGTTTGATCGCGGGACGAAGCTCTACGGCAGCGCCGTCGGCTGGCTGATTCGTTTAGCGGTGATCGTTCTTCTGGTGTATGTCGGGCTGCTGTCGCTCACGTACATGGGCTTCCGGTCAGTACCGAGCGGCTTCATTCCGCAGCAGGATCAGGGATATCTCGTCATCAACGTCGAATTGCCGCCAGGCGCATCGTTGGAACGAACCGACGCCGTCATGAGTGATGTGGCGAAGATGTGCCGCGAAACCGACGGCGTGAAGCACACAGTAGAGATCAGCGGCTATTCGATCCTTACGCGTGCCAACATTCCCAACAACGGCGGTATTTACCTGACCTTGCACGATTTTGAAGACCGGAAGGGCCGCCGCGCGGAGGACATTCTGCGCGATCTCAATGTCAAGTTCGCCAGTGTCCACAGCGCTCGCGTGACAGCCTTTGGTGCGCCGCCGATCCTGGGGTTGGGCAACGCCGGTGGATTCAAAATGCAGATTCTCGATCGCGGTAGTCTCGGCCCGGAAAGGCTGGAAGGAGCGACGTGGAGCCTGGCGACCGAAGCCACCAAGAATCCGCGCGAGGGCATCCCGGCCGCGTTCAGTTCGTTCCGCGCGAACAATCCGCAACTTTATCTGACCGTGGATCGCGACCGCATCCACAAAATGGGTGTTTCGGTGCAAGACGTGAACGACGGGCTGCAATCGTACATGGGGCAGGTCTACGTCAACGACATCACGCTCGACAACCGCAGCTGGCAGGTCACGGTGCAAGCAGACGGGCAATATCGAAATTCGATCAGCGACCTGGAACGGATCAAGGTCCGCGGGCCCAAGGGCGAGATGATCCCCATCGCGGGGCTCATCAATACCTCGCCCTACCAGGGCCCGACGATGGTGAACCGCTATCTGATGTACCCCTCGGCCGACATTAACGGCGTCACCATTCCGTACCTCATTTCGTCCGGCCAGGCGATGGACAAAATGGAAGCGCTCGCCAAACGCGACCTGCCGCCGGGTCTGAGTTACGAATGGACCGACATGGCTTTCCAGCAACAACAAGCCGCGAACACGAAGGTGGAAGTGCCGGGCGTGCTTGAGTTCCGCGGCGACACCACGCTCCTGGTGTTCGGGCTGAGTGTGCTGGTGGCGTTTCTCGTGCTGGCAGCGCTCTATGAGAGCTGGCTGTTGCCGTTGGCGATCGTGCTGATTGTCCCGATGTGTTTGCTGTGCGCAGTGACGGGATTGCTGGTCACGTACCTCGACCTGAATATTTTCAGTCAGATTGGGTTGGTAGTCCTGGTGGGGCTGGCGACCAAAAACGCCATCCTCATTGTGGAATTCGCGAAACAGAAGCGTGAGGGCGGATTGACTCGCCGCGATGCCGCCATTGAGGCTGCGAGTCAGCGTCTGCGGCCGATCCTGATGACGAGTTTCGCGTTCATTCTGGGCGTGGTGCCGCTCTTGATCGGCGAAGGGGCCGGGGCGGAGATGCGAAAAGCACTGGGTACTGCTGTGTTTAGTGGAATGCTCGGAGTGACCGTGTTCGGCATCTTCTTCACACCGGTCTTCTACACGGTGATTCAACGATTCCGCGATTCTGAGCCATCGGTGCCGCCCGCTCCACCATCTGCCCAACCCACAGGATCAACAGCCGAACTCAAGCACAATACGCATGTGTGAAGAAAAGAGCCACGGATGAATGCGATTTCACCACAAAGGCACAAAGATCACACGAAAGGACAAAGGAAACAGGAGTGGAAAAAGCCAAGTCTTTATCTTGTTCGTGGATCTTTGTGCGAGCTTTGTGTCTTTGTGGTTGATTGCTTTGGTTGCGACTCCGCCGCGCTCGTTTCCGCTCCCTTCACTTTGGCGGCCTTCCGCGGTGTAAATCACCACGCGGATAAATACGATACCTCTTCGTGCCGCGGAGTGTTCCGGACGCGGCCATTCGAAGTCCACGGTATCCGGCATGAAAACGCTCGCTGAATTCCGCGCCATATATTCGCTCCCGCTGGCTGAGTTGATCCTCCGGGCCGCCGATGTGCATAAAGCCAATCGCGGCCATAATGACATCCAGCGCTGTGCCCTTCTGAGCATCAAAACGGGGGGTTGCCCCGAAGATTGCACGTATTGCAGCCAGAGTGCCCACTACGACTCACCTGTCGAACGGCAGCCGCTCATGACGGTGGAGGAGGTACGTGCGAAGGCCGAGTTCGCAAAGGCCGGCGGGGCCACGCGATTCTGCATGGGCGCCGCGTGGCGTGCGCCAAAGGACGGGCCGGAGTTCGATCGCGTTGTGGAGATGGTCCGCGTCGTGCGCGATCTGGGGATGGAAGCGTGCGTGACGCTCGGCATGCTGACCGACGAGCAGGCCCGGCGATTAAAAGATGCGGGGCTCACGGCCTACAATCACAACCTCGATACCTCGCGTGACTTCTATCCGAAGATTGTTTCCACGCGGAATTACGATGACCGACTCGACACACTCCGCGCGGTGTCGCGTGCCGGCATCAGCGTGTGTAGCGGCGGCATTCTGGGTATGGGTGAAACCGAAGACGATCGCCTCCAGATGCTGGCGGAACTGGCACAACTCGATACCCCGCCGGAAAGCGTGCCGATCAATTGCCTCATGCCGCAATCGGGCACGCCGCTGGCGATGGCCCCGGCGGTCGATTCCATCGAAATTGTCCGACTCATCGCCACCGCGCGGATTGCGTTCCCGAAGGCGCGTGTGCGTCTGAGTGCCGGGCGCGACCGGATGAGCCGCGAATTGCAAGTGCTGTGTTTCCTGGCCGGTGCGGACTCGGTGTTCTACGGCGAGAAACTGCTGACGGCCTCGAACCCGTCGCAATCCGACGACGCGGGACTGTTCCGCGCGATGGGGCTACCAGAACCAGGGGCGACCGTGTCATGAGTCTCTCGGCGCGCTGGGCGGACGACCTGCGCCGGCTTCGCGATGAGGGCCGTTACCGTTCGCTGCGCCCGCCGGCCGGGCGCGACTTCACCTCGAACGACTACCTCGGTTATGGCAACGAGGGAGGGAACACTCGCGGCAATTCGCTGCCGGCCAGTGGCATGGCGTCGCGATTGCTGCGCGGCGATCATCCAGTCTGGCACGAAGTCGAAGACGCTCTGGCGGCGTGGCACGGGGCGGAAGCCGCGCTCATGATGACCAGCGGCTACGTGGCGAATGAGGGGTTGCTGTCCACGGCGATCGAACCCGGCGACTGGGTTGCCACCGATGAACTGAACCACGCTTCCATCGGCGATGGCCTCCGGTTAATCCGGCCGCGGAAATACATCTTCCGCCACAACGACCTGAACCACCTCGAAGCGGGGCTGAAGGCCGAAGTCGCACAATCCCGACGCAACCGCGAGCGGTTTGTCATTACCGAAGCGCTCTTCAGTATGGATGGCGACCGCGCGCCGTTGCGCGACATGGTGGAGTTGACCGATCGATACGGTGCGCATTTGATTGCTGATGAAGCTCATAGTACGGGGTGTTACGGCCCGGTGGGAAGCGGCTGTGTGGATGACGCCGGTCTGCGTGGCCGCGTACTGGCAACCATTCATACTGGCGGGAAAGCCCTCGGTGTATGCGGGGCTTACGTTTGCGGATCGGCCCAACTCAAAGAATTGCTCGTCAACCGCTGCCGGCATTTGATCTTCACGACGGCACTTCCGCCGATTCTCGCTCCAGCCTGGCTGGAGACGCTTCAGCGCGTGGGTGCAGATGATGCCAGAAGAACGACGCTCCACGACAACGCGCGTCACCTTCGCTCGCTTGTGGCGGAGCACAACATTACCACAATCGGCACGGAGTACATCGTTCCGATTATTCTCGGCGACGACACTCGTGCCGCGAATGTGGCGAATCGTCTTCAGGAACACGGATTCGATGTCCGCGCCATCCGCCCGCCGAGTGTGCCGGCAGACACCGCGCGGCTGCGGATTTCCATTCACGCCGACCACACCTTGGCCGAACTCGCCGCCCTCGCTTCAGCACTTCGCGAGGCCATGAGCCAATGAGCAGCTTTGTTGTCCTGGGGACTGATACCGACGCGGGGAAGACAGCCTTCTGCTCACAGTGGATGAGTCTCTTCCATGAAGAGTTCGCCTACTGGAAGCCTGTCGAGACCGGCGAATCGGACACCGAAACAATTCGCCGGCTGGTCCCCACCGCCAGGGTCTTTCCATCACATGCGCGGTTCAGCGCCCCTCTTGCTCCCGTGCTGGCTGCTGTGCGAGAAGGCAGGACCATGCCGAGCATTGAGGAAGTGCTGGCGGCGGTCCCCGATTCCCCTCTTCCGCTGCTGATGGAATCGTTTGGCGGGCCGCTTTCGCCATTCACGGAAGACACACTTCAGGCCGAGTTTATCGCGAAGCTGGGCCTGCCGGTTGTGCTCGTCACCCCGGCGACGGTTGGCGCGGTGGGGCGCGTGCTCCAGGCCGTCGCCGGACTGACGGGATATGGCGTCCACCCGGCAGCGGTGGTGTTGCTTGGCACGCCGGATGCATTTGCGTCCAGTCAGATCGAAAAACACTCGCGAGTTGGGGTGTTCTCGATCCATTCGGCGGAAGCGTGGACTGCGGAGAGCGTTCGCGCTGCCGCGGAGAAGAACAGAGGGGAATTGAGCCGACTGCGAGAGATTGTGGGACAGACCGCAGGCCTCTCGGCAGTCCAGGAGGCCTGCCCCACATTGCTCATTCAGCGCGATCGGGCGGCCGTGTGGCATCCGTACACTTCGCTTGCCGCGACCGACGATCCGCTGCCGGTTGTCGGAGCCGAAGCCGAATTTCTCGAGCTTGTGAATGATGGCTGGGTTATCGATGGTATCTCATCCTGGTGGACTATTCTGCACGGTCATCGCTATCCGCCGCTCATGGCCGCACTCAAAGCTGCAAGCGAACGATTCGATCATGTGCTGTTTGCAGGTGTGACGCATCCCCAGGCTGTCGAACTGGCGGAGCATCTCCTCGCAACCGCACCGTGGCCGGGCGGTCGCGTGTTTTATTCGGATAACGGGAGCACAGCGGTCGAGGTCGCGTTGAAGCTGGCATACCAGGTCTGGTGTCAGCGCGGCGAGCCAAACCGGCAGCTTTTTGTCGGTTTCGAGAACGGTTACCACGGCGATACCTTCGGCGCGATGGCCGCCGGACGCGATCCGCTGTTCTTCGGTCGTTTCGAACCACTCCTGTTCCGCACTCTCAAAGTACCCGTCTCGGCCGACCGCCTCGCATCGGCATTGAAGGAACACCGCGGCCAGGTCGCGGCGGTCATCCTGGAACCGCTCGTGCAAGGTGCGGGTGGAATGCAGATGCACTCCCCTGCCGAACTGAAAGAAATCTTCGCCGTGGCGCGGGAACACGGCGTCTTCTTCATTGCCGACGAAGTGATGACCGGCTGCGGACGGACCGGGTCACTGTGGGCTTACGAGCAAGCGGGAATCGCCCCCGACCTCATTTGCACAGCCAAGACGCTCGCTGGCGGGGTACTGCCGCTGGCGGCGACGCTCACCTCGCCCGACATTGTTGCAGCGTTCAACACCGCGGACGCGACAAAGACATTCTTCCACGGCCACTCCTTCACCGCGCATCCTCTGGCGTGCGCGATTGCCGTCGCGAACTGGGATGAACTCCGCACCGGCCGCTGGCATGCCGATGTTGAGCGAATCGAAACGATCTGGCAGGAGCGGCTCGCCCCGCTCCGCAGTCGGCCGGGAGTTGCGGAGGTGCGCATTCGCGGTTCCATTGGAGCCATCGCGTGTGCTTCGCCCGGTGGCTATTTGGCCCAAGTTTCGCGGCGATTTCGACATATTTCTCTCGATCACGGCGTTTTCCTCCGGCCGCTGGGGAATGTTCTCTATGCGCTGCCGCCGCTGCGGACGAGCGATGATTCTCTCCACCGGATCGCGGACGCGATGACCGCGTGCGTGAATGCACTTCAGGCTGGGGGTGTGCCATGACTCGCATTGTCGCGGTCGGGCACGCCTTGCCCGATTGGCGCGTCACGAGCGCGGAACTCGAACAGCGGCTCGGGCTCGAAGCCGGCTGGATTGCTCGCCGGACGGGCATTCACGAACGCCGTTATGCCGCGGCCGACGAGGCGACTTCGGATCTCGCTGTGCGTGCGGCTGTGGATGCGTTACGCCGAGCCGGTCCGCTTCCCGCCCCGATCGGGATTCTGCTATTGGCCACCAGCACACCCGATCATTTGCTTCCTCCAACCGCGCCACTCGTGGTGCATCGTCTGGGCCTGACGGCGTGCGGAGCTATCGACCTGGCGGGGGCCTGTACGGGCTTCCTGACGGCGCTTGCGCTGGGTCACTCCTATTGCAGAACTCAGCGATGCTCGGTACTCTTGATTGGAGTGAATGTGTTGAGTCGGCGTATCAACCCGACCGACCCCGCAACTGTTGCTCTCTTCGGCGATGGCGCCGGCGCGATGATCGTCTCTCCCACCGAGCATGCCAACGACTGTGTGCTGTCGCTCCACCTCGACTCTTGCGGCGCGTCCTACTCCCAGATTGTCATCCCTGCCGGAGGAAGTCGTTCACCGATCACCGCACAAGCGGTCGAGGCTGGCGAACACTGGATGCGAATGGCGCGCAGCCCCGACCTCTACCGCGACGCCGTCCGTGCGATGGTGCGATGTGGAGAGGAGGCTTTGCAACGCGCTGCCCTGCGCGCCGCGGATGTGGACTGGTGGGTCCCGCACCAGGCAAACACACGGATCATACGCGACGCCGGCGAGCGATTGAGGATTGACGCTGAACGCACAATTTCAGTTGTGGAATCGATCGGTAACACGTCCGCTGCATCGATTCCACTGGCCCTGTCGCTGGATGGCCGGGTTCGGGCCGGGCAACTCGTCTTGCTTACGGCCGTCGGCGCGGGCATGACTGAAGCAGGCGCCGTCATTCGCTGGAGTGAGTGAACGGGACAGGCTGCCAACCGGTCACACAATCACCCAAAATGAAAAGCACTGCCCGATTCCACAAGCATCAAGTGAGCGAGTCGCAATACGTGAGGTGAATATTCGGTTTCTTCAGCAGAGTTGCTCTGGCAATACTGATGGGTCGGGGTCGCATTTTGCTTGCTGGGAAGCGGTTTTTACCCAGATCGCAACAACCTCGACCACGGTTTTGGCAGAGACTGAGAGGATTGCACATGCTTCGCGTACTTCTCTGTGTTGTTGTGTCATCGCTCGCGTTCGGTTCACTCTCACCGGCGCGTGCCGACGAGGCGGAAGACAAGGCTATCGCGTTCGTGCGGAACCTGGGGGGAGGAGTGATCCGGGACGAGATGCGGCCGGGACGACCTGCGATTGAGGTGTTCCTGCCTGAGAAAGCAACCGACGCGGACTTAAAAGAACTGCTGGCCCTCAAGAATCTCAATACCCTCAACCTCTCCGGGTCGAAAATTACTGATAAGGGCGTGAGAGAACTGATCGCTCTCAAAAACCTGACCGACCTCAACCTGTCGGGCACGATGATAACGGACGCGGGTCTGAAGCAAGTGTCCAGTAACCTCACCGCACTCCGTCTGAACTTCACACGCATCACGGATTCAGGCCTGAAGGAACTGGCGGCATTCAAAAATCTCCGCACCCTTCAACTGGGCAGCACGAAAATTACGGACGCGGGGATGAAGGCATTGGCCGTTCTCCCTCTCACCGCGCTCGATCTATCCTTCACGATGATCACGGATGCGGGATTGAAGGAATTGACCGCGCTGAAACAGCTTCGCAAGCTCGACGTGAATTCGACGGAGATGACGGATACGGGTCTGAAGGATCTCAGCGCATTCAAGGATCTCACTGCCCTGCGCGTTGGCGGTAGGCTGGTCACGGATGCCAGCCTGAAGGATATTGCAACTCTCAAAAACCTTACGTCACTCACGCTGAGCTCCATGAAACTCACGGACGCGGGGTTGAAGGACCTGGCGACTCTCCAAACTCTGACCTCCCTCCGCCTGGACATCGCGCTTGTCACCGACGACGCTTGGAAGGAACTGGCGACACTCAAAAACCTTCAGACACTCAACCTTTCGGGTACACAGGTGACGGGCATCGGCTTGAAGGAGCTCGCCGGCCTTCAACAGCTCAACAAACTCGACCTGGGTAGCACGAAGCTCACGGACGCGGGGGTGAAGGAGTTAACCGCGCTGACAAGCCTCACGTCTTTGCGCCTCAGCTACACGAAGATCACGGATGAGGGCGTAAAGGAACTGGTCGCCCTCCAAAATCTCACCGTTCTTGAGCTATCAGGAACGAAAATTACAGATGGGGGTGTGAAGGAACTGGCCGCACTCAAGAACCTCACCACGCTCCTTCTGCTGGGCACAAAGGTAACACCCGATGGGGTGAAGGAGCTTCAGAAGGCACTTCCCAAGTGCCGCATTCTCAAGTGAGTAAGGATGTCGTCGTTGTCGCACCTGGCATCCTGAAGGGCATCCGCCAGGATCGGTACGCGCCAGCCATTCTGTTTCGGTCATGGTCGCCCTCGCTGCTCGCCTTTCAGCATGACTGATCCACCCCTCGGTACAAGCTTGGGGTTATGTTTTTCAAATCGTTATTGCGAACTCCCCGAAAGAAAATCGACGAATACAACCGTAGGCCGAGACTTGTTCGGATCGACGGTGTTGAATGGTTGTCATCAACGACAGCTCTCCCAAACGGCTCTGCCAAATGGAGCGGCGTCAGCCCTCCTGCGGTGAGTTCTCTTCGCAAACGCGCAAATCGCCCAAGATTTCCATGAAGCAACGGCTTTGAACTGAGAATTGAGAACTGAGAATCAATTGGAACTTATGACTGAGGTAAGATGGTGGCTGCACTCTACTCGCAAAGACCAATTGCGGGTCGCCAGCTGCGAACGATGAGCAACATTGAAACCGCTTCAGGCCACTCTACCTCATGGATGTATCATGGACGTGTCATGGCGCTCTCATTCGACTGAGTTAAATTGGTAGCTCACGATGCTTCACCTTGCTTGACCTGAGTCCAGATGTGAGTTGTTCATGAAGAAATTCTTTATCATCGGGTGCCCTCGTTCGGGAACCACGATGGTTCAACAGGCGTTGAATCGTCACTCGCAGATTGTCATCCCACCCGAAACCAAGTTCTTCTTCTCGTTTCTCGGCCACTCATTCGATTCTCAAAAACGGCATCTTGAACGTCTCAATTCCGATTTGGGCATCCAACTCCACCTCCCCTTGCCTGGAGTTCGGACCGACGTCGAGGCGCGTGCGTTCTACGAGTGCATGGCCGCGAAATATGTCGATAAACTGCAAAAGCCAGGAGTTATGCAGTTCGGTGAAAAAACTCCCGAACATACCGGCCACCTCGCACACATCCGACGATTGTTCCCAGACGCGAAAATTATTGTCCTTTATCGCGATGGCCGTGATGTCGCGCTCAGCCTTGCGAAAACCCCCTGGGCGCCCAAAGGGATCTATGCAAACTTCATTATCTGGCTCTATTATCAGGGCATTATTCTCAACGTCCAATCCCAGGCCGATCCCAATCTCCTGTTCGTCAGATATGAAGATGTTGTAGAAAAGCCGCAGGAAACATTTCACGACATTCTCGCCTTCCTCAATTTGCGTTATGAGTCACCGGTGGCCGAGGGATGTGGGAATCGCGATGGCATTCCCACCCGAGAATACTCGTGGAAGGCCACAGCGTTTGAAAAGATCACTCCCGAGCGAGTAGGGGCGTTCCGTCGTGAATTGACAACCGATCAGACTGCCGTACTGGAACGACTGGGGCGGCGCACTCTCACCGCCTTTGGGTATCCACTCATGACCGACGGATCGCGTTCGTTGTCGCCGCGTCTCCTCCTGCGAGTCTCCTACGATCTCTCCCGCTTCCTCGTCCGTCTGCCGTGGTCCTCGGTGAGACGAGAACTGAGCGCCCGGATGCATGTTCCTCGCCCATCGCTTCGCTGGCCCCTGGTCTTCAGCCCTTCGGAGACTGTAATAACCGTTCGGACGGCGCACGAATGACCGTCTCCCCTCTGCACACGAATCGTGCAAGCTGGGGAGTACGTGCAGTGTTGGTGGCTATGACGTGGATGGCGTATTACCCAGTCTGGAATAACGGCCTCGTCGATTTCGATGATGAGGTATTCATCACCCAGAACGAGCATGTTTGCGGCGGGTTGGCTGTGGACGGTTGCTCCTGGGCGCTGTTCAACAGTGAGCCGCCATACCGGATGCCGTTGACCTGGCTGACGCTCCAGTGTGACGCGGAGTTGTCGGCCCGGATCGCACCTGGTTCCGCTCGCTCGCTCTCCCAGATCGTTCATGCCCAGAATCTTCTCTGGCACTCGGTCAACGTGCTGCTGCTGTTCGGCTTGTGCCTGCGATTACCGGGCGGAACCTACGGGCGCGCATTTCTCGTCTCGGCGTTCTTCGCGATTCATCCCATGCACGTCGAGTCGGTCGCCTGGGGTATCGAGCGAAAGGACGTACTGATGTGCGCCTTCGGGCTGCTCAGTGTCCGGGCGTACCTGCGATTTGTCGAAACGAGGCGGTCGATCTTCTATGTGTGCGCACTCGTCGCACTGGCTTTGAGCCTTGCGGCCAAGCCGATGCTCTTGACGATGCCGTTCGTTCTGCTCCTGCTCGACTATTGGCCTCTGCACCGACTGCGATCCACTTCATCCGCACCACCATCAGTTCCAGATCGCGGAATGCGGTTCTTCCCTCTCATGCTGGAAAAGTGGCCATTCTTCGTGCTAGTTTTCCTGGTTGCATTGGAAACCATGCAGACGCGATCGGGCACTTCGCTTGGCAGTATTGGCCTGTTCGATCGCTTGATGAACGCGCTGGCGGGTTATGGCTGGTACGTCTCGACGACGTTCTGGCCAACACCGCTGGCAGCTGTATATCCGCACCCACACGGGAACTGGTCGTGGGAAGCCAGTTTGGCCGGCGCGGGGCTTCTGGCATCCGCAACGGCGCTGGTACTCCGTCAGACGCGCGTGCGTCCGTGGTTGTTCGTGGGCTGGTTCTGGTTCGTGGGCACATTGTTTCCACTCATCGGCTTTGCGCAGGGTGGCCCGCAAGCCTGGGCCGACCGGTTCAGTTATTGGCCCCACATCGGGCTGTTCATCGCCCTGGTTTGGGGAGCCACGGAAATCGGTGCACGATTGAAGATCCCCGTGCCGGTTGCGCGAGCCTTCTGGGCAGCCGCGATCGTGGGATTGATGCTCTTGACCTCGATTCAGGTGCGATACTGGCGAGATAGCGTCATGCTCTGGGAGCACACCGTCGCCGTGACGCGCGACAACCTCTACGCCCACGAGCGGCTCTCGCTCGCCTACCGCCGTCAGGGACGAATAGCGGAAGCCGACTTCCACATGCTCGAAGCAAACCGCCTCATCCAGACGCGCATCGAAGCGGCACGGCATAGATTCCGAAACTGATATTCGCGATCAGGATTGGAAAGCCTCGTCGCGCAAAAAGCAGCGTTACTTTTTCTGTCAGATTGCAGCTTGATATTTCGATCGAATTTCGTGGAAGTATTGCGCGCTTTCGGCTAGTTTGGTATTCACTCTTCCTGCCCTGCGCACTCAAGCGGGTAGTGCCCTTGCGCGAAGTGTTATTGCCTTTCTGAAGCCCCGCACTTCATCCGTCTCCCGTCCTTCGGTCACCTGACCCAAGTCAACGGGAAATATCCACATTCATTTCGCCCCAATGGAGAAGTCCATGCGTGCGTGTATTGAACTCGTTGTCCTGTCTGCTGTTCTGGTGGTGCTGGCGCTGGCAGCGCCGACCGCGAACGCGCAGTTTCGACATGGCGGCATGATGATGCCCAATATGGGCATGCCCAACATGGGCATGCCGCGAATGATGCCCAACACGATGTCGAATACGATGAGGCCGAACATGATGGGGAGCGGTTCCTTCGTCTCCCCTCGGGCTGGGTACTCGATGACGCCCTACTCGTACTCAATGCGGCCCCACATGCCCTATTCGTACGCGATGATGCCCTCGTCCTACGGTTCCTCCTCACGCCCCAACTATTCGTCTGCCAAGCATCCGTCCGCGAGTCCCTCCATCAACTACTCGCCCACCACGAACGCTGTAGCAGGATTATACCCCACCACGAACGCGGTCAGCAGTGGATACGTTGTCCCGTTCAAGCGCACTCCTCCTACGCCGGTGCCTTTCTCGTATGCGTCCGGCGTCGCCCAAAATGGTTCGCGTCCGTGATACCGTAGGGAAACTCCGACCTTGCGAGGGACTGCCGAGAGGGGTAAATTCTCCACGTTCCCGCTGTTGTGTCTAGCTCGTCGCTCTGCGACAGGACGATGCTGCGTCGTCCGAGCAAATGGCCAGTCGTGCAGCGTGAGGAAGGCTGTTCCAGCACCGCTTTCGGACAATATCGTCCGGGTGTCCCGGCGGCCTGGAACAACCTCACCAATTGCGGTACCGCCGGGACACCCGGACGATATTGTCCGGCGGTGCCGTGAGCCTTCCACACCACAGGTCGAATAGTAGATACGCGGGAACGCGAACGGCCGAGGGTTTCCCCTCGGCCGTTTCGTTGGGATGTGAGCTTCCACAGGCTCAATGCTTTCCCAGTACCAAGTCCACTACCCAGCAGCCACGAACATGCAACGCATTGGTAGCGCGGCAGTGGTTCAGCACCTCGTCGTTATCGCAGCCGGCGTCCTGAAGTGCGTCCGCCAGAATCGGCATGGCGCTAAAATCGCGGCTCTCGTACATCTGCAGGGCCAGGGTAAGGACGGTATCGGTGCGCCAATCAGGTGAAAATACGAACTTCTGGAATGGGTTGCCGAAGATGTCGCGCAACAGGAGTGGTTGAATCGCGAATGCTGCCGGAGCTTCGCTGCCCCAACCACCCGGGGCGTAGATGGTGATCCTGGCGGCCTGCTGGGCACTCCGGCCGAAGAAGATCACGTTCTCCGATCGCGACTTGCGCACGCCTTTGGGCAACTTTCCCATCTCGGCCCAATGGTCCATGCTGGCGACTCGCTTCTGCAGATCCGCCTGCTGCTCGGGGCGGAGTCGATGAGCTTGCCAACCCCAGAAGGCGGCGACATACAGGCGGAAGGTGCGATCGCTTGCGCGTGGGCATTTCGCAACGATGTCCCACATCTCACGCGGGTCAGTGCACGACAGCCATTCCACTTCGGTCATGGTCCCCTCGCCGAGCACTGGATCATCGCGTAGCAGTTGCGGCCAACACGCCACCCGCGACCGCCAACGCCGCCCCTACCACAATTCGCCACGGCACCACTTCACGCCATTCACCGAGCGCTACCAGGCCGATCGCAATCGCAACGAGGGTGTTCAAGTTGTAAATCGGCACGAGTTGGCTGATGTTGGCGTCGTATCGAGCCAGAGCGATGGCCACGCAGGAGATGCCAAACGACCACAGAATCGCATAACCGCAAGCCCAGGCCACACCTTCACGCGTCGTGGTGGTGTCGCTTTGCACAAAGGTGGTCGTAATACCCGCGAGCAGGACGATGGTTCCGATGGTGATGAGGTAGGGTCCGATTCCAACGCCGGCCCGAGCGGCCGTCTTTTGGCAAATGCTGGACATTCCGAACAGGATTGCGGGGAGAAACCCACCGACAAAAAGCGCGAGGGTCGATTTTGACATGCTCGTAGTCTACGCGGCCGGGGATGGTGGTGTGGCTCAGGTCACCGTTTAGTCGATCTTCCGCATCGCGTCTACGGGAGGGGTTCTGACGAGCCGGAAGCGTCAGCGACGGGGCAGAGGAATTGGCCCGTCGCTGACGCTTTCGGCTCGTCAGCAAGCGCAGGTCAGCGCGAGTTGGGTGCAGGAGCCGCGAGCCGCTTGCGGATCTCGATCAGCCGCGGTTGATCAGCGGGGACAACACGCTCCGCGATCGGAAGTTGTGCGCGAGCTTCGTCGAGTCGGCCGCTGTCCACTAGCGCCTGGAGAAGCCCAAGTTGTATCTGCGGAACCTCAGGTCGGCACTCCGCCGCAAGGCGGAAGTGTGGCAACGCCGCCGGAAGATCGCCCAGCCCCTGCAACGCCATCGCGCGACAGAGGTGAGCCATCGCCAGATCCGGCTTCAGCTTGAGAGCACGGCCGCACGAATCGGCTGAATCGCGTAACAATTGCATCTTCCGGTTGCGATTCGCAGTTTCCTTTTGAGCCAGGTCAAACAGCGCTGTTCCAAGCAGTAGCGCGGCCTGCACGTTCTCCGGATCTCGTGCGCATGCTCTCTGTAGGTATTGTTCTGCAGCTACGAACTCCCCTAAGAGCGACAAATTCTGCCCCAGTGTCACGGCGGCGCGCACATCCGACGGGTCTTCCGCCATTCGCGCCAACAGCGGAATCGTTTCGCGAATACGCCCCTCTTTTTCCAGGGCAAGCACTTCCTCGAATCCCCCTCGCCCGTCCACGCGTAGCGCCGCCGCTTCTGCCGCAAATGGGTCCGGCGGCGGGAGGTCTTCAGGAAGCTGGGCCGCTTGCTGATCGTATTGCGTGGCGTCGGTGGATTTCCCAAGCAATCGGGATGCAATCGCCAAGCTCGTCGTTGCCTTTCGTCGCGTAAAGGGACTGGTCGTCGCCGCCTGGAGAGGCTCGATGGCGTCGGCTGGGCGGTCGGCGGTAAGAAGAGTGTCCCCCAACCCCACCAGACCGCGCGAATCCGTCGGGTCGCGTGTGAGGTGGTCGCGGAAGAGACGCTCGGCGTCGCCCAACCTCAGCTCGCGCAAGTACAGTTCGGCGAGCCGAAGCCGAATCGCTCCTTCCCCGCGTGCGTTTCGGTGCGGGCAGGCGAGGGCGGCTTCGAGATACTTGAGAGCCGCCGCCGAGTCTCGCTCATCCGACAGATAGTACAGGCCAAGCATGTACGGCCATCGTTCATCGGTCCCATCAAGGCGATGTGCCTCCCGGTAACATTCGGTTGCCTGGTCGTCAAACCCATGAGCGGTGAAGACGAATCCGAGCTTCCCCCATGCGGTGGCGCTTCTGGGGTTCTCCACAACCGCTTTGCGGGCTGAACTGATCGCAGTCGCGACCTCCTCCCTCGCTCCTGCGGCAGGAACTGCTGGTGGGGTCGGTCCTCGCGGTCGCAACCGCCACCAGCCGACGAAGCCAATAGCCACAGCGAGCACAACGAGAACGAGCAGGCGTCGGCGCCGCCGTCGATGCGGCACGGAGGGTGCGGGAGGTGTGCCGTTGGAAGTGGTGCTCATCGATGATTCTGCCGAACGGCGAAGCCCAGAGACACAGATTGGACTAACCACAGAGACATAGAGAAGACACAAGACGAAGAAGAATTCAACTCAATGCTTTTCTCGGTTTTCTTTGTGTCTCTGTGCCGCTGTCTGTGGTTAGTTCTGATTACTACTTGACCGGAACGCCCTCGCCGCGGCGAACCGTCAGTGCCTGATCCGTCGCACCACCTGGAAATCGCTCGACCAACCCATCGGGCCACTTCATCTCAACCGCGTCGAATGTGGTGGCAGACGCCAGCCCAAAGTGAGTCACGGATGAACTGCTGCTCAGATAGCTCTCGGCCGCCGTCACCACGCGGAGACGCCGCTGGTCCCCGCTAGTAACGACCACTTCGGCACCAATCGCATCCCGGTTCCATCGGGGATCGACAGCCTGGACCTTGAGCCAGTGTCCGCGGTCGGGGCAAACGTTGCGGTACACGCGTGCTCGGCCCGCGATGGAGGTCACCACAAGATCGATCGCTCCGTCGCCGTCGAGATCCCCGAGCGCCAGTCCGCGTCCGACGTTTGGTGTTCCGCAGAGCGCCGGGTTGGCCATCGAGATGTCCGTGAATCGGCCGTCCTTGTTGCTCAGGAGTTGGTTCCGCTGCGCATACGGGGCCCAATAGGTCGGCAGTCCCGGTGCGGGTTCCGGAGTTGCCTTCGAGACCCGCCCATTGACGATCGCGAGATCCGTCCAGCCATCCTGATTAAAGTCGGCCATTGCCGTTCCGAAGCCGGTTCCGCGCCAGCCGGCGGTGGCCAGCCCATAATCTCCCGTCCGGTCTCGGAACACACCTCGCGGTCCCTGCTTCCAGAACGTGTTTGTCTCGGTCGCGAGGTGCGTGACGTACAAGTCGATCAGCCCGTCATTATCGACATCTCCGGCCGCGATCCCCATTCCGGCGAACGCCTTGCCCATGTGCGTGTAGGCCACTCCCCGTGAGGAGGCTTCGTCCTTGAACGTTCCGTCCTTCTGGTTCACCCACAGGCGGTTTGGCGCGCCGTCGTTGGCCACGAATACGTCCGGCCAACCGTCCCCCGTCAGGTCGGCGCAATACACGCCAAGTCCCGGACCGGGGAGCAGGCCAACGCCCGAGAGGATTGACACATCCTCGAACTTGATGCGCGCCGCGGGGCGATCTCCCGCTGCTGCCACGGAGCCAAGATTGCGGAAGAGGCGACTGCCCGTCCCCGTGAACGTTTTGGGCGCGCAGAAGTCCTGCTCGCCGTGGGGATCGTTACACCGCACGGAGGGGTCGTAGTCCACGTAGTTGACGACGAAGAGGTCGAGTTTGCCGTCTCGGTCGTAGTCAAAGAACGCGGCGGACGTCGCCCAGAGCGGGTTACGCAGACCGGATTCCTCGGTCGCGTCGGCGAACTTTCCACTTCCCAGGTTCACGAACAGCCGCACGCTGCCAGCGAGTGTGACGAGGAGATCCGGCCGGCCGTCGTTGTTCACGTCTCCAACTGCAACCCCCATACATGGCCCGGCGAAGTCGAGTCCCGATCCGGCGGACACGTCCTCGAAGGTACCATCCGGTCGTTGTCGATACAGGGTATTGCGGCTCGCCGAATCGGGACTGACGTTGTGCATGAAGTAGAGGTCCAGCCGGCCGTCACAGTCATAGTCGAACACCGCACACCCAGTACCGACGATCTGTGGCATCGGGTAACGGCCGACAGGTCCCGGATCGTGCGTAAAGTGAATGCCGAGCTGGTCGGTCACGTCCTCAAACCACACGGGGCCGGTGGATTCCGGTGGCGGTCCAGGCGTGCGGGATACACACCCGCCCACCACGGCTCCGCCCAAGGCGGTCAGCAGGAGTGTGGAGACGAATCTCATGAGCGATTCGCAGAAGTGAAAGTACCGTCTGGAGTCATTTCGCTCCAACGCTGGAGCGGCATGACTCCAGACTGGGCGATCAATCCTTCATTTCGATCGGAATCTCGTTCGCACCCGGTTTGATCGTGACCTTCACTCCACTGGAGTTGGGGTCTTGGAATTTGGGTGCGACCGTAAACTTCGGTGGGGCCGTCGGCGCTTTGGTTCCGGGAGCGTACTGTCCCGGAATCGGCGGACCGAGGTACACCCGATACTCGCCCGCTTCAAGCGGGCTATCGATCTTGTAGTTCCCCGAATCATCGAGCTGTGCCTGAGCGGCCGCGCCGGTCGACGAGAGGAAGTTCACGTAGCCGACGGTCTGCGGCTTGCCGTTATACGTAACCTTCCCGCTCACCGATCCGGTGGGTTTCGCGTCTTTGCACCCGATGGCTGCCAGGATAAGGACGGCGAACAAAACGCCCGCGAGGCGAAAAAATCGTGGGTTCATGCCGAAGGCAAACCTTTGATGGAAGAACAAGAAGATAAACCGGGCGGAACACCCGCCCGGTCTCAACCATCGAGATCACGGGAAGCTGGCAACAACGCCATCGGCCTTGGAGCACAACGCCTGGAACACCGGGAACGAGATGCTGTCGGGCACGAAACGCACGGACCCATCCACAAGTACCACGTTGATACCGCCGGTGTGGAACGAGTTCAGGATGGTGTTACCACCCCAACTGAATCCAGCCCCCGCGCCGCAGGTCGTCGAGTTGTTCTGGTAGGCCACGGCCGTGAGTCCCATGCCCCACATGTCGCCGCATCCGCCGGTTCCACATGACGCGACTGTATTGGAGTTTGTGAATCCGCCCCACGGACTGTAATAACCGTTGCGAGCATCGCCGTTGGCATAGGAGCAGTTCAACACCTTCCCCGATTGCTCAGCCACGAAAACCGTGTTCGAGGTTCCATCCGTGCAACTGGCAATCGTGGTTTGCTGGTTGGCAAGCAGCATCCCGTTGTTGGTCCACCACCCACCGTAGTTCGATGCGGCGTAGTTCGGCGCTCCGGTTGGGTCCGGGTACGCTCCCATGATCCCCTGATAGCCGGGCACCTGGTGGTTATAATTGGTCCACCACGTCACCCACGCTGCGGGCTGCGTGTCCGGCAGAGAACTAGACGGACATTTCCATGTCGAAAAGACCAGGTTCCCGAGCGGCGTGGCTTGATCCACGTACTTTTTCTGCCGGCCGTTGAGCGTGCCGGCGGAGGGCAACGCGTTGTACACGTTGTCGAGTTCCATGTACGGGAAGATGTCCACCCGCCAGTTGTTTGCGGCGACGTTGGCTCCGTCGTGCCCGCAAGGGAACTTCTGGTTGGCGCTCTCGTAATTCATCAGCGCCAAGCCAATCTGTTTGAGGTTGTTCTGGCACTTCATCCGCGCCGCGGCCTCGCGCACTTTTTGGACCGCCGGCAACAGCAGACCGATGAGAATGGCAATGATTGCAATGACCACTAACAACTCAATCAACGTAAACGCGGAGACGGCCATTGGCCGTCGTCGAGGTGACAATAATGGCATGACACACCTACGGGATAAGGATGGATTGTGGCAGCAATCCCAAAACAAAAAACGGGTGGGGGAGAGATGGAGAGAAGACCCAAAGCCATCAGAAGATTATCGGATAGATGGGCGAATTGCAAGCAGAGAATCAACGTCTCATTGTTTCTTTCGTTTCGATTTTACCGGATCTGTTTCGGGCTCGCTTCGATGGCACAGTGACACTCGCTTTCACTTCTTCATGACACCATCGACAGCGGCGAGACCGGCGAGTGCCCTTCCGTGGTCGGGATTGAGTTGCAGGCAGGACCGGTATGCGATCGCGGCAGGTTCCGTGAGACCGGCTCGCCGCCTTGCTTCACCCAGGTAGAACCAAGCGGATTCCATGCTGGGGTCATGTTTGCCCGCGGCCGCGAAGTAATTGATCGATTGCTGGGCATAACCAAACCGCAATAGATCCCGCCCGACGAAGTAATGACCGCGTGCGAGATGACGCTCAGCAGCAACCTTGTCCCCGGCTGTCACAAATGACCGGGCCAGATTGTGATGCACGTCCTTGAGGTTCGCCCCGGCCTCCAACTGGGCGGCCCAGAGCCAGCTTGTGCGCGCTTTCGCTGGCTGCCCCGCGGCATCCCAAACATTGCCTATTTGGGCCGCGATCCGTGCGGATCGACCGTTACGTGCCTCGATCCCTTCGAGCAATGTGACGGCTTCCTCGAAGCGGCCCCGCCGAAGTGCTAAGTCAGCGAATAACTCGTCGATGCCGGGATTGGGGAAGCGGCGATTGGCATCCAGGAGCACATTCTCGGCCTCGTCCAACCGGCCCTTTTCGATCAAGTCGCGTCCTTCCTTCCACTGCCGTCTCGGGCCGAGGGATTGCGTGACTTTCACGATCCGAAACGCTTCCTCGTCGAAAGGAGTCTGGAGTTTGTCGGTCGCGTAGCGTGCGTCGTCTGCCCGGATGAAAGCCTGCCGAGCGTCTCCGCGTTCCATTGCCACCCTGTAGCCGAAGAGATGAACCTGCAGAGTGTTGGGGTGCGTGATGGTAAGACGCTGGAGTAACACTTCCGCTTCGGTCAACTCCCCCGCCCGAAGATGCAACCGCGCAAGTTCATAACAATTAGCGTCCAGCGCCTTGCCCTCAGCGAAGGCGGCGCGCGCCTCCTGCGGTTTGTCGGCGCGTAGGAGGTTGCGGCCGATGAAGTAGGCAATCGCGTCCGCCTGCTCGGGCTGCAACTCGGCTGCCCGCCGATACTGAACGTTCGCTTCGTCGAGCATCGCCAATCGTTCCAGCGCAAAGGCCCACTGTCGGGCGAGGGTCGCGTCGTTCGGGTTTAACTTGCAGGCGATCCGGTGACACCTCTCGGACTCTCGGAAGCAGCCGTCCGCCATGTATAGTTCGCCGAGTTTCCGCCAGTCTTCGGCGGATTCGCACCCGGCCGCTGCCGTACGAAACTCGGTGGCCGTAACCGGGTCGATGAGCGTCCAATCGGGTTCCGGGGGATCCGGGCGCGTCAAACGCCGACCGGAGATGACCGCACCGACGGCAAGTTCCGCCGCGATGAGCAGAAGTAATCGGCGATTGACACGGCTCATCGTCCACCCCCTTTCCCGCTTGTCCAGAGGGTGACGCGCCCCAGCCGGTCAAACGGCCCCAAGACGTGCAGGCTACCGGCAACAATGTCCGCGCGACCATCGCCGTCAAGATCGCCGACGGCGACAGTTGCGAGGTGGGTTGGAGAGTCGGCAATCTGCTCCGGGGTAAAGTTCCCTGTGCCGTCGTTGCGGAGCCAAACGACGCTCACCGCCCCTTTCTTGTGCCAGTCGTTGAACATACTGACGAGAACAACGTCGAGATGACCGTCGCCATCCAGGTCGCCGACTCCGGCCGCGTAGACCCCAGGAGCGGTGCCGATCCGTCGCGGTTCGAACTTCCAGTTTCCTTTGTTTTCCAACAAGATACAGCCGTGCCACGGTTGCGGAACGTTGTGGGTAATCTCCAGGTTGTCGCCGCCGGTCAGGAGCAAATCCGGCCGCCCGTCCTTGTTGAGGTCGACCACAAATAACCCAGAACTACCGAAATCGAAGTTGGTCAGGGCATACAGGGACCGTCGCCGAAAATTTCCTCCACCCAGATTCTCGAAAGCGAGAACTTCTTCATCCTCCTGCGAGACGATCACTGCAAGGTCGAGGTCGCCGTCTCCGTCGAGATCGACGAGAGGAACGTGGATGGCACCAGGAACCGCCAGAAGTTCGTGGTCGCGGAATCGGCCACTACCCCGATTCTCTAACCACAGAATTCGCCCACGATCATAGCCAAATTCGGCGACAGCAAGATCGGGTCGGCCGTCTCCATTCAGGTCCCCAGCCTGGACGTCGGCCACACGGCGCAGGTCATCGAGGATGACGTGGGTGGTGAACTGCTGCCGGCCGTTGTTTTCCAGCCAGACGACTTTACCGATCGGTTCATCCGTTGGATAAACACTGCCGAGAACCGCAATCACGAGATCGAGGTCGCCGTCCCCGTCCAGATCAACGGCGCTGACATGACACGGGGCGGCGAGATCCTGCTCGCCCAGTACGCGCTCCTCCCACGCCCCGCGTGGAGCTTGCCGATACCAGACAACACGATTCAGCACGGCGTCGCACACGAGGACGTCGGGAAGTCCGTCTCGGTCCAGGTCGATGATCTGCACGTTGGTGATAAGCGGTTGGCCGGCGGCCGCTGGACCGAGGGTACTTTTCGTCAGTTGGAGAGACGTGGGCGGGAACGACACCTGTGTCGGTACCGCAGGCTCACTCACTTTCCCCAGCGCGGGCAAATAGGGCTGGACGAAATAAATCCCAACCGGAAGGAGCAGGGCAATGAGAGCCAGTCCGACTGTCGACCGCGGCCACCGCATGACGCTTCTCCTGCCGGTAGGCCGAGAGGTCTGCTCCACACGAAAACAATCAGGAGAGGAGAACTGTTGCGAAACTTTGTCGGCGTGATTCTGTGCCAGTATAGCGACTGAATCATCCGTTTTTTCGCTTGTGTCGTCCGGTGTCGTCTAATGTCCGGTTTTCGAGCCGTTTTCTTGTGTCGTCCTGTGTCGGGTTTTCGAGCCGTTTTCCTGTGTCGCCCGGTGTCCGTTGGTTTCCGGTTTTCGAGCGTTTTTCTCCCCTATAGAAGGAATGCAAAAGTTTTCACCCCGGTGTTGCGTATCTCGGTGATGTTGAAGAAACCAGCCTCCGCACCCAACGCCGTTAAGGATATTCTCCCGTAATCTCCGAAGATTCTTCGCCCCGGAGAGCGGAAGAATGCTTTTCACCCGGTGGGCCGTTTTTGGTAGCGTCGGGCGGAAGCCCTACGCGCATTGTTAAGGACAGTATACACAATATCACACATTTGTCAATCGAGGTGGCTTTGCACTTGGCACTGCCGCTGGCCACCGATTCTTCTCCGATTCACGGAAACTGCCGACACGGAGACCGTATCGGGTCATACCAGTCCAAGTACAATTCACCAGAAGTAATTCAGCTCGCTGCTTGCTCTGCTCAGCGTCTCTTCCTCCCCCTCCCTGCCGGAGGGGCCGGGGGCTGCTGAGGCTTCACAAACCGGAGTGTTGCTCGTGAATCGCGTTCTCCTGGTCGCGTTCTGCTCGGCGATGGCCGGATTTGCCCTCGCGGCGCCGGCGGATGGCCCGCTGATCGCCAGCATGGACGAGGTTGTGTTCACCGCGCCCAAAGGCAAAGGAAAAGCCGAGCTGGTGGAGGGGAAGGTCGGCAAGGCCGTTCGGTTCTCCTTCGATAAGGACGCGCGGGCCGCATTCTTCACCAGCAACCTGCGCGGCACCCCGGCGTGGGACAAGGCAGCGGGTTTCTCGTTCTGGGTTCGCGGGGACGGCACCGACCAGTTCGCCGGGCTGCAACTCATTTACAACGACGATTACGCCCTCCGCTACGACCTCTGCTTCCTTGTGAAAGGCAAGGGCTGGCAGAAGGTGACGGTCGCGTGGAACGATCTGATTCCGGTTCTGCCCGGCCCCAAGGCCAAGCCGCTCGGCGCGGAGGGGAATCCGCCGTCGAAGGTTTCGGCGTTATGGTTCGGCAAGTGGTGGTACTGGGGAGACTACTCGCCATACACGTTCACCGTGGATGAAATCCGCCTCGAACCGACCATCGAACGCGACTCCAAGGACTACAAGCCCGAAGGCAATCCTCTCGCCCGCGTGGAAGCCAAACTGAAAGCTGGCAAACCGGTGACAGTGGTGACAATGGGTGATTCGCTCACGGATGCTCGCCACCACGCCAACCGCAAAACAAACTGGCCGACTCTCCTCGCCGAGAACCTGAAAGCCAGGACCAAGTCGGAGGTGACGATTCACAATCCGGCGATTGGCGGTACGCAGTTACGGCAGAATCTTGTGTTGATGCCGCGGTGGCTGAACGCCGCGCCGGAACCAGACCTCGTGACGGTGTGGTTTGGCGGGAACGACTGGGACGCGGGGATGCGCGGGCCCGAGTTTGAGCGTGCCTGTGCCGAAGCCGTGGACCGCATCCGCAGGGCAACGCGAGGGAAGGCGGACGTCCTTTTGCTCACCACCTGTCCGTCGGCGGCGACGTGGGACAAGACCGCCGAACTGGCCGAAGCCGTGCGAAAGGCCGCGAAGGAGCGAAACACAGGCATCGCCGACGTGGCCACGGCGTTCAGCGCGGTAGCGAAGGATAACCGCGAGAAGCTCTTCATCTTCGACCGCGTTCACCTCGCTCCGCCGGGCCACGACCTGACCGCCGAAACCGTCAGTAAGGCGCTGGGCATCGCGCCGTGAGGTTCTAGAGATTGTTCGTCTTCAAAACGTTCCACGTAGAACGCCAGCAGATGTTAGAATGTTACTCCAGTGACAATCTTCCCAGTTCGTCAACGAAGGGCAGTTGCATCATTACCGATTGTGGGACTCTGAAGTGTGGGACAAGGCTTTTGCGCACCCCCGCCGTCTTCGGCGTTCGTGGGACCGTGCAAAGCCTCGTCCCCCCACTCCAGCATCCAGACGTATTTGGTTGGTTCAGGGTTGATTTCCTGATCTTCGGGTTTCAACGAAATCGTGAACCTCTTACCCAGCCTCACTGGCAAATCGGGCACTATTGCGGCTTGATCCTGCGAGCCCCTTTCGGCACTCCTTCGTCGAAGACGTAATCCTTTCCCTCGACACCCCGGAAGCGAAACTCACGGGCGCTCCCTGTATTATACTCAGGCTTCGTCATTTCCAGAATTCCAAGTTGCACGAGCTTCGTGATTGTTCCGGCTACTACGACCTTTTTGGCAGCAAGCCATGTCCGCACCTGCTCGACCGGCAGCAGAATCGGTTCGTCCTTCTGGATTTCCTGCAGATAGAGGGCTAGGCCGACGATCCCTTTCGCGTACCGCGATGCCTCCAACTCAGGGTTGAGCAGACGAATCGGCTTGGCAGCAAGACGGCGCTGAGCGACGTCCATTGCCGTCCACCCGTAAGGGAGTCGAGGACGGTCCTTCGTGGCGATGAGTGCCGCGTCGAATTCTTCCCTTTCGTAGCCTCGTTTGGCGCACAGCTTCTTCCGAACGTTCTCCATCACCGAGAGTGGGGCACTTCCCAGTTCTTCGCGAAGGCGCCACTCGATGCGGTGGTAATTCAGGGCGTCGGTAGAAAGTCGGAAGTCTGCCCTTGCTTCCTCGTCCGGCAGCGATTTCTCTTTAATCTGAGCGTTTGTGGCTTTGACGAGAACGAAGACGATGTCGTCTGAGTTTTTCACCGGGGAATGGTTGGGGGTAAGCTCGATCGGTTGCATGACATCTTTTCCGGGTCGAGGATGCTGTTTGCGAGGCAATTCCGAAATTTTTTTGCGGTGGGGTGGTTGTTGTACGCATCCAGTTGTATCTTATCGAATCCTGTGACGTCTGGTACATCAGTGCGATCTTTTAGTGTCTTTTAAAATCTTTGAAGCATCCTGAAACATCTTGTGGGTCCCACTCAGCGAGGCAGTGAACCTGAGATGGTTCCGGGACGATCTGAAGGGTAGAATTCGCTGGGTTTGGGGCTGTCAAGAAGCCCCATTGGAGGTATGCGATGGACGCAGACAACAAGCCCGTCTGTGCCGAAGTTCGGCTCATCGAGTGCATCGTAACCCAAACGCAAGGGAAGGAGGACACGGCCGTGAAGCAAAACAGCAAGAAGCCGATCCTGCCACTGGCCCTGCGGGAGACGGAGATCACTGAAATCGACGTCGCGGTCATGCTGCGAGTCGCTCGGGACAAGGACGCCAAGTCGGGTCGTTACAAGCGAACGCCCAAGCGTCTGCCGTCTGCTGAGCCAGTTGCAACCGCTCAGAAGTAAGCAATCCGCCGAGAAGGCATACAATAACCCCTCTCCACCAGAGAGGGGTTTCTTTTTTGGTGCCCTATGGCTGACAGCCTATCGAAGCACGTTTTCACCGCCGCCGACCTGCCAGACGTTCAGGACTTCGACTGTGGTGACAAGCCATACGAGAAAGAAGTCTCTGACTGGCTAAAAGGACCGGAGGAGGACGGACGCGACTGCGCCGTCAATTCGATTAAGCACCCGGAAAAGCCGAGCCGCGTCTGGCTGTACAAGCTCGGCGAACAAATCGTGGGCTTCGGGGCGCTCGCCCACAGCAAGTGGCGATGGCCGGGAAAAAACAACGACCCGTCCATCCCTCTTTCCATCATCATCTGGGTTGCCGTCCACAAGGACTTTTGGGGAAAGCCGAAAGGAACCGAGGAGGAAAAGTACTCGGTGCAAATCCTCGACGATCTTGTTGCCGAAGCCGAAGCCGATGCTCAGACGCATCCTGCGCTCGGGTTGTTCGTGCATAAGGACAATGGGCACGCCATCAAGTTCTACAAGGATGCGGGTTTCAGCGACGAACTCGTGCATCCCATCAACAAGCAGACAAAAGAAGTCGAGTATTACAAAATGTTCGTCATCCTCGACGACGCGGCATTTGCGAAAACGGTCAAGGACGCGAAGAACGCATCCAAGAAGAAGTAATAGCGGCGGCTATGCTCGCTCCAAGATTCAAGTCGCAGTGGTTGAAAACACTACCGAAAACCGACATTCTCCGAATGTCGGCCACCCGAAAAGACAAGTGCCGCTCAGCAAGAAGCACCTCGACGGCGGTCCGGTGAGTTTTCGCGTTTAGCCACAAGAGGCATTTCGGGTGCTCTACTTCACCTTGCCGACCGACCGAATCGATTATCTGCAGCTGACCTTTCCGGCTAACGGTTTGGGGTTGATTGCACGCTGGGGCACCCAGTTCACGCCGATCACCGTCGGCGTCTGGGACAGCCCCGGCACCGGTCCCATCTGGCAACGGACCGATCAACGCCAGAACCTGTCGCCGGACGGTGAATGGGTCTCGGCCTTCGATAAGGAGGCCCGGGAGGTGAGAATCACGCGGGTTGGGGCGCCGAGTACATTTGCCGTGTTGAGCCGCGACGCAACCGACAACGTTTGGACGGCAGTTGCCCCGGGCGGGGCGGCGGTGGCCTGGAAGGACGACAGTTTCACGGTCGTGCGTGCTCTGCCGGGGGGCGAGGACGTGGTCCGGATGAAGACCGGCTGGGGGGTCGATCTGCGGTTCTCGCCGGGAGGTCGCTGGCTGACCGAAATGGGCGAGCGTGTTTTCCGTGTATTCGACCGCACCAACAACTACCGGTCGTTCGCTCGCATCCCCACGCCCCGCCACAAATTGGCGGATATCACCGACGGGCTGACGGCCGTCGTCACTTCTTCGGACCGGAACACGGTGTCCGTTTGGGATCTGTCCAGCAAGTCCGCGACGGCCTCGTTCAAGGTGGCAGGGTGGGTCTCTGCCCTGGCCATCTCCGCCGACGGGAAGCGAGTGCTAACCGGGGACGCACAAAACGGTGAGGTAACGCTGTGGGACGTGGCCGGCGCCCCGCTCCAGCAGTACGCCTGGGGAGTGAAGACGCCGATTGCGGCGGCATTCTCCCAGGACGGGACACGTGCCGCCATTGGTGGGACCGACGGGCGGATCGTGGTCTGGGATCTGGACGATTGACCCGGACCGTGAGTGGCCGGCACACCGAAGAAGACAGTGAGGTTGGGTGGCCACACGCCGGGTGCGGTGGTATGTTCGATGCTCGTTCCAGTGCCAGGAGGGTCGCCATGTCTCGGTTGATGCTGTCCGGCATTGTGGTTGGTTGGATGTTCGGTTCGCTCACCTCGGTTCGGGCTGACGACGAGGAAGACAAAGCCGCCGCGCAAGTGATGAAGCTCGGCGGGACAGTGACCCGCGACGACACGAAACCCGGGAAGCCAGTTGTTGGGGTGGAACTCAGCCCATCCCCCAAAACCGCGAGCGAGGACTTGCGGGCGCTGGCGCCGCTTCAACACCTCACCACCCTGCGTCTGCGCGGCAAGGGGGTGACGAACGCGGAGTTGAAGGAACTGGCCCCGTTCCAGAACCTCACCACTCTCGACCTGTGGGGCACGGGAGTGACCGACGACGGACTGTCGGAACTGGCCGGGTTGCGGAACCTCCACACCCTCCGCCTGGGTGCCGGAGTAACCGACGCCGGGCTCAAACACCTGGCCCCGCTCAAAAACCTCACGACTCTCGACCTGGGCAATACGAAGGTCGCGAACGCGGGCCTGCGGGATCTGGCGGGACTGCCGAAGCTCACCACCCTCAGTCTTCATCACACGCCGGTTAACGACGTGGGGATGCGGGACGTGCGTGCCCTCAAGAACCTCACCGTCCTCGATCTGAGAGGCGTACGAATCACGGAGGCGGGACTGAAGGAGTTGGCCGGTCTCAAAAACCTCACCGAATTGCGCCTGGGTGAGACGCGAGTGACAGATGAGGGGTTGAAAGAGCTGAGTGCTCTCAAAAAACTCACGAAACTCGGGCTGTGGGGCGGAGGGGTGACGGACGCGGGACTGAAGCACCTGGCGGCGCTGACGAACTTGACCGAACTCGAACTGAGCCGAACACAGGTAACGGACACGGGGCTGAAGGAGTTGGCCACCCTGAAGAACCTGACGGTCCTGGTCCTTCGCGGTACACAGGTAACAGGCGTGGGATTTAAGGAGTTAGCGGGTCTCAAGAATCTCACCGAACTCCGTTTGGGAGAGACGCAGGTGACGGATGAGGGGGCGAAGGAACTGAGTGCCATCAAGAGTCTCACCAACCTCGGTCTGTGGGGCACGGCGGTGACCGACGAGGGACTGAAGGACTTGGCCGCTCTGAAAAACCTCACCAGTCTGAATGTGGGCTCCACGAAAGTGAGCGCCACGGGTGTGAGAAACTTTCAGAAGTCGCTCCCCGGGTGCAAGATTAGCAAGTAATGCGGCCCGCGGGCGATTCATAGCCACCATTTCAGAAACGACCGTTGTAGCGGGCATCAGTCGGAACCGTCGGCCACCTTCCCTTGGCGCTTCCGCTCTTCGCGTTCGCGCGACACCTGATCCACTTCGAGCCGACGAGCTTGGCGCTCGGCCTCCCTCGGGCTCATGCGCCCGAGTATCATCAGCGGCGGGGACAGATCGTCCTCGTGCCGAATGATGCCGAGATCGACCGCCACGCAGTGCCCGCGCTGGGCCTGTTTGCGGGCTTCGGTGATGGTGTCGCAGTAGTGGACGTTCTGTTGACAGGTCTCACAAAAGCGGCAGGTGGGATCGCTTGTGGGCGTCATCTCGTCCCAGCGATTGTCGCACACGAAATCGAATTGTCGGCGGTAGCGATCCCAGAGTTCGTTCCCCGCGCGCTTCGCGCCACAGCTTTCCACCTTCAGTCGGCTGACGACGGCAAGCCAGTCGGTCGGCAGTTGGGCGGCGAGTTGTTGCAGTTCGAACTCGCGCGGCTTGCGCCACCCAGCGCGCTGAATCGGCCCGGTCAAGTGCACCGTGAGCCGGAGGAACCGAGCCTTCGCGCGCCCCTCCTCGTCGCCGCGCTCCTCCAGCCAGTCGGCGTACACCAGGCGAATGGTGTCGTCGGCTGGGGTCTCCATCAGTTTGCGAAGGAAGTCGCTCTCGTCGTGCATGGAGGTCTCCGAACGGGGAGAGTGTTGACATGACACGGACAGCTTACAGCGGATCGCTCGCCGTGGGCTACTCCGGGTCTTCCCAGTTTTCGCGCTGGATATTGCGGTGTCGACGGCGGCCCTTCTGCCGCCGCGCTGGTGGCGGTAGCCTTCCCGTCCGAGGTGCGAGTTCGCCATATGCGGCATCTTCCCGGTCGGTCGGCGCTCGACCCTGACGATCGGGGCAGCGGTCCTCAAGGGCGCGGGGGAGCCGCGGGCGATCGATCAGCGGTTCGCGGGTGATGTCCGCAGTTGTGAACTGGCACGGGAGCCGGAGGGCGTCCGGGGTCCGATGAACGGCGAGCGAGATCACCGTACGGTGCCCGAGCCGGGTAAAGTAATGAGTGGAACGGCCGGCCGAGTGCGCGTAACAGACGGGTTCCCGACACGCCTCGCACATCCGAATTTCCGGTTCGTGCGTCGGGCTCAGTGCGGACCAGACGGTGGGGCACCGGAGTTCCTTCCGCGCCGTACATCCCTCGATCTTCGGGCTGCTGACGGTGACCAGCCAGTCGCGGTCGAGCCGTCCGGCGAGACTTTGGAGGTGTTCGGTGAGACCGAACGAAAACGGTTCGCTCGCCAGCCGCAGTTCAAGCCGGATGAACTCGGCTTTCAGCCTGAATGTGGCGTCATCCTGCTCGTCAAGCCAGTCGGCGTAGACGAGGCGGGCGGTATTATCGGCGGGTGTCTGGCGGATAACGGCTAAAAAGCCGTCTTCGTCGTGCATTCGCACTCCGGGGTCGCGTTCGCGGGACTATCATTTCCCCACGGACACCACCCCGGCGCCAAAGGTTCACCGCGAATCGATGCTCATGACGCCGCCAACCAGCGCCCGGGAGGGGTCGGCCGAATCCGAGATGAACTGGACGCTCCCATCCGCGAATCCGAAAAACGCGCCACCAGTCCCAAAACCCTGGCCCCGTTGTCAGGCGCGATGCCAGTCCAGCAAGTCCACGTTCTCCCACTCCCACCGCGCAAATAGCTCCTCATAACCGCTGGCCGATACCTCTTGGGCCTCGGCCGGCGTGATGGGGACCAGCCAGACGAACTCGGTCACCGGTTGAGTGTTGCCGCAGACCCCAAGCGCTGCCCCATGCAGCCGCGGTTCCAGACAGAGCAACGCCTCCAGTCCGCTGTTGGGAATGAGCGGCCCAGCGGGCCCGAGTACACGGCCGGGGGACAGGGCAATGTGGCTCGCGAGGACATCTTCCGCCACGAGAGCCACCAGTTTGGTCAGTCTTTCGCTCAGGTACCGGTGCCAGCACGCCAGCAGCACTTCCTGATGGATGTGTCCGCGGGTCGAGCAGAGAGTGTGTCGCCCCAGTCCGACCGAGCAGACCGTCGTTGCACCAGCGTGTGGGTGGTCGCGGAATGCGGCGCCGGCGAGAGTGGAACCATCGCGGAAGGTCCAGTGCCAGCAGCCCACCTCCGGGTCGATCCGGCCGAGGAGCGATTCGATGTGTTGGATCACCGGATGCACTTCCGCCATCGGTTCTCCCGTTTTCGACTCTCCTGAAAATCCCTCGATCCACTTACTGTGTCGAGGACTTTCTTGTGATACGGATCGTCACTCGAAGGGCGGAGACCGCAGCGAGCCGGGAGCGAATCGCAGCTTCGGAGAGCCCCGGGCCACGAAGCGGCGGCGCCTATGTCCCAATCTGTCGCCGCAGGAACTCCACAAGAATCTTTCGCACGGCCTCGACATCGTCAATGAACGGCCAATGCCCGAGCCCCTGAAGGACATGGACCTCGGCCAGCGGGAAGTACCGCTTCTGCTTTTCGGCGAACTCCACCTCGATGAACGGATCGCCCGCTCCCCAGATCACGCAGACCGGAAGAGTCTTCGCGAACTCGGGCATTTCCATCGGCTGCTTGCCAACATTTTTCGAGGCCCGATACAGCCTCAGCACGGCCCGCTTGTGCCCCCAATCCGCGTATTTCATCACCCGGTCGAAAAACGCGTCTGGCATTGGCTTCGGGCTCATTTTGTTGAGCGCCCGCTTCATTCCCCACTTGGTGGTAGTCAGTTGTGAGAGTTCTCCGAGGATCGGCGTCTGCCAGATTCTCGCGAAGCCGTGCCACTTGTACCCTTCGAGTACGCCGCAGTTGATAAGAGTGACGCTCGCGACGCGGGTTGGGTGCCCGGATGCCCAGCGCAGGCCCCACGGACCGCCAAAGTCATGCAGGACGAGGTGCGCGCGGGGAACGGACAACTGATCGAGCAGCTCCCCGAGGTAGTGAGCGTAGCCCTCGATGGTGTAAGCGAACCTCCGGGGATGCTCCGCACGGCCGTACCCAGGCATGTCCATCGCGACGGCGCGGGCGAACGGCGTGACGCTGGGAATCAGCTCCTCCCAATCATCCATCGGGCCGGGGTTGCCGTGGACGAATACCACCGCCTCGCGCCGACCGGGATCGCTATCGTAAACCGCGCACCGGACGCCAGAGACAATGTGATCTGTCGTGTGTAGCTGTAGCATGGCGCCTCCGGGGCGAACTGGTCCTGCCACTCTTACCAATTCAATCTGCCAGAGTCGCTGGGAAAACCAGTCCGGCCGAAGGCATCGGCCAGATCACTTCGGCATACTCGCGATCAATGCCTTCCCATCTTTAATGCGGACGAACAGGCCGGGGGCATCCGTAATGTTGCCCACATCGAACAACACCATGTAACCGGGTTTGCCAACCAGTTTCTCACCATACTCGACGTATCCCGGGAAACAAGATAGATGGCCGGTTCGGTGCGGCGGGTTCCCCACAATTCGGCGAGGGTGTTGGAGCGTATGGACTACCGAGAAGTGGGGTGAATAATGACCGAAGATTAACGTGCGCCGGCGTCAATCTGGCGGATGTATCCGTCCCGACCCTTGGAGCCGCTGCCTCGCATGCCCGATCCGAGCCGCGAGCCCGAAAACCTCGACTTCTCTCTTTCTCCGCTGGTTATCCCGGCGCGATTCCATCACGTCCGCTATAACGGTGCCCGCTACCCCGGTGCCGAAGGGGTCGCAGGCCTCGACGGCGGTGCCAATTGCCAGCAATTCGCCTACGAACTGATCCGTCATTTCGGTTTGGCTCCGCCCGAGTACCGTTCCAGCGAACTCTGGGAGGACGAAACTCACAGCCACACCGTTGTGGGCGAACTGGAACCGTGCGATCTGCTCCTGTTCAACAAGACGTCCACGCCTTGGGGCGCTCACGTGGCGGTCTACCTCGGGAATCAACTGGCTATACACCTTTCGCAGCGTGCCGGCGTCCCCGTGATCTGGAAGCTTGAGGATTTCGGCTTGCGTCCAGAGTACGCCTGGTTCATTGGTGCCAAGAGGGTCCGGCGTGTGGGTGAGACGGTGGAGCAGAGCTGACGGAGGCGTTAGTCGGGCATGGACCGGGCTTGTGGACCGCCCAGCCGAGCGATTACGGGTTTGCCAGCCCTTTCAGTCGCCTGGCGATAAGCGTTGCCGTTTACAGGGTGGGTAGATTTTCCACACCTCTCGAAGCAACCCATGAAGATTCACCGTGACGCTGCTGTTCAACCACCACTTTCACCCGCTCGCAGTAGTTGTCGAGGATGTACGGGCCGAACGGGTGTTGGCGGCGAAAACCGCGGTTCAGCTTAGTTGCTCTGCCAAAACCGTGGGTCGGTTGTCGCCTTTGGGCTGCTTCGAAGCGGTTTTCCCCAGAGCGCGACAACCTCAACCACGGTTTTGGCAGAGCCAGTTACTCCCCGACGGAGAGCCGGAGGTTTGCGGGTGGGCGTGAATCTGGATCACGATTCTCGCGGCGCTGGGCGAACGAGAACCGCACGCTTCGTGAAACGCCGCGTTCAGTGACACTGCACGTGATGTCGCCACCCACGTGATATTCCACCTCGACCTCGACTTCACTGTGCTCGCTCCAGCCACCGGGGCGATTGAACTGAAGCGACCCCAGATAATGATTGTCGCTGGCCAGTGGACGTTCGCCCGCAAACAGATTGATATTCAGGCAATCTTTAACTTCTTTGGTCGCCCGAAATTTCTCTCGTTTCTTGTTCGGGATGATGGCGTTTTTCGGGATCACCACGGACATAACACCCCCCTGGGTTTCCACTCCCACGGAGGCGGGGGTCACATCAATTAGCAAGACTCCACGGCCTCCGGTTTCCAGAATCACCGCCTGAGTTGCCGCGCCGAGTGCCACGGCGTTGGCGGGATCGACGCGACAGAGCGGCTCCCGGCCAAAGAATCGGCGCAGTTCCGCTCTCAAGCCGGGTGTTTTGGTCGCCAGCCCCACCAGGATGACATTGTCGAGCTGCTGCGCCTGCATTTTCGCTGCCGCCAGTGCCTTCGAGCAACACGCGATCGATCGCTGCACCAGCTCTGCGGTCATTGCGATAAAGGCCGCCGCCGACACGCTCATCTGGAGGTGGAACCACTGCTCGTTGCGAAACGCCAGATAGGGGAGTTCGACGTGTGCGATCGGCGCGCCGGAGAGAACCTTCTTCACTCGCTCCGCCTCGTCGAGAACACGCCGGTACACCCCCAGATCGTTCCGAACCCGGATGCCGTTTTCCTGTTCGAACCGGGCCAGGCAGTGGTCGGCGAGGAACTGATCGAAATTGTCCCCGCCTAGCTCGACATCACCATCGACAGCCCGACACATGACCAGTTCATGGTCAACGCCATCCACATCGACAATCGAAACGTCGAACGATCCGCCGCCGAGGTCGTAGATCGCGACAACCTGGTCTGGACATTCCCGGACGTAAGTCAGCGCTACCGCCGTCGGCTCCGAGAGAACGCGGGCCACCTCGAAGCCCGCCAGTTGGTAGGCCAGAACGAGCTCTTCTTTCTGGGCGTGTGTAAAACCGACCGGATGAGTTACAACCACCTTGCGGATTTCCTGACGGAGATACAGCGAGGCATCCGTTCGTAACTTCCGGAGAATCATCGCAACCAGATCGTGAGCATGGTACTGCTTTCCACCGCGCTCGACGACGAAGCCGCGGCCGAGTTGCGTTTTGACCGAGTAGAACGTGTTGGCATAGTTCCGGTGCGCCTGGGCTCTGGCGGCATCGCCAACGAGCCACTCTCCGTCCGGGGTCCACGCCACAACCGAGGGCGTACTCTTCTCCCCCTCGCGATTGAGGATCACTTCTGCTTCCGTGCCCACCCGAATCGCCATCACCGAATTGGTCGTCCCGAAATCCACCCCGAGTATGGTCCCCGTATCGAGTCGGTCTGAGGTCCAGGGTTGCTCGACCAGTGCCGGAAGCAAGGTCGCTCGGATTCGGGCGCGATAGTCCTCCTCGGACAGTTCATGCTTCCGGATTGCCTGGATGCTGCCGAGCCGCAACTCAAGCCCGCCTGTCAACGGGGCAGAATCGAGGCGGATGACCACCATCGGCTTATGGTGATCGAGCGCGAGGTGGATTTCGTCTCGGACGTTTTTGGACGCGGTGGCCGCCGAGGAGAGAAACGTCACAAACTGCCGGCACCCCTTGAGTGCCGCTGCAATCGCTTCCGGCCACTCCGCACCGGTGTGAATTCCGCGGTCGTACCAAATCCGGTAGCCCAGGCGATGGAGTCGGTCAAGCTCCGGGAATACCGTGGCGCGATCCGCGTGGGCGTAACTCACGAAGAGGAAGGGTTCATACCCTTCGTACGGGATAAATGGCGCGGTGACTTGACTCATGGGCGTAAGCGGGAGGAGTGCAACCGTGGCGATCCAGCCGATCGCTCAGAATAATGGACCTCGCGGGTTCATTATTCCGGCTACACTCGCGGCGTACAACTGCACACCGCTTCCGGCTCGTCATCGCGCTTGCAGCCTCACTCTCCCCCCCTCACTTCCCGCTTTCCCGCTTGCGTACGAAGTCCACAAAGACGCCGTTAGTCCAGCCAAAGCCCTCGACCAGGCCATAAACGCCGTGTTCCGGTTCACGGAGCGGTTCGACTACGTTGTATTTCTCCAGCATCGTGCCGAAGAGTGTGAAGCCATGCGCGCAGGTGTTGCACCAGCGCCGGCGGACTTCCATCGCTTCGGCAGTGAAACCGTAGCGGTCCAAGCCCGCCGCCCCAAGCCACTGCAACGGCGCCCAGCCATTTGGGAATGCCCACTGCCGACCGGGGAATGGGTCCAGCGACGTGACAAGCCCACCAGGAAACAGGAACCGCGGGAACCACCGCGATACGATCTCTTTCGCTTGGTCCGGCGTTGCCAACCCCGCCCAGAGCGGGAAGAAGCCCGCCAGCGAAACACACGTCGCGCGTTCTTCCCGCTTCCACTCGAAGTCGAAGAAGAAGCCTTTGTCCGCGTCCCACATCAATTCGCGCATTGTCGCGGCGCGCTCCTCGGCAGCCGCTTTCCAGTAGTGAGATTCGTTCGTTGAGCCGAGTACGTTCAGCGCCCAGGCAAAGTCGAGTTCGCGGGCATAGAGAATGCTGTTGAGGCAGATCGGCAAGTGATCCATCCACTGCCCGGATTCCGTGCCGGGGCGGTCGCCGTCACACCGCGTCGAGTGATCCCAGCCGCTCTCGCAAGACGCCAGAAAGTGACTGTAATTGATGTCGTGATAGCGCGATAACCCGCGATACTTTCGCCGTTCGTGTGGGTGCTTCTCACCCAGCCAGCACGTTTCGTGTTCGCGAATCGCCAGCCGGATAAGCCGACGCAGATATTCATCCGTGTCGGTATCGCCGCGGGCGACTTTGATACCGTGCGCCAAGCGGATCAGCATCGTGAAAAACGGCGGCTGACTGCGCGACGTGAAATAGTAGCGGTTGCCGTTGGGAATGAAGCCGAACCGCTCGATCATCGCGGCCATGTTCTCGGCCATGTCGAAGATGAGCCATTCGTGCACGGTGCCGATCAGGCCAAGCGAGGTGAAGTAACTGTCCCAGTAGTACATCTCCTGGAACAGCGGCCGCGCAGGATCGGTGGCCGGCACGAGGTACGGTCGCGGGAGGCCGATCAGAGTCCCCGTGTCGTGCGGATGGAAGCGAATCAAGCGGTCCCAAAAGCCGGTGATGTAGTCGAGTACCGGCTGGTACCCAACCTGGGCGGGAATCGCCATCGGTCCCTCTTCGGGAAATTCCACATTCTGAAGTTCGACATTCCAAGGCGCAGATACCACGATGGGTTCAGCAACGACTCCGTTCATGTGCAGCTCTCATTCGGACCTTAAACCGATCCTCTTATTTCCGGGCAGCCAATAGTACGGCGGCTTCGCCGGGTATTCGCCAGTTGTCGTCGGTATCCAGCGGCGCGGTGCCATGCCCGCCGTACTTCGGATCCTCGCTCGACCAGATCGCCTGCCAATGCGATCCGCATGCCGGAGGCGCCAGAAGTGGCTCCGGCGCCGGTTCGAGTGTCAGATCACGGCCGAGGTTCACCACGAGCAGCCGGTCGCCGTTGTTCGGATGGAAGAACCGCAGTACGAACGCGTGTTCCGCCAGTACCGCGCCGTCCAGCAGCCCTCCACCGGTGTGGCCAGCCCGAACCGCGGGGTCAGAGTTCCGCAGCGCGATCAGGTCCTTATGCAACGCCACGAACTCCACGCGGGTGGAACGCTCGGTCGGGTCTAACTTGCATGCTTCAAATGTGCGCGGATTGGCGGGGTCAGGAATCAGCTTCTGCCCCTCCGACCCCGCCAAACTGCGGAATCGGCGCATTGCCTCCCGCCTGCCAGTGAGCACAAGCGCTGCCAGTTCGGGATAGTGATCTGCGAAGTACAGGAAAGGCTTGGTACTGCCATATTCCTGCCCCTGGAACAGCATCGGCGTGCCGGGGGAAAGTAGGAGATATGCGGTCATTGCGCGATATCGCGCGGGGCTGGTAAGCTGGTGAAGGCGAAGGCCGCGGCCGGAGTTTGCAAGCTGGTCGTGATTTTCGATGAAAGTGACGAACCGATTGCGAGGAATGCCGAAGGCGGGTGTTCCGCGCCGCCGATTGTGCCAGCGGTATTGTTGTCCCTGATAGAGAAAGCCCCACTTCACCGCGCTCACGAGTTCCTGCGGACTCCCCAGGTAGTCGGTGAAGTAGCCCTCATTCTTTCCGGTCAACGCGACACGCACGGAATGATGCAGATCATCGTTCCAAAGCGCATCCAGTCCGCAACCACCCGCACTCACCGGCCGCACGAGATTCGAGTCCTGCGGTTCGTTCTCGCCCACAACGAACGTTGCCTTATCCCGTCCCGCTTCACGCACCCGTCGGGCAATCGCCGCGACGATGTGGTCCGGCGAATCGTCGAACATCGCCTGTGTGGCATCCAGCCGCAATCCATCGATATGGAACTCATCCACCCAGTAACCCGCATTGGCGATAAAGAAGTCACGCACTGGCCCACTATTCAGGCCGTCAAAGTTGAACGGTTCGCCCCATTCCGTCTTGTGAATGGTGCTCATGAACTGCGGGGCGTACTCGCGAATGTAGTTGCCGTCTGGGCCGAAGTGGTTGTAGACGACATCGAGAATTACGCCCAGGCCGAGCGAATGCGCTCGATCAACAAACCGCCGCATGTCGTCGGGCGTCCCGTACAGCCGCGTCGGCGCGTAGAGCGAAACACCATCGTAACCCCAGCCGAACCGGCCCGGAAAATCCGCCACCGGCATCACACTCACCGCAGTGATACCCAAATCCACGAGAGCCGGCAGTTGCGCAGCCGCGGCCGCCCAGGTTCCTTCAGGGGTGAAGGTGCCGATGTGCATCTCGTAGAAGATTTGCCCTTCGGCCGGTATTCCCTTCCAGGAAAAGTCGCTCCAGAGGAACCGACGCGGGTCCACCACTTCCGATGGTCCATGTGGACCGTCCGGCTGATAGCGCGAAGCGGGATCGGGGAAAAGTGAGGATTCGCCATCGAGCCGGAAGCGGTAACGTGTCCCGGCGGTGACCCCCTGCACCAACGCGGAGAACCACCCCTCGCCCTCGGCATGCAGTTGCGTGGCCGGCCCACCCTCGATGACCACTTCCACCTGCGTGCAGATCGGCGCCCAGAGGCGAAAGTGCGTTCCTTCGTGTGTGACCTCCGCGCCGTAGGGGTAACGACGGGAGTAGGCGATGTCCGACATTCGGGGTCTCCACTTCCAGGACGAATGGCGTGGGTATGGCAAATGGTGAGGTGTAAGTCCGCCGAGTGCATTCATAGCCTCGGCGGGCTACGCCTCGCCGTTCGCCATACCCACGCCGTTTGCCACACCTGTCTCGCGAATGAGTACCGCGGCGGGGAATACGCCAAACAGTTCGGCTGCCGAGGTCGGTGCGTCCGACAATTCCACTCGCTCGCCTGTTAGCACGTTGTGATACAAGCCGTGCGGCATTCCATCAGGCAGAGATACCGCAGTATCGCCCCACACTTTCCGCCCCAGCGGGGGACGGTTGGCTGTGGGTACCAGTTTCGTCACCAGGCGCGGAACCGCAACCACTGCGGCTTCCAAATTGTGAACCCGCGCAAAAGCGAACAGGTTGTCGGCATGTGTGCCGGTGGTCGGTAGCGGAATGTAATTCCCTTTCGCGAACAGCGAGGAGTATGCCCTGCGGCAGCGGAGTACACGCGACGTCGCGAACAGCTTCGCCCGCGGATCGGTGAGGCTCTTCGAGAGCTCCAGCGCCAGGCGACAAAGACCGCGGGGGCGTTTAGCACTCTGGTCCAGTTCGTTCATCCACGCGGTTCGCGGATCGTAATCGACCGGCCTGCGGTTGTCCGGGTCCACGAGACTCAGTTCCCACAACTCCGTGCCCTGGTATGTGTCCGGCACCCCGGGTGCGGCGCAGCGGATGACTGTTTGAGCGATCGAATTCACTCGCCCGAAGAACGCCACCCGTTCCGCAAAAGCCGATAACTTGGCGAGGAACTCACCCGACACCGCGGGATCGAGGATTTTCTGCACGAAGTTTGCCACGGCCGATTCATATTCCGCATCCGGATTGATCCAACTGCTGTGAACCTTGGCTTCGCAGAGCGCCTTTTTCATATGCGCCTGGAGTCTTGCGACAAACTCTGGAGTCGGCGTCCCCTCCCAAACTCCAATAAGCGTCTGGTACAGATACCACTCCTCGTTCGCATCCGGAGCGGGTTCAGTCTCGGTAAATTCGGTCTTGTGGCCGCGGTTGAGCGTCGACCACTGTTCCACCGCCGCCCCCCATTCGTCGGGCAATTCGGAGAGCACGTTCACCCGTGCCCGGACGTCCTCGCTTCGTTTGGCGTCGTGGGTGGAGAGCGGTGATAGTCCGCCCGGTTGCGTGGCTCCGCGTTCGGTGAGGAATTTGTGAACGCGTTCCGGTGGCCAGCCGAAGCGTGCCGGCTCGCCGCCCACTTCGTTCAGCGACACGAGCCGGTTGTGGATGTAGAGTGCGGTATCCTCAACGCCTTTGGCAGTGACCGGGGCGGTCACTTGCTGGAATTTGCCGGCGAACTGCCGTTGCAGCTGACGGTACTCCTCCGTTGCCGGCCCGCTCGGCGAATCCTTCAAGAGCACCGTATCGCGAATAAAGTCGAACAGCGGTTTGCCGAGAGTTGGGTTCCGTTTGCGGGCACGGTGAATGGCCCGGCCCACCGCGGACTTGTCGTTCGCAGATGCCCCGCCATCGACATAGGACCGGTATACCGGGAAGCACGCAATCACCTCACGCAGCGCACCGCGAATACCGCTAGGTGTGAAGTCGCGGGATCGGCGATCGAGCCGAGCGATCCGGTCGAGTTGATGCGCCAGCGACCACAGTTCGCTCGCCAGCGACGAGTCGAGTATCAGCGACTTGCCGTTATGGGCGGCTTCGTAGAACGATTCGTTGCGACCGGTGAATCGTTCGTAAGCAGCCGTCAGCGACGCTTCGCCGGCTGGGTCTACGAACAGCCTGTTGACGGCGGTGACGAACTCGTAGCCCGCGGTGCCGTCACACACCCAGTCTGGCTGAAGCGATTCGCCTTCGCCCAGGATCTTCTCCACAACGACATAGAGGGGGACTGGAGGGGTGGATTCTGCGGTTGGGGGAGCGGGTCTTTCGGTTACCGGGATAGATCCGCTTTTCTCCTTCCCCACAGGGAGAGGGGCCGGTACCACCCGCGCCAGAATCTCCAGCAACTCCCTCTCATCGCGCGGCAGCATCGCGCCGTCGTATTCCTCGGGTTTTTCCGCAAGTAAGTGCTCGGCCACCGCAAGCAGGAAGTACGTTTGCAGCCGGTCGAGGTATTGCTTGGGGTTGAACAGGCCATCGGGGTGGTCGATGCGGAAGCCATCGGCGTAGCCACTGGCGGCCCATTCCATCCACTTGCGATGCACGGCGCGGAACACATCTTCGCGTTCGGTACTTAGTGCGGCCAGTTCGTTGATGTCGAAGAATCGCCGGTAGTTGATCTCATCGGAGGCGACACGCCAGAAACTGACGCGATACGCTTGCGCTTCAAGGAGTGTGTCGAGCGCGGCAAACGAAGCGGGATCGCCGGGCGTGCCAGCCAGTTTCTCCACGGCAGCGGCGATCGCATCATCCGCGGGCTTGGACTTCCCCACCAGTTCCGACAATCGCCGTTTGATCACGCCGCATTCCGCGCGTCCTTCGGCCAGACGCGTCAGGTCGGCTTCTTCGCGTGGCGGGAGATACCTGATCGCTCGGAGTATGCTCTGGAGTTCGATGACGTCCGGCGAATCACTGCCGAGTTGCTCGCGCAGTACAGCCAGCGCGGGGGTGAGAATCTGGTCGTATGTGCGCGGATCGAGTGGGAAGACGGCCTCCCAGTAGGAAACGAAAAATCCCCCGTACTTGAAGCTCGGCTTGAGTTGCCCCGCTTCGAGGACCTGACCGTATGGCTCGCCGAGGACGGGAAGCAACAATCGGCCGTGCATGGGAATGCGCGGGGAGTCGTACCATGCGATGTCGAAGTAACCGGCAAAGGGCGACGACGGACCATGCTCCAGCACATCCGCCCACCAGGCGTTGCCGCTGGTGACGCACATGTGATTGGGCACGACATCGAGGATGAGCCCCATCCCGCGCTCGCGCAGTGCGGATGTCAGTGCCGCGAGATCGGCTTCAGTCCCGATTTCGGGATTCAGCCGGTTGTGGTCGATGATGTCGTAGCCGTGGGTACTGCCGGGGCGCGCGGTCAAAAGCGGCGAAGCGTACAGATGTGTGACGCCGAGCGAATCGAAATACGGCACAAGTGCCAGCGCATCGCGAAGAGTGAATCCCGCGTGGAACTGAAGGCGGTAGGTCGCGCCGGGCGTCCGTCTCCGCTCGTGGGCAACCGCGAGAGCATCCGCCGCGAGTCGATCCAGTCCGCTCACGATTTCCCCCTGGTTGAATGTGCGGGGGGGCGAATCGTAAATCCGACCGAGCGGGAAGTCGCATCGACACTCGATTCCTCAAGTGGTTGCGTGCGGAAAAGTACGAGTGAGTGGTCGATGAGGTCGTATTTCGCCCCTCCGCGCAGTTGGACGCGCGGTTTTCGATCGCTGGACGTGTCGATCAGCAATTCCCACGTATGCTCGGTATTGGTTGTCGGCAGTGTGAAAGTCACTTTCTTCGCTGCGGCGTTAATGAGAACCAGAAGCGTGTCGCCAACAATCAATTCCCCCTGTTCGTCCCGATCGCAAATGAGATCACCTGCCAACCGCATGCCAATGCACTTGAATGGTTGGGCCCACTCGTCGTCGGTCAATTCGTGACCGTCTGGTGTGAACCATGAAATATCGGCCACGCCTTCCCCGCGAATCGGCCGACCCTGGAAAAAGGTTCGCCGTTTGAGCACCGGCTGTTCCATCCAGATACGAGTCATCGCCCGAGCGAACGCGAAGAATTCCTCGTCGGCGTGGACCCAGTCGAGCCAGGATATTTCGCTGTCCTGGCAGTAGGCATTGTTGTTGCCGCGTTGTGTGTGACTGATCGGATCGCCCGCCTGGATCATCGGGACGCCTTGACTCAGAAAGACAGTGGCAAACAGATTGCGGAGTTGCCGCGCGCGGAGAGCATTCACGGCCGGATCGTCGGTCGGTCCCTCCTGGCCGCAATTCCACGAATGATTATCGTTCGAACCATCGCGGTTATCTTCGCCATTGGCCTCGTTGTGTTTGTGGTCGTAACTCACCAGATCGCGCAGCGTGAAGCCGTCGTGACAGGTGACGAAGTTAATGCTGGCGTAGGGCCGGCGGCCGGTCTGTTCGTAGAGGTCGCCAGAGCCAGTGAGTCGACGGGCGAGCAGGTCGGTGGGGACATCGCGATCGGCCCAGAACTTGCGCACTGCGTCGCGGTATTCACCATTCCACTCCGTCCAGCCCACGGGGAAGTTGCCAACCATATACCCGCCTGGACCGATATCCCACGGTTCGGCGATCAATTTGACGCGACTCAACACCGGATCCTGGTGAATGATGTCGAAGAACGCGCCGAGCTTGTCCACGACCGCCAGTTCGCGGGCCAGTGTGGGGGCGAGGTCGAAGCGGAAGCCGTCCACGTGCATCTCCTCCACCCAGTAGCGGAGGCTATCCATGATGAGCTGCAGAACGCGCGGATGGCGCATGTTGGGACTGTTCCCACATGCGGTGAAGTCCATGTAATAGCGCGGATGCTCGGGTGGGAGCAGGTAGTAACTGGGATTGTCGAGTCCGCGGAACGAGAGAGTGGGGCCATTCTGGTTCCCCTCCGCGGTGTGGTTGTAGACCACGTCGAGGATCACCTCAATGCCTGCGGCGTGCAGCGCTCGCACCATCATTTTGAACTCGCGCACGGCCGCTGTGGGATCGGCCGGGTTCGAGCAGAAGCGCGGATCGGGCGCAAAGAAGCCCAGCGTGTTGTAGCCCCAGTAGTTCGAGAGCCCCTTTTCCTGCAAGTGGTGGTCATCGATGCGGTAGTGGATGGGAAGCAGCTCAACAGCGGTAATGTTCAGCGCCTTCAGATAGCGGATGGCCGCGTCGGAACCCACACTGGCATAAGTCCCGCGGAATCGTTCCGGCACGTCCGGCATGAGTTTGGTGAAGCCCCTCACGTGCAGTTCACAGATCAGCGTTTTGTGCCAGGGATGGTTGGGGTGCCGGTCGTTGCCCCAGGTGAAGGCGGTTTCGGTGACGGCGGCGAGCGGGGTGAACGGCGCGCTGTCGCGTGTGTCGAAGGTCGTGTCGTCTTGGCCGAGCGTGTAGCCGAAGAGCGCGGGATCCCACAAGAGATCGCGTCCCACAGCCTTCGCATACGGATCGAAGAGGAGTTTATGTGGGTTAAACCGCAGGCCCTTCTCGGGCTCGAATGGCCCATACGCACGAAAGCCGTAGAGCTGACCGGGGAGAACATCCGGCAGGTACGCGTGGAACACCTGATCGGTCCGTTCGCGGAGCAGGATTCGTCGCTCACCCCCGTGTGAATCCAGCCCATCGAACAGGCACAGTTCAATGCTGGTCGCGTTTTCACTGAAAACGGCGAAGTTCACTCCCGCCCCGTCCCACGTCGCTCCAAGCGGATAGGGGCGTCCAGGCCAGATGCGCATGCCGCGGCTCCTCAGGCGATAGAAGTGAGATCACGCTGCGAATTGTATGCCAATGAGGGTAGTCATTGGTCATTAGTCATTGGTCATTGGTCATTTGCCGAGTTCTCATCTACTCCAGCGCTCTTCCACCAATGACCAATGACTAATGACCAAGCCATTCGTTCGAGTGGCACGAGCCGTGCATCTCCCCTCCCCGCCGGTACCGGTCGCGCTGATTGTTTTGCCGTGATTGGGCAGCGTTGCCCGCGGCGCGATTCACCACAGATGGGAGATACACTATGGCTGCTGGAGAAGGTCCTGTGCGGATGGAAGACGTGGCGGGTGTTCGGAGCCGAATCTCGTGGCAGGCGATTATCGCCGGCGCGGTGGCCGCGATTGCCGCCAATCTCGTGTTCACAATGTTCTTTGGCGCGATCGGCCTCACGCTGACCGAGTCGGGCGTGCGGGCCAATGCCGTTGGAGCGGGAGTGCTGATCGCCGTGCTTTTCAGCGTCATCATCTCGCTGTTCATCGGCGGATGGGTTTCGACGCAACTCACCGCCGGGGAAACCGAGCGAGAAGCGGTGCTGTATGGCATCCTGACCTGGGCCGCGGTGGTCGCGATTTCCGCATTGTTTGTGGGGATGGGGTTGCGGACGGGTTACTTCGCGCTCGTGGGCGGCGCGGTGGTCGTCTCGCAAAGCCCGGAAGTGCAAACTTCGTCGAACTGGGAACAAGCGGCAAAGAACGCAGGCGTACCGCAACAACAGATTGATTCGGCGAAGGCTTCGATCGACCCGAACCGTGCCCGCGAAGCGAACGACCCGACCGCCCAGCGGCGTGCGGAAGAAGCAATGATCGCCGCATCGTGGGCGGCTTTGGTGGGAGTGCTGTTCTCGATGGCCACCGCGATTGGCGGAGCACTCTTGGGCCGTGGACCGGCATTACGGCTCTTCCCAGCGATGCGTGCCGAGCCGCGAGTTGAGGCCGAAGTCCGGCGGGAAATCATCATCCCGTAAGCGGGAAGAAGAGTCGTCAGTCGCGTCGATTCGGGAACGGAACACCCGTCGCAGGCGTTCTTCACGAGCCGGAAGTTCTTCACGAGCCGGAAGCGTAAGCGACGGGCACGTGTTCTTCACGAGCCGGAAGCGTAAGCGACGGGCACGCGTTCTTCACGAGAAGCGTAAGCGACGGGCTAGAAGTATTGGCCCGTCGCCTATGCTTCCGGCTCGTGAAGAACGCCTGCGGCGGGGCCTTATGCCGCGGGTTCGCTCGCTTCTCTCCCATCGGAAGGGCACGCAGCAGAGTGTTGCCGCACCAGCTTGCGGAATGGATAGAGGAGTTGGCCCCAGAGCGATTCCGGAGGTGGATTGTGGTTCACGCCAAATCGCTTCGGCTCGTGCCGTGGAAAGTAAACGGTGCCGAACAGAACGTCCCAGATTGGGAATAGCCCGGCGAAGTTCTTGTCCAGCCCCTCCGCATCGGTGGTGTGGTGCCAGCGGTGGTAAAGCGGGCTGACGAATACCCATCGCAACGGGCCAAAATCCCACTTCAGGTTCGAGTGCAGGATGATGACAAAGAAAACCAGATACGGCACCACATACAACACCGCTTTCATTGTAAAGCCCATCAACATCACGGGAACAACCTGACAGGTGCGTGTGACGAGATCGTTGGCCGGATGCATCCGACTCGAGGCAAGCCAGGTCATCTCTTCTGGGCTGTGATGGATGGCGTGGAAACGCCAGGCCCACGAGATGTGGAACCAGCGGTGTGTCCAGTAGTCGATGAAGTCGGCAACGAGCAGCATCTCGATGGCCTGGAGCCACAGAGGTTGTCGCGCGAGCGGGCCGAAGCCATCCAGAAGCGATTCATCCACGGGAAAGCCGAGGATCAGAAACAGCCCTGCGCATGCCGCCACGACTGCTGCTTTCGAGGTCACTTGTGTGAAGAGCGGATTGAAGAACCAGTAGCCGAGATTGAGCAAGAGCGACTTCCGCCGCAATGGTTGATCGGGCCGAGCGGGGAATAGTCTCTCCAGCGGCACCAGGAGTACCATCAATCCGGCCAGCGTGATCAACGTACTTGTCAGCGATGGCAGAGCGCCGATGCGTGTGAGGACGCTCACGAACGTGTCCGACATGGTGGTCTCGGGATCAAGGGCGGGCGGCGCACCTCGGCATCCGGGCAGGGGCGCATCTGAACCACCTGGCGGTCCGCGCGCCGCCGGCGATTGGATCTACCCAACCCTCGGAAAGATGCAAATGCGCGACCGTACGCATTCACAAACAACTCTCAAATCAGCCGGGATTTCGACGGACAGGGCGTTCTATTGTAGTCGATACACTGTTGCAAAGGGAATGTGCCAGCGCGTGACGCGTGACGAATGGGATTTGGAGAGGTCGGAACGTGTCAGGAGATTGGAGCCGATAGAATGCTGCGCCCGCCGCCAGGAGACCCGCATGTCATCAGCATCGCTCCCGCCCACAGCTATCCGAAACATCCAGGCCGTCCGCGATCTTGAAGCTGAAGTGGATCGTCGCCGCACGCGCATCGACCGGCTGACCGACACGGTCACCCGATTCGCTGGCAGTTTCGTGTTCCTGTTTGCTCAAACGGCCGTATTGATTATATGGATGGGGGCCAACTTGTTTCTGAAGTCCTCCGGCCGGGCATTCGATCCCTTCCCCTTCGAGTTTTTGAACTTCCTGGTCGGGGCCGAGGCGATCCTTCTCTCCACATTTGTCCTGATGACTCAGAACCGCCAGAACCGGATGGCCGAGCAATGGGGCCACATCCAGCTTCAGGTCGCCCTTTTGGCGGAGCAGGAGACGACCAAGATGCTTCAGATGCTCCGGTTAATCTGCGGACGGCTGGGATTGGAGCGGGCAGCCGGTGATCCCGAATTGGCTCAGATGATCGAGACAACACACCTTGAGGAACTGGCACGGGAACTGGAGAAGGTGCGAGGGGAAGAGCCGGCTGCCGAAGAACCTCCAAAGTCATAAACTCGAAAGTCCAAAAGTCGAAAGTCCAAACTCGGCACGCTGCGTTCTTTGTGACTTTTGACTTTCGGACTTTCAAGTTATTTGTTTTGCGCGAAAAGTTATTCTTCGAGTGGAAATCCTGTCGCGTTTGAATGCATCGATATTTGGATTCGGCAGTTGACCTGTGATACCTTTCACAGCACGAGTCCTCCCCGTGAAATGCGCCATTCCCCAACTGCGCCATCGGCGGGTGGGGCTCCCCGGTCGCCTGCCATGACCTCTCCTCCGCTCGCTGTCCCGGATGACCGGTTCCATCGCTTCAGCCGGGCCGTCGCCATCACTGCGATCTCTGTCGGCATTCTCGTTCTGGTCGGCTGGGTATTTCACATATCGATTCTCACGAGCGTGTTCCCCGGACTGGAGGCCATGAAGCCGAGCGCGGCGATCGGACTTGGCGCGACCGGGATGGCGTTGTGGTTTGCGGTTCCCAACAGCCGACGCGCCGGTCGATTGATCGCCGCGTTCGTCGTGATCCTCGGGTTCGTCGGACTCGCGCAGCGTTTGGCGGGAATCGATCTCAGGTTTGACAGCTTGCTTGTTGGGTCCAGTTCCACCGGCTCCACGTCTCCTCCCCGGATGGCACCGGCGTCCGCCACGTGTTTCATTTTGCTCGGTTTGGCTCTGCTGTTCCTCGATGCCCCCACGGTCTGGGGCCGGGTGCCGGCTCATGCTCCGGCTCTGGTCGCTGCTCTCATGGCCCTGGTCACTCTCGCGGGATATGCCTACGGCGCCGATGCGCTTTATCGGGTTGGTGCGTACTTTTCGATGGCCCTCCATACCGCGCTTGTCCTCTTCCTTCTGACCTTAGGCGTACTGGCAGCTCGCCCCCGACGTGGGGTGGTCGCGGTGGCTGCCAGTGGAACGGCGGGCGGCCTTGTCTTGCGCCGTCAACTTCCCATGGCGGGGGCAATCCTGCTCGCGCTCGGCTGGGCGTGTCTGGCGGGTGGGCGTGCGGGCCACTACGACGCCGCGTTTGGGCTGGCACTCATGGCCGTGTCGGCGGGTGCCTTGTTCACCGCCATCGCGATCTGGACTGGCTTGACCGTTCACCGCCTGGATCTGCGTCTGCGGGACGCTGAACGGGACGCCGGGGAACGGGCCGAACTCCTCCGCGCCACTCTGACGAGCATCGGTGACGGCGTCGTCGCGACGGACGTGCAGGGGCGAGTGGTGTTCCTCAACGCCGTCGCTGAAACACTGACCGGCTGGACCCAACTGGAAGCGGCGGGGCAGCCGCTGGGACAAATCCTCGCCATCATGAATGCACACACCCGGCTGCCGGTCACAAACCCGGCGGAGCAAGCGCTGGCTGATGGAACCGTGGTCGGGCTGGCCAACCACACCATTCTCGTCGCCCGCGACGGGACAGAACGTCCCATTGCCGATTGCGCTGCGCCCATCCGGACGACTGGCGACGCACTGAGTGGCGCCGTGTTAGTGTTTCGCGATGTGACCGAGCAATATGCGGCCGAGGAGGCTCTACACCGGGAACGCACCGTCCTGCGAACTCTGATCGACTCCTTGCCCGACGCAATCTGGACAAAGGATGCCCTCGCTCGATTCGTCGTCGGCAACCGAGCACACATCGAGCTAGTCCGGGCCGGAAGCGAGGCCGAAGTGGCCGGGAAGACTGGGTTCGAACTCCACCCGCCGGAACTGGCAGGGGCCTACCACGAGGATGATCTCCGCGTTCTCGATCATGGCGAGACGGTATTGAATCGCGAAGAATTGATTCGCGATGCAACCGGCCGGGAGCGCTGGTATCTGGTCACCAAGACCCCGCTGCGGGATCGTGCGGGTAACGTTATCGGGCTCGTGGGGATCGCCCGTAACATTCAGGAGCGCAAAGAGGCCGAGGAGGAGTTGCGGAGCGGGCGCGAGTTACTCCGGGCGGTGATGGGGAGCGTGCCCGACGCCGTGATTACCACCGACGAACGCGGCATCGTCCGGTCGGCGAACACTGCTGCCGAGCGAATGTTCGGCTCTTCGGCCGGCGTCCTCACCGGTCGTGACGTGCGCGAACTGGTGCCGGATGTGTTCGGGGACGAAATGACGGGGAGACGAACGGCGTGCGAACCGGGCCGCGAGATCGAAGCGCGGCGGCAAAACGGTTCGGCGTTCCCCGCCGAACTGTCAGTCACTGAGTTTCGGCTGGAGAATGCCCGCCACTTCACTGTGGTGGTGCGCGATGTAACCGCTCACAAAAAGCTCGAAGACCAGCTTCGACATGCACAAAAAATGGAAGCCGTCGGCCGGCTGGCGGGCGGGGTGGCCCACGACTTCAACAATCTGCTCACGGTCATCAACGGATTCAGCGAGGTTCTCCTCGACGAGTTGCCCCATCCGAACACGAATCGACCGGCCGTGGAAGCGATTCGCGAGGCCGGGGCACGAGCTGCCGAATTGACACGCCAACTCCTGACATTCAGCCGCAAGGCAATCGTCGAGCCGAAGGTCCTGGATATCAACGAAGTGGTCGCGCAATCGGCGAAACTGCTCAAGCGTCTGATCGGTGAGGATGTGACGCTGACCACGATCCTCGCCCCCGATCTGGCGCGGGTGAAAGCAGATTTGAGCCAGATCGAACAGGCGGTCGTGAACCTGGCGGTGAATGCACGGGACGCCATGCCCGATGGCGGCCAACTGACGATCGAAACGTGTAATGTCCGTTTGCGGAGTGAGGACGTGGTGGCGTATCCCGACCTTGCACCGGGAGACTATGTCCGGCTTGCGATCTCGGACACCGGCATGGGGATGACGGACGAGGTGCGCGCGAAGATCTTCGAGCCGTTTTTCACCACGAAGGAGCCGGGCAAGGGAACGGGATTGGGGCTGGCGATGGTGTACGGGGCCGTCCAGTCCCACGGCGGCCACATCAGTGTGTATAGCGAGGTGGGCGTCGGATCCACGTTCAAGATCCTGCTCCCGGTCACCACAGAAACGAGAACGAGTCGGGAGACCGGTGAAGCTCCACTCGCCGAGCGCGGGACGGAAACCCTACTGTTGGCGGAGGACGAGGAGGGCGTCCGACGGCTGAGCCGGTTTGTTCTGGAATCGCACGGGTACACGGTATTCGAGGCGGCCAGTGGTTTGGAGGCGGTTGCGCTGGCCGCCTCGCATCCGGGACGTATCCACCTCATGGTGACCGATGTCGTGATGCCGGAGATGGGCGGCCGCGAAGCCGCCGAAGCGATTCGGGCCCAACGCCCCGACCTGAAGGTGTTGTTCATGAGCGGATACACCGAGGATGCCGTGATCCTTCACGGCATTGTCGAAGCGACAGACGCCTTCCTCCAAAAGCCCTTCACTCCACTCACACTGGCGCGGAAGGTCCGCGCCATTCTCGATGCCGCCGGTTGAGTTGTCGCGAAATGAACCACAGGCGGGGACCCTCTCTGTGGTTCGTTCCTGCATTCAGTCTTGAAAGCCATTCCACCACCGCTTCTGAGGATGCCACAGTCCGCGTACTTCCCTTGTTAGGAGAAACACTGTTGTGTTATGGTTTTGCTGATTTCACTGGAGAAGAGGTGGACAAGCCGCTGCGGAATGTGGCTTGAAGCCGAAGGAAACGAAGCACATGGCCTTCTGGCTATTCGCACTCAATACCGGGGCGGCTCTGGCGATGGGCGTCGCCATCGGCTTTGAACGCCAGTGGCGGCAACACGCCGCCGGGTTGCGAACCAACACCCTGGTTGCGCTCGGCGGGGCTCTGTTCGTGGGGCTGTCGGGACTCATTAACCAGGAGGCCAGCCCCACTCGGATCGCCGCTCAGGTGGTGAGCGGATTGGGGTTCCTCGGCGGCGGGGTGATTCTGCGCGAGGGGTTCAACGTTCGCGGGTTAAACACGGCCGCGACGCTCTGGTGCAGCGGGGCTGTCGGGTCGCTGGCGGGTGCGGGATTTCCGCTCGAAGCACTGGTTGGCACGATGGCGGTGTTGCTCGTTCATCTCGGTCTGCGGCCGGTAGTGCGGTGGATCGACGCCCGGACGAAAACCGCTTCCGATGTGGAAACGTACTATCGGCTCCGGGTCGAGTCCGATGCCGGCCACGACGCGCGTATCCGGCAAATCCTTCTGCGTCACGTCAATGGGCACGACAAATTGACACTTCAGGGGCTGGCGACCGAGGATACGGATACCAATCGCACGCTTGTGCTGGCCGACATTTTCGCCACGGAGCGGAACGACCGGGCGCTCGAGGAGATTGTCGCCCGCGTGTGCATCGAACCGGAAGTGAAGGCCGTCAGTTGGCAGCGAACCACGGAGTGAGTGAAATTCGGCGCCTGGACTCGCTTGCTCAAAGTAGTAGCAGGTCTCCGTGTGCCGTAGTTTTCGGAAAAAAGACAACGGCACACGGAGACCTGCTACTACTTTGAGCAAGCGGGTGGGCGAATGATTCCGAGCGAACCGGGAGCGTTTCCGTCGAGCCGAAAGCTCTGGAACTTGAAAATTCTGCGCAATCGGCGTACTGTGCGAAGCCGTTAAAGTTTTCCACCACATACGCCGATCAAGATGCCGATATGGACCTGATACATGAACCTGATGAGAGTGCCCATCTTAACGAGCCGCGACCGCAAAGGAGTGGTCGACATTCCCCGCTCCCTTGCGAGAGATGAGAACGGCCTGCCGGGTTCTCATCTACTCCAGCGACGCGGCTCATTGAAAAAGCGGCACTTCTCCGGGTCACGTATGAGGAGAATCGGAATCGATTGTCGTGGATGGTGGGTGAGGGCGCATGAGGATCGTGCGATGTCTTCTTCCCGCTGTTTCTGACGCTGTGGGTCCCCGCGTGAGGTTCCGAGGACACCACGGGAGGGATTGGCTGCTGTTTCGTGGTCCTGTTTCGGACGGATGGCTGCCCCATGCTGAGTGAACGGATTCCCAGCAGCGATACCTTCCCGGCGCATCGGCGCAAGGTCATCGATTTGCAGGAATTGACTTCGCTGCTCCCGCCGCTGCGCGCCGGGGGGCGAAAAGTTGTTCTTTGCCACGGTGTGTTCGATCCGCTCCACGTCGGCCACATCCGACAATTCCAACAGGCCCGAACACTCGGCCACATTTTGATCGTGACCGTGACGCCCGATCGGTTCGTGAACGGCGGTTCGCAGCGTCCCCGTTTCACGGAAGATTTGCGCGCAGAGGCGATCGCCGCGCTGGAATGTGTCGATTTCGTCGCCATCAACAAGTGGCCAATGGCCGTCGAGAGTATTCAGGCGCTGCGTCCGGACGTGTTCGTCAAGAGTTTGGAATCTCAGCAGCAGACCGACCTCACCGGCGGGGCCATCTCGCTGGAGGAACAGGCGGTCGCGGCCATCGGCGGCCAGATCGCGTTCGCTCCCGAACTCTTCTCCACCGCCTCGGACCTGGCGGACCAGCACCTGCCGGTCTTCCCCAAGGCCGTGAGCGACTATCTCGCAGGCTTCCGTTCGAGGTACGGCACGGAACAGGTTCTGCATTACCTGGACGGCATCCGACCGCTGAAAGTGCTGCTTGTCGGCGAAACAATTATCGACGAATACCACTTCTGCGAAGCCATTGGGAAAGCGTCCAAGGAGCCAACGCTGGCGGTGAAGTCACTATCGGTCGAGAAATTCGCCGGCGGGGTGCTCGCCGCCGCAAACCATCTCGCAAACTTCTGCGGCGATGTTTCATTGCTGAGCATCCTCGGTGAACAGAACTCCCAGGAACGTTACGTCGAGGAGAAACTGAACGCCGCGGTGAAGAGTCGGTTCGTTCGCCGGTCCCATGCGCCAACGATCGTTAAGCGGCGGTTCGTCGAACACTACTTCTTCACCAAACTCTTCGAGGTTTACGAGATCAACGATGCGCACCTCAGCGAGGCGGACAACGCCGAGGTGTGCCGCGAGTTACGCAACACGCTGGCCGACTTCGACGCGGTCATTGTTTTCGATTTCGGCCACGAGATGCTCAGTCCCGAAGCCGTGCGCATCCTGTGCGATGAGGCAAAGTTCCTCGCGGTCAATACGCAATCCAACGCCGGTAACTTCGGCTATCACACCGCCTCGAAATACCCCCGGGCCGACTACGTGTGCATTACGGAGGGCGAACTGCGCCTCGATTCCCGCGATCGTCGCGGGGATCTTCGGCACATGGTCGATAGCCTTGTGAGGCGGGCCGGATGTGAAGCGGTTTCGGTCACGCGTGGCGCCAAGGGGTGCCTGTGCTTCAGTACCGCGGAGGGGTTCAAGGAAGTGCCCGCGTTCGCCGGGAAAGTTGTGGACCGGATCGGTGCCGGAGATGCGTTCTTTACGCTCGCGGCGCCATGTGTGGTCCAGAACGCACCGATCGAGATCGTCGGGTTCATCGGCAATGTTGCTGGAGCGCAGGCCGTTGCGACGGTGTGCAACCGCAGCCCGATCGATCGGCTTCCTCTCACCCGGCATATTGAACATTTGCTCAAATAATTCCATGCGGTGGGGTGTGGTCGTGATTCGACAGGAATGACTCCGGAGGGTTGGAATTGCCTGAGAGGAATCACGTGCAGCAGACGAACGCGATTCGCCGCCTCTATCGCGCGATGCTCCGCATCCGGCTCGTGGAGGAGGGAATTGCCGATTTATATCCCGAACAACAGATGCGCTGTCCGGTGCATTTGTGCATCGGCCAGGAAGCCGTATGTGCCGGCGTTTGCGATCGACTCACCCCCGCCGATCTGGTGATGAGTACGCACCGGGCCCACGGTCACTACCTCGCCAAGGGCGGCAGTCTCAAGGCCATGCTTGCCGAGATGTACGGCAAGTCCACTGGCTGTTGCGGCGGCATGGGCGGGTCGATGCACCTCGTCGATCTCGACGCGGGATTTCTGGGTGCCACGCCGATCGTCGCGAGCACCATTCCCATCGCGGTGGGGGCAGCGTTTGGTTCGGTGATGCGCCGGGAGAATCGCGTGGTTGTCGCGTTCTTTGGCGAGGGTGCGACCGAAGAAGGCGTTTTCCACGAGGCTCTCAACTTCGCCGCCCTCAAGAAGCTGCCCATTCTCTTCGTCTGCGAAAATAACCTTTATTCCGTCTACTCCCCCCTGTCGGTCCGGCAGCCGGCTGGCCGGACGGTGACCGCACTGGCGCAGGGGCACGGCATCGCGAGTTGGCGGGGGGACGGCAACGATGTGCTCGAGGTGACGCGTCTGACGGAGGAAGCTCTGGAACGCGTTCGCACGACCGGCCCAGCGTTTGTCGAATTCCAAACCTACCGCTGGCGCGAACATTGCGGACCGAATTACGACAACGACCTGGGGTACCGGACGCAAGCCGAGTTCCAACACTGGCGGAAACTCTGTCCGCTGGAACGCTTGCACACGCGCGGGCTTAAAGAAGGCATTTTCTCCGAAGCCGAGATCGCGACGTGGACCGACGAGATTCGCAGCGAGTTGGCAGAGGCGGTGCGATTTGCGAAAGCGAGTCCGTTCCCCGCGTCTGAGTCGCTCATGCAACACGTCTACGCCGTGCCAGTTTCGGACACTCCTCATCGCGATGCAGTGAGGCAAGCAGCCTGATCGTCACACCCCGGATATTTGCAAGGAGCGCAAATCGATGGCTCGCGAATTGAAGTACTACCAGGCCATTCACGAGGCCACCGACCTGTGCATGGAGAAAGATCCTTCGGTCTACGTCATCGGGCTGGGCGCGACGGACCCAAAAGGCATCTTCGGAACCACGTCGGGCCTTGAAGCGAAGTATGGCAGCGCCCGTGTCATGGACATGCCGTGTGCCGAGAATGGCATGACGGGCGTGGCCATCGGTTCGGCACTCGTCGGGATGCGTCCCATTCTGCTGCACCAGCGCATCGACTTCGCCGTTCTGGCAATGGAACAGATCGTCAACCAGGCCGCCAAATGGCACTACATGTTTGGTGGGCGGAAGTCCGTCCCGCTCGTCGTTCGCCTGCTGGTGGGGAGGGGTTGGGGTCAGGGTCCACAACATTCCCAGAGCCTGCAAGCGTGGTTCGCGCATGTGCCGGGATTGCGGGTCGTGTTGCCCAGTACGCCCCAGGATGCAAAGGGGCTGCTCATTTCGGCAGTCGAGGATGACAATCCGGTCATTTTCATCGAACATCGGTGGCTGCACAACATCGCGGGTCCCGTGCCGGAGGGGTTGTACCGGGTGCCCTTCGGCAAGGCTCGCGTGCTGCGCCGCGGGTGCGACGTTACGATCGTGGCCATGTCGCACATGGCTCTGGAAGCTCACCGCGCCGCCGAGACTCTGGCCCGCGAGGGGATCGACGCCGAGGTGGTTGATCCGCGCTGTCTTCGGCCTTTCGATGAAGAGACGATTTTCGATTCGGTGCGGAAAACCGGCCGGCTGATCGTGGCCGATACAAGCTGGAAGCACGCGGGCTTTTCGGCGGAAATCGTGGCCCGTGTGGCGGAGGAGGTTGGCGGATCGTTGAAGTGCGCGCCGCGCCGGATTGGTCTGCCCGAGTGCCCCACGCCGACTTCACCGGCACTGGCGGCCTCCTTCTACCCCGGCGTCTTCGACATCGTCTCGGCCGCGTGCGAGATGGTGCAGGGCCGCAGAATGCAGCCGACCGCCGCGAACCCGAGGGTTCACCACGATGTTCCGGATCCGAGTTTCACTGGTCCATTCTGACCGATCCGGAGAGTAGACCTAATGCAATGGCCACAGTTGTGTGACTTTTCAACGAGCCGCGACCGCAAGGGAGCGGGGAACACCTTATCCCGCTCCCTTGCGGTCGCGGCTCGTTGAAAAACCTTACAAACCGCCGTCGCCTCGTGCGTAGTCGTGAGAGTGTGTCGTGAACCAGAGCGGCGGAAAAAGCCGAGCGATCATCCTCTCCATCTCGAGCGACGTCGGGACGGCGCTGGCGCGCCGTTGGTTGTCACGCGGCTGGGAAGTGGCCGGTACGTATCGGACGAATTCCGCGACTCTGGACCCGCTGCGCGATGCCGGCGCGTGGTTGCTTCGATGCGATCTGGCCGATTCAGCTTCGGTCGGAGAGGCATGCCGGCAGTTGTGCGATCAGTTTTCCGGCTGGGATGCGATTGTGCTGTGTCCGGGAATGCTGGAACCGGTTGGTTCGTTCGCGGATTGCGACTTCGACACCTGGGAGGAATCGCTTCGCGTCAATCTGACGGCTCCGCTCCGCGTGCTGCACGGCGTGTTGCCCGCTCGGCGCAGAGAATCGGAACTGGGTCCATGCGTGCTGTTCTTCGCGGGCGGCGGGACCAACAACGCTCCACCCAACTACTCCGCTTACACCACAAGCAAAATTGCTCTGATCAAGGCATGTGAACTACTCGACGCCGAGATACCCGACACACGCTTTGTGATACTCGGCACCGGATGGGTCAAGACGAAGATTCACGAAGCGACCTTGCGTGCGGGGCCGCGTGCAGGTGATAACTACCAACGAACGGTGGACAAACTCGGCGGTGATACCTGCACCCCAATGGTTCGCGTTCTGGACTTTTGCGACTGGGCGTTGCAGGCGCCGCGCGCCGTCGTGAGCGGCCGGAATTTCAGCGTGCCCCACGACCGGTGGGGCGCTCCCGAACTGAATGAATGGCTCATCGGTGACCCACACGCATACAAGCTGCGACGCTCCGGCAACGACCGGCAACCGCGCTGTGCCTCGGACACGGAGGAGATCGACATGAAACACAGCCGTATTCTGGACGACCTGCTCCACACCTTGCCAGGCGTTCGCGATCAGCATGCGCCAACCTCGCCGCTGTATACCCTCCTCAAACAGGTGGCCCGTCGGGAAGTCGAGGGGTTGTTCCTCTCGGAGACCGCGGCGGGACGAGGGTTCGGGCCATTTGGTGAGTTAACCTTCCCCTACTTCAACATGGGTGCGGTGGACTCACTGAGTCTCTTCGACCTCGACGAATTGCTCTTATTCAGCTTCTATCAACAGAACCGCAACCGGTACCAGCGCGTTCTCGACATTGGCGCAAATGTCGGCCTGCACTCGATCATCATGAGCCGCTGCGGCTTCGAGGTGCGCTGTTTCGAGCCGGACCCGACTCACTTCCGCCAACTCCAGCGGAATCTGTCGCTGAACGGTTGCACGACGGTCACGCCGGTACAGGCCGCGGTATCGAGCGAAGCTGGTACACTCGAATTCGTTCGCGTTCTGGGCAACACGACGGGCAGCCATCTCGCGGGTTCGAAGCCGTCACCCTACGGCGAGCTGGAACGGTTCCCCGTTCGAGTCGAGGCGATCGGTCCGCTTCTTGAGTGGGCCGATCTGGTGAAGATGGATGTGGAAGGGCACGAGGCGGCGATCCTGCTGAGCACGCAGCGGCAGCACTGGCTCGCGACGGATGGCGTGGTCGAGATCGGCAGCCCGGCCAACGCCCGGGCGGTGTATGACCACTTCCGTTCGCTGGGCGTACACTTGTTCGCGCAGAAGGCCGGGTGGGGGCCGGTGGTGGACTTCACGGCCATGCCCACCAGTTACCGTGAAGGCTCGCTGTTCATCACCTGCAAGGACGAGATGCCCTGGGAATCGACCGCGGGCGCGGAATTGCGGAAGGCATCGTAGCTTTCCAGGCGATGGAGTAGCGGCAAGGAGGCCGCGGATGAAACTTTCCGATTACGTGGCGGCGTTTCTGGCGGGGCGAGGGATCCGTCACGTCTTCGCTGTTTCCGGCGGGGCTTCGTTACACCTGATCCACTCCGTCGCCGACACTCCCGGCATGACCTACGTTTGCCCGATGCACGAACAAGCCGGAGCGATGGCAGCCGACGCCTACGCCCGCGTGACGAACAATCTGGGTGCGGCCATTGCGACAAGCGGCCCCGGCGCCACCAATCTGCTGACCGGCGTTTGCTGCGCCTATTACGACTCCGTCCCCGTGCTGTTCATCACCGGTCAGGTTTCGACGTTTCGCAACAAGGGCGATACCGGCGTCCGCCAGATTGGTTTTCAGGAAACCGACTGCACCGATGTGTTTCGGCCGGTGACCAAGTACGTGGTTCGGATCGACCGCCCGGAGCGCATCCGCTACGAACTGGAAAAGGCTTGCCATCTCGCGTGTTCCGGTCGGCCCGGTCCGGTGTTGGTCGATATTCCGGACAACATCCAGCGCGCCTCGATCGACCCCGACACACTGGAGGCTTACACTCCTCCGCTCCCCGCGGCCAACGCCCTCCACGAGCACATCGCGTCGTGTTTGGAAATGATCCGCGGAGCCAAACGCCCCGTATTCGTTCTCGGCTGGGGCGTTCGTCTGGCGGGGGCGGGAGACCTGGCGCGTGAGGTGGCCGAGTTGCTCGGGCTTCCGGTGGCGCCGACCTGGGCCGTGGCCGATCTACTCCCGACGGACCACCCCCTGCACATCGGCACGTTCGGGACACACGGAACGCGACACGCCAACTTCGCGGTACAGAACGCGGACCTGATTCTCTCCGTCGGCTCACGGTTGGATACGAAAGCGACGGGCAGTCCGCCTTCCACCTTCGCGCGCGAGGCGAAGAAAATTGTCGTGGATGTCGATCCGTGCGAACTCAACAAGTTCGCCCGATTCGGCCTGCACATCGATCTGCCCATCGCCGCCGATGCCGGAGCGTTCCTCCACGCCATGAAGGCCGCCAGTCCAGCGCCGCCGACGGAAGAATGGCTCTGGCAAATCGCCGAGTGGAAACGCCGCTACCCGGTCTGTCCCGACGCCTATTTTCGCGAGGCGGACATCAACCCCTATGTGTTCGTGAAAACGCTCTCCCGCCACTGCCGAGAAGAAGAGATACTCTTCCTCGACACTGGCTGCACACTGGCGTGGATGATGCAGGCGTTTGATTTCAAACGGGGTCAACGACTTTATCACGACTGGAATAACACTGCGATGGGTTGGGCAGTGCCGGCGAGCATTGGCGCAAGTCTCGCGCTCGGTGGCCGTCCGGTGGTCTGCGTTACGGGCGATGGCAGTCTGCAGATGAACATTCAGGAACTGGCGACCGTCATCCGTCACAAACTACCGATCAAGATCTTCCTCCTGAACAACCACGGCCACGGCATGATTCAGCAGACTCAGGAACAGTGGTTGGGTTCGCGCTATCACGCGTCGAGCGTGGAGGGTGGGCTGGCGGATCCCGATTACCTCGCGGTGGCGAGAGCGTATGGGTTCCCGGTCCACAATCTCGCCCGGCCGGACGATCTTGCCAGTGGGATCAGTCGGGTGTTGCTGGCGGACGGTCCGCAGTTCTGCAACGTTGAGATCCCGTCGCATCATCGCGTGATTCCGCAAGTGAAGTTCGGTCGGCCCAACGAAGATACTGAGCCGCTTCTGCCGCGGGACGAGTTTCTGAGCAACATGATCGTCAAGGCTCTGGATGTCTCCATCGAACCTGTTCCGGTTCGGCCTGTGCCCCCTCCATCCATCCCCGCAGCCGCTTGAAGACCGAGAGTGTGTGACGGCTCTTGGTACCTCCAGCTCGGATTTCATCAGAGCCCATTCCTCCCGGAGTGATTCATGCGTACCGACGCAGCGGTTTTGCTTGAAGTGAACCAACCGCTCGCCTTGCTCCCGCTCGACATGCCGGAACTCCGGCCCGGTCAAGTGTTGGTGGAGGTCGCCTACAGTGGAGTGTGCCACAGTCAACTGCATGAGGTGCGAGGGCGCCGGGGCCCCGATCGCTTTCTCCCGCACACACTCGGCCATGAAGGCTCCGGCACGGTGCTGGCGGTCGGTTCCAATGTGACGAAGGTGAAGCCGGGCGACCGCATCGTGTTGACCTGGATTCGCGGTGAGGGTGCGGAAGTTCCCTCGACGACGTATTCGAGCCAACTGGGGACCGTAAACTCCGGCGCGATCAGTACCTTCATGCGCCACACGATCACCTGCGAGAACCGCGTGGTGCCCGTTCCGTCAGAAATGCCACTCCGCGAAGCAGCGTTGCTCGGTTGTGCGCTCCCCACGGGAGCGGGTGTTGTTATGAACACCGCTGCTCCGCAACCCGGGAACAGCCTCGTGGTGTTCGGAGCCGGTGGAATTGGGCTCAGCGCTGTCCTGGCCGCCCACCTGCTGGAAGCGTCTCCGCTCATCGTCGTCGATGTGGTGGAGCAGAAGCTGGAATGCGCGCGACGACTCGGGGCCACACACACCGTCAACGCGTGTCACTGCGATCCGGTCTCCGCCATCCTGGAGTTCACGGCCGGGCGCGGCGCCGATTACGCCGTGGAAGCGGCGGGTCGGCGGGAGTCGATGGAAGCCGCTTTCCGGTGTGTTCGCGACCGCGGCGGGTTGTGCATTTTGGCGGGCAATCTCCCACAAGGCGAGCAGATCTCCCTCAACCCGTTCGATCTCATTCGCGGCAAGCGAATCGTTGGGAGTTGGGGTGGCGATACGGTGCCGGACCGCGATGTCCCACGCTACGCCCGCTTGTTTCAGGAAGGCAAACTGCCGCTCGCGGACCTCATTTCGCGTGACTACCCCCTCGAAGGCGTGAATGAGGCGCTCGCGGATTTGGAAGGCGGCCGCGTGGCTCGCGCGCTGATCAAGATGGCGGCCTGATACATGAGCCCGGTGTGAGTGGCACATTTCACCGAGCGGTCGCGGTGGCCTGCGGCAGAGCCGACTTTCTCCGAAAGTCGGTGGTTCTTCGGGTGGGCGACTTTCTCCGAAAGTCGCGGTCCGTTTCGCCAGAAACGGACCATGCCAGAGGTCGATGGTCGCTCTTCGAGCGACCGCGACTTTCGGAGAAAGTCGCCCACCCGAGAAAACACGCCTCAGAATCGGCGGGCATGCTGGACGGGTTGAGATATGAGGATTCGCTGTCGGTATGGGTTGTGAGGCGCTCGCTCTCTCACACAAAGGTGATGCAATGAGGAGTCTCGTTCGCTCGGTGGGATTGCGGCTGGCGGTGCGGGTGTGTCGGGCGCTGCGCATTCGTTTCCTGGTCAATCCCTGCTCCGGCCTCGCGTTTACCCGCGTCGGTCACCTCGCCGCGGAACCGGACTGTTTCGTCAAGGAGGGATTGGTCGGTCGGCGTCCCTGGTATCGCGGGGTGCTTCTTTTCCCACGCGCGACCGCGGCAAATCCCTGTCTGCTCGAATACTGGCGGCAGAGACTGTGGGTTATCAGTTCGCCCTTTTGGGTTCGGCTTCTGGCGCCGCTCACGGAGGTGCCCGCTCTCCGCTACCACACAGATCCCTACGTGACGGCCATCAATGAAACCGCCACCTTCGGAGCGATCCAGACTGCGTACGCGGGGCAACCTCCCTCACTGCGCCTCACGCGGCAGCATACCGAGGCCGGGGAGGAAATATTGCAGCGCCTCGGTGTGCCGAAAGGGGCCTGGTTCGTTGGGGTTCACTGTCGCGAGGGTGGCTACGACTCTAACCAGCCTTGTCACAGGGTGCGGAACGTCTCGATCGAATCCTACTATCCGGCGATGCGCGCGGTCGTTGAGCGCGGAGGATGGTGCATTCGGCTCGGCGATCCGAGTATGACCCCTCTGCCGCCCATGCCTGGCGTCATTGACTATGCCCACAGTCCGTTGCGATCCGACTGGATGGACGTTTTTCTCTGTGCGCGGGCGCGGTTCATGCTCGGCAGCGCCTCAGGTTTAAGCGTTCTCGCCAGCGTGTTTGGAGTGCCCTGTGCGCTGGCGAACCAGTCACTCCCCGCCATCGCGTTACCGTATGGGACCGCCGATCTCTTCATCCCTAAACTGATTCGTTCGATCCAATCCGGGGAGTATCTCACCCTGGCGGAAATCATGGATGGACCGCTCGGCAACGCTCGCTTCACGCACTGTTTGGAACTCGCTCGAACTGAAGTGGAGGACAATTCGCCGGAGGACATTCGCGACCTCGCTCTGGAAATGCTGGCGGAAATCGAAGGGACGTTTCCTGAGACCGAGGAAGACCGCCAACTTCAGGCGGCGGCTCATGCCTGCTTGCGACCAGGCCACTACACATTCGGAGCGACTTCCCGTTTCGGGCGGTTGTTTCTTCGCAAGCATCGCCAGCTGTTGGAATCCAATGGGTGCGTGTCGAAGCAGGAGTATCTGGCGGCGTGTTGTGGTACGCCCCAGTGCCCGTGTCTCCAGAACCCGAAGTGGGCGGCTCGTCAGCTCTGTTCGGACACTCACCCGGTTGCCATCCAGGAGTTCCCAAAAGACGTCGTTAATCCCGCATTTGAATCGTCCGGCATATACGAAGACGGCTGGGTCTCCCCGGCGGCGTCGTGCATCCTCACCCAGCCCGGCGCCAGCACGCTCGTGGTTCGCGGTACGCTTCCGCAGGTGGGCCCCGTTCCGATTGCTTCCGAGGTTCAAATCTCCGTGGATGGCGAGGAAGTCCTCCGAAAAGTGCTGTATCCCGGTTCCGTTGACCTCACGTGCAATGTCGCGCCCGTTTCGGCAACCCGGCGCGTCGAGTTCCGTTTTTCATACGCACAGAAACTGCCTGCTCCCGACACGAGGGCCATCGGTATGCACCTCACGTATCTGGGTTTTGCTCCGAGCGGGGCGACGCGTGAATGACTTCTGGGAAAAAGAGAGAGGCCCCTCACTGCTCGGTTCCTCGCTGGCCACAGTGAGAACCGCCTCGGCCCGCGCGGTGTTCCTGGACCGCGATGGCGTTCTGATTCCCGACGAGGTGGCGGTCCTCGACCCTTCCAGCGTACGGATCTTCGATGGCGTTGGTCCGGCTCTCGCGGCCTTGAAATCGGCTGGGTTTCTGTTGATCGTGGTCACCAATCAGGCCGCCATCGCGCGCGGTTGGCTTACCGAGACGGGGCTGGCCGATGTCCACGCCGAGCTGAACCGACAACTCCAGGCAGTGGGGAGTCCCGCCCTCGACGCGATCTATCATTGCCCCCACCATCCTCATGCGGACATCCCGGCGTACCGAATCGCATGCGATTGCCGGAAGCCGCGGGCGGGGATGCTCTTTCAAGCCGCACGCGAGCATGATCTGGACCTGCCGGCGTGCGTACTTATCGGGGATCGGATCACGGACGTCCTGGCTGGGGCACGGGCGGGATGCCGGACGGTCCTGATTCGCGGACCACAATCGACTGCCCCGCTGATCGTCACCGCCGAGCCGATCGACTCATCGTTCCAACCCGATCACACTTGCGTGTCGCTTGTGGATGCAGCCCGCTGGATTCTGGAGCTCCCATGAAGGCAATGGTGCTCTGTGCCGGCTTCGGCACCCGGTTGGGGGCTCTCACCCAGGAAACCCCGAAGCCCATGCTCCCACTGGGCGGTCGGCCCATCCTCGACTACATCCTCCGTCACCTCGTTCACCACGGCTTCGATGACATTGTGGTGAATCTCCATTTTCGCCCCGAGGTGATTCGTACCTATTGCGGTGATGGATCCCGGTTCGGCGCCCGCATCACTTATTCGTTCGAAGAACAACCCCTCGGTACGGCTGGTGCTGTGCGGAAGATGGCGGCCCACTTCCGCGACGGGCCGTTCCTGGTCCAGTATGGCGACGTTTTAACTGCACAGGACTTTCACGCGTTGCTCGCCGTGCACGAAAAGCACAACGCGCTTGCGACCGTTCTCACCCATCAGCGGGCCAGGTCGAACAGTGTCGTTGTGGTTGGTGAAGACAATCGGGTGGAGCGATTTCTGGAACGACCGAGTGAAGAGGACCGACGTGGGGTTCTGTCGGACCGAGTGTTTTCGGGCATCCTCATCGGGACGCCGGAATTGGTCGAAATGATCCCCGCCGGCCGCCCCACCGATTTGCCGAGGGATGTATTCCCGCCGGCTGTCGCGACCGGACGCCTGTTCGCCTGCCCGCTCAGCGGCTACCGCTGTGCGATCGATTCTCCCGAGCGTCTGACCTTGGCGGAAAAGGCTCTGAATGAAGGGTTGTTTCGCTGAACGGACCGCCAGCGGATTCATTCTTTGTGGAGGTACTCGGCGGGTAGCTCCCGAAGGCGGCCGAGGTTCCTTCTCACCCAGCCTATGACATCGGCGATGGCGTCTTCGACAGTACGTTGCGGAGTCCAACCAAGTTGATTTCGAGCTCGGGTTGAGTCGAGTAGATAGGCCGCGTCCTGACCGAGCCGGGCGCCCACCACTTCAACGGAATCATCGAACGAAGCGCCCAGCTGTCGGCACACCTCCTCGACCACCTCACGGATTGTCTGATTGCGCGTCGTCGAGAGATGAAACACCGCTCCCGGAGTACCCTCCCGAGCAGCCCGGAGCGTTGCATCCGTCACGTCGTCGATGTGGATGAACGACCGCACACTCACTCCGCCCCCTTCGAGCCGCAATCGCTGTCGCGTGAGAATGCACAGCACGGTTTTGGGAATGATCCGGTAAAGCGCTTGACCGGGACCGCACACGTTGGCGGACCGCGTCAGGACGACCGGGAATCCGTAAGCCCGGCGATAGGCCAACAGGTTCATATCGCAGGCGGTCTTGGAAATGGCGTACGGAGTACTCGGATTGAAGGGCGCGTCTTCCGACACGAGGCCGCTGGTGTGGCCATACACCTCGGGCGTGGAGGCATGCACGAACTTCTTGAGAAAGTCCATCGTCCGGAGACGCTCGTGAAGTCGGGCCATGGCCACGGTGTTGGTCTGATACCAGTGTTCTGGCCGGGACCAACTTTGCGCCACCATGCCCTGGGCGGCGAAATTCACGACATAATCGGGACGAAAGGATCGTATTGCGGCCTCGACGGCATCGATGTCCCGGTTCAGATCGAGTTGGCGAAAGGTGAACCGCTCCGCGTTCCCCCAGCGATACGGGAGAAACACCGGATCCGCCTCCGGTGATCGACTGATCCCGAGCACCTCGGCTCCGTCCCGCAAGGCACCGGCGATGAAACTCGCGCCCGAGAACGAGTTGCTGCCGATCACACAGAACCGCTCCACGCACATACCCTCTCGGTTGCCCAAAGTAGTAGCGGGTCTCCGTGTGCCGTTGTCTTTTTTCTCGCATACCCACGGCACACAGTGCTCTCTCAGTTGCGCAAATCGCCAGCAGGCACAAGTCATCAGGCGACGCGCTTTTCCTTCATCAGCCGGATGTTGAAGTACCGTGGGTCGGTCATAGAGTTGGGGAGCCGACCCGCGCGGAACGCGCGGACCAGATCGCGTGCACCGTCTTCGATGGTCCGACGCGGAACGAAGCCGAGCACTCGCTGAATCTTGTCCGCGTTGAGGTGGTACGAACGAATGTCGTCGGAGGGGGTGGTGACGATCTCGATCTCGCCTCGTTCGGGCATTTCACGCCGGACAACGTCCCGGACGAGACCCGCGGTTTGCGCCACCGTGTAGTTCTGGTACCCGGCGTTGAAGATCTCGCCAGCCACCTTCTCTTCGGGCGCGGAGAGCAACAGCAGGTACAGGTCCACCATGTCCCGGATGTGGAGGTTGGGCCGCATCTGGGCCCCACCAAAGACAGTAATCTTCCCGGCGTTGACGGCGTGGTTGGTGAGGATGTTGACCGTCAGGTCGAGGCGCTGGCGTGGCGAGTAGCCGCAGATGGTTGCGGGGCGAACGATGACGGGGACGAAGTCCGGCGTTTGCTCCGCGAGCAGAACCGGCTCACATTGAGCTTTGAACTTGTTGTAGAGCGAAACCGGCACGAGTGGGTGATCTTCCGTCACGTCCGGAGCATCGCTCACGCCATACACGCTCCCGGACGAAGCGAAGACGAATCGGCGGACGCCTGCCTCTTTGCAGGCCCTAACGAGCGGGCCGAAGGATTCGTAATTCACGGACTGACTGAGGGCAGGGTCAAGTTCGACGCTGGGGTCGTTGGAGATACAAGCGAGGTGGATCACCGCTTCGCACCCCCGCACGGCTGACCGGACGGCGGAGAGGTCGCGGACGTCACCCGTTATTTCCTCCAGATGCGAGTGTCCGCGCACGCCAGCGAGCGCTTCACGTCCGTAGAGGTACAGGTCCAGGACGCGAACATGGTAGCCAGCTTCCAAGAGAGCCGGCACAAGTACGGCCCCAACGTATCCCGCTCCGCCGGGCACAAATACTTTCGGGGCTGAGCCAACGATGGAGAGTGTGCTGGGTTTCATACCGCCATTCTCGTCAGTGGAATGTCGCCAGGGCCGCTACTTTAGAAAACTCTTTGCTGTGCTGACAATGGCAATTCCGCTCCCAGCAAGCGCCAGGAGCGGGCTTGCTTCCGCCAGTTGTCGCGGGTTAGCATCCGCCCCTCAACCGTGAGGAGATGACGCGTGGGGCAAGAGATTAACCTGCTGGATCAGTATCCGAAATCGAATCGGCCGATTGACGACAGAGGTCGGCTCATCACCGATGCCCATCGGCTGGCAGCGCGGAAATTTGGAGTCGAGTATTTCGATGGAGATCGGCTCAGCGGGTACGGCGGTTACAACTACCACCCGCGATTCTGGACGGATACCGTCCGCCGGTTCCGGGATCACTACCAGCTTCGCCCCTCCGCTCGCATCCTTGATGTGGGGTGCGCGAAGGGGTTCATGCTCCACGACTTCAAGCTGCTGATGCCGGATCTTCAGATTGCGGGTGTGGATGTGTCGGAATACGCCTTGGAGCGTGCACGGGAGGAAGTCCGTTCGTACTTGACGCTCGCCAGTGCCGATGCACTGCCGTTTTCGGACAACAGTTTCGATCTGGTGATTTCGATCAACACAATCCACAACTTACCACCGGATCGCTGCCGGCAGGCGTTGCGGGAGATTCAACGGGTGAGCGGTGGGAATGCATTTGTGACGATGGACGCATGGCGCAACGATGCGGAACGCGACCGACTGCTGAAGTGGAACCTGACCGCTCTCACGTACATGCACGTCGATGACTGGCGTCGTGTATTCGCCGAGGTCGGGTACGCGGGGGACTACTACTGGTTCATCGCGGAATAACTCCCCGCCCGCTTCGGGCGACGCAGCAACGTGAAGAAGTGGAAGTGGAGGAAGGACGAATCGACGAAAACTCTGCGTTTTCAGGGGTTTGAAGGGAATCGACGAGAGCCGGGGAGATGTGAGGAAGTATGCCCGACAGAAGTTGAACCTGTAACCTTCGGCTCCGGAGTTCGGAGGGACAGTTTTCAGACTTGGCCTGGAATTTCCAGTGAAAGTTGCGATTGTCTTGAAGTCCTGGCGTTTTCAATTCGCGAGAATCTGTACCATCGTCCCGCACTGTCCCATAACCTCCCGTACTTTCCCGGTATTCTTTGGCGATCTTCCATCTATTTGTACAGTAATATTTCTCCCGCTCCGGCCAAGTTGATAAAGTTCGACCTGCTCTTCACCTTTGCCCGAACACAGAATGAGGCCGAGCGATCTCCTGTCCCTCAGACCTCTTCTGGTCGTTACAGTCGGTGACAAACCACCGGGCCGTTGCCTTCGTCAGGAAAGGAGGAGCCCACGGTCTGATTCCCGGAGGCGTGCAATCCATGCGAATGACAGAGTGCGGAGTCCTCAGCGCGGCGGTGCTGGCGACCGTCGTCGTTCTCGGTAGCGCGGTGGCGGACTCACCCCCGACCCCTCAACCGAAGGCGAACGACAAGCCGGCGCTCGCGCCGGTTTCCAGAGCAGTTCCTGTGGTGCCCGTCTTGTTGCCGGGTGGCGTGACCGACGCGGCCGGCGAAGTCGGCTACCTGACCACTCCCAAAGGCGACAGTCTGGTGGCGGTGGACCTGGCGACGGGCAAAGTCCTCTGGCAGACCAAGGACGCCAATCAAGCCCTGGTGGTCGATGGCAACCTCTTGGTCGCACGCTCAGGCCGGGATAACCGTCTCCGCGTGGTGGTCCTGGACATCACTGCGAAAGGCAAGCGGTTGTTGGAGACCGAACCACTGGAACTTCCCTCTTGGGCCGCGGTCGAGCGCCCGTGGATGTATCAGGGCCGCGCCCAGAAGTTCGTTGTCGAAGGGCGGATTGTCGGCGGCAACCTCGAACTGAGCTGGTCGGCTCACGCCGGCTACTGGGGCGGCGCGCGTCCGTCGCCGGAGCAGGAAAAGGGGAAGACGGCCGAGGGCCAGGCGCGGGTGGACCTCAAAACGGGCAAGGTCGAGATGCTCCCCGCGAAGGTCGAAGGCGCGGTGGGGAAGGAGCGACCGGCGTTCCCACCCGACTTCACTTATGCCCGCCGCACCGACGAGTTCAAGGACTTTCCCGCCGAGGTCAAAGCCGTCGCCGAGAAGAACGGCTGGACGAAGGGCTCCCTGCTGGGGCCGCGGGCCTACGGCGTCAGGGGTGTCGACAAGAACTACGTCCTCCAGGCGGTCGAAACCAAGACGGGTAAGGTGCTCTGGGAGCGGCCGGTTCGTGAGTTGGTCGTCGAGCACACGCCCAGATAGTCGTTCGATATTTAGTGCCTCGACTTCTGCGCACGGGCCCAAGAAAAGAGCGGGGCGGGGCGTCAACCTTGGCCCGAGTTGGCATAATCGGGGTGTCAACTCGGTGTCAGCGTGTCACGCGGGAGAGAAAGCGACGGGGTGGAACGAACGGGTTGCCCCGCTCACCGGTTCTCCTGCGTGATCGACATAACCTTCCACTTGCCGTTGCGCTTGGCGAGTACGAAGATCGAGTAGACCGACGTCTCATCCACTTGAAGGCTGGCGAATGCCACCGCCAAGTCCTTGTCCATTTTCACGTCCACCGTGACCGAGTCGATGGTCACCTTCTGATCCTCCTTCAGAACACTCTTGATGTACGCGTTGAGCTGTTTGATGGTGTACGACCTCTCGATCTTACTTTCCTTGTCTTTCTTGTGTGTGACGACGAACACGGCGTTCTCGAAGCACAGGTTGACGTTGTTCTCGCAGCGCGTCGGACTGCCCTGGTTCTTGAGGAACGTCTCCACGACCGTCTTGACCTCGTTGCCCTCCTCCTTGTCGTCGGCAAGGGCCATAGTGGAGAGGCTGAGCAAGGAGGTGATGACGAGTGAGGGAAGGACGAGTGAACGCATGCGCACATACCAGTTCGGGAAAGAACGATGCGAGGTACATCAATTGAGAGGAGTGTATCCTGCCGTGGCGACCGCGCCAAGGATGGGAGTCGTCCAGTGCAAGGGTTCCCCGCGCGCCCTCTTGTGTCCGAACGAAGAGGGAGCTATGGAGTTCCGATCCGATCCGCCTCACCGCCGAACCACATTAGCGCCGCGACGAACGGCCACGCCTGGGTGTACGTCGGCGATGCCGCCAACCCGTATACCGTATTCGATTTGTCTGTCGGCCGATCCCGCGACGCGCCGACCGCGTTCCTCAAGGGATTCACCGAGTTCGTCCACGCCGACGGGTACGCCGGGTACAACTCCGTCATCAAGGGTGGTGCGACGCGGGTCGGGTGTTGGGCTCATGTTCGTCGATACTTTTTCGACGCCCGGTTTTCGGACCCTGAACGGAGTCACGACGCGCTGGCCCGCATCCGCGCCCCCTACGCGGTCGAGCGGGAGGCGAAGGAGAAGAAACTGACCGGTGCCGACCTCGCCGGATGCCGGCAACACCACGCTGGGCCGATCCTGATCGCGTTCGCCGACTGGCTGGCGGAGCAACGGCCGCGGGTGCTGCCGAAGTCGGCCATCGGGGAAGCGGTCACGTACGCCTCGAACCAGTGGCACATCTTGGGCGTGTACCTGACGGACGGGAGACTGACGATCGACAACGCGGCGGCCGAGTAGGCCATCCGACCGCTCTGTGTCGGCCGCCGCAACTGACTGCATCTGGGTGGGGCAACGGCCTTCGCCCGACGGCCGTGTTGTTGAGCGTCACCGCGTCGGTCAAGCGGCACCGCGTCAATCCGTGGGTTTACCTGAAGCACGTCCTGACCGAGTTGCCGGCCCGACCGAGGCCGACGTGACCGAGTTGTTCCCGGACGCATGGGCCGCGTCCCGGGCGAGTTCGAGATTGGTCGCGGGGTGACCCGGCCCGAAGCGGTCGCCATCGCCTCCAACCATGAGTCCGCCCCATTCCTCCGGTTTGCGCATTTCGCCCGACTTGACGGCCAGCGCCGCGGTTACAATATGAAGAAAAGTACGGAGTCGCCCCACGTCAGAAGATCGGGCCGAGCGACGCGACGTTCACCCGTGGAAGGATCTGGGCCGAGGCGGCAGCGAGCGGGGAAGTCGAATCGGAATCTCGGATCGGTCGGCTCCGACCCGGCGCGAGAGGCGCACGCGATGAGTACGGCCTCGCCGGCAATCCGGGACCTAGCCGGGCGATTAATCGCCCTCGAAGCGGTGCGCGACGAATCGCCCGGCTCGCCCGTCGGTGGGGCGGCACGGGTCTGTGACCGGTTGCGTGTGTCGCTCGCGCGACTCACCGGAGTCGCCGGCTTCCGCTCCCTCATGTCCCGGGCCCTCGCACTGACGAAGGCCGAAGTCCCTTCACTCACCACCGCGCAGGTGCGAGCCGACGGCTCGTTGGAGGGACTCGATGGGACCGGACACGGTCCCGACACGAGTGTGGGCAGCGAGGCGGGAGTCGTGGTCGTGGCCCAACTGCTCGGACTGCTGGTGACCTTCATCGGCGAACCCCTCACGCTACGTCTCGTGCGTGATGCCTGGCCGGATGTGTCCATTCCTGTCACGGACGCCCAACGTGGGGAGCAATCATGAGCACGGAAGACCGAGTCGTCATCCGAAAGTTGCCGACCGGCGTGCCGGGCCTGGACGAGATCCTGGGCGGCGGTTTGCCCGAATACTCGTTCAATATCATTGCCGGCGCACCGGGATGTGGGAAGACCACCCTCGCCCACCAAGTCGTGTTCGCCAACGCCACCCCGGAGCGACCGGCCCTGTACTTCACCGTTCTCGGTGAGCCGGCCCTCAAGATGCTCCGGTATCAGCAGCAGTTCCGGTTCTTCGACCCGACCAAGCTGAACACCGCCGTCCGGTTCATCAATCTCAGTCACGTCGTGCTCGAGAAGAACCTCGACGCGGTTCTGGCGGAGATCGTCAAGGAGGTCGAGGCGGCCAACCCCGGTATCGTCGTGGTGGACTCGTTCCGGACGGTGGTCCGGAAGGTCGAGGGCCGCGCCGGCGAGGCTGATCTCCAGGGGTTTATCCAGCGGCTGGCCCTGCACCTGACGAGTTGGCAGGCGACCACCTTCCTGATCGGGGAGTACACGGATAGCGAGGTCCGCGACAACCCGGTGTTCACCGTCGCCGACGGCCTCTACTGGCTGTACCAGCATATCGAGCGGAACTCGATCGTGCGGAAGTTGCAGGTCGTGAAGCTTCGGGGTCAGGCGTCCGTCCCGGGTCTGCACACGTTCCGCATCAGCGCCGACGGGGTGCAGGCGTTCCCCCGCACCTTCGGCCTCAGCGGCCGCAAGGACAAGACCCCCGACCGGCGTCGGCTCTCATGCGGGGTTCCCGAACTGGACGCGATGATGGGTGGCGGAATCCCCGAGGGCGACAACCTGTTGGTGGCGGGGCCGTCGGGTACCGGGAAGTCGGTCTTCGCCACGCAGTTCATCGCCGAGGGTCTCCGTCGCGGGGAACCGGGGATCGTCGCCATCTTCGAGGAACGCCCGGAGGAGTACGCGGGGCGGGCCGCCAATCTCGGCATGGACTTCAAGAAGTCGCAGAACGACGGGCAGTTGAGCATCATCTACCTGCGGCCGCTCGACCTGTCGGTCGATGAGACGATGCGAGAGATACTCGACGCGGTGGAGCGGACGGGAGCGAAGCGGGTGGTGATCGATTCGCTGGCCGGTTTCGAGTTGGCCCTGGCCCCCGGCTTCCGCACCGACTTCCGCGAGTCGCTCTACCGGATGATCGGGGCGCTGACACGCAGCGGTGTCACAATCGTGAGTACCGTCGAGGTGACCGAGGTCTTCACCGAACTGGCACTCAGCCCGTACTCGATCTCGTTCCTCAGCGACGACATCATCCGGTTGCGGTACGTGGAGATCGATGGCCAGCTCC
>Ga0209062_1000499_pt1 | contig 113917 bp, 90 predicted proteins | sample Coa_R2_2_FD_187158 | JGI IMG/M metagenome (GOLD analysis project Ga0209062, IMG submission 187158) | Surface soil microbial communities from Centralia Pennsylvania, which are recovering from an underground coalmine fire - Coalmine... | ecosystem: Environmental > Terrestrial > Soil >...
CAATGGCTGAATCTTCTCCCACAGTTCGTCGGAGAGCCGCCACGAGTCCGCTGTCTTGGTACGCTTCATGATCTACCTCCGGGCACACGCCCAAGAGTTAGATCAACCAGTTAACCGGATAGGTTCTAAGCCAAATAACAGACGGCGTTTTTGCTGTCTTTCGTGCAAGTGGTGAACACCAAGTTCACCGATGCAGGGGTTGAAGGATGCGGCGACCATTTCGACTTTGACAAATCTGATGCTCTGGCGAACTCGCGTGACAGACACGGGGATCAAGGAATTCGAGCTGCTGCGGCCAAAGTGCCAAGTCGAACGGGGTCTTGAACCGCGACGCTCCGCGAATCCACTGCTACACTGATTTCACCCACCACGCGGAGCAAATCTCATGTTCGATCCGGAAGAGGCCCCACAGCCGGCGCTCGACGCCGCCGCGTACGAACGTCTACGAGCCACACTGGCTGCACGCGGACCGCAAGCCGCTGTCGATGAACTGATTGCCGACTTGCAAAAGGCTGAAGACTATCAGGGGTTGTTCTACGCGCTCTTGATGAAGAAGCGGGTCGAACTGGGCGTATCGCCATTCCCCACTGGTAGTGCCACGGAACTTCCCGAGCACACGCACGAAGCCTACGAAGACGCCATTCGTGCTGCGGGGCGGTATGTCGGCGGCCTCTTGCTCGAACGCAAACAATACGCGAAAGCATGGGCTTTCTACCGGATGCTCGGCGAACCGGAGCCGATGCGCGGGGCTCTCGAAGCGTACACGCCCGGTCCTGAAGACGATGTGTATTCCGTCATCGAGATTACGTGGCAAAATGGCCTTTTGCCGAAGAAGGGCTTTGACCTCGTCCTCGATCGGCACGGCATCTGTTCGGCCATTACGATGGTAAGCGGATCCGATCTGTCCACCAACCTCGACCTACGCGACTACTGCGTCACGAAGCTCGCCACTGCTCTACACGCCCAACTTTCCGAACGGCTCCGCAATGACCTCGCTAGCCGCGGGATCAATGTCCCCGCTAACGCGACCATATCGCAAATGGTCGAAGCGCATCCGGAATTGTTCGCGGATGAGGCGTATCACATCGACACTTCGCACCTCTCCAGCGTGGTGCAGATGTGCTCGAATCTGCCTCCGGGCGAGGGCGTGAACCTCGCTCGCGAACTTTGCGCCTACGGCCGCAAGCTCTCGCCGAATCTCCAGGGACGCCACGACGCGCCCTTCGACGAGGGGTACGACGATTATCTGGCGTACCTCAACGTGATAGCCGGCGAGAAAGTGGATGAAGGCTTGAAGCGATTCGAAGAGAAAGCCGCTCGCGAAGCCGCCGAGGGCGCAACCTACGCGGCGCAGGTTTACATCAACCTCTTGCTGAAGGCGAATCGGCCGGCCGAAGCGCTCGCGTCCGCGAAGCGGTTTCTGCTGGCGGAAGACGAACGCAACCTGATCTGTCCTGGTGTGAGCGAACTCGCCCGTCGCGTTGGTGATCTGGACGCGGTGGCTGAAGCCGCGAAAGCCCGCCACGACCCCGTCAACTTCCTCGCCAGCCTCATCGCGGGGAAGAAGTGAGAAGATAAAGAGGAGCCGCGGATAAACGCGGATAACACGGATCAGAGAAGAAGAGAACGAAGACGGGATGACGAGATCGAAATCGTTCCTGACGTTCGATCCTGTTATCCTGTCCGACATTCTCTTTATGTCTTGATCCATGTCTTTCGCGTTATCCGCGGCTCTTCTCTTCCCCTCTTCACGTTGGCATTGGCCTCGCTCCTCGCTATCATCCGGGAACTTGCGGAAGTCAACCTGCGCAGCGAGAACTCACATGGTCGCGGGCCTCATCGTCGGTGCAATGCTGTGTGTCGGGGCTGAGCCGCCAAGCAATGCTGGCAATCCAGCCGGCAACCCAACGCTAGCCCCCGCGCCGGGCATGACCGAAGCCCACAAGGACGCACTGGCCAAATTCGGTGCGGCCATGTGGAACATCCGCCGTGAGCGGCTGCTCACCGCCGTCAAGCAACTCGAAGCCGCCGCGAAGGTCGAACCCGAATCCACCGCCGCGCAGAAGGAGTTGGTAAAACTGTATGCCCAGCTCGGTCGCGAACCGGAGGCCATTCGCCTCGGCCGCAAAGTGCTGGACAAAGACCCGGACGATCACGACACCGCGGCGCTCCTGGCTCGCTTGCTCTTCGATGCTGGTGAAACAAAAGAAGCCATTGCTACAGCGAAACTTGTGCTCGAAAGCAAGACGCTTGCCGACAAGCCCGCGCAGGCTGTGCGGATTTACCGCGCGCTCGCAACGCTCTGCGAGAACGGAAAGGATCTGCGAGCCGCGGAAGATGCACTCCGCAAGGCGCTCGAACTGGTTTCCGGCAAGCGTGCGGCGGTCATCGCGGCGTTCGCTTTCACGCCCAAAGAAGCGGATGGTGAAGCAGCCGAGTGCTTCGAACAACTGGGCCAGATTCTCGTGAAACGGCGGAAGTACGACCTGGCCGCAGAAGCATTCCAGTCCGCCGCCAAGCTCTATGCCGATCCGAAGAAAGTCGACGATCCCGCGAGCGCCGCCCGGCTGGCGTGGAACCTCTCCGGCGTTCTCGAAGCCAAAGGTGATCCGGCCGCGGCAATCAAGCAACTCGAATCGTTTCTCACCTTACAACCGCGGTCACCGGAACCGTATCAGCAACTTGCGCGGCTGCTTCGTGCGGCCGGCCGCGAAGACGATATCGTTTCCACGCTTCAGGCACTTGCCGATCGCGACAAGCTGAACCGACCGCTGGCGGCGGTACTGGCCGCCGAAATGGCCCGCAACCCGGCCACGCGTCAAGCCGCCGACGAACTGTTTGATACGATCACGCGTGTCACCGCGGACCCCGTGGTGGTGGCCGTGGTGGTACGTTCGCACCTCGAAACGCACCGGCCCATCGAGATCATCAAGGATCTGGATCGCTCGTTTAGCACCTTGAACGACGAGAAGGAAAAGAACAAACCCGAGACCCCGAAAATGGCCGCCGCGAAGGTAATGGCCGCCGACAAGGCTCGTGCCATCGCCGATGCCTTGAAGAACGAACCCAGAGGAGTCGTGGACATTCTGGTCGCGGCCAGCGACGACCTGAAAGCTGGTAACAAACGTGCCCACGGCACCTATTACTTCCTCGGTTCGCTCGCTGCCCGGCATTACCAACTGGAACTCGCGATCCTCCAGTTCCGCCAAGCCGTTCGCCTTGCGCCGCAGAAATCGCAGGCGGAGGCGTATAGCGCCCTCTTCCGTGTGCTCCGGCTGGCCAACCGACCTCTGGAAATAGAGAAGGTGTGCCGCGAAGCACTCGCCACGGGCGATCCGTTCGTTGCGGAAGCGTTCTTCAACTATCACCTGTCGCTGGCGCTGGCGGAACAGGGGAAGGCGAAGGCCGCCATCACCGCCGCAGACAAGACGATCCAGCAAGCCGGCGCAACCGACCGGCTCACGGTCCGGCTCCACAAACACCTTATTTTGCGCGTCCTGGGACGATGGGACGACGCCATTGAGTATGGCGCGAAGCTCCTGGAAGAATTCGATACGCCAGACGAACGAGCACAAGTGCGGCATGCCCAGGCCAACGCTTACTGGGGCGCCAAGAAGTTCGCCGAAGCAGAGAAACTGCTGCGGGCCATCCTCGACGACGACCCCGACAACGCCACGGCGTGCAACGATCTCGGCTACCACCTCGCCGATCAGGGACGCGACCTCGACGAGGCCGAACGGCTCATCCGCCACGCGATCACGGTGGATCGCATTGATCGCCGCAAATCGGGTAGCGTGGAGCCGGAATCGGCCGCATACCTCGATAGCCTCGGCTGGGTGCTCTTCCGGCAGGGGAAACTCGTTGACGCGAAGGCCGAACTGGAGAAAGCCGCCACATTCCCCGCCGGAGCCAACGACCCCACGGTGTGGGATCACCTCGGCGATGTGCTCTTCCGGCTTCACGACAAGACCAAAGCCAAGGCGGCCTGGGAGAAGGCGAAGGAACTCTACGACGCCGACGGTCGGATTTCGTCGCGCGGACGCCGCGACGGCCGGCTCGAAGAAGTGAAGCGGAAGCTCTTGCGCGTGCGCTGATGAAGCGAAAGCGGATGAGCCGGAAGTGTAGCCGCCGTTGACCGCTCGAAGAGCGGCACAGGAGAAACGCGATCCGATTATGTTACACTTCTGCACTTGCCCCGCTTGATATATTATGACAATTGATAGAATTTCTCTGTTTATGTGCGTGACAGACCGAGAACCCTCGCCCAACTCTCAAATGTCGTCTGATGTCTGCTTTTCGAGCCGTTTTCCTGCTTGGTTCGTGTGGTTGCGACTGGTTTTGGGTTTTCAAGCCTTTTCCTGGTTGGGCTGATGTCGTCCGGTGTCGTCTGATGTCTGCTTTTCGAGCCTGTTTTCCTGGTCATGTCGTCCGGTGTCGTCTAATGTCGGGTTTTGGGCGTTGTTCAGTCCCTTCGGAACGCATCGAACGTCCACGTAAGCGTCACGTGTTCTGTTACACCTCTCACCACTGATTCTAAAGCGAAAGCGGGCGAGCCGGAAGTGTAACAACGGCCCCTCCCAACAAGGACCGTCGCTACCACTTCCGGCTCGTCCGCTGCTTGCGGCGTGTGGGCTACTTCAACCGCTCGATGTAGGGCAGCACCGGCTGATACGTCGGGCTAGTGTAATCGAAGCCCGCTTGTGGCCCGGGGTAGCCCGGACGCACATTCGACACGCACGTTCCTGCCCAGACGGTACGGAACGGCGAGTTGTTGACGGTCTGCACGTTCACCGCTGCGAATTGTGATCCCATGGGCACAGAGACACCCGTCACGGTTACTATTTGCTGCTCGCTTCCGTAACCGATGACAAGGTTGCTGCCTGTGGTGAAGGGAACCTGTTGCCCATCAGCCGCGACATAGACGTACGTCCCATCGTATGCCGAGTAGGCGATGTTGAGTGTCCCGGTCGCGGCAGTCCCGTTGCCATAGGCCGTCTGCTCGACACTGGTGAAGAACGGTTGCCAGTTGAGGTTCGAGGCGAGGGTCGTCGGTCGGGTGGCCGGTGCGGAATTGACGGGGTCGAGCCCCATGTTGGACATATCCACCACGCCCACGAACTTCTGCCGCATATCACCGGGGACGGTGATGTAGGCTTCCGCACCCAGTTGCGGAATGGTCACGCCCGGAGCTACCGTGACCGTCCCAACCACATTGAAGTAACCGATCGTCAGGAACACCGCATACTGGTGATTCACGGTTGTGACGTTGTTCAGGATCTTCCGCACCGGCTCGGACTGCATGTAGATTGGTCCGTTGGGCACGTTTGATGGGTACGTCACGGGACTCGACGATCTGCTGCCCGCGTTGGCGAACAGGTACGGTTGCGCACCGGCGTTTCGGCGCAGAATCGTCTGGCTGAGAGCACTGCCGCTGGAAACATAAGAGTAAGCGAGTGTGCCCCCGTTGGTTGCGACCGGTGCACCGAACGGGAGGAACGGCTGATCGTTACCGGCTATGGATGCGGCTGCCGGGTTTGTGTCGAAAACGCTCTGCCCCGGCGTTCCGGCTGTCGCCATGGCGGTACCGTCCGCGCGAGTCATCGTCGTCACTCCGTTATTCTGACGGGTTCCCAGCCACGACCAGGCGTTGCTGGTAACGAAACTGCTGTCGAACCCGTTACCAGTCTGTGCGTTCGTCCCTGGGTTATACGGATCCAACAACCCGTACAAGATGCGCTGATCCCGGAGAACGTTTACATTGATCTTGCCCGGGACACGTCCGCCGTGTGGCACGCCCATCACGTACGGCTTGACGGTCAGGAATTCCAGTGCCCGCGTGTAACCATCGCTGAGCCACGGGGCAGCACCGAAGTGGTAGGCCACACCCGTGGGGATGGTACTGCCTGCAGCCGTGGTGTTACTGGTGAACACGAACTGGTCCGTGACCCGATGCGGCGCGGTGTCGCGAATCGAGAGCAACTCGAGTTCGTTGACCAGCGGCCGATCCCACTGCGGCAGCCAGTCGAACGGCACCATGAGCGTCTGGGCGCTATTCGCAGTGGGATCAATGAGAGTCGGGGATTGACCCGCAGCCGCCGGCGCTTTGTACGTCTGGGCGGTCGGCATGTTGCCAGTGGCACTATTGTGCATGCCGAAGGTGTTCATCGGTCCCGGTTGGCCGGGCGTGTTGTTGCCATTAACAACCGTCGTGTTGTTGTTGGTGGCGAGTACCTGATTGAGCACCATCGAGCCCGGAGTGTACGGATTTGCAGCCGCGTTCCCCGCGAAACTGTATTGGTTGTACTGGCCATACGCTTGCTGCCCTGAGTTTTGATTCACGACCGCAAACGCGTGGCCGGCATACGGTTGTACTTTGCCAACCGAGAACCGCTGGGTGATCGGGTCGTATTCCGTGCCGTCGTTCGCGGGATTGGCCATGGGACGCGAAACTCGCGGATTGGCCTGGCCCGACGCCACGTAGACCGCGTCGAAGGATGGCACGTAGTCCATCATGTCCACCGTAATGAAGGGGTTGGTGGCATTGACCACCCCGAGATACGGGTTCGCCTGCCGGCGCAACAGGATGATGTGTCGCCGGAACTCTGGCGATGAGAGAGTCTGTGCTGAGGGCATCGTCAGCGTGTAAGCCATGCTGGGGCTGCCAGGGGCACCCCCTCCCGCTCCACCGCCAGCGGTGGGGGCTGCGCCGATGAAAATGGCGTTCTTCCACGGCACCGATGTGGTATCCGGATTGAACTCAATGCTGTTCGAAGTAATGATCGATGGGCCGAGCAGAACCATGCCGTTGGCGCCATTGGCCGCTGCCCCTCCGTTGAACGTGCTGTTGTTCGGCGAAACCGTGGTGTTGTTCGCGCTGAGGTTAAGCACGATGTCCGCCGCACCCATATTTTGGTTGAAGCTGCCCGTCGGGTTGGCGGTATTGTTGAACAGGTAGGGATACTGATTGCTGTTAAGCGCTCCAGTATCTCCGTTATTCATCGCGACTCCGGTCAGGCGAGTCTCACGCCGAATCTCGATCTGGTAGGCGGAGAGCGAGACCTGACCGTTACCCATCGGGCTGGTGGCTGGGTTCAGCATTGAGCTGGGGTTGAGCAGTTCGAGCCAGAACCGCACGTGAGCGTTGGCGTTTGCCGGCAGGGGTTGGTTTACGCCACCCACAACCATGGGCAGCGGCATGGTGGCCGGGTCGTTGGTGATCTCACTGTAGGCTTCGTTAATCACCAACCGCGTCTTCTCGTGGCCGAACACGACGCTGAGGCCAATCTGGCCGGCCGGAGAGTTACCAAGCGGAGTAGTCGCGAAGTTGGTTGGGTCCGTGGCTGGGTCCATCGTGTAATTGGTGGGGCCACCGGCGGTCGCGGTAATCGGGTTCCACACGAACGCCGTGCTGATGTCGTCGTTATCGATGTAATCGACGATGTTCACAGCGAGTTGAGCGAGGTAACGCAGCGCGTCGTACTGGGTGCTCGGCGATGTGGCCGTGATCTGATACTGGTAACTACCAGTTCCGCCGGTGGGGTATTGGGTCCCATTCAGGTTGATTGTGATGCCTCCAGCACCGGTCGCCGCAGCCAACCGCACGAAGATATCGTGCGCGAGCTTGCGCCGATCCTGATCAGCTTGGACCTGACCCCCCATGTTCGTTTGCGAGAGCGGTTGCCCAGTATTATTTCCGCGGTAGTCCGCCAGCGGGCGGTTCAGATCGACTGCGCCAAGCGCGGCCAGTGTGTTCGACCACCGGTTCGCTGCGGTAAAGTCGCTGCCAGCGGCCCACGTCCCTGACGCTGGCGAGGGGTACGACGACAAACCTTGATAAGCGACCTTGGGCGTGTACAGGCCTGGGGTGGGGTTCGTGGTGTTGGCAGCCAGTATGAGCGTGCCGGTGCTGGCGAAGTTCGGCACGAGCTTCGGCCGCGCGATGTCGTAGCCACGCGTGGTGAAGAGCATGCGATTGGCGTGAGCAGGGTCGAGTCGGTACGTGTTCGTCGTGGACTGCTGCTGCGCGATATTGAACGGGAAGTTGACGTTGTTACCCAAGAGAGCGGTCGACAAGGGGGCGAGTTGGGATTGTCCATACCAGTATGGAGTGCCGGCGTAGCGCGTTTGGAGCCGCTTGATGTCGCCCAGCGGGAAGGTCCCGAATGTGGACCCAGGCGAGCCAGCCGTCGTGGGCCATTCCGTCGGGTTGAACAGCGCCGGGTGGTTCGTCACTGGCGCGTCGTTGTTTTGGAAGCCCGTGAAGGTTGGCAAGCCGGTGAGGGTGGCGCCCGTTGGGTAGGCGGGGAAGCTCACCACCCCATTGGTCCACGCGACCGGAGAGTAGCTCGGCAGCGGGGCGGCGATGTAGGGAGCATAAGCCTGGGTGTTGATTCCACTGCGCTGTTGAGGCGTACCCCGCGCGCTGACGATGGTCGCGGCATCAGCTTGGGGGAGCACGTAGCCCATGTTCACTTCCCACGGGCCGTAACCGGCGTATGAGCCGTGCGAGCCGCCGTAGAAGACGTTGCCGTGGACGCTGGCGTTGAGCAGACCGTTCAGTGGAACGATGAGCGGAGCCACCAGTGGCTGCACTTTCTGGCCACTCGGCAGCGTGATAACCGGTAATCCCAGGTTCATCCACATGCTGTCGTTCATCTGGACACCCACACCACCCGTCAAGTTCTGCACGTCACCGGTGTAGCTTCCGTCGGCATTCGGTGGAAGCTGGGGGAATTGCGGGTGATCCGTCGGCCACGGTCGGAGTGATGCCAACCGCCCCTGTGGGTTTTGCCAGATAGGGCTGTTCGGCCCAAGCACTGGCCCGGTATATGTCCCAACAAGCTGAGAGAAGAGCCACGGTCGGTAGAACGACGGCAGCAGGACCTGCCCGGTCACCGGATCGACAGAGGCGAGGAAAAAGTCCTTCGTGTCCGGATAGCTATACCCGGCGTTCTTCCCCACGTAGGTGCTGTTGGCCGGGTTGAATTGCGGTATTGACCCTACGATTGTCCGTTCTCCCATGTACTCCGGATCGATGAGGAAGTACTTACCACTGCTGGAGAAGAACATCGGCGTGTAATTCACCTGCGTGTTGCGCGAACCCTGGCTGTTGGTATCCTGGAAGGGCCCCACACCGTTCCACGGGGTTGTGGCCACCTGTCCCGAGTTGAACAGGGCGGAATCGAAGCCATACATGGAACGGGCGATGCTGTGGCCACGCAGTGCGTTATTCAAGTCGGCCTGATTGGCGTTTCCGTAGGAGACGTCATAGATGAGCGACCCGAAGAACACGTTGACAGTGCTGGTCGGGTCGGGTCCTGTCAGCAATGGCGCCGTGCCGCCGCCACCCGCTGCATCCTTCTCGTAGAGCGCCGTTTTCGCCTGCTGCATTGCGTAGAGCACATAGGCTGTGCCGACCGCCGCGAACATCGCGACCATGATCACGACGATGAGAATAAAGCTCGTCCCGCGACGAGGTGGTTGACGGTGCGAGAGCGTGAGCGGCCTGAACATGGCTGTTTCTCCGAGCGTATGCGGAAGCCGAGTAAGTGGGGCAGACCTCCCGGTCTGCCAGCAGGCAACGCCTGCCCTCTTTTCAGTCCCGACGGCTTAACTTCTGCCCTTCTGACGGGCTATTGCTCCGTCGAACTCAGTTAGAGATCGACGATGAAGGTTGTTTGCCGAGTCGCACGGGTCTTCGGATCGTAAGCGCGGATGTGAATCTGCACACCGGTAATACGGATCGGCTTGATTAGGTTACTCGTGTTGGTCGAGGAAGCGACGTAGTTCTGCCAGTTGGGCACCTGCGTACTGAACGTGTCGTAGTAGCCGTCCCCAGGCAGGAAGTCGTACGGAGAATCGCTGTTTAAAATGGTGCCGCTTGAATTCGCGAAGGGTGTGGGCCACGTCGAACCCATCGTGGTCACGGGCGGGCCAGTGAACTTCACCTCGAACGAGAGCACATTGGCCAGCAGTTTGTCCTCACCGTAGCGGGCCGTGTTTGCCGCCGGCCCGCCGTTCGGTGGGCTGGTCAACCGCAGAGAAGTTACTCCGGGGATACCAGCGGGGATCGTCAGGCCACCCAGTGTCGCAATCGTAGCTGGACTCGTCTGAGAGTTGATGACCATCACCTCGCCTGCGTCGGGCTGTTGAGTCGGATGGTTTGCGTTGTTGTTGTATCCGGTGGCGTCGTCAGGGGTCAGCGCGGAGATCCGCTGCTTACGGTAGAGGCTATAGAGAGCGTTGCCCGTGGGGGTCGTAAGACCTGAGGGCTGTAAGTAATACATGATTTCGGCGGCCGTGCCAAAATACGTGTTTTGCGAGCCGGCGGGAATCGTCGCACTAAACACCTGGGAATCCGAGCCACCCGGCAGGATGGCGGTGAACTGCAGGAAGTGGTTGGTTGTCAGCCAAGAGGCGAACCCATTCGTGTCGGTTTGCTCTGCGGTTGTCGATGGACTGCCAGCCCGGAAAAATCCAGCTTTCGGCGGAAGATAGCCGCTCGGAGCCAGATCGGTTCGCTGATCGCTCAATCGCCTGCCGTAGTTGGGTTTGGTATCGTCGCTTAGAAAGTGATTCGCGCTCAGATCGCGTTGCATGATCGTCTTGGTCATCCGGAGTTGTGTCGTCAACTCGGACTGTGCATGCGCCTGTCGGAAGCTCTCCAAACCCTGCTGATAGAGCCAGGTAATGAGCCACATGCCCCAAATGGCCAGGGCCGCGGCCACCAGTACTTCAACCAAAGTAAAACCGCGTCGGGTTCGTTTTGTCCGCATCATCGTTCACCCTCGACACAGGCTGTAAGAGGTTGGCTTGTGCCCACAATCCCAGCACGACTGACGTTAATCCAGCGAGCCTTTGGCTCGCCCGACCTCACAGAGGCCGGCTACAAAAGCCGGGGGTCTGCGATCCCGATTACCAAAGACCGATTTCACGGTCCGAAGTTGCCAGTCAAATACGGGCGATCAAACACATCGGCGACTGCCGGCATCACGACAATCGTGCCGCTGTAACTGTTTTGCAATCCGTCGAGGCGACTGATCGGTCTGTTCAATTCGAGTGCGAGCGTGCCTCCAGATTGAGTCACGCTGAGAATACGATAGAACTCCGCGCTCACGATCGATTGGCTGGCGGAATCCGTGCCATTCGTTGCATCCAGTATCCATGATCCCACGCGGACATCAGCCGCGCCCGGAACGGTGATGGACGTGTTGCCGGGAGTAAACGAGACGCCGCTGAAGACCACTTCGGACCCAGGCGGCGCGTACTGGAAGACTCGCTTGTTGTACACCACCACCTGCATGCGCACGGTGTAGATGGCAGCGTTGGAGGGCCGCTGGAGCATCCACGCGTAGTTGTAGCGCATTTCACGCATGGCGGGTCCTCCCTGCACATTGCCACCCTCATCGAAACTCAGGCTGTCCATCAAACTGCAATAGCGGAATGCGGAGTACGAAGGGTTCGTGCTCGCCGAGATGAAGCTGAGGTTGACGCGGGGAATCTGGGTGTGTGTGCCATTGGCGTCCCCCACCGTCCCAGCTTGGCTGGCAGCAACCCCCATCGGGTCTACATACACGGGGGTGCTTGGTCCCGAACCTCCACTGCCCATCGACGTGAAAAGCGGTTCGGTCGTTGTTGCTCCCTGCTGCACAACGTAGTGAGCGTAGACATCGCGCATCTGGCCATCGGCCATGATGGCGCACGTGGTAGTTCGGTCGTCCTGGAGAGCCCGACCCACCGTGAGCGCGGCAAATGGAAACAGCGTGATGACGCTGGTTGCGGCAATACCCAGGATGCCGAACCCGATCAGCACTTCTACCAGAGCGCCGCCGGGTCGGGTCGTCTTTTGGAGGATCATGGTTGACCTCATTGCCGGCTGTTGAGGGGACGTCAGCCGGGAGAATCATACGGTCGAGTCTTGGAAATCAAAAAATCGCGGGGCGGTTGTCACACGACAAACAATCCACTGCACGATTCACTTCAAATTCGTCAGCGCGATAGCGAACGGCCCGTATTGGCTGGTGTAACTGCTGCCGTTATCGGGCCACGCCACCGGAGCTGTCCCGACGTAGCCGTTGCGAATACCAACAATCTGCTGATCGCCTCCCGCCTGGAACTTATTCAGCGCGATGGTCCACGGCGACGTGCTGCTCGGCAACATGTCGGGTGTCTTCGTGTAGTCTCGCACCCACAGGTAGACGCCTGTGTTGGCCCCGCGGATGCCACCCGATGGAATGTAGGTCGTGATCGTCTGCCCGTTGGGAGCGAACACGACGTCATAAGGCTGCCCGGCGGTGCCGCCTGGAGAACTGACTTGCAAATCGACTCCGATGTTCTTGGGGAGTACAACGACCGGTTCGCCGAGCAGAGGAACCGGCGAACCGTAGACGCCGAAGTAGAAGGTTTCGTACGACGTGCCCGCTCCCAGCAGCGAGTCGGGGTAGACATCGAGGATCACTTCATTGTTCGGCATTGCGCCGAGATTGGAGTCAATGCGAGACCAGGCGCCGAGAGTAGGCAACACGAGGGTCGCACCGTTCGCGACTTGTGCCTGCTGATCGCCGGTCAGATTGTTGATAAAGCATTGACGTTTGGTGACTGTACCGTTTGCTGCCGTGGTGTAGATGAGTTGCACGTACGGCTTCCCGGTGGCTGGGGTCGTACCGAACTGGGGGGAGGCGGAACTCAGAACCTGCGGATCAGGGATCATGATGGGAGGCACTTCGAGATACTGCAATTCGCTGCAGATGTAGCTTGTGGTGTTGTTTTGCGGAAGGAACCGCACGCCGCGCGGCAACCGGGCGGAGGCCGCCATCGCCTGCGCGTTCCGGAGCGTGGCCTGGACTTCCGCAGTGCCCGCAAGCGTGGCGGTATTGTTGGCGAAGCTCGGCAACAGCATCAACGCCAGCGCCGTCAGTGCGACGAGGATGGACATGACGACCAGGAGCTCGACCAGCGTGACGCCGACTCGGTTGCGCACATTCCGCATCATGGCTCAAGTCCTCTCAGTTGCCATACACCTTGGCCTGATACCCATAAACGGGGTTATTCGCGTTCGGTTGGCCGGGCGAATACACACCGGGAATGCGATTATGACCGTTGAAGCTTAATAGGTTACGGATGTACGGACCATTCGTCGGGTCCGTCCAACTCAGAACGAGATTCCGGGTGTCAAGCGGATCGTAGTTGTTGGCGTTCATCGGGCTCGGAGAGGGGAGGAAAGGGACCGCCTGCACTGTGGGACTCGCATCCCACCGGTGGAAGCCGATCGAATTTCCCCAGGCGTCCTTGAAAGCCGGCAAACTCGTGCTCCCAATCGTCACCATTTTCTGGAGACCCAGGTTGTCCGCATCGGAAGCCATAGCCCCCCCGCCGGTGACTGACTTCTGCGAGAGAATGATGTAAAGTAATACGCCGCTTTCATCGTTCCCCCCGACCTGACCAGTCGGTAACGACTGAACACTCGCGAAGGTGGCCATGGGGGGAAGCGAGTACCCCCCCACGGTCAGCGTTGTCTGCGCTTCCGTGAATGAGTTGGGGAACTGTCGGTAGAGATTCATCGCGGTCCACACGGCCTGCGCGCGGTTGGGATCGACGCAGTAGGTCTGGATTTGCTGAGGAATGCGGCCCGCAACGCGATCGTCGGCGCATTTCTTCACGACGCGGCTGTACTCCACGTCGAGGGCCTGCTGGAGTTTGTTGACGTCGCTCTTGGTGTTCAGGTTCCGCTGGCGAACCGTCGTCATCTGAATCGCGGCTCCGGTGAGCGCGGCCAAGACGGCGATAATGGCAATCACCACCAACAACTCAATCAGGGTGAAGCCGCCTCGCCGACGTCCCGCACGCGCGTGAGTAGCCGGGCACCGACCTGGCTCCAGGTGAGAACTCGTCGTGAGTGTCATGGTTACTCCCGGTTATTGGGGGCCAGCGCCGAGGTTGGCATTCGAGAAGTTCGCCCGGTCATCCACGTGCGAGCCGATGGTCGTCCAGTTCCCGCCGGGCGCCCATACCCCATCCTCGCCAGCGGAAATGATCTGGAAACCCGAGGGATTTACGTACGTGGTACCGTTGGTGTATGGCGTCACTAGAGCGTTGCTGGGAGTAACAGCGAGAGGGTTCCAGCCGCCGTAGTAATTTGCCTTGCCGTTATACGAGACGAAATACGCAAATGGATGACCCCAACCATCGACTAATCGGGCGAAGCCACTCGAATCGACGGCGTAGTGTTTGTTGCTGATATCCAACAGCGGCTTCCTCCGGTCTTCGGTGGGGTTTGCCCAGGGCGTAAACGGCTGTTGCGGGTTCCTTGAAAACCCCTGAAAGCTCACCCCTGAACCATTCGTCGTGGTGATGCCATTGAGGAAGAAAAGCAACGTTTGATTCGCGTCCAGATTACCGCTGAGGCTGGTGCCGCCGGTGAGGTTCGAGAGGTTCACGTTCGCACCAAACACCTGCGCGATGTACTGTGCCTCGAAGTCGTTCATGCCAGGTTGCCCCGGTGCCGGGGTCGCGGGGTAGGAGTTTCGTAAACGGAACGGTCCAATGACCTGGCCATAGGTGGACGAGCTGGGGTTGATATCCACCTGTCCAGCCGGAATGTAGGTCACGTTGTACTGTGCCTTGAATTGACCGATGCCGTTACCAATCGCCGACATCCGCGAGACGGTGTCGGTTCGCGGACCAACAGCCCGCGCCTTCATCACGGCCGCCAGAAGCAGGCCCATCAGGACCGCGATGATGCTAATCACCACCAGTAATTCGATGAGGGTAAAGCCCTGCCGAGGTGCTTCCTGCCGATGTGTTTTCCGCCACAACATGGTTGGTGTCCCCCGTGCGAGGTGCAGAGAGAAAGTCACTGAGTGTTGAGATCAGGCAGAAAATCGATTCTTCTGTTCTCAACACTCAGCGATTGCCCTCGCACTTTGGTTATTTGCTCAAGCCTTCCAACAGTTTGATCAGCGGTAAGAACAACGAGATCACGATGGCACCGATCGTGAAGCCCAGGAACACGATCATGATGGGCTCCAGGAGCGAAATCAGCGACTTGACGAGGTTATCCACCCACTCGTCGTAGAAGTCGGCGATCTTGTAGAGCATGGTGTCGAGATCGCCCGTCTCCTCGCCCACCTCCACCATATTCACGACCATGTCATCTACCAAACGCGACTCTTTAAGTGGCTGGGCGATGGTATCGCCTTCGCGAATCGACTCGAAAACCCGCTGGAACATCCGCTCGAAGACGGCATTATTTGCCGTTTCTTTCACGATGTTGATGGCTTCCAGAATCGGCACGCCCGAACTGACAAGAGTACCGAGCGTCCGCATCGTTCGGGCAACGATCGTTTTTTCCACGAGTTGCCCGACAATGGGTATCCAGAGCGTGGCTCTATCGAGGGCGTAGTTCCCGGCACGCGAGAGCCTCACGAGCTTCATCAGGAAGTAAAGCGATATCGGGAAGAGCGGGATGGTCCACCAGTATTCGCTCATCCAGTTGGAGATCCGGATGAGCGTCAGGGTGGCCCACGGCAGCGTCATGCCGAACTCGTCGAAGATCTTCTTAAACTTCGGGATGATCGACACCATGATGAAGGTGAGGATCGCCACGGCGACGAAGATGACCACCGCCGGGTAGACCATCGCACCGATGATCTTGGCCTTCAGGCTCTGGGCTTTTTCGAGGAAGTCGGCCAGACGCTGGAGGATGACTTCCAGCGCACCACCGGCCTCACCGGCCCGCACCATGTTCACGTAGAGCTTGCTGAATGCCTTGGGGTGCTTGCCGAGCGCTTCGGAGAGAGCAGCACCGCTCTCGACATCGTCCACCACGTCGATGAGAGCGTTTTTGAGCGCGCTGGGCTTCATCTGGCGTTCGAGAATCCGCAGCGAACGCAGCACCGGCAGACCGGCGTCCTGGAGAGTGGAGAATTGCCGGGTGAACGTCACCAGCATCTTTTGCTTGACGCCACCGATGACGAACGTTTTGCGGCTTTTGCCGGTTTTCTTCTTCTTGCCCTTGCCACCCTTGCCGCCGGCCACAGCCGTCAGCTTGGTGACGAAGTAGCCCATCGCTTTGACTTTCTGTTGGGCTTCTTCCTCGTTCGACGCCTCGACCGAGTCTTTGACCTCGGCGCCCGAGGTGTCCAGCGCTTCGTATTTATAAGTCGGCATTCCCATCCCTCACGCGTGGTGTTCGTCGAGCGTCAGGCCGAGTGCCGCCGCCCTGACGGGAGACGTCTGCGGCGCCCATTCATTCCATCCCACAAGCTTGCGAGTTTTTCATGTTCTTGTAATGTATGGCCGGCAATGCCGGCCACAAATTCGTCTTACGTTTCGTCTTCCATAACCGTCTCACGGACCACTTCATCCAGCGTGGTGGTTCCGGCGTACAGCGCCCGCAGACCCGCGTCGCGGAGGCTCATCATCCCCAACTTACGGGTATACTGGCGAATCGCATCGGTGCTGGCCCCGCGACTGACCATGTCGCGGAGATCGTCGTTCATGATCATGAGTTCAAACAGCCCGGTACGGCCTTTGAAGCCCAGGTTGTTGCACTTATCGCAGCCTTCGCCGTAGTAGAACTTCCGACCCTTCAACTGATCGGGCGTGATGTTCAGCTCCATCAATTGCTCACGGGTCGGTTCGTACTCCGTCTTGCAATTCGTGCAGACGCGGCGAACCAACCGCTGCGCCTGAATCGCTTCCACCGTGGCGGTAATGAGATAAGGCTCCACGCCCATATCGCGAAGGCGAGTGACCGAGGACGGGGCGTCGTTGGTGTGGAGCGTACTGAACACAAGGTGACCCGTCAGCGACGCCTGAATCCCGATCTGTGCGGTTTCCAGGTCGCGAATCTCACCGACGAGGATGATGTCCGGGTCCTGCCGGAGAATGGCCCGCAGCGCGCTGGCGAAGGTCACGTCGATCTCGTGATTGATCGGGCACTGCACGATGCCGTCAATTTCGTACTCGACAGGGTCTTCGGTCGTGATGAGCTTGGTGTCGATTTCGTTGAGTTCCGACAGAGCGGAATAGAGAGTCGTGGTCTTGCCGGAACCGGTTGGTCCGGTCACCAGCACGATGCCATTGGGCTTCTTGATAACGGCACGGAAGAGCGAGAGCAGGTCCGTCGGCATGCCAACGCGATCGAGCGACAGACCGACGTTGGTGCGGTCCAGAACGCGGATAACGACGCTTTCGCCAAAGAGGGTGGGCAGGACGCTCACGCGCATATCGACCGGGTTTCCGCCAACGTTCAGTTCGATGCGGCCGTCCTGCGGGAGCCGGCGTTCGGCGATATCGAGGTTCGCCATAACCTTGATACGGCTGGCGATTGCGGTCGCGAGGTGGCGTGGTGGCGGGACCATTTCGTAGAGCACGCCATCGCACCGGTAACGCATCTTGTATTCGTCTTCGAACGGTTCGAAGTGGATGTCGGAAGCGTGGTCGCGGATCGACATCAGAAGAACCATGTTGATGAGCTTCCGCACCGGCGCGGCGTTCGCCATTTCCATCACGTCGTCGAGGTCGATGGAGTTCTCGCGGCCCATACTCGCCGCACCGATGTCGCTCGACTCAAGCTGTTGGATCAGCGTGCCGATCGATTCTTCCTTCTCGGCGGAATAGGCTTTGGTGAGAAGGACTTCGATCTGTTTGGGCGGGGCGAGAACCGGGTTGACCTGCTTGATCCCCAAGAGGTTCCGTAGGTCGTCCATCGCCTGCATGTTGTTCGGGTCGGACATCGCGACCGTCAAGACGTCGTTCTCGTAAGTGAGCGGAACGAGCTTGTACATCTCGGCGATGTTCTTCATCACCAGTTTGACGGCATTTGCCTCCGGCTTGACGTCTTCGAGGTTGGCGACGCGCATCCCGTGGAGTTCGGCCATCGCCTGAAGGAGTTGCTCCTCATTGAGCAACCCGCGTTGTTGGGCGAGTTCGCCCAGTGTCGCGTCGCTGGTCCGCATCTCCTCGTAGAGTGTTTCGATCTGCGGACCGTCGAGGAAACCAAGGTCTTCGAGTTTCTTGGCGAGCTGGAGCGTGTTCGCGTCGATGTGCGAAAACAGGTTCTTGGCTGGCTGCGGTTTCTTTTGAGGCGCCGGCTGTGCCGCGGCTTGCGATGGCTTGGCTCCCTGTGATGGAGCACCCGCCGGAGTCGACTTCTGCGCCGGCTTATTCGCGGATGTGCTGGGCTTGGCAGCGCCTTGACCCTGAGCGGGCGTCTTTGCGCCTTGTCCTTGCGTGCTGGGCTTGGCGCCTTGTGTCTGTCCCTGTCCTGCGGCGGGCTTCTGAGCGGGTTTTTGACCGGACGTGGACTGGCCGTTACCGCTGCCGGAGGTCGGTTTCGCACCCTCAGTCGTCTTTTTCGGCGGTAGATTCGGGTTGTTCGGCGGAGTCGGGGTGGACATTGGTATTCCGTTCAGTTCAGTGTATTGGGGATGGGGATCGCGTGTTTGGTGTTGGGTTTCAACCCGCCTTGAGGCTCAACCCCGAGGGCGGGCGAAAAAAGAAAACACGATACGTCACCCTTTCCTGCGTTTTTTCCGATCGTCTTCATCTTCGTCGTCTTCGTCTTCCTCTTCCTCTTCTTCTTCCTCCTCCTCATCCCCCTCCCCGTCTTCGTCGTCGAGCCCGCGTTCGGCGTGTGCAATCTTGGCAGCCAGTTCGTTGGGCCGGCTCGATTTCAGCAGCACTTCCTCCTTATCACACAGGTCTTCGCGCCACAGGCGGAAGAGCGAATCATCGAGGAGGAACATGCCGTGTTTACGGCCGGTCTGGACGGATGAGTCGATACGGTACGTCTTGTTCTCGCGAATCAGGTTCCGGATCGCAGGTGTGACGACCATCATCTCGTAGGCGGCGATCAATCCTTCGGGTTTGCGCGGCAGAAGAGCTTGCGAGAGCACACCGATGAGCGAACCGGCGAGTTGCGTGCGAATCTGATCCTGTTCGTTTTCGGGGAATACCGTCACGACGCGGTCCACGGTGGACGCCGCACCCGAGGTGTGGAGCGTGCCGAACACCAAGTGCCCGGTTTCGGCGGCTTCGAGCGCGGCCCGGATCGTTTCCAGGTCACGCATTTCACCGACGAGGATCACGTCTGGGTCCATTCGGAGGGCACGCCGCAGACCTTCCTTGAAGTCCGGCACATCGATGCCGATTTCGCGCTGGTTGACCGTGCTCTTTTTGTGCTTGTGGAAGTACTCAATCGGGTCTTCCAGCGTGATGATGTGCCGGTCGTAGTTGTCGTTGATGAAGTTAATCATCGACGCCAGCGAGGTTGTCTTGCCGGAGCCGGTGGGGCCGGTAACGAGTAGGAGTCCACGGGGACGGATGATCAGAGAGCGAATCGCTTCCGGCGTTCGGAGCTGTTCGAATGTGAGGAACTGACTTGGAATACGCCGGAGGACCATGCCGACGGTCCCCTTCTGCTTGAAGATGGCCACGCGAAACCGGTAGCCATCGACATATTCAATCGCGAAGTCGCTTCCGCCCTTCGTTTGAATTTCCTGCTGACAACGGTCGGGCGTGATGGACTTCATCAGGGCGGTAGTATCGTCGTTGTCGAGGACGGCGCCGCCGAGATCGAGTTTCTTCATGCGCCCCTGGTGGCGCACAACGGGGGGTTGCCCCACACTGATATGCAGGTCGCTGGCCTTCAACTGGATGACGGTGGCCAGCAACTTTTCCATCGATACTCTTGCCACGGGATTCCCTCACCGGAAGTAGGACGTCAACACCAACCGTGAGCGACTCGGTGAACTGCGAAGTATAAACCAAGCACGACGGACGAAGGACCGCCCGTATTCCGGTGCCGCATTATCGCGGCGACCGGGAGAACAGCCAAAACGGCGTCCCCCCGCACTGATCCGCAGGGGCGACAGGCACACCGGGACGACTAACCCTCGTGCGCGACAAGCACTTCGGCGTGACAGGTGCTAAGTACCTCGTCGAGCGTGGTACTCCCCCTCAGCGCTTTCAGAATGCCGTCTTCGAGGAGCGACTTTAACCCACCAACACTGCGAGCTTTGCGGCGAATTTCTTGCGTCGGGGCCTGGGCGAAGGTCAGTTCGCGAATGACCGAAGTCATTCTCATGAGTTCAAATATCCCCTGTCGGCCCCGGTAACCCGTTTGGCGACAGTGGTTACAGCCGCGACCTTTCATGAAATTCGCTTTGGACAGCTGTTCGGAGGTGATCCCTGCGGCTTTGATCTCGGACGCCTGGGGCTGATAGGGCTCCTTACACTTCGGGCAGTTCACGCGAACCAGACGCTGAGCCATGATGGCGATAACGGAACTTGCGATGAGGAACGGGGGTACGCCGATATCGGCGAGCCGGGTCACAGCACTGGGCGCATCGTTCGTATGAAGCGTACTGAAAACCAAGTGTCCAGTCAGAGATGCCTGCACCGCGATTTCTGCCGTTTCCTTGTCGCGGATTTCGCCCACCAGAATAATGTTGGGCGCTTGTCGGAGCATTGCGCGGATGATGCGGGCAAAGTCGAGCCCGATCCCGTGTTTCACCTCAACCTGGTTGATCCCCGGCAGGTAATACTCCACCGGGTCTTCAGCCGTGATGATCTTCCGGTCGGGCCGGTTCAGTTCATTGAGCGCCGAGTAAAGGGTCGTGGTTTTCCCCGAACCGGTGGGTCCGGTGACAAGGAAGATCCCGTTGGGACGCTTGATGATCTGTTGGAACCGCATGTAATCGTCTTCCGAGAAGCCGAGGTCTCGGATGTTGACTTGAATGTTGCCACGGTCCAAGATACGCATCACGACCGACTGTCCGTGAACGGAGGGGAGGAGGCTCACACGAAGGTCAAAGTGTCGCCCGTGGACGGTCATCTTGATTCGGCCGTCCTGAGGGCGTCGCTTTTCCGAAATATCAATCGAGCCCATAATCTTGATACGGGAGAGCAACGGGGCCAGAAGACGCCGGGGGGCGGCGTCGCGTTCCACCAGGACGCCGTCGATCCGGTAACGAACCCGGACCCGGTCCGCAAAGGGCTCGACGTGGATATCGGACGCTCTCAGGTTGATTGCTTCTTGGATGATAAGATTGACGAGCCGGACGACCGGGGCGTCGGAATCGTCGGCCGCCGCCATCTGGCTGATGCTTTCGGTTTGCGTGAATTCGATGGCGGTATCGGTGAATTCGACGAGCATCGAGTCCACGGATTCCGTTTCGGTCTGGCCATAGTTCCGGTTGATGGCTTCTTGGATCTGGTCCTGAATGGCCAGAACCGGCACGATGTCCTTGTTCAGAATGAACTGAAGCTTCTGGATGGCTTCGTAGTTCGTGGGGTCGGCGGTGATGAGCTTGAGCATGGTGCCATCAAGCTCGAGCGGAATCACCACGTTCTCACGAGCGACCGATTCGGGCACGAGCTCAATCACGGCTTTCGGGATTGTGATTTCCGTCAGATCGACGAACTGCATGCCGTAATGTTCGGCGATGGCGGACATCACCTCATTGGCGGAGAGGTACTGCTGCTTGACGATGGCATCTTGCAGCTTGATGCCCATACTGCTGGCGACGTTTTCCGCTTCGGCGAGCTGATCCGGACCGATCATCTTCTTCTTGAGAAGAATGTCCGCGAAATCGCCACGACCTTTGGCCATGATGGACGCTCCTTGCGGGTGATTGGGTTAGGGGACAGGAGGGTGATGGTGTATTTCGGGCGACTGCGGCCAGAGAATGATGATCGGGCCGTCATCGGAATCAGTTCAAAAACGCGCAACATGAATGACTGATGAGTTCAGTGTGACACGCGACCAGCACGGAATTCAAGAGAAAAGCGCCCAAAACAGGCGTGATTTCACGACATTTGTTGTGCGGGATCACAATTCCAAAGGCAACCGAACCCCCGCTTTCAACGAATTGCAAAGGTTACGGCTTTCCGTACCCCGAAGGGATAAGAACCGATCACGCATCCAGATCCCACACCACCACCCTTCCCGAGTTGCCCGCAACCGCGGCACAGGTACCGTCGGGGGAGACAGCCACGGCACGTAGAGGACCGACATCCCACGCCAGGCACCGCTCGCATGCCCAGGTTGTGGTGTCCCAGACGCGAGCCATCCCTTCCTTGCTCACGGTGATGAGCCGACGCCCATCGGGGGTGAAGGCCGCGTCCATGAAGTGTTTCGAATCGAGACTGATTTGATTCACTGCCCGCGCCGCAGCGACGTCCCAAACGAATAGTGTCCGCCCGGCGGTGTAAATCACATTGCGCCCACACGGGCTGAACGCCAGCGCGAACGCGCCGGTCGAAAGCCCTCGCTGCGATTCCGACGCGATCACTTCCAGTTTGCGTGCGGTAAGGAGCGTGAACCGCTTGCAGCCCAACACCGCCACGAGTTCCCCATCCGGCGATACCGCAATACGGTTGATCGCCCCGGCTTCCAGTTCCACTTCGGACCGGCTCTTACCGGTCCGCAGATCATACCGTCGGACGAGATCTTGAAAGCCGCCATCAGCGACAAATGCCGTGCGCCCATCGGGTGCTACGCCAAACGCGCGACACCAGTTGCCGCATTTCCGTATCGGGGCACCATCACGAGCGCGGACGAGCGACAACGATCCGCTCTTGCAGAGAAGCGATTCCTTTGGAGCGAATGCGATCGACAGGCCGAATGTTTGCATGCTCTCTGCGGTCCATTGTCGCTGCCCTGTGGTTGTATCAATGAGTCGGCAAGCGAGGTGGTAGCCGGCGAGGGCCAGCGTCTGCCCATCCGGGCTGAATGCCAGCGCATCGACCATCCGCGTGTACGCGTTCCAGATCAGCATCCGTGAGTATCCGTAGCGGAATCTTATCGGCTCATGATATGCGCCACCGACGCCGCGTTTTTTGCATTTCACAGATCGACATCCCACACGATCACCTTTCCCTGGTCATTCCCAGCCGCTGCAAGTGTCCCGTCTGACGAGAATGCGACGCTACACAGCTTTTTGATCTTCCACAAAAAAGTACGGGCAACTCCCCACGTTGTTGTGTCGTAGAGCTTCACGGTTGTGTCGTTGCTTGTCACCGCAAGGTACTTCCCGGAAGGATGGAATGCCGCATCGGTAAAGTGTTTCCGGCTGTCATTCTTGATGTCGCCCGCGGGGCCAACTTCGACCGTGATGGGGCAGTAGTAGAGCCACGCCTCCCTGCGGCCGACAAGCCAGCGCCCATCCGGCGCAACCGTCGTGCGATTGATGGGTTTCGTGATCATGGGTGACTCCGCAACAGGCTCGCCAGTCGCCGCGTCATAAGTGATGGCGTGCAACTCAAATCGTCCGTGTTTGACGGACCAGTTACCTTCGAGCCGAACGAGCCGCGTGCCATCCGCCAGATAGTGCGGGGGATAAGCAGAAGCGCCGGGGGCCATCCGTGTCCACACAATTCCACTCGGTGTGAGGTCATCAACGCGTTGACAGGTAAGCACATTAGTCCCTGTCGCCACGGAGACGTCGTACGCGATGAGGATGAATCGCCCATCCGGCGAAACATCAAACAGAGGATAACGGTCTTCTTTCTCCAGTGGCGCGACGACGCCGGTTGGTACGTCCACCCGCCAGACGGTACTTGAGCAGAAGAACAACGATAGACCATCTCCGGCGAAGCACAAGCGCCGCAACCAAGGGTCTTCACTCACGGCTTGGGCCCGTGCCCCGTCGCTGATCTCGCGCCAGAGTCGCACACCGAACGGGCCTGCCGCAGCCAGCGTACGCCCGTCCGGGGCGAACGCCAGAAAATCGATCCGCTTCCCGATTCCAAGGTTGAGTACCAGCATCGGTAGTCCTCACGTCCATGTCCCACACGACGACCTTCCCTTTTTCGCTCCCAGCCGTGCCGGGAAACCCGTCGGGGTTGAAGACAACCGTCACACGTCGACATCCCAGACGACGATCTTACCGTCTTCGGTACCGGCGGCTCCGAGCGTCCCATCCGCACTGAACGCCACCGATACCAGTCGGCCTGCCTTCCAGTCGAGGGTGCGAGTGGGTGTGCGCTCATCGATGTTCCAGAACGTGACGGTGCCGTCGGTCCTCGCACAGGCGAGCGCTCCGCCAGGATGAACCGCCATGCTCGTCACATACGGCCGACGCGGGTGAACCAGTTCGCCCGTCGCCTTCTCCTTCGCGGCGTCAAAGAGTTCCTTCGCGGTGTCAAAGAGTTGAACAGTGCGGCCATTGCGGCGCACGAGAAGCGTCGAGCCGTCCGCGCTGAACGCGAGCTGGCAGGCCAGATCGGCCGGGTCGCTCTGGATCGAGCATTGGACCTCGCCTGAGCGGGTGTCGCGAACCTGGATCGTTTCGCCGCCACTGTAGGACCCGCGCCGGGCCACGGCGCACCGCGACCCATCAAGGCTGATTGCGGGGAGCTTGAACCACGCATCCGCGCGCGGCCCTTCCGACCAGAGCGTGCGGAACGCCGGCCCTTCTTCCATCGCAAGCAGGGCAACATAACCCTGACTGCCAAGGGCTTCCGTGACGAGCAAGTGCCGGCCGTCAGCCGAGAGAGCAAGTTCGGGGTATTGCAGTGTCGGTTTGGGACCCGGTACGGAGCCGTCGTCGGTCAGGTCGAGAGCGATTATCGCTTGCGGCTCGGCCACCAGGAGGAATCGCGCATCCGGAGTGAAGGCCAGTCCGCGTGTTTCGCGGTCGGACACCAACTCCCGATGTTGCACTCCTCCAGTGATGATGGTCCACACCTCGACGGTGCCACCAACACCAATGATGTCGCACGACGCGGCAACAAGTCCGTTGGGGCCCACAGCGAGCAGGTTGAGTGGCCGCGGACTTTCGCTCTGGAGGATTCGCATGGTTGTCCTCGGTGGGCTGAACACAGAAGATGAACTAACCATAGAGGCAGAGAACGAACTAAGCACTCTAACATCTCTCCTACTTTCTCTGTGTCTTCGTGTCTCCGTGGTTCATTCTGCTTCATTCTCTGCGCCATTTACAGATCCACATCCCACACCACGACCTTGCCGCTATCGCTTCCGGCCGCGGCCAGCGTGCCATCAGGACTGAAGGTGATGCTACGCATCCTGCCAACGTCCCAGGTGAAGGTGCGCACGAGTTTCCAGTTCGTTGTTTCGTAAAACTTCACGGTCGCGTCGTTGCTCGTCGCAGCAAGATAACGGCCGGAAGGATGAAACGCGACGGCCGTGAACTCCATTCGACCGGTGTTCCGGAGCGATGCGGATGGTTTCGTGAAATGCTCCTGAATGGGATAGAGGTGAATCGCCACTGTGAGCCGGCACGCCGCGAGCAATCCGTCAGGGGAAATGGCCCAGCTGCGCACGTCCCCGATGAGCGGTTCCGATCGACGAACCTCGTCACCGGTAGCAGCCAGACTGCTGACAAGGCGTACCTCTGGAGAATCCAGTGCACGCTCGACGCGAACAAACGATTCATCGCCCGGCAGAAACACGGGATCAGTCCACCAATATGCAACCGGCCGCGACCACAAAAACAGACCGGTTCCATCTCCGCGCAGCGCGCTCATCATCGGCCCGCCGCGCCGATTGGCGCCGCGATTGCTTTGTCCGACTATGAGATAATCGCCGCGGGAAGATTGACCAAAACGAGCACCAAATCCGCCCCACAGTGGTATTTCCCGGGCAGCGCCCGTGTCCACATCCACTGCATAGAACGTGTGATTCGCAACGAAGATGGTCTTTCCGTCGGCCGAGAACTGAATGTGCCGTGCGTGGGCCACGCTGCACAAGAGAGCCGGTTTTCCCGCCTGGTTCCAGTTTCGCCAAATGTGAATGCCGTGCCGGTTTGGTACGACAATCGCGGAGGCATCCGGAGAAAACCAGACCCGTTCGCCGCCGCGCTTGCCTTGCAGCACAATCACCCATCACCTCACCGAAACCAGACTAATCCTTCTTCAGCGAATTGAACACCAAACCCGTCAGTAACTTGGGAAAAAAGTACGTCGATTTCGGCGGCATCTTCTCACCGTGACCAGCGATCTGCTCGACATGGTTCATGGTCGCTGGGGGCACCAGACATGCCAGCTGACACTGCTTTTTCGCCGTAGCGTCGGTCACCTCGCTCAGGAGATGGACATACTTGCACACGGATGCGCCGCCGATCTTATCGCGGAGGAGGCGATCCAACACCAGCTTGTGAAGCACGCTCACGCCCAGTCCGCGCCAGTCGTCGCTCTGCTCCGGCGCCAGAGCCGCCATTACCTGCTTGTCGCGGAGCTTCGCCACAAGCCATTGCCCATCCGCGACTGTGCCGAAACCCAGAGCGGTTTGCGACCCGTCCATCTGGATGTGTTCCCATGCGGCTTGCGGGCTGCCAGTTCGCTCCCGAATGTCGAAGTGGCTCGCGAGTGCCGATTCAAGTTGCTGCGCGGTGATGTCGCTGGCTAGCCCGTTCACAAGCCGGTGCGTCGGCAGGATAAGTAACCCCGGGTCACTCATACCCACGAGCATCATCAAACAGAAATTCGGTGCCGATTCGTCGTCTGGAACTTCGCCCGCCGCGCGCCGCTCTTCGAGATACTTCAAGCCGGTTTCATAACGGTGGTGGCCATCGGCGATGTAAACCGGTTTCGGCCCCATCTCGCCAATCACCTTGGTGATCGTTGCGGAATCGGTCACGACCCACAACCGGTTGATAACGCCGAGGTGATCGCGTGCCACGATCGGCGGCGCGGAACGCACGAGCGGTTCGAGCAGTGCGAACACCTCGCTTTGAGTATCGGAGTAAAGCCCAAAGATCGGCGAGAGGTTGAATCCCGTGGCGCGATACAACTTCAGCCGATCTTCCTTCGGGCCAGACAGAGTTTGTTCGTGCGGGAAAATCTTCCCGTTTCCGAATGGCTCCAGCCGCACCCGTGCCAGGAATCCACGACGAGTGAAGGTTTGCCCCTCCACCGTGTATTCCTGCTCATACACGTACAGCGCGCGAGCGGTGTCCTGGCGAATGACGTTCTCGACCAGCCATTCGCGAAGCGTGTTACCCGCACGCGTGTATTTGTTGTTGTGCTCGTCGTCGCTTGGTTCGTCGCGTGTGAGTTCGAGCCGGATCGCATTGTATTTGCTCAGGTCGTAGAGTTTCTGCTGAAGCGCGGAGTCGATCACGTCGTAGGGCGGTGCGACCACATCGGACAGCGTGCCGACGTGACCAAGATCGTAGCGAAACCCGCGAAACGCCCGGATATCAGCCATCTCAATCTCCGATGGGATAGTAGTCAGAATCATGAACCACAGAGACACGGAGACCACAGAGGAAGGCAAACAAAGAGCAAAGACAAAAAGAGAAGAGTTTGACAGGCTAACAGGATCAACACGATAGATTCTGATCCCGTTTCATCCTGTTATCCTGTCTCGTTCTCTTTTGTCTTTCTCTGTGTCTCTGTCTGTGGTTCATTCTGTTTTCTGCCTTCTTTTGTGCTTTTTGTGCCTTATTGTGGCCATTCTGTCTTCTGGATTTCTCGTCAGCTTCCCGCTGGTTTATCCGGTGGGCGCGGTTTGATCGGGACGTGTGGGCCGGATTTGGTCACCACCCGCCGGCGTGCAAGCTTGAGTTTCGGCACCGGCACATCGTGTTCGTCCTCAATGTCGCCGACGATCTCTTCCAGCACGTCTTCGAGCGTGATGAGGCCCAACACTTTGCCTTCACCGTCGCGAACGATCGCCATCGGCCGGTGCGACCGGCGAAAGAGACGGAAGGCGTTGGCGACGGGTTCATCCGGATCGAGGAATGTTGCGACATAGAGCGCGTCTTCGAGCACCACGGCCCCGGACGTGCTGAAGAGGAAGAACAAGTCCTTCGTATTCACGATGCCGACGATCTTGTCTGGATTGCCGTCGTACACCGGCATCCGCGTGTGGGCACCGAGGCGGACCACTTCCAGTACCCGATCGGGGGGTGTGCTGACATCCAGCGCCGCCATTTTGTCGCGCGGCACCATGCAGTCGCGGACCTTTTTGTTGGTCAGTGAGAAGACGTTCAGCACCATGTCGGCCTGATCGGGGTCGAGCAACCCGGCTTCCTCGGTATCTTCCACTAACAGCCGCAATTCATCGACCGTGTGCACCTCACCCTCTTCCCCAGTGGAGCGATAACCGAACCGGCGAAGCATCCAGTTGCTCGTGCCGTTCATCAGGCGGATGAGCGGCCCGGTGATGCGCGCAAAGACCGCCACTGGGCGGGCGACCAGAAGTCCGATGGATTCGGTCGATTGCAACGCGGCCAACTTCGGCATTTGCTCGCCGAAGACGACGTGCATGTAAGTAATGATGAGCAGCGTGAGCAAGATGGCCAGGACGCGTGTGATCGCTCCTTGCCACTCCGCCGGGAACGCCTCGAACAACGGACGGATGATCGCCGCCAGTGCCGGCTCGCTGACGAAGCCGAGCGCGAGGCTGGCGACGGTAATCCCAAGCTGGCACGCGGCGACGCTACGATCCAGATCGATGATCGCGTGCAACAGCGCGGCGGCACCAACCTTCCCCTGGTTCACCAATTCTTCCACGCGCGTTCGGCGAACGGCAACGAGTGCGAATTCCGCAGCGACAAAGAAACCGTTGATGGCGACCAGAAGCGGCACGGAGAGCAAACCGAGAATCGTCAGCAGCGTACCCGGGTCGCCTTCGGCGTCAGCCAGCAATGAAAGGGGGTGAATAGTCGTCACGCTCGCGAGTGACGGCAGCGAACTGCGTTCGCTCCGTCCAACGATTGCCGCGACCGCACACCGCGACCGCGAGGCATTGAGTTATTCTATCCGTAACGGACCTCGAGGACGCCCTCATGACCGACCGCGAAGCGCTCTTTGCCGCAATCCTGGCACATCCGGACGAAGATACCCCGCGATTGATGTTCGCCGACTGGCTGGATGAGAACGGCGACGCCAAATACGCGACGTTCATTCGCCAGCAAATCGAACTGGCGAAAGTGCCGGAATGGGATCCCCTCTGGCTCCAGGCGTGGCACAACGATCGCGACTGGCTGACCGGGAAGCGACACGAGCAATTCCAACCGAAACTACCCGAAGGGATGAAGTGGCCACCGCTGACGACCTTTCGTCGCGGGTTCCCCTCGCACGTCGAATCAAACGGACCGGACCTTTTTCTCAAACACGCCGACAAAGTGGCCGCGAAGGTTCCTCTGCAAGCACTCACGATCCACGGCACTCAGGATTGGCGTAACCCGATTGACCTGACCGCACTGTTTGCCTCCCCGCATCTGGTGCGAATAAAGCACCTCGGCTTTTCGCTCGTACACCTGACCGGAGAAACGATCCAGCAGTTACAGTCCTCTCCGCATACTCAGAACATCACTGCGCTAACGTTTGAGTTCACACACTTCGAACCCGCCGCCCTTCGATTGCTCTTTCAGTCCCCGTTGATCGAACGCCTCGAATCGCTGCGCATCGAGAACTCCACGGGGGGATGGGCTGGGTTGTCTGCTCTGCAGAAGATCGCGAAACCGCATCGTTTGAGGACACTTGTTCTTACTGGCAACACCGCAATGACTCTCAGCCTTTCACGAATGGTTCGGGCTCCGCTGCTGCGCGGTCTGAAGGAATTTGAAATCTCGGTGTTCGGAATGAGTGAAAAAGACATCGCCGCACTGTGCGATTCTCCGGTTGTGGGCGGTCTCGAATCGCTCACGCTGATCCGGACAAATCCTGGGACTGACGGAATTGCGAAACTGGCCGGATGCGCGTCGCTGCGCAGCTTGAAACGCTTGCGACTGGCGGCTAACAAACTCGGCCCGGTTGCGGTGAAGTCGTTGGCCCAATCGCCGCATTTGTCCGGCCTTCTGGTTCTCGACCTGCAAAACAATCCGTTGCGTGATAAGGGCGCACAAGTGTTGGCCGGAGCGCCGTGCATGGCGAACCTGGCCGAACTGGAGTTGATGCACTGCGACGTCGGCGATGCGGGTGCGGAAGCGCTGATGAATGCACTCTCCGCGGACAAACTCATTAATCTGAGCTTGCACTCGTCGCGAATAGAACTGAGTGATGGCGTAAAGGAGAAACTCGGCAAGAAGTTCGGCGATCGCCTGTTCGTATGAGCGACCTTCCGCCTCCGCCACTGGCATAGGCGCGGGGTATGCGGGCGGCGTAGAGTGGCGTGGTGGAAGATCTTTCCGTTTATGAGGATTGGCGCGAGGCAGGCTGCACGAATGACCAGTTCGCACGATGCACTCTACCACGCCATCTGCGCGCACCCGGACGAGGATACGCCGCGTTTGGCCTTCGCCGATCTCATTGAGGAGAACGGCGACGACCTCCGTGCCCGCTTCATCCGCACGCAGATTGCACTTGCTCGCTTGCCCCAATACGACGCAGCGTGGGTGAAAGCCCGGCTATTCACCCCCGACGCCGGGACGGGCTGGAGCATGGCGCACACGCTGCCGAAACTCCCCAACGGGGTGAGCTGGCAGCGGTTCGAGTTCCGCCGCGGCTTCCCCTGGAAGGCGGGTGTGCTGTCGCTCGAAGCACTCGTGCAAAACGGAGAAGTTATTTTTGCAGTGGCTCCGATTCAGGCGCTCGACATCGACGCGCGCGACCGACCGAATTTGAGTGTGCTGGCCGACTGGCCGCATTTGGCCCGATTTCACAAACTCGAATTTTCCAGCGGATGGTTTGGCACTCCCGACATCGCCCAATTGGCGGAATCGGCCTATGCGACCAACCTCACCGAACTCGGTTTTGAACGCGATGGTATCGCCCCAGAGGGCCTGACAGTTCTGGCCGCCTCGCCACTCTTTTCCCGGCTGGAGGGGCTGGAACTCCGGTCCATCTCTTCGCCATCGGTCCTCCTCGTTGATTCGCTCGCCGCGGCGAGTGAACCTGGAATGCTCTCCCGGTTGTCGCTTCCTTACAATCGCCTTCGCCATGATGATGTGGAACACCTCTGCGCGTTGCCGATGATGCACGAACTGCAACATCTGGACCTGAGCGACAACCCACTGGGAGTGGAGGGGGCGACGGTGCTTGCGGAAAGCGGAATCGTGCGCAACCTGCGAATCCTGAACTTGAGCAAAACGCGGCCGGGCGTGCCCGGTGTGAAGTCGCTCGTCGAGTCCGGCCGACCCGTGGGGTTGCGGATGCTCGACTTGTCCGACAACCTGCTCGGTCCGGTTGCGGTGAAAGTGCTTGCAAGTAGTGGAAGTTTGCGTGGACTTCGCGTGTTGAACCTCACAAACAATCTGGTGGGTGATGCCGGCGCATCGGCTCTGGCGGCTTCCCGCACACTTGCGGGCTTGCTCGAACTCGACCTCCGCGACGCGGACATTGGCGATGCCGGTGCACGCGCGCTGGCGGAATCGCCCCATCTGGACGGCTTGTTGCGGCTCGACCTGCGTACCCGCGACGACCGCACCTTGAGCAATGCGGCTCGTGCGGCTCTGCTCGAGCGATTCGGCGATAGAGTGTGCCTGTGAGGGCGAACCCGACCGCAAGGGCGGTGGATTACCCGCCGACCTCGCGGTCGGGGTTCGCCAAATGCCATGACTGACTGCGATGCTCTTTATCGTGCCATTCTCGATAACCCTGCCGACGACACGCTACGGCTGGTCTATGCCGATGCGATCGAAGAAGCGGGCGACCCGCGTCGGGCGGCTTTCATCCGCACGCATGTGGAACTGAGCCGGCTGCCAGACTACGACTCGCTCGCGGTGCAGGCACGCTACCACGGAAATGGTTCCCGACCGGACCCGCAATGGATTTTCGAATCGGAGCTTCCCCAAGGCATCGAGTGGGTTACCACACCTTTCCGGCGCGGACTCCTCGGGGCCATTAAATCCGATGATGGTGCGCTGTTCGTTGCGCATGCGGAGGAACTCTTCACGCGATACCCGATTGAATCGCTCGACTTGGCCTGTGTTCGAGTGGGAGAGGCTCGCGCACTGGCGGAAAGTGACTGGTTGGAGCGAATCACGTCGCTGTCGTTCACACAAGGAACCAGCGCGCAGGTCGTCCGGCCATTACTGGCCTCTCCGCACCTCACCCGGCTCACCGAGTTACGCCTTGGCCCGGAATTCACCACGCCCAGCGCGGTTTCCGCAGTGGTTCGCAGTCGCGTATTCAAGCGACTCACATCGCTCGGCGTCCGGAGCGACAGCCGTGGAGGGGGACCAATGGCGCGGGAACTCGTTCAGCTTTCGCACCCGCCAGCACTCAAGAAGCTCGATCTTTCCGGCAACCGGCTCACGTCGGAAGTCGTCGGCCCACTGGTCACATCGGAAGCGGTGACCGCGGTGGAAGAACTCGACTTGAGCGAGAACAACCTCGGCGCGGAAGGTCTCGTGGCGCTGGCTGCGGGTAACCTGCCGGCCCTTCGCTCTCTTCACCTGCTCCGTTCACGGCCGCAAGAAGACGGCGTTGCGGCGCTGGTGCGAGCCAGGTTCTTCCCGGAACTGCGGAGCCTCTCGCTGGGTGGAGGTCACCTCGGCCCCGCGGCCGCGTTTGCGTTTGCTGATTCCCCGGCTGACAATCTTCGTGTGCTCGACTTGCGCGAGAACCGCATCGGCGACCGCGGCGCGATTTCGCTGGCGGAAAATCCTCGGCTTGCGAATCTGATTCAACTCGACCTGGCGGAAACGAAGATCGGCGACGCCGGCGCTGAAGCACTGGCCGATTCACCGAACCTCGGCGGGCTCATCTATCTCAACCTGTACGACAACGACATCAGCGAAGGCGTCGCCGAGCGGCTTCGCGCGCGATTCGGCAACCGCGTGTTTCTGTGAACTGAAAAACGGTTCAAGAAAGTATTCGGATGAACGACCACGACGCCCTGCTTCGCGCGATCGTCGAAAACCCGGCCGAGGACACGCCGCGACTGGTTTTCGCCGACTGGCTCGATGAAAACGCCGACACCTTCCCCACGCCAGCCGTTGTGCGCCAGCGCGCCGCGTTCATTCGCGATGACATCGCGATGTCACAACGCGACGAGTTCGATCCGCCCCGCCTGCGGTGGGAACTGATCGAAAAGCCGCAACGCGAGACGGAGGCGTGGGTGAAGGAGACACTGCCGAATCTCCCGGAGGGATACGATTTCATCTCCGAACCGCGCTTTCGGCGTGGCTTCCTTTCCGGCGTGATCCTCGATTCGAAATACCGAAGAGCCTTGCCGGAACCGCCTGTCGATCAATCGCCAATCGCGTGTCTGCGTTTCTTCGCTTGTAGCCTCCTCGGCATCGAATTATTGCGCCGCGTCGGCTGGCGTAGCCGAATCATGGCACTTGAATTTGCGCGCGGTGGCCGGACATCACTGACGGATTTCCATTCTCTCTTCGCCCTCGATAATCTCGCCTGTCTCGAGCGGCTGGCATTCTTGGAGCACACGATCGACCGGAGAGAGCTCGATAGGTTAGTCACATCGGCGATGTTCAGTCGACTCGTCGCTGTCACGATCACCTACACCCCGGTGGGCAACGCCTTTGTCGAATCGTTCAATCGTCTCGGTACACCAATTGCGCTGCGAGAACTCCAGCTTCGCGGTTGCCGAATTGCTCCAAGCGCGGTCGCGCAGTTGCTTGTCACGCCTGCGGCGAAGAACTTGAAATCGCTTTCATTCGGCGGTGACCGAATTGGCACGCCAGAGAAGTTCCACTCACTCAGCCGCGTGAGTACCCCTCCTCTGATTCGGTCACTGGATATGAGTAATGACACCCTGAACGAAGGGGGATTGGAGTTATTTCTCACGTCGCCATTGGTACCTGGGCTTCAGCGATTGATTCTCTCCGACTGTGGATTGAATCGCACTCGCGCCAGTTTGATCGCCGATGGCATGTTCGATTCACTCCGGGTGCTCGATCTGAGTTGCAACCCGATCGGCAACGACAGCGCGGTGGCGATTGCGAACTCGCCGCACTTTGCTGGATTGCGAGTACTCGAACTGAGCCATTCGCAAGTTGGCGATGAAGGAATCGAGGCCATTCTCGATTCGCCGCTGGCGGAGAACCTCGTTCTCCTCGACCTACGCGGTTCGCCCGCGTCTGCTGAAATGAAGGAAGTACTCAAAGCGAAGATGGGCGACCGTGTACGCGTTTAGGTGCCCCCGCGCGTAAACTACCTTCATGTCCGACCGCGATGCACTTCTGGCGGCGATCCGCGCTCAGCCTGACGAGGATACGCCGCGGCTGATGTTCGCCGATTGGCTCCAGGAAAATGGAGAGAACACGCGCGCCGAGTTCATCCGCACGCAGGTGGAACTGGCACGGACGTCATCGTGGGAGCCGTTCGCGGTCCGGTGTCGCTGGCGTCAGCCGACGATCGTGTCGGGCCGGCATTTTCTGAGCGAACTCCCGCGTACCCATCAACAAGTTGTCTGCTGGTCCGATGAGCCATTCCGCCGCGGATTTGGCTGGGCGATTGATGTCCGATTCGTTGGGTTGTGGAGTGAACTTGCGGAACCGCTGTTCGATTGCGAGCCGATCGGGAAAGTCAACTTCTGGAGCGGGACGCTCGACGACTGGCGGAAACTCGCTTCATCGCGGTGGGTGAAACAATTCCGCGATGTGACCTTCCATCACAACCCCAACGAACCACTTCTGGCTCTGCGGGATGTACCGGCCGTGTGCGGAATCACGGACCTGCGATTTCGCCGAGCGAGTGGAGCCGGGATGCCAGAGGTGTTGGAAGAACTCTTCATCTCGCCGCTCGGTCACGCCGTGCGCGGACTACACTTTCATACTGGCTACGAATCGACCCGCGAACTGATCGCTGCGATCAACACAGCCGGTCCGCTGGAGCGGCTGTCGTTCTCGGTGATGGGGATTACGAGCGACCACATGCGGCAACTGCTTGGTGGCCCGGCGGCGGCTTCGCTGGAAGAATTGCATTTGCGCGATGAGCGGCTTGGTGGCGATGGGTTGCTCGCGCTGGCGGGACTTGCACCCACAGGACTGAGTGCTTTGACCCTGGCGAGTATCGAAACTCGTGCAAATGGCTGGGAGTTGCTCGCTCGGTGCGAGAACCTCGCGAATCTTCGGCGGCTGAATCTGAGCCGCAATCCGCTCACGCCGCGAGCACTGCGGGTACTCTCGCTTTCGCACGTGCTTTCGGGTTTGCGGTCGCTGGATCTGTCCGCGTGCCGGATTGACGACAAGGGTGTGCGGCACGTCACACGTGCAAAGTTCTGGCCCAATCTGGTCGAACTCGATTTGCGGCAGAATCCGATCTCGGCAGCGGGCGCGCAACATCTCCTCGATGCGCCCGTTCCCGCAGACCTGACCGCGTTGGTACTCCCCGGCGACACACTTGGGGCTGAGAGGCGCGCCGCGCTGACGAAGAAATACGGCGACGCGATCGTATTTGTGGCGAGCGAAGTGCCGGCGTGAGGGGTTATTTCTCGACCGGCATTTCGCGGTAAGGTCGCTTCTTCTGGTACAGTTTCAGTCGTTCGCGCGCGGCTTCGCCATTTTCATCGGCGAACTCCTTGTCCGCGAGTGCCTCCTTCTCGTACTCCACTGCTTTCGCAAAATTGCCGGTTTCGGCGTAAGCCGCTGCGAGCGTGTCGAGGTGGTCGCCCTTTTTCCACTTGGTCAGTTCGCATGCCTTGGTCGCCAACTCGACAGCTTTCTTCCCATTGCGGATCTTGGGGTCGGGGCACGTTGCGTAGATCCAGGCGGCGGAGTCGCAGACGTCGGCGTCTTCCGGCGTGAGCTTGATGGCCGCGGCGTAGTCCGCGAGGGCATTGCGATATTCGCCCTCTTCCTTCAGAAGCCGGCCGCGACTGACGAACGCTTCCGCCAGCGTGGGGTCGAGTTTGATGGCCGCCGAGTAGTCCTTGATTGCCTTGCTGGCTTCGCCGGTCTCGTCCCAGGCATCGCCGCGCCGCAGAAAGAAAGACGCATCGGTGGGGTCGAGCTTGATCGCGGCTGTGTAGTCTTTAATCGCTTGTTCGTAGTTCCCCTTCCAGGCCCAGGTGAGTCCTCGATGGTAGAAGGCGGTGGCGAAGTCAGGATCGAGTTTGATGGCTGTGTCGAAATCCTTCATGGCCTTGTCGTATTCCTTCTGGTCCATCCAAACGATACCCCGCCAGACGAAAGCGTTCGCCCGCTTGGGCGAGAGCCGAATGGCTTCGTTGAAGTCTTGAATTGCCTTGTCGTACTCCTGTTGATCGAGGTACGCGACTCCACGATTCTCGTAGTTGGTAGACTCCTTGGGATCAAGCTTGATCACCGTCGTCAGGTCGGCGAGCTCCTTCAGCGGTTCACCCAGCACGTGCCACGCTTGCGACCGGTTCGTGTACCCCCAGACGCTATCCTTGTTTTGCTTGATGAAATCGGTGTAGAAAGCCGGCGCGTCGGCTGCCTTCACCACTTCGCTCTTCTTCACCCAACCCTGGCTGACTTTGGCAGCCATATCGATGCGAACCTCAAGCCAGTCGCTGTCCACGCGCAGCACACGAGCTGAGTAATAATTCCACGTGCCGATCTTCTCTGTCTTGTCTTTTGTGCGAAGTGCGACCTCTTCGGTTCGCATGAACACACGCTGTCCCACCCAGTCATCCGCCGCGAAAGCGGCCAACGGGGAAATGCACACGATCGCAAAAACGAACAGGAACCGGCGCATGGACGATCCTCCGCGCGATGGGGAGCGCCGAGTATCTTCCCACACCTATGCCGGGTTCACAAGAGATACGAACCCAATTGCGCCCATGAGTGAGCAGGCGGGAGCGAAGAGATTGTGCTAAACCGGATGCTTCTCCGCACAGCACTTGAATGGTGAGCAGCGAACTTCGCGTTAACAGCTGGATGGTTTCTCGTGCGCCTGCTCGTAAGCGATGACCTTTTCGGTTCGCCGGGTGTGGCGCCCACCCTCGAACTCGGTGATGAGCCAGGTGCGGATCATTCGATCAATCTGTTCCTCGCCGAGCAGGTCCGCGCCCAGGCACATCACGTTGGAATCATTGTGGCGTCGGGAGAGTTCGGCATCGATCACATCGCGGCAGTTTGCGGCACGAATGCCCGCGACCTTATTCGCGGCGATGCACATACCGTGGCCGGTGGCACAGATGAGGATGCCGCGATCGGCCTTGCCGGTGCTCACTTCCTCCGCCACGGGAATGGCGTAGTCGGGATAGTCCACGCTTGCCGGGCCGTTCGCGCCGTAGTCGTGAATCTCATGGTGGAGTTCGGCCAGAAGCGCGAGCACGCGCTGCTTCACAGCCACTCCTCGGTGGTCACTGCCCACGGCGACCTTCATGACCCTACCCATTCTGGAATGAACCGCTCCAGATGCCGGAGGATGGTCCGGGCACACTCCCGATACACTTCCATCCCGGCTCCAATCGGATCGTCCAAATCTTCGTCACCACACAAGAGCCGTGCCGCCGGCCCCATTCCCGAATAGCGTGCAGCCAGGGCGTGGAGGTGGCTTCGCGTCATTGCGATCACGTCGTCGGCGGCCAGCAACAGTTGCGGATTGACCGGTCGGCTGACGTGCCCGTGCAGGTTTGCGCCGAACTCCTCCGCAACGGCGCGTGCCTCTTCGGCCGCGGTCCCACCACCATATGCCGACACACCTGCCGACAACATCCAGAACCCCCGCGCCGGCAGTTCCTCCCCCGAACAACCAAGTTTGTCGGCCAGTAGTTTCTTGGCCAGACCTTCGGCCAACGGGCTCCGGCACGTGTTACCAGTACATACAAACAGAATGATCCGCGCTGTCAGCCGTTCGATTTCATTCTGTGGGAATGCGCCCGGAGCGGTAATTCGCCAGCCCGTCTCGTCCACTCGGAGCACGGTCGCCGGCAAACCGATCGGTCGCTCACCCGCATTCACCACCAGCCCCGCCGCGTCACCGAGCCTTTGCATTGCGGCATCCGCAGTGGAGTCACCCGTATCCGCCACAAGAACGGGGCCAAGGTCAGCGACTGCGGGGATCACCAGATCAAAGAGCGGATGATCAGGGCAGCGAAATCGGGCAAAGTTACTTGTAGCCGTGGGCAATTCAGCGGTTGTCGCGAGTTCGAGGACAAGCGGTGCAGGCCACGCCCGGTGCATCAGCCGACGAGCAGCTTGCGAAATACTCACACCCAGCGCCGCGATTTCGTCTGCCCTCCACGCCAGTACCGCCGGTGCCGGTAATTCTATCGCCACCGCAGGCTGCCACAGCGCGAGGTAACCGCAATCGCCGGGCAACACCACCGCCGAGCCTGCGGCCAACGTGTCGCGCGTTTGGCGCACCAAGTCAGACGGATCGACGGTCGGATTCCAGTCGATCACCGTCGGCATGGTGCACGGTCTCCTCAATCCGGGCGGGATAGTAGCCAATTTAGAGAAGCGGCGACGAAAGGGCGAGACCGGGCAGAAGACAGAGATCAGAGGACAGAGGACAGAGATCAGAAGACAGAGAACAGAGGACAGAAGACAGAACAGCATGACCAGAGCAGGAATACCGATTACTGGGCGAATTGTGAAATTGACGACCTTCTGTCCTCTGTCCCCTGTCTTCTGTCCTCTGTTCTCTGTCCTCTGTCCTCTGCCCCAGCGAAGGATTCTCCCTTCGACGGACAATAGATAGGTGCGGATCTCGATTGCAGGGTCGGCGATGAGCGAGGGCGACACCTGGCGCGAGCGAACAACGCGCGATGCGGTGCTGGCCGGCGACGCGGAGGCGTGGCGGCAGTGGTACGACGCGCACTTCGACCGCCTCGCCGCCTACATCGCATGGCGGTGTGGCGGCCTGCGAGATCTCACGGACGACGTATTACAAGAAACGTGGCTCGTGGTGGTGCGCCGGCTGCGAAGCTTTGATCCCGCGAGAGGGACGTTCTTCAACTGGATCTGCGGTATCGCCTCAAATACCGCCCGAACCGCATTGCGAGCGCGGACTCGGCAAAAAACTCGTACCCGCTCACTCGGTGCCTGCGACGATCGACCGACTGCCGACGCCACTGCGGCCATCGAGAAAGCGGAGCGCGTCGCCGCTGCCCTGGCCGCGTTGCCTGACCATTACGAAGCGGTTCTCCGCGCGAAGTATCTGGACCGGCAATCGGTGGATGAAATCGCAGCGGCTCGGGGCGATTCGCCAAAGGCAATTGAATCGCTACTGTCCCGCGCCCGGCAGGCTTTCCGCGAAGCATACGAGAAGACCCCATGACCGACCCTCCGAACGAACCCGACGATCTGAGTGAATTGCTTTCCCCGCCCCATCCAGCGGAATCGCCCGGGCTACGCGCGGCGATCCTGCGCCGAACGCAACGCCGGCTCGCCTTCACCCGATGGGCACTGCGAGCAGCTCAGGCCGCGGGCATTGCGGCGATTTTTGCTGTCGGCGTTGTGGTGGGTGTGTGGCAAACACCCCGTGAGCGAGAGACGGTCCTTGTGCCGACGCTCGTGCCACAGCGAGAAGTGGTGACCGTGCCGGTGCCGGTTCTCGTCCCAGCGCCTGGGCCATCTACCCAACCCGCATCACCAACTGTCGCGCGAACCGCGAAATCTCTCGAACTCGACGCCGAACAAGCCGACGATGTCGCGACTGCGGCCAAGCTCTATCGACAAGCGGGCGATGCGTACCTCGATGGTGAGCAAGACTACGCCAATGCCGCCCGCTGCTATCGACTGTTTCTCGTTCGCGGCGGCGCCCCCGCGTTGTCGCCGGAACCGAGCGATTCGTGGTTGCTGACCTCTCTCAAGAACGCGGCTTTCAAGGAGACAATCCATGCGACATCCAATAACGGCTAGCGTGCTGTTCGCGCTCGCGTTCACGATGACGGCGACCGGCCAACCACCCGCGCCCGGCCAACCCCCGGGTAGTGATCCGAAGCCCAAAACGGCCGACGACAAGGCCGAGAAGAAACCAGACTCAACGGACGCTGCCATCGCCGCCGCCCTCGCCAACGATCCCGACGTGAAAATGGCCAAGGCGAAGATTCAACTGGCGGAAGCGGAACTGGCCAAAGCGCGACAAGCCATCACGCTCAAGGTCGTCGCACTCAAAGCAAAGATCGAGCAACTCAAAGTGGAAGTGAAAGGAGCCGAGGAGCGAGCGAAGTTTGCAACCGCCATGTTCGAGAGGGGGACTGGCACTGACGCGCAAGTCCTCCTCACACGCGAGAAACTGGAGGCGGTAAAGGCGGGGCTTGCAACAGCGGAGGTCGAGTGGAAACTTCTCATCAGCGGCGCAAACATCGGTTTGAGTAGGACGAAGGTTGAGCTGAACGACGATGTCCAATTGGGCGCTTTCCTCGGGATGTACAACGAGTCGATGACACTCGACAAGGAAATCTGGGGGCATTACCTCGCAGTCCGCAAACTCGGGACTGTTAAAGGCCCGATCCCCGAACGCATCCGCACCGTCCTCGACAAGCCAGTGAAACTCGGCCCCAAGGGCGAAAAGGTGACCTTCGAGAAAGCCCTGGAAGTGTTCCGGAAAGACGCGGGGTTGGACGTTCCGGTGCGCGGGACGTTTCCGCCGCGGATGGAGTTCAACCCCAAAAGCCCGAACGAACCGAAGTCCCACCCATTTGAGATTGTGTCGGAAGGTGAGGAATTGCCGGTCGGGGCCTGGTTGCAATTGTTCGAGGATAACGCCGTGTTCCCGCAACGAGCGGGGGCAGTTACGCGATACCGGCTTTACGTCCGCGAGTATGGCCTGCTCATCACCTCAACCGGGTCAGCGCCGCTGGATGCGCCAGCGCTCATCGAATTCTGGAAGCACAAGCCGCCCGCGAAGGAAACGAAAACCGAGTCAGCACCGAAACAGTGACAGGCGGTTCACGTACTCTTCTCCAGCGAGCCAGTCCGGTTTGGCCACCGGACTGGCTCGTTTCATTTCTCGTGAAACCAGCACCCGGCGGAGGGGGTAGTTGATGAGGAAGCGGTTTCTGGAAGCTTGCTGACACTCGAGCAGGGAATAGGCCCGTAAAACCGCCACCAGACGACACCAGACCGACCAATGACCGGCGGAACGAAGCAAGCGAACCGTGACCTCGCGGCCGTGCACACTCTGAGCAAGGAAAACGCCGCAAAACCCCGACACCAGACGACACCCCATCTTCACATGGATTCGCTCTTGACCATTTAGACCGGCCAGACTAGCATGACTCCAGCTAGTAGACCGATCGGTCTAAATGCCTTCCTCTCTTGCCCAAAGCTTCGTGGGCGCAGTCTCTTAGGAAAAAGCTGCGAATTCGGATGAATGACGAGTCACAAACGCCGAATCTTCCTTGTGAAGGAATGCACAAAGTCACGGGGGGTTGCTTCCAGTCGGAGATTCCCGGCTTGAGTGACCCGGCGGTGGGGCTCTCGGAAGTGGCGCAGATACGCCGCGAACAGATTCTCGACGCCGCTGAAACGATTATCGCGGGGCACGGGATTCAGAAACTGTCGCTGGGTCGGATCGAGGAAGAAGCCGGCATGAGCCGGGGACAACTGACGTACTACTTCCCGGCGAAAGAGTCGATCCTGCTGGCTGTTTACGACCGGATGTTACGGCGATTGATTCGCGAACGGCTTCAGTCCGACGGGCCCAAACCGATGACGGGCCACGCGTGGGATTGTTTTCAGCACGGGTTGAAGAAGCACCTTGCTCCGGACTGGCCCTCTCCGGGTGGGAAGGAGCTGCTCAGTCTGTTGTTCACGTTCCTGGCCCAGATGGGCCACCGCGAGGATTATCGCAAACGGCTATCGCAGTGGTACAGCGATTGGCGTTCGTTCATCGCGGCGGACATTGTTGGCAGCGTGCCGGAACCGCGAATCGCCTCGCCGCGTGTACTGGCTGCAATTGTGCAAGCGTTGTTTCACGGACTGGATGTGCAACTGATGATGGACCCGGACGCATTCGATCGCGGAGAGATGCTCGCCGCGTGCATGAAACTACTCGCACCGTTGTTTGGTAAAGAAATGAATTCCCCTCTCGAGGGCGAGGGGGCCCGCGGGTCTGCTGGCCCGTCAGCGGACCGACCTGCGAGTGGGGATGAGGCGGAGCGTTTGCAATAACTTGAGGTCCAAGAAAAGATACCCAACCCCAGCGCACCTGGGAGCGAGGGCTGACGATGGGGACTTCGGCTGAATCCCGGCGAACCGCTTCCGCAAATGGCGACCTCGTCGATCGTGTGCAGCAACTCCGTTTGGATAATCAACTCGGTGCCGGCAAGACAGGAACGGGTCGCGGGTCGTTGCTGCCGTGGGTGCTGTGCGGTCTGTTGTCGGTAGCCTGGGTCGGGGTGGGCGTGCGGTGGTACAAGTCCACGCCGCAAAGAGAAGACGGCCCCAGCCCGATAGCGCCCGTCGGAAGTAGCGGGGGGGTGCCCGGCGCGCAACCGGGCAGCAACACCACAACCGCCGCACCGGGCGAACTGGTCACGCAACTCAAGGGGACGGTCATTCCGTCGCTTCAGGTCACAGTCAGCCCGCGCGACGTGGCCGCGGAGATCACGGACATTTACTTCGCCGAGGGGAAGCGAGTGAAGAAGAACGAAAAACTCGCGACTCTCCTCGATGCTCAGTACCTCAACCGGAAGAAAACCGACGAGGCAGCACTGAAATCGGCAGAAGCGCAGGTGGCTCGCACCTCGGCGGCCAAGACGTCCGCCGAGGCCCGCGTCGCGAAGACGAAAGCCGCGCTGGCTGCGGCGGAAGCACGCGTGAAGCGTGCGGAGGCCATGCAGATTCGAGCGAAGAAGGACTACGATCAGGCCATCGAGCAGAGGAGAGTGGGCGCTATCTCCGCTCAGGATTACCAGAAGTTCGAAGCCGACAAAATCGCGGCCGACGCAGACAAGGTGGCCGCCGAGGCCGATGTGGAAGCGGCCCAGCGCGAGATTGAAGCGGCGAAGGCCGATGTTCACACGGCGGTGGCGAGCTTTGACGCGGCGGAAGCCGATGTCCGGGCCGCCAAGGCCCGCCTGGACGAATCGCAGCGGTTGGTTCACAACTGTGTCGTTGTTGCTCCCATCGACGGCATCATTCTAACCAAGACCGCCGACAAGGGCGCGCTGGTGAGCCCGATGTCGTTCAACGTCGCTGCTGGCATTTGCAGTCTCGCCGACCTGTCGAAACTCGAAGTGGAAATCGACGTCCCCGAACGGCAAGTGACCCGCGTTCGGCCCGGTCAGGAGTGTTTGCTTCAGGCCGATGCCGATCCCAACCGCGGCTATCGCGGCGTAGTCGATCGCGTCATGCCGATTGCCGACGACACGAAGAACGTGGTGAAGGTGCGGATTCGCGTCTATCTCCAGAAAGAGGAAGAGCAGGGGACGTTCCTCAAGCCCAAGATGAGTGTCACCGCCAGCGTCTACGAGCGATTGTTCGCGTTCAAACCAGAAGTCGATTATCCGTGGGGCGACGAATCGCAACGCAAGCCGGAGTGGGAGAAGCTCTGGAAGAAGAAGTAGACGTGACGAGCCGGACGTGACGAGCCGGAAGCGTAAGCGACGGGCCAACGACGAGGCCCAACGAGCCGGAAGCGTTAGCGACGGGCCCACCTTTAGGCCGTCGCTTCCGGCTCCGGCTCTCGTTGGGCCCGTCGCTAACGCTTCCGGCTCGTTGGGCCCGTCGCTAACGCTTCCGGCTCGTTGGGCCTGTCGCTAACGCTTCCGGCTCGTTGGACCCACCGCCCTTGCGGGCGGGGTTCGCCAAAAACCGAGTTGAGGGTTGTTGATGTCCCGTGTGCTCGTACAGGTTCGCGATTTGCACAAATCGTTCACTCGCGGTACCGAGGCGATTCACGTTCTGCGGGATCTGACGCTCGACGTGGCCGAGGGCGAATTCCTTGCACTCATGGGACCGTCCGGAAGCGGAAAGACGACGCTCCTCAACCTCATTGCCGGCCTGGACCAACCGACGGGCGGTACGATCACCGTGGGCGAAAACGTCATCTCCGAAATGTCGGAGAGCGAACTGGCTCGCTGGCGCACGCGCCACGTCGGTTTCGTCTTCCAGTTCTACTACTTGCTACCGGTCCTCACGGCCTACGAGAACGTCGAGTTACCGCTTCTGCTTCTGCCGCTCACGAAGGAACAACGCCGCAAGCAGGTGGAGACCGCGCTCGATCTCGTGGGGCTTTCCGATCGTATGAGCCACCGACCGGGGCAACTCTCCGGTGGCCAGCAGCAGCGGGTGGGCATTGCCCGCGCGATGGTCACCGACCCCGAACTGATCGTCGCCGACGAGCCGACCGGCGACTTGGATACCAAAAGCGCCGATGAGATTCTCACGCTGATGGAGATTCTGCGGGCGCAGTTGAACAAAACGATCATCATGGTCACCCACGACCCGAAGGCCGCCGCCCGCGCCCAGCGAATACTCCACCTGGAGAAGGGGCAGTTGGTGTTAGACACAGCGGATGTTGGTCATTAGTCATTGGTCATTGGTCATTCGGGTCATCTCTTGGAATTGACGCGGCGAGAGATTGGGTTCGCGAAGACCAAGGACCAAAGCAAGGACCGATGACGAATGACGAATGACTAATGACCAATGACTAAGGACACGAAATGGACGGTATGCCTCCCGAAATTGGTGGGATGGGTTTCGATACCTCGATGTTCATGCTCACCGGCTACCTGTTTGCCGGGCTGGTGGTGATCATCCTCGGGGCAATCGGGCTGGGAATCCTCACGCTGCCGATCTACTTCCTCATTTTGTACGTCGGAGGGGCGACCACGAGCGCGCTGGCCTCCGCGACCGGGTGGTTCCCGCTCAAAGTTGTACTCATTATGTTTCGCGGATTGTGGCGCAACCTGCTCCGCACCTCGCTCACGTATCTTGCGATCTTCGTTCTCACTCTCGTTCTGTGCCTCATCTACGCGGTCCTCCACCTGATCGGGACTGCAACCACCGAGAAGGAAGCAAACTTCAAGGCTATCGTCACACACAAGACGACGATCCCCAGCCAGATGCCGGCGGGTTACTACGAACAGTTCCGGTACGCGTGTCTGCACGAACTGCCGCCGGAGATGCGACCGGCCAACGGCGACAAGGACATCATGAGCTGGTCGTTCGTTCTGGGCACCACCGACAAGGTGAACCAGCGCAAGGAAAACATGGTTTTCCTCTTCGCACTCGAGCCGGGCAAGGTGATGACCATGATGGACGGTCTCGACGACCTGACCGGAGAGGAAAAAGACCTCTTGGAGAAGGCATGCGACGCGATGCAGGCCAACCCCCGCGCCATTGTGATGAGCAAAACACGGTTGAAGGCGCTCAACATGCAGGTGGGGCAGAAAATCAAACTCTACGGGATCAACTACACCAATCTGCTGTTCGAGTTCGAGATCATCGGCGAACTGCCAGAGGGGAAGTACGAAGGCGTTTCCTTCATGAACAAGGAATACCTCGTCAAGCAGCTTGAAGCTTACCCTCGCGATACAGTCAACAACCCCAAGGGTGAGGCGCACCCGATGATGGAAAAGTGCATCAATCTCATCTGGGTTCGCCTGCCCACGAAGGAAGCATTCGAGCGGCTCAGCCAGATCGTGAACGACCGCTCGAAGTTCAACAAGGTGCCGATCAAACTGGAGACCGCGTCCAGCGGCATTGGCACCTGGCTCGGCGCGTTCAAGGACATCTTCTGGGGCCTCAAGTACATTCTCGTGCCGGCGATGATCGGCATTATGAGTCTGGTTGTCGCCAACGCCCTGAGCATCTCTGTTCGCGAACGACGAACAGAAATGGCCGTGCTCAAGGTGCTCGGCTTCCAACCGCGGCACGTGCTCTTGTTGGTACTCGGGGAAGCGCTCCTGGTCGGTTTTCTGGCGGGGGGAATGAGTACCGTTCTGGCCTGGGGAATGCTGGGGAGTTTCCGGTTCCAGATCATGTTCTTCGGCGCGTTCTTCGTTCCGGCCAAGGCGCTCATCTACGGTCCGCTGCTCGGTATGGCGGTGTCGTTTGCCGGGAGTATTGTCCCCGCACTCTCCGCGAAAGATGTCAAAGTGGCCGAGGTGTTTGCCCGCGTGGCGTGAGCGTGAGATTTCTGTTCTTCATCGCGTGACCTGGACGACGAGCGGGGGGCTGCCTTTGAAACGTTGGTACCTTGGTAGCGCAAAAACTGCCCTGGACAACGCGAAGGACTTTTGGCATCAGCGAGGTTTACATGGGGGTATGTCAGGCCTCGAAGAGGCCCGACGCGGGGGCACCTGCTTTGCAGCAGGCGTCAGGGGCTTGCCATGAAATCCGTTCTGTCTCCGCTGGGCGTGCTCGTTTGTCTTGGGCTCGCGATCACGGCCGGTTGCAGAACCGCGAAGCCGGACCGGGTCACAACGCCCCCCAATACGCCCGATCAATCGCAGTCGCAACCGCAAGTTGTGCGTGTGAACTACGTCGATTCGGATGCCTTCGACCTGTTCCTGGAAACAGCGCTGGTCAGCAACCAACCCGCGATCGTCGTGCAGACCAATTACGACAAGCCCGAGTGGAGTTCGCGACTCAACGAGTGGATCGCCGCCTGGAATGCGACCCGCCGAACGCCCGGCCTGCGGGTCCGGGGTCAGATTCCGCCCGTGCCGGCCGTGGTGGTCGATGGTGACAGTCTCCGCGAGTTCCGCCTCCTGATCGACGGCTTGATGAGTCGCGTCGAAGAGTCCGCGCGTCTGGGCGGTCACTGGTGGGCCGAACGTCAAACGCGCGAGCGGCGGGTTGCCTTGCTCCGGCCGTACAGCCTGCGTTTCCATCTCGGTGCGGATGGGCGCATTCAACTCATCTTCTTCCACAGCAACTACGCAGCGCAGCACAAGGACATCGTCCGTATGGTGACCGACCCCGCCGAGGAAGAGACACTGGATTGGTCTCCCGGCTATAGTTGTTCCCTCGCCCGGGAGCGGTTGGCCGATCGCGCCGAAGCCGAGGGCAGCGACCGCTGAACCGGTGGACAGGCTGCTCCAATATCACTTACTTTCTCGACTGCGGTGTTCGGTGTCGGCAGGAGCCTGCCCTGTATTGTGGGGCAGGCCTCCTGGCTTGCCGGCAGGCGAAGCCTGCCGGTACCAGCACTTGAGTCGAGAAAGAATGTGAAGGCATTCAACCGAGTTCGGCACGATTGCGAGCGGACCACCTTCTCGATAATGTGGAACTCGGGCTTCTGAGTTTTGACGTTTGTTCTCTGCGAGGGGCGGCCGTGAGTTCCGCTAAGGTCGTGCCTGTGCGAAGCGAAATCGGATCTGGTTCCGCTTTCGGATCGGTCACGGCGTTCGTCCTGCAAGCCGTTGGCGCTCTGGTTCCCCTTCCGATCCTGCGAGTGGCGCGGCCGGTGTTGCGCGGGCGGCTGGGCGACAATCCATGCACGCTTTTCTGTTTCGTCATTCTCGCCTTCTGGCTGTTTGTGCTTTTCGCTGCATTCGTCGGCAACGTGATGTTCAGTCTCGGTCCGCCGCCGGGGAGCAGCGACCCCGTTCCCAAGCTCACCCTGTTCCGCCTCATCAGTGCGGTCGCCAAGGGCGCACTGGCCACCGTCGCGTTCCAACTGGTGCTCTGGCTCAGTACAGACTGGCCATTCTGGCGTTCCTTTTCGATGGAATCGGCTGAGCCAGAGGCGTTCCAGCGCGGGGTCCGACTTCGAGTCGGATTTGAACGCACCGTTTTCCGGCTCATCGGCACGCTCTTCGTCATCGGTTTTTCACTCTTGCCACTGTCGGTGTTGCTGGTCGCGTTACCGGCCGTGTCGCCGAGCGAGGCCGTGCTGACCGATACGGTACGACCCGCGAAATCGTGGTGGCGTCGGACGGGCCGAAGGGTGCTGGCCGCTGCGGCGGGGGCGGTTGTGCTGGTGGCGCTCTTCGCGTTCGCGATTGAAATGGTGTCGCGCTTGCCGCTGTCAACCGGCGGACAGATGGGCACGCTGGCCAAGAAAGTGTTCGGTTACGCCTTTTCCGACTTTGTTCCCAATGATCCCAAACCAGCCGACGCCGAGCCGCTCAAAAGTACCCTCGATCGGCGTGATAATGCCCGCAAGGAACTGATTGCAAAGGACATCGAGCCAGCTCGGCAGCGGGAGTGTCAAATCGAACTCGTGCAGGCCAACGCCGACATCGCTGCCTGGGGGATGGAAACTCAGAACGAGTGGATGATCCCGCCGGAACTCCGCTCCGTGCGGCAAGCGTTGCCTGAAACCGGACCCAACGCCAAACGCCTCGCGGTCGAGGACTCCATCGCCGAGCGTGTGTCTGAAATCACGAAGCGATGGCTTCCTGCCGAGGAGTTACTCCAACGGCGTGTCTCGCTCCAGAAAGCGGCCGAACGGCGGAACCTCAATCCGCGCGACAAGCGCGAGGCCGAGGAGAAACTTGCCGAGGCCAACGCCGAGATCGCAGCTCGTACCCCGAATTCCCCTCGCCTCCGGTTACTGCAAAATCCACACCTCAAACCCCTGCTCGGTGTGCCACTCTGGACGCTCTTGCCGACGACGCTTGTGGATCACTGGCCGTTCGTCTTTCTCGTCGTGTATGGCAGCGACCTGGTGTTGCTCCTGCTCATCGGCAAGGTACCGCTGGCGTACAACTTCCGCTACCTGTGGGTGCGGCGGCGGGATACCGCGCTTACGGCGGTTGCGTTCACGGTGGTGGTTGCACTGGTGGTAGTGCTGCTGGCGTTCGTCAACGGCATGTACAAGCTGAACGAGACGACCGGCATGCCGGGCAACGTGCTCATCATGTCCGAAGGCTCGACGGACGAACTGTTCAGCAACCTGTCGCGCGGCGGTGATACCGACAACGTGGCTAATGTGATCGTATTCGGCGACCGGGAAGGCCGACCCCTGGGACCAAATGGGAAAGGGGTGGGCGTGGCTCGTGGCGAATTTGCGCCAGACGGCACATTCGTGCGGCTCCCTATCGATACGCCTCGCGACAAGCCCGGTGCGGTTCCACTGGCAAGCAAGGAATCGTACATCGTGCTCAATCAGGCGGTGCCAACCAAGCCCGGCGAATTACCGAAACGCCGATTCCTCCAGCTGCGTGCATTCCAGGATGTGCGTATCGGTGCTGAGGTTCACAACATCCAACTGGAAGCGGGCGGGAAGTGGTTCACGTCGAACTCGGTCGAGCCGGGCGCAAAGGCGCCAGACGGTCTGGAATATCTCCAGTGCTGTCTCGGCGAAGGTGCTGCGGCCACGCTTGGCGAGGACGCGGGCAAGGCGCATTTGGTCGTTGGCGACACGTTCGAACTCGGCGATCGGTGGTGGAAAGTCGTTGGATTAATGAAGACTCGCGGCACCACGTATGGTTCCGAAATCTGGACCGGGATCGAGAATACTGTCGTGAGCCAGAGCGGGAAGGGTGACAAGTACACCACGCTCGTTCTTCGCATGGCCGATGATTCAGACGAATCCGCAAAGGCGATGGCCTACTACCTCGGCGAGGTGTACGAGCAAGCCAAACTCAAGGCGTTCGCGGAACCGGATTATTACAAGGAGCTAACCAAAACCAACGAGCAGTTCCTCACTGCAATCGTGCTCATGGCCGTCATCATGGCGGTGGGTGGGATCTTTGGCGTGATGAACACGATGTTCGCGTCCATCGCGGCGCGCATCAAGGAAGTGGGGGTGTTGCGCATCCTCGGCTTCAAACGCTGGCAGATTCTGATCTCATTCATGATCGAATCGCTCACAATCGCATTTGTCGGTGGGTTCCTCGGCTGTCTCATCGGCTTCTGTGCAAACGGCCTGGAAGCGTCGAGCACGCTTTCCGGCGGGCAGGGCGGTGGAAAGAGCGTAACGCTGACCATGATCGTGGACGTGCAGATCATTGCCACCGGCCTCCTGTTCACTCTTGTGATGGGCCGGCTTGGCGGACTGGTCCCCGCACTTTCCGCAATGCGAATGGAAATCCTCGAATCGCTGCGGTAGTCTGTTCGCCTGAGGAACGAGCACCAGGCTCGCGGCTTTTCAGGAAATGGATCTCAACGGTGATGGGTTGCTTACCAAGGAGGAATACCAGCGTTTCGTGAAGTTGAAGGAGATCGAGATGAAACAGAAGATGCGCGAAGAAGGACGGCAGTAGGTCGATAAATGCCGAGTGAGTGCGAAGAAGGAAGTGCGGAGTGGGCGTCAGGCTAGTTTGGCCTGACGCCCACTCCGCACTTCCTTCTTCGCACTCCCGTGTTTACCAGCGGCGGCCGTAGTAACCGTGGTGATGGTGGTGATAACCGCCGTAATACCCACCGCCGTAATAGCCGCTGTAGTAGGGGCGGCCGTAACCATAGCCGTAACCATAGCCGTAGCCGTAAAGCGGCGACACACCGCCCGCGCCGATGACGAGGTTCACCGAAGGGGTGGGAACCGCGCTGTAGCCATAGTTGTAATTGGGATAGAGATAGCTCGAGTAATTCGGCACCACGGGCACTGATCCGACGACCACGGGCCCGCCTGCCGGCACGCCATAACCGTATTGCGCCGACGCGGTGCTGACTGAAATTGCCACAGCTGCGACCGCAGCCAAAGAGAGGACCGCGAACTTCATGTGAGGACTCCTCGGTGTGGGACAAGTGGAAGAGCTGATCGCGTCGCGTGACAGGCAGGGCAGCACCAGCTCCGCGATGTGAACGCAACTGGCCGCCGGACTTGCGCCCGGCGGCCGGTTGATTGTGTTGATTTTGATAGGTGAGCCACAAGCCAGACTTCCATTACCAACGCCGACCGTACCAGCCGGAACCGCGGTGGTGATGGTGGTGACGCCAGTGGTTCCAGCCGTGGTTGCCATAGTAGCCGCGGTGGAAGTTGCCGGAGTAACCGCGGTGGTGACTCACAGTGTTGACGCGGGGGCTTGGCGGACGGGCGTCGGCGGAATTCGTCGAAACCAGGAGCGCAGCCGATGTGACCATGGAGAGGAGCAGAGCTTTCATGACGCGTTACCTCGAAGTTGGGCGTGGGCGAAAGGCTTGGCGGGGCATTGAGGAGCTATCCACCAGATGAACAGAAACAGCCGCGAGGCTTGCGCCTGGCGGCCGTTCGCTCATCCTTTTTTCCTCACGCGAAACACCAGCGATTACCAGTACCAACCGCCCCAACCGTATGTGCCGTAGTAGGGCCAGTTGTAGCCGTAGCCACTGCCGAGCCAGAAGCTGGGGTAATAGCCACCGTAGTAATAGCGCGGGTAATAACCGCCCCAACCACCGTAATAGCGGTGACCGTAACCGCCCCAACCGCCGTAGTAACGATGGCCGTAGCCGCCCCAGCCACCTCCGTGGTGCCAGTGGACAGGACGAGCGTCAGCAGTGTTTGTGGAAACCAGTAATGCGGCAGCAGCAACCAGCGCGAGAAACGCGGCTTTCATGATGCACCTCCTCGTTGCGGGAAGCCGGGCGAAAGGCACGGCGGGGCGGAGGTGGACACCCCATTATACGGACGCAAACGGCCGCTGGAGTTGTCTCCAGCGGCCGTTTGCGCGTCAAACCGTCTTCATTTTGATTTAGCGGTGATAGTGGTGGTGGTAGTAACCGGGACGGCCGTAGTAACCGTAGTAAGGCCGAGCGTAACCGAACGCCGGCACGCCGATGCCGATATTCACACCGATCCCCGGACGAACAACCGTCACACCACCGTAAGCGGGATAAACCGGTGCCGGCGCAACGATGACAGGCGCAGGTTGGGCAACAACGACCGGCGGGACGGCGACAACAGGCGGAGCAGCCACAACCACCGGCGGAGCCGTTGGGACCACGGGATACGGTTGTTGGGCCGAAGCAGTGGAAGCGAAACCAACGAGCCCGAGCGCTGCGGCGACGACAGGAATCGCGAATTTCATGACTTGGTCTCCTTTGGGGTCGGCACGAGCCTGATCATTTCTACGCAACAAACGCTTGGGCATACTCGCCTTGCGCGGACAATCGTGCGTTACTGCCCGCGTGGCGTCGGGGTTATACCGAATAAGCCGAGTTGGTAAAATGGCAGGTGTAAATGCAGAAAGACCGGTGAGAGCCGGTCTTCTGTCTCAGAACGTGAACATGACGCGAATCGACTCGCTTACACCACGCCGAACGAGTGTTGTAACTTCTTGATTGCCTTGTACTTCTCGTCGCTGACGCGTTCGACGGTCGTGCCCAGTTCGCTTGCGATTTCCGGGACCGGCCAGCCATCGGCGGTCAGTTCCAGAATGCGGCGTTGACGCGGGCTGAGCACTTCCGCCGCGGCTTTGGCCACCGCTTCGCGGTCGTCACGAGTGGCATTGGACACTTGGCGGCGTTCGGGCAGATCCGGCGACAGAGCGGCGAACTTCCGCGCTCGCTGTGTCCGCTTCTTCACCGCGTCAATGGCTCGCAGGAACTCGCGTCGTTCGGCCGTTTCGCTATCCACCAGCACACTGCCCCATTTGTCCGCTTCCACTCGTTCGAGCAAGCGAACAAAGACGGCTTGCGTGCAATCCTGCCACCGGTCGGCCGGCAGCCGGGCGTTGCGCCAGCACGTCTGGCAGTACTTGGTGATGTCGGTCACGGCCTTCGCGCTGGGTTCCTGGGTCGCCACTGCGGCTGACGCCTTGGACGGCGTCGCGGCCAGTGCCGTGCCCAGTACCACCGCAACCATCATGTTGCGTGACGAGCGTTTCGAAGGCAAATAACGTGTCATTTCAGTCAGCTTCCTCTTTTCGGGGCCATCACGAACCCTCTGCCAATTCTACGGACAGCGAAGCGAGGTGTTCTCGCTACCCGGGGAGAAAAAATCTCGAAGTCGAAACAAGGCAGTTGGGGTAAGCTGTGACCCACCGAGGCGAACCCTGCCCGCAAGGGCAGCGGGTCCATACAGCCAAGCCATGCCAAAACACACCCATCGCCCTTGCGGGCGAGGTTCGCCACCTCACAGGAACTCCCACCATGTATCGACTTCTCCTTCTGCTATTCGCTGTCCCACTCGCGGCATTTGCCGCCGATGAACCAAAGCAGCCCGATACGCCGAAGGGCACCACGTTTAGCTTTAACTTCAACAAGAGCAAGGTGTTTCCGGGCACGACACGAAGCGTCACCGTGTACGTCCCGGCTCAGTATGACGGCAAAACGCCAGCCTGCGTCTACGTCAACCAGGACGGACTGCCAGGTTACGTTCCGCCCACTTTCGACAAGCTCATCGCGTCGAAGGATATGCCCGTGACCATCGCCATTGGCGTGACGCCGGGCGTGGTGCCCGCGGCCAACAAGGACGCCCTGCCGCGGTATAACCGCAGCTACGAATACGACGGCCTCGGCGATGCTTACGCGCGATTTCTGCTCAACGAACTGCTGCCGGAAGTGGAGAAACACACGACCAAAGACGGCCGGGCGATTGTCCTTTCCAAGAAAGGAACCGACCGGGCCATTGGTGGCGCATCGAGCGGCGCGATTTGCGCGTTCACGGTGGCATGGGAGCGGCCAGACGAGTTCAGCCGCGTGTTCTCCACCATCGGTACTTACGTCGGTCTGCGAGGAGGTGACATTTACCCCACACTGATTCGCAAGTTCGAACCGAAGCCGATCCGCGTCTTCCTGCAGGACGGCACCAAAGACCTGAACATCTACGGCGGCGATTGGTGGATGGCGAACCAGACGATGGACCGCGCCTTACTCTTCGCTGGCTACGAAGTGAAGCACGAGTGGAACGATGGCGGGCATAACGGCGGACTGGCCGCGCCGATTTTCCCCGACGCCATGAAGTGGTTGTGGAAGGACTGGCCGGCCGCACCCAAGGCCGGGCTCGGCTCGTCGCAGTTGAAAGACATTCTCATTCCGGGCGAGGGATGGCAACTCGTCGGCGAGGGGTACAAGTTTACGGAAGGGCCCGCCACCAACGCGAAGGGAGAGGTTTTCTTCAACGACGTCGGTTCGTCGAAGACGTACAAGATCGTGAACGGCAAGCCGGAAGTGTGGCTCGCGGACAGCAAGCGCGGCGATGGTCAGCGTTTCGGCCCCGATGGCAAGCTCTATGCGAATGCTTCGGGGGAGAGCAAGATCCTTGCCTGGAATGAAGACGGCAAATCGACGGTGTTCGCGGATGGCTTCAAGGGGAACGATCTCGTCGTGCTACACAACGGCGCGATTTACGATACCGATCCGTTTGAGACGCCGGGTAACAGCAAGGTCTACTACATCTCGCCGAAGGGCGAAAAGAAGGTGGTCGATAGCGGTTTGAAGTTCGCCAACGGTATCACCGTTTCGCCGGACCAGACACTGCTGTATGTGGCGGACAGCCGCTCACACTGGGTCTATAGCTACGTGATTCAGTCCGACGGCACGCTGGCGGACAAGCAGAAGTATTACCACCTCTATCAACGCGACGTGGACGACGATACCGGTGCGGATGGCCTGCGCGTGGACCGCGATGGGCGACTGTGGGTGGCAACGAAAGCTGGCTTGCAGGTGTGCGATCAAGCGGGGCGCGTGAACTGCATCATCCCAACACCTAATGGCAAGGTGTCGAACCTGACCTTCGGCGGCGAGAACATGGACGTGCTCTATGCGACCTGTGGTGACAAGGTGTATAGCCGCAAAGTGAAGGTGAAAGGCGCCAACGCATTCGAGAAGCCGTTCAAGCCCAAACCTCCGCAATTGTAAAGCAGCAGGCCCACGCCGTTGCTTCGAGCATCCGGCGTGGGCTTTCTTCGCGAACGGTGTCTTGCGTTCGCCTGCGGAGGGAACGAATTAGCCGCCGAAGAGTCGGCGGAAGAACCCGAACAGGCCACCCTTCCGCGGCTTGGTGGAATTTGGCTTGGACTTCTCTGATTTACGCAGCGCGTCAGGAACTGGAATCGCCATCGCGGTCCGTGCGACCTCTGGCGTATGCACCTGCTCGGTAGAGAGGCCCAGCGCCTGCCACTCCGAGACCGGCAAATACGACTGAAGCGCGATCACCACTTCGCGGCTGGACTGGATGCGAACGTGCGGATCCTTCGCGCCCATCCGCTGGACGAGGGTGTCGAGTTCTTTGGGAATGTTCGGCTTGAGCCGGGCTGGTGACGGAACTCCGCGAATCTGCCGTTCCGCCATCATTTCCGGTGCAAGGCCGGGGAACGGGACTTGGCCCGTGAGGAGATAGTAGAACGTCGAGCCGAGGCTGTAAACGTCGCTGCGGGCGTCCATCTCGCAACCCCACGCCTGTTCCGGCGCGATGTGCGCGATTTCTTCAGCATATTCCTTTGTGTTGATGCGCTTCGTCACGCGGGCCCAGGGGCTCTCAAGCATGTGCGTGAGGCCGAGATCGATGAGCTTGATCTGCCGATCGGACATGAGAACGAGGTTGCCGGGCTTGATGTCTCGATGAATAAATTCGCGAGCGTGAACGTGCATCAATGCCACAGCCGTTTGTGCGACCAACTGCGCCGCGGCATGCGGCACGAGCGGCCCGCGTTCGGCCACCACTTTGTCGAGAGTGACCCCGGGGACAAACTCGGACACGACAAAGTGCGTGCCCTGCCAGTAGTCCACATCCAGAATTCGCGCGATGCTCGGATGCTGCACCTTGGAAGCCGCACGCACTTCCTGCATGAAGGCTTTCAGAATGGTCGGGTCATTCGCGCGGTCGGTGGGCAGTACCTTCACGGAAACCGCTCGCTTGCCCTCTGTATCTTCCGCCTTGAACACCATCCCGACGCGATCCTGCCGGATTCCGTCGAGAATCTTGTAGCGGCCGAGCACGAAGCCATGCGTGCGGCCATTGAGAAGCTGCATGGCCTGGAACTTGGTGAGCAGCTTCTTCCGTACGAGAAGAGTCGCGACCTGAATCGGCTCAGCGGTTGCGGGGTCGATGTTCGACCCGGCGAGGACGCCGATCAGGTCGTCAGGTGTGAGCAATCCGCTTTTGCGAACTGCCGTCAAAAACGGTGAGTGGAGTTGCGGCAGCCGAGTGTGTGTAGCCACGAAGCGAGGACTCCATCCTGACCGGGCGACAGTCATCGGGCCAAGTTTAGGATGCAAATGGACGCATGCTGTGAATTCAGACGAGAAAATTGACCAAATGTGTCGATAATTCCGACTGAAACGACTTTTCATGCATTTTCGATACTCCGCGACTGACCGAAACTGGCCGTGGGATCGGGTTCTGCGTGAAGTTTCCGCCCTTCGAAGAATGATCGGGTCTAACACCGAGAATTCGGCCATCTGTCGCAAGGACATAGTCTCCGACGTTCGCCTCGATCTTCACAGATCCAAGCTGTGTTGGAATCCTGTCGAGCAACTTCATGCGCGCGATGGCGTCCTCCATCGAGCCAAAGCCGGGGTAATCGGGGAAGCCATCCAGGTCTTTGTCTGGCACTGGAGGTGGCATCGCGGTCATGGCACCTCTCGTTTCACTTCCCATTCTCCCGCAAGCCGCTTACGGAATCCAGTTGGTGTCGGGTCCGATGGCGGCGCAGAACTCCGCCAACAACTTCGCTGCGTTGGTCAGATCGTCGAGATGAACGACTTCCACCGGGCTGTGCATGTAGCGGTTCGGGATGCCGATGAGCCCGGTCGCGACACCTTCGCGTGCAATTTGAATGGCGTTGGCATCAGTGCCGGTGGCGCGTGGTGTTCCGCGAACTTGAATGGGAATGTCGTGTGCGGTTGCGGTGGATTCGAGCAAGTCGAACACACGCGGACTGATATTCGGTCCGCGATAGAGCACTGGCCCACCACCGCACTTGATTTCGCCTTGCGTTTTCTTGTCGTTGCCGGGCGTGTCGGTGGCGTGGGTCACGTCCACCGCAATGCCAACCGTCGGGTTGATGCTATAAGCCGCTGTGGTCGCCCCGCGTAAGCCGATTTCTTCGGCGACGGTGGAGACGCCATACACGGCAGCCTTCAACGGGCGCCCGTGGAGCAATCGGACTGCTTCCATGCACACCCACAGACCAACCTTGTCGTCCATCGCCGGGCTCGCAGCGAGTTCGTTGCGCAGTGGACGGTAGCCGAGCGCAAACGTAACGGGATCACCACAGCGGACGAGCGATTCGGCTTCCTCCTTGTTCTTCGCGCCGATGTCCACCCACACATCGTTGAAGTCCGGCACCTTCGTACGTTCATCTGGCTTGAGCAAGTGAATGGCTCGCCGCGCAACCACGCCGGGGATCGCCCCGCCTTTACCCCAGACGGTGAGGTGCTGACCAAGAAGGATTTGCATATCCCAGCCGCCGATGGGCTGGATGTAGAGAAAGCCATCGGAGTCGATGTACTGCACCATGAGGCCGATTTGATCGCAGTGCCCCGCGAGCATGATTCGCGGGGTCGCGTCCGATCGCGTTTCGGGAAAGCGAACCGCGAACACGTTGCCGTGGGTATCGGTGCGAATCTCATCGGCGAACGGCTTCATCCGCTCGCGTACCACCCGCTGAATCTGCTGCTCAAAGCCGGAGGGGCTAGGCGTTTCAAGCAGGGCCTTCAAGAACTCGTGTGACGAATGCTCCATTTCAAGGCTCCAAAGAAGCCGCACGATAAACACAGATGGAAGGCACGATCAGAACAGAATTCATGGTGAGAATTCGGGTCTTGATCGTGTGTCTTCTGAGTTCATCGTGCGGCTGAATGTTTGCGGTGGAAAACTACTCGCCCACGACCGAGGCGAAGGTACACGCCCGCACTTCCTCGGCAAGCATGGCCAATTCGTCCGCGACTTCGCCGTCTTCGTCCTCGATCAGTTCGGTTCGGACAGTGTAGGAGAACAGCGCGACGCGAATGTGGTTCGGCGGCACCGGATTGGCGATCTCCCAATAGCGGATGGTCAGCGGTTCCCTGTCCTCCTCCACCTCATGTACGTACTCCACTAAACAGTTTCCTTCACGCAGCTCGGTGAGCGTGCCGGATTCCTTCGCCACCCGCATGTCGGCTACTTTTCGCGCGGAGTGGATTGTGACCGGCTCCTGACTCTTCAGTAAAATGACACTCAGCCGGAAGGTACCCGTATCCAGGTCTTCGTCGTAGAACGTGCCGCCCCCCTCGTCTTCGTACTCTTCCACCCAGTGTGCTGGAATGCGGAAGTTAACCACGCCGCCACGGTAGTGGATTGTCTTCATGCCGTCTTCGTCGACCTCTGGCTCCTCGTTTTCATCGTCCTGCGGCGGTTTCTGGAACTCGCCGATCGCGCGAAGGCCGGTGTCGGTCAACTCGAACACCTCCGTGCAGAGTGGGTAGGCACTTTCGTTGAACTCTCTCACCACAACCTGCCCAACGCGACCGAGGATGTCCTGGTCGCGCTCGGGAATGAGATACACGAAATCGCGACACGGCATCACGACGAACAGTGGCCAGCCGAGCACGGGTTCCGCGATGACCTTGAAGCCGGGGCAAAAGACAAGCGCGGCCTTGAACGCGATATACTTCGTGTTCAGCATGCCGAGTTTGTGTTCTTCGATCTCTTCAAACTCGATGCTCGCTTCCACGAGCAGGCGCTGCATATTCTCGACCGCCGCGTCGAAGAGCGTTTCCTTCGATTGGCCCCACTTCCGCGCCATTGTTTCGCTGACCCACATCACCTGCGTTTCATCCGTCGAAACGTGAACCAGGATGAGGGCAACCTGATCGGAAATCCTGTCGTGAATAGCATCCTCAAGCGGCATATCGGTGGGTTCGAGTGACCAGCGAATTCGCGGACGAGCTGTTTCCCACTCGGGAATCTGGAGTTGCTTCAGGATGGTTTCGACAAACGTCTTGATGCGATCGGGGTCGCGGTCGCGAGCAAAATCGCGGCTCACGTTCTCCAGTTGAATTGTCGCCGTGATGTCGTCCACCTTGATCTCATAGCCGCCATCTTCGCCGAGCTTCACCGGAATGTTCCGGCGCGCCAGTTCGTCCAGAAACAACGTCGCGACTTCCGCGGAAACAGCCATCGGAACCCCCAAAAAGAGGTCTGTTAGTGCCGAAAGTGCCGCACACCCGTGAACAGCATGGCGATGCCGTGCTGGTCGCAGGCTTCGATGCTGTCCTTATCTTTGACCGACCCACCCGGCTGAATGATCGCCGTAACGCCCGCGGCTGCCGCCGCGTGAACATTATCCGGGAATGGGAAGAAGGCATCCGACGCCAACACACTCCCCTTCGACTTGTCGCCAGCCTTTTTCACCGCGATCTCCACCGACACTACGCGCGACATTTGGCCAGCACCGACGCCAACGACCTGTGTGTCCTTCGCGAGCACAATTGCATTGCTCTTTACATGCTTGCAGACGAACCACGCGAAGTGTAGTGCGTGCCACTCGGCTTCGGTGGGTTTACGTTTGGTGACGCACTTCCACTCGTCCGGCTTATCCGCGCCGTAGTCGCGGGTTTGCACGAGCAACCCACCATCGACGCGGCGGTAATCCAATCCTTGCGGGAAGCCAGTGAGCGGGCCAGTTTTCAGGAGCCGCACATTCTCCTTCCACTTCTGCAACCCTTCGAGTGCATCCGGGACATAGTCCGGAGCGATGATGCACTCGATGAACCGCTTCGCCTTCGGATCCATGATTGCAGAGGCGGTATCGACATCAACAGGTTGATTGAACGCAATAATGCCGCCGAACGCGGAGAGCGGATCGCCGTCCCACGCAAGTTGAAACGCATCCGCGAGCTTCGTCGCGACCGCCGCGCCGCAGGGATTGTTGTGCTTGACAACCACGCACGCCGGCCCCGCGAACTCGCGGGCGAGATTCAGCGCTGAGTCGAGGTCGAGGATGTTGTTGTAACTCAGTTCCTTGCCGTGGAGTTGTTCCGCAGTGGCGATAGACGGAGAAGTGGTATGTGGTTCGATATAAAAACCGGCTTTTTGGTGTGGGTTTTCTCCATATCGCAATTCTTGTTTATGAGTAAATGTGAGATGAAAGCTCTCTGGTTCGCCACAGATTGCTGACTCGCCCAAACCGATGAAGTAATCCTTGATCGCGTTATCGTACATGGCGATTCGCTGGAAAGCGCCGAGGGCCAAGGTGAGGCGCAGCGCGCGGGTAATGGCCCCTCCATGTTGACGGAGTTCGGCCAAAATGGATTCGTAGTCGTCAGGCTTCGTCGCCACCGTTACCGACTCAAAGTTCTTCGCGGCCGCCCGCACCATGCACGGGCCACCGATGTCGATGTTCTCGATCGCCTCGGCTTCGGTCACGCCCGGTTTCGCCACCGTTTGCTCGAACGGATACAGATTGCACACCACGAGATCGATTTCCGGCAGATTGTGCTCGGCGAGCGTCTGCATGTGTTCCGGTTTGTCGCGTTTCGCGAGCAGACCAGCATAGATCGCGGGGTGAAGTGTCTTGACGCGGCCGTCGAGGATCTCAGGGAACTTCGTCAGTTCGCTGATGTCCTTTACTGGCAGTCCGGCATCGGCCAGCGCCTTCCGCGTCCCGCCGGTGGCGATCAGTTCGACGCCGTACTTGGTTACCAGTTCACGGGCAAAGTCCACTAAACCGGTTTTGTCGGACACACTAAGCAGAGCGCGGCGGATGGGACGGAGCATAGTCGGAACCCTCGTGCAGAAAGCGTTGTTCTATTCCCGTCGCGTGAGCTGAACCACTCTCCCCGCGCGTCGCATGCTCACCCCGCCGGGGAAGTCGCACGCAGGCGCGTTACCGCCGGCAATTTCGACCGCACGGTCCCACGCATCGAAGCTCATATCGCTCATGGGCCACCCTTCGCGCTCCCACAGCAATCTCAGACTCGCGCGCAAAACTGCCCGCGGGGCGCCTGTGAGCGTTGCGGCGTCGAGGATGACAGTATTCGCAGCCCGGGGGCGTTCGGCCTTCGCCAGAAGTTCGCTCGCGGCTGCTGTGATGACTTCGTGTGCTTCGCTCGCGTGCTCCGCGAGATGCCCAAGCGCGGAGACGATGTCCGGGTTGAAGGTCTTCAAGAGAGGAAGCAGTTCGTGGCGAATGCGATTACGCGTGAAACGCGGATCGGTGTTGGACGCATCTTCGCGGAACGGCTGGTTGATCGAAGACAGATACGCCAGGACATCCGCCCGCGTGACGGCGAGCAGGGGACGGATCAGAGCATAGGGCAGAGCACAGAGGGCAGAGGAGAGATCAGAAGACAGCCCGATCTGTCCTCCGTCTCCTGTCTTCTGGCCCTGCTGCCCCCCGTCTTCCGTCTTCCGTCCTCTGTCCTCTGTTCTCTCTCTTCTGTCCTCTGCCCTCAGTTCTCCGCTCTCTGTCCTCTGTCCTCTGACTGAGGCAATTCCCCTCAACCCCTGCAATCCCGTTCCGCGAATGAGTCGATGCAGGACGGTTTCTGCCTGGTCATCGGCGGTGTGGGCGGTCGCGACCCACGCCGCACCGACGTCGTTTGCCACTTCCGTGAAGAAATCGTATCGCACGTGCCGGGCTGTCGATTCGAGATTGCTGCCGGTCGCCAATGCGGCTACATCCACGGCCTTCACCCGGCAGGGTACGCCGAGTGTTGCGCAGAGGTCGCGGACGAATGCCTCGTCGGCGTCGGAATCCGCGCCGCGGAGCTTGTGATTGACGTGTGCTGCGGTGAGTTCTTGGCCACATGCGTGCAGTGAGCGCAGCAGCGCAACGCTATCGGCGCCGCCCGAGACCGCAACGACACCGCGCCCGGCCCGCATGGAGCGGCCGTGAAGCCCGGCTTTGCGGGCGCCGTCGGTCTGCCGGACCTGCCCGTCGGTCCTGCCGACAGGTCGGCAGGCCGACATTCCGGCAGAGGCCGACAGTCCGGCGGCTCGCGAGTCCCAACTGACCAAGAATTCCCGCACTTCCCGCAACAGCCGCGTCACGATTTTGCCTCGATTGGGTAGAATATCACCATTATTGCGGATCGATTCCGCAAAAGTCCGCTTGCGTCGTGATTCATCGGAGGCTATGCATGCGCCCCGAACAGCCAGATACAGCCGCGACCGAACCCGCTCCGCCCGAGGTGGAGAGCCAGCCGCTGTTAGTGCCACCGCCGTCACTGCCATCACCGCCTGCGCCGGTTGAAGCCGAGTTACCTGTCGCGGACGTCGAACCGTCGATGGCCGTGCCGGTTCGCAAGAAGCGGCGTCGGCGCGATCCGGCCGAAGTGGCACGCGAAGCGGCCTACATCAAGCGGCTTGTCCGCGTTGTGCTGCTCCTGGTGGCCGGGGCACTGACCGCTGTGTTCATCGCCGCCGCGACCATCCACCCGTATGACGAAAACGGGAATCCGCGGACGATGTCCACGCACACGCAACTGGGCCTGCCGCCGTGTAACTTCGCGGTCTACGCCGGCAAGCCATGCCCGTCGTGTGGAATGACAACGAGTTTCGCGCTTCTGGTTCGCGGGGATATCGTTGCTTCCATGCAAGCGAACTGGGTGGGGAGCATTATTTGCGTGCTCTGGGCGACCACGCTCGTCTGGGCGGTTGCAAGCGCGGTGGGGGGAAAGACACTGTTTATTCCGCCCGGGCGCGGGGAAATAGTATTCACGGCGATTGTCGGCGTGGTGCTGATGCTCATGCTTGCGCGCTGGGCGGTCATCTTGCTGAGTTAGAGAACAGAGAACAGAAATCAGAGGCCTGAGATCAGAAAAAGTGGCTCGGTTAGCCCTGTCTTCTGTTCTCTATTTTCTGAAACACAGGGGGTTCACGGATGAACCGGAGCAAAGCGGGGAAGTGGGCCCGCCGGGTCGTGTGGGCGACACTGACTGCGGTCCTGACGATTGGATGCAGCCCGCTGCAAACGATTGCTTTCATCTTCGACCGCGGTGAGAAAGTACCCGCTAAGTACCCGTTCGTACTGGGCAAGGACAACCCAAAGAAGGACAAGGACGAAGTCGTCGTTCTGCTCCTGCCGCACCTTGCACCCGGTTCCGCGCGCGAGTTCGCCACGGCCGAGCGCGAACTCGCCGATAAGCTCGCCAAAATGCTGCCCGAGATGGCAAAGGAGAACAAGGAGAAGAAATCGCGGAAACTGCGCGTCGTCAGTCCAACGCAAGTTGACAAGTTCAAGATGACCAATCCGCAATGGAAGCAGATACCGGCGAGCGAGATTGGTCAAAAGCTCGGAGCCGACTTCGTCCTCGAAATCGAAATGGACAAGATGCGACTCTATCAACCCGGCAGCCTGAACAACATTTATGAGGGGCGGGCCGAGGTGGAGGTGAAAATTTACGAGGTTGGCGTGGAGGGTGTAAAGGATACATACATGCTCCCGTTCGCGTATCCACGAACAGGAGTGCGTTCCGTCGATGCCATCCCCGTGAGTAAGTTCAGGATGCAATTTTTCGACAACCTCGCGGCAGAAATCGCTCAGATGCACGTCGATAGCAACCCAACCGACAGTATTGCCGCCGGACGGTAGCCAGGGATCAGGGGTCAGGCAGCCACTGTCTCCTGACCCCTGATCCTCGCTTTCTGCATCAGCCTGCGATACAATCCGGCGGTCGCCATCTTCACCGGGACCGCCGCCATGACCGTTCGCTGTGCGAGTGTTCTCGTCCTGCTCGTTTTGATCTTCCCGCTTCGTGCTGCCGATCCGCCGACGGTGAAGCTCGTTTCCGCCAAGCCAAACGAGTCGCCGAGCGTGGAAATCACTGGCATCGACAAAACCTATCTCGCGGCCGTTGCTGACGCCAAACTTACTGCGGCCGAGTGGCCGAAGGTTGCGCGGCTCGTTGTGGATGAAGGAACTCCGGAAGCGGTCGCGAAAAAGCCGCCCGTCGCTGGCGAGTGGTCTATTGTCGCCGGTGGGCTGAAGTTCGAGCCGCTCTTTCCGCTTGTGCCCGGTGTGAAGTACCGCGTGTTTTGCGATTTCGGCGCCATCCCTCGGTCGGAACTCAAAGGCGATGCATTTTCTCTCTCTGTGTCCATCCCGAAGCCGCCACCCGGTCCACGCGTGCGAGTGCTGAGTGTGTACCCCTCCGCCAACCGCTTGCCGGAGAACACGCTCCGGATCTACGTGCACTTTTCCGGACCGGTTACGCGCGGCGATGTTTACCGACACTTCAAACTGATCCGCGATGACGGCAAGCAGGTTCTCCGGCCGTTCGTGGAGTTGGACGAGGAACTCTGGTCCGCCGACGGATTGCGTCTGACGCTTCTGTTCGATCCGGGGCGTGTGAAGCGCGGACTGACTCCACGCGAAGAGCACGGCCCGATTCTCGAAGAGGGCCGCAGTTATACCTTCGTCGTCGATGCGAACTGGTCGGACACGGAAGGCCGCCCCCTGCTATCCACCTACAAGAAGACGTTCGTCGCGACCGCGCCGGATGACGAACCGATCTGGCCGAATCAGTGGAAGCTCATTGCACCGCGTGTCGGTTCCGACACGCCGCTCCAGGTTCGCTTGGCGAAGCCTTTGGACCGCGCACTCCTGGGGCGAATGTTGTGGGTGACTGACGCCGCGGGTAAGCCAGTGCCCGGGACGCCGACTGTGGGCGGCGGGGAACGCGTGGTCGCGTTCACGCCCGCAAAGCCGTGGGTAAGGGGTGATTACAAGCTCATGATCGATGAGACGCTGGAGGATGTTTGCGGGAATCGTGTTGGCGTGCCGTTTGAAGTGGATGTGTTCCACCCCATCCCATTGACTCCGATGACGAAGCTCACCGAACGGCCGTTTGTAGTGAAGTAGCCCAACTACCCTCGTGTCAGGCGAACCCTGCCCGCAAGGGCAGCGGGGCTCCTTTGACCCGCTGCCCTTGCGGGCAGGGTTCGCCTGTTGCTTATCCCTTCCAATTCCCGCACTTCCAGGTCCAGTCGCGGACGGGGTCGAGCACTTTCATCACGTCGGTGAACAGTTCCAGGTCCATCGGTGCAGACATAGCTTTGAGATTCACTTCCAGTTCGCTTTTGCGTGCCGCGCCAGTCAGAGTGGAGGGAACCCGCTTCTGCGAGTAGGCGAACTGCATACCCAAAAAGCTGATGTCTGCTTCGTGACTACGGCACAGTTCCGCAGCCTTCTTGCATGCCTGCACAATTTCCGGCTGACCCGGGAACCACGGCTGCGGCCCCTGGTTGGTCAAGAGTCCCATTGCCAGCGGGCTGGCGTTCATCACACCCACGCCGCGTGCCTCCGCCACCGGGAGTAATTCCGTAAGTAACCGCGTATTGAACAGGTTGCAATGCGCGTAGCTGATGACCACATCCAGATCGCACCGCTCGATAGCCTGCTTCAAAAGCCCCAGCGGATAACACGACATGCCGATGAATCGCGTCTTGCCTTCCTTCTTCAACTGTTGCAGCGCGCCGTACGTTTCGTTGAAGACGTATTCGTAATCGTCGGCGAACTCGATGTCGTGCGCGAGCAGAATTTCGACGTGATCGGTCCGGAGTCGCTTGAGCGACGCCTCGAAGCACTTGCGCGTCCCTTCTGGAGTGAAGTCGAACTCCGCCTTGTCGAGCCGGCATGCCTTGGTGCAGATATTCACCTTCTCGCGCCAGCCGCCTTCGAGCGCCCGACCGAGAAAGTCTTCCGCGGTGCCCCGGCCGTAAAAGGCAGCGGTGTCCACGAGATTCACGCCCGCATCGATGGCGGCGTGAATGGTGTCAGCGGCTTCCTGCGCCGACACTGGCCCGAACTGCTGACCGAACGCCGCACCACCCTGGCCCAGAATCGAGACAGAGAGGCCGGTTTTACCGAGAGGTCGATATTCCATGATGATTCCCAGGATTTTGGCGAACCCCGGCCGCAAGGCCGGTGGGTGCGCAGGACTTCAAGGCCAACCCATCGCCCTTGCGGGCGAGGTTCGCCTTACAACTTCACTACACTCTTTTCCGCGATCGATTTCTCCGCAGCTTCGATCATCTTCTGCGCCGTGATGGCGTCTTCCAACGTACTGAGCGGTTTCTGACCCATTCGCAGGCAATCAAGCAGGAAGTAGCGAACTTCGTTCGTGATCGAGCCTTGATAGGCGGTGTAGGTTTGCGAGTGAACGAGGCCCGGTTTGATCTCGACGTGATCGCGATAGCTGTATCGCGTGCTCCCCGCAGTGCCGATGACCTTGACCATCACCGTCCAGGGATCAGCGGCGTGGTCGTCGGCCGCGAAGCTTGCGCAGAAGTGCGCGAGCGCTCCGTTGGCCAGCCGCATCTGCACCATCGCGATGTCTTCTTCAGGGTATTCCTTGTAGTGCAGTGTTGCCTTCATGGCGCACAGTTCAACCGGTTTGCCCACAAGATAAAGCAGAATGTACGAGTGGTGTGTGAGAATTTGCCGCACGACGCCGGGGTAACGCTTGGCGACTTCTTCCGGGTGGTGGATGTTGTACATCACATAAGCGGACACGATGCGGCCGAGGTCGCCACCTTCCACCAGTTCCCGCGTGCGCATCATGCTCGCTTCGTAGATGTAGTTGTGGCCCGGCAGGCACACGAGGTCTTTCGCATCCGCCAGCGCCTTCATGCGCTCGATCTCCGCCACATTCATACCCACCGGCTTCTCGACCAGAACGTGCTTGCCGGAGCCGAGCGCAAGAGCGGTGTATTCGAGGTGCGTTTCCAGATTGGTGAGGACGAAGACTGCATCGATGGCGGGATCGTTGACGAGTGCTTCGGGGGACGCGTAGTTCTTGCAGCCGAATTCGCGTGCGCGCTGGGTAGCTCGTTCCTGGTTGCGGTTCCACAGGCCAACGAGTTTCGCGCCAGGGCACTTCTTGATCGCAGCGGCGTGGAGAATGGAGATGTCGCCTGCGCCGATGAAACCGACGCCAATGGTGTCTTTGGTGATAGGCATAATTCAGGCTCCGGGGAAGGTTGAAGCCTGAGTTGTAGCCGCCGTCATTGAGCGGGGCAAGTCTCTGCTTGGGTGTCCAATATTGGCGCGAAAGCTAAACTGTGGCGGGCACGGCGAAAGTTGATGGTTGTGAACTGCTGTGACGACCTCAAAGCCCGATGCCGGCAGAGACTCTGCCGGCATCGGGAGGGCCTTCAGTTGTAACACGAAACTCAGTCGTTACGCCACATTTGCTGATCGTAGCGTTTGTGGGCACGGCGTACGATTCCCGGCGCGAACTGTGGTCGGGGCGGATTCGGCTTCATAAGTCCAAGAATCTGCTTGAGCCTGTTGGAAAGTTTGTCGAGGTTGTCCGGCGGTTCCACCGGACGGCCGTCCGGACCGACGAGCGGAGCAAGGATCTGATCCGGGTTGATGCCGGTTCCCTTGAGCGAGTCGTAGGGGTGCGCAGGGTCGTAGGGGCGCATCAACGGGTTCGACGTGACAGGCAGTCCAGCTTGCGGCGCGGCGGCCGGCAACCTTTGCCCCACCGGCATCACCGTTCCGCTATAGTTACCGACGACCTGGCCCGGCATGGTGAAGCCGGGGACGGCCGGTGTGTAACCGCCGACGGACGGCACCTTACTCTGTGCCCGGGCTGACCCCGCGAACACCGCGCACACTACCCCCGCTGCCAGCATGGATCGCTGCATCGCTGCTCCCCGGACTGTACCCACGGATGGGAACGCTATGCCATTGGTGGGCGGTCGCGTCAAGCAGATTGCAGAGGATTCTGCAAAGAGGCATCATCACTCGGACATGATTTGGGAATGGAGTCGTCATGCTCCGCGCGCGAAGCGTGATGTCACTACTTCGGCACCTCCACAGGTTGCGCCGATTTCCCGGCTGCGCGTTTCTCCCGGCCTTCCTGCACCACCAGCCATAGCCAGATTGACAGGATGATACCCCACTGCACGAGCGGGACGATGACGCCGTACATGTTCGGCGTCTTGCGGAAATTCGGGTCAGTGCTGAAACGATAGAGATTGAAGCCGAGTGCACCCAGCCCCCCGACGGCTATCGCGACCGCGACGATGAAGAGCAGACGCGATCGGCTGGCATGTTCGCGCCGCCGCCACACAAGCATCGCAAGAAAGAGCGGCGGACCGATGAGGAACGCGAACAACAGCGCGTGTGAACCGACATTCGACCAGTCGGTAATCACGAGCGCTTGCAACGCGGATTCGCCCAGCGCCGTCGCCACAGCAAGCGAAATGGTTTCGCGCGCGTGCCGCGTCATGCCGCACCGTTGGGGTGAGAAGCTCCATTCGGCGGCACAACACCATTTGTCGGGCCATTCGTAGCGGCCGGCTTCCCCCAACCGAACCATACTGTCAGCCATCGTGCGGCCGACCAGAACAACAGCGTGCCGACGCAGGTGATGACGAAGATGGTGAGAGCCGAATTCAGGTAACCGGTCAGAATCAACTTCTCGCCCGCGGCAATCGAGTCTTCTGCGAGTTTCCGCGCTGCGTCGGTGGTGGCCTCCCCCAACTTCTGTTGACCTTCGGCCAACCTCCCTCGCCCATCAGCGATCATTTTGGAGAACAGCCCATTGACCAACTCCACACCGGCTGTGAGCGTGGTACTCGTCACAAACAACATTGGAGCGATCGTCACCCACGCGTACCGACCTCGGCCGTTGTTCACCAGCCACGTTGTGACAAGCGCAAGCGCCAGCACCGCGAGCAACTGGTTGGCAATGCCGAACATCGGCCAGATGGTGTTGATGCTGCCGGTCCAGACAAGCCAGCACCAGCCGACTGTAACAATCGCGCTGGCCATGAGGGCCCCAGGTAACCAGCCAGGCCGGCCCAGCGGCTTGTAGACGCGGCCCGCCGTTTCCTGAAGGAGGAAACGCGAAATTCGCGTCCCCGCGTCGATGGTGGTCAGGATGAAGAGAGCCTCGAACATGATCGCGAAGTGATACCAGTACTTCAGCAGCCACTCGCCCGTGACGCCGAACCAGCGGAACGCCTCGTCGAACACAACAGACATCCCCACCGCGAGTGTCACTGCCCCACCCGTGCGTCCACGAAGCGATTCCCCACCCACCTTCTCTTCCACTTGGCCCAAATTAAGATGCTGCGGCGAATCGACGTTTGCCGCATGGGTGGGGTCTTTCGACTCCGGCGGCATCTTCACGCCGTATTTTTCGTACATCACATCGAGTTGCTGTTGATACTTGGGTGTCGCGTCGATGGGGACGTTGATCGCGTAGTAGAGATCGGGCGGCAACGCCGCGGCGGCAATGAGCGCCACGACACCCACAATCCCCTCAACGAGCATCGAGCCATACCCAATGGTGCGAATGTGGCTCTCCTTCTCCACCATCTTCGGTGTTGTTCCACTGGAGACAAGCGAGTGGAACCCGCTGATCGCGCCGCACATGACGCAGATGAACACGAACGGAAAAATGGGCGCGGAGACACCGGGCACACCTAGGAACGTTGGTCCGCCGTTGAGGAAGACCTCGTTGACCGGCGGCGCTTCGAGCGTCGGGTTCGCCACGCACACGCTGGCAACCAGGAGCACGATCGTACCGATCTTCAGAAAGCTGGAGAGATAATCGCGCGGACCGAGTAGCAGCCATACTGGCAACACCGCCGCGATGAAGCCGTATGTGCCGAGTGCCAGAATCGTTTGATCGCGTGTGAGCGAGAAGAAGCGTTCCAGTGGCGAACCGGGTATCCAGTGCCCCGCGATCACCGCCCCGATCGTGAGCACTCCCCCAATAATCGACGCCTCCATCACACGGCCTGGTCGAAGACGGTACATCCACAACCCAACCAGAAGCGCGATCGGAATCGTGCAAGCGATGGTGAAGGTTCCCCACGAACTGCCAGGAACGACCTGCGTACAACCAGCGGGGAGGGTGGCTGTGCGAGCTGCCGGGATCACCGTCGTTCCGCCTCCGCGTTCCGTGAGCCGCCTCGCCTCTTCCAGTCCCCTCTGGATGTCGGTCTGGACAAACAGACGCGAACCGACAGGCGCGGATACGGTGAACATTTCCGAACGGGTATTTGTCGTTCCCCGCTCGGAATACCGGACCGAACACCCAGCCGGGAATGTGTAGAAGTCGCGATCGTTGGTTTTCGGCTGAGGTTGCGGTAATTCCGCGCCATCCGGTAAAGTGATTGTCATCCCAGCGGGTAGCTTCACCTCTTCGCCGCCAAGCGCTTTCACGATCACGAAACCCAATCCGGCCAGAGCAATCACCACAATGAACAGAATCGCCACCGAGGCGATGATCGCGGCCGGCACGCCGAGTTCCGCACGAGCGATCTCGGCAATGGATTTGCCGTCGCGGCGCACGCTCGCGGCCATTACGAGCATGTCCTGCACGGCCCCCGCCAGGCATACCCCAATAACGAGCCAGACCAATCCCGGCGCGAAACCGTACTGAATCGCCAGCACCGGGCCGATGAGTGGACCGGCTCCGGAGATGGCGGCGAAGTGGTGGCCAAACAGCACCCACTTGTTGGTGGGGTGGTAGTTCTGGCCGTCGTTGAGCCGGTATGCCGGGGTGACGCGGGAATCATCGAGCGCCGCGACCTTCGCCGCAAGGAACGCGGAATAGTAGCGGTAGGCGATGGCGAGACAACAGAGCACAACGACCATCACCGGCATCGCGTGCAGCAAAATGCGACCGGTCGCGGGGTCGCGTGAGTAAAGCGTGACAGCAAGAAGGTCCATGTCGAGCCGCGTGAAAGTGCTCTGTTTGAATGACTGTGGGAGGTTGTCGCGATCTTGGAGGAAACCTCTTTGAGAGAACTGAACTCAGCGACGACCGCCCCACAGTTTCAACAGAGCCGCATGAAGGAAGAAGTAAGGTCACGCGGATAGCGTACCAGGGAGACCCGCGAATGGAAATCGTGGAACTCATTCCTCGCGATGCGAACTCTTGGAATCGGGGGCGAAATGAGTGCTCGCGATTCTTACGACCTGGGGCAGTGCGAAGCCCGAGTGAAGCTATTGATAAATATGTGTTATTTTGTATACTATTTCTTAGGTGGGAGCTCGAGGGAATGTGGGAGGTTCCACACCAGAACTGAGCTTCCACAACCGGTATCAGTTCGGGCTGCCTCCGCGCCCGAACTGATACCGGGACGTCGATCCTGCGCGCCTTGCGCGGACAAGGAGCGAGGGCGAGTTGATACCGAAGCGGGGCAACTGAACGAGCTGTAACAGAATCGAATCGCGATTGGAGCATGGGCGGTCGAACTGAAGCGGGGCAAGTGACAGAGGTGTAACAGAACGTCAGCCGCCACGCACAACTTTAACGTAAGTTTGATTGTTATAGTCAGATGCGCGCTCAACTGTCGCCCCCCGTGACAGTTGCAGTCGTGGCGCGGGCCTTCGGTGGTGGCGAGTTGACCGGGTCCAAACCCGCAGACCCCGGAAAAAAGCTCGAAAACACGACACCAGAGGACATCCAGAGGAAAAACGGCTCGAAAACACGACACCAGACAACCCTGACAATTTGCAGACAAATTCTGCCACGGTGAACGATGAGTCCCCGCAAGAGAGTTACCACAAGAACAACGAAAACCCGCTGGTTTTGGCCTTTTTGGGAGTGTGCCATCTGCCGGATTGAGGAAGGTCGAATATGGCAGGACAGCCGGCAACCTGACAATTTGCAGACAAATTCTGCCACCCGGCCTGCCAGAGGGGACACGCCGAGAAAGCAAGCGGCACGCGGCCGGCGGGTAATGGGGCATCCCCACGCACACGCCTGCGACAGGCCGGGAGGCGCAGGAAGGTCTGCCCCACGGATCCGTTGGCTTATGGGACTGCGTCGGCTCCGCATTCGCTGTGGCCGATTGGCCAGACAAGACGCTGGGAACACGCTGGCGCTTTGGGTCATCTGTTTCCCAATCTTGCAGCACGACGCACCAACCGAGGAGCTTGTGGTAGACCTGTGAGCTTACCAGTCGCCGATTATTTCTCCGCCGGCACGCGTGGAGAGCCGGCCGAGAATGCGAAGAGAGGTCGAGTTGGAAACAAACCGAGCCGAACCATCCACAAGACATGCGGGGCTGCCGTTGAGGTGAAACCCCTTCGAGCCGCCAAACACTTGCCGAAGGCCAGTCGGGGATAGCGGCGAACTCCACGCCACGCCAAGTCGGCCACTCGCTTCCGCCAAAAGCAGCGTGTTCGACGTGCCGTCCGTGACGTCCGTCAGCTTGATCAGTTTGCCCGCGGGCAGCGCGCTCTCGAAGCACGACACCGGATCGATGACGCCGATGTCCGCCAGAAAGGGATTCACGTCGATGGGCACATAGTCCGCAACGCCGCCGTAGCGACCGGTTTCCCATTCCTCCACACGTGTGGGATCGCCATTGGGGCACATGAGCACGATGAGACGAGCGGTCGCGGCCGGCTGATTTTCCGGGGAATCGTACGCGCGATCAAGCCGGTACCGATTCGCAACGGGAACTTGTTCGAGATACGGCAACAAAAAGACCCACATCCCATGCCCAACTCCGTCGGGAATTCCCAATGGCGCAAACGGCCCATGCACCGCGCCGGGCGGAAGAGTGCCGGTCGCGGATTCGTAATTCAGCACGGCCAGCGCCTGCTGGCGCATCTTGTTCATACATTCGGTTCGTTTAGCAGATTCGCGAGCGCGCTGAACCGCGGCGAGAATGAGCGCCATCAGCACCGCGCAGATGGCAATCACCACCAGGAGTTCGATCAGGGAGAACCCACGACGTGCAGAAGAGGAAAACATGAGTGGATCCGATTCCGGGCGAGCGGTGAGACGCGTACCTACGACCCAAAGAGGGAGTGTCATCTTTGAGCCGCAGGTACGCGAGAGAGGTCACGGCAAGCGCAGCGAATTCAGTCCAGCGAGAGAGCCGTTCCAGGCGTCGAGATCCACGCCTCCGCTCACGCCGGGAACGCTTCCGGAGTCGGAGTATTGCCAGAAGCTCCAGGTGCTCCAGGCCGGCGGTACGTACGGAGTCGGGTCGCTGACGTAAGCGGCGAGCCACAGCGGGCAGTTCAGGTTCGAACCGTTGCCGGCGCTACCGGTCCAGAAGTAGTAGCCGGTGTAGATGATTCCTGGTCGGCCGGTGCGAGCTTGAATTTGGTTGATGAACGCGACGATCCAGCTTCGTACCTGGCTGGGACTCTTCCCATCGGTTGTCTCGATGTCGAGCGTCATCTGCAGGTCGCCGGAGGTCGGAGCGACCACATTGCAGAAGTAATTCGCCTGAGCGACGGGGTCGGTACCGGGGTGGCCGTAGTGATACGCCCCGCGAATCAGTCCCGCGGACTTCATCCGCGCCCAGTTCGTGGCGAAGTCGGGGTTGGTGTAAGTCGTACCCTCCGTTGCCTTGGTGAAGGCGAATGTCCTTCCGCTGTTCTTGACGCTGGTCCAGTTCGGGAGGCCCTGATAACTGGCCACGTCGATCCCCTGGTAGGGGTAACTTGATCCGGAAGCGAGCGCATAGGCAGCGGTGCCCAGCACCCCAGCGCCAGCGGCGCCATAGGCCGCGTTCTTGAGGAATCGACGGCGCGACATCTTCATCGGACTTGCTCCTTCGGGCGAAATGAGTGGAAGAGGCGAAGGACCGGCCGACCACGCGAAAAACCTGCCCCAGGCGATGTGAGAAGGGGGAAGTGATCGCACCGGTGGCGAGAAGGTAACAATGCGCGAGCTACGATTTCCAGCAAAAAGAAAGGAAAATGATGAGATGAATTGGTGAGACGATCGCGAAGTCGAAAGTTCGACGCGCCGCTGGTCTATCGTGACGACCACTCGGCGCGCCTGTCAATTCATCGACGTGACTGTCAGCTTTTCGTCGCTCGGGAGACCGAGCGGTAGCTGGCTCACGGATATCTCGAGAGGATCGCCGCGAGATTGTAACCCGCGAGCAGCGCGAACGACATTGTGAGGACGCGATCGGGTCAAGCGAGGTTCATTCCCAACTCCACGCACTCAACCCTTCGGCGTTTCGGCCGGAGTGCTGACGGGAGTGGGTGCCGGTGGCGTTTGGTCCATCGCGTTCATCTCGGCGGTGTCCTTCTTGGACTGCCACCAGGCCCACAGGACCGCCAGCGCCGCGATTACCGCCACTGTCAGGCCCACCATCCGGTTGCCGATGCCATCGCGGACGTTGTGCAGAATCACCAGCGGCAATGCCAGCAAGCTCACCATGTTCATCACCTTGATGAGCGGATTGATCGCGGGGCCACTCGTGTCTTTCAGCGGGTCGCCCACCGTGTCGCCGGTCACGCTGGCCTTGTGCTTTTCGCTCCCCTTACCGGTGTTCCGCTCCTTGTCGCGCGGTTCGTCCTCGATCATCTTCTTGGCGTTGTCCCACGATCCGCCGGCGTTGGACATGAACACCGCCATGAGCTGGCCGCTGAGAATCATCCCCGCAAGGAAGCCACCGAGTGCAAACGGCCCCAGCAGGAAGCCCACAACCAGAGGCGTACCGATCGCGAGCAAACCAGGACCGATTAGTTCGCGCTGCGCCGTCGCTGTGCAGATCGCAACCACGCGGCCGTAGTCGGGCGTTTTTGTACCGGCCATGATTGCCGGGTCGCGGAACTGTTTACGGCACTCGAAGACGATGAGATAGGCCGCCCGGCCGACAGCGCGAATCGTCATCGCACTGAACAGGAACGGCACCGCGCCCCCGAGGAGCATGCCGATGAAGACGAGCGGTTCCGCCACTGTGAGCTTCGAGGCACCCGCCGTGAAGTCGCCAATCAGCAACTGACCGATCTTTTCTTCCGACCCCGTTACCAACACCGCGATAAAGCTGGCAAAGAGCGATACCGCCGCGATCACGGCCGATCCGATGGCAATACCCTTGGTGATGGCTTTCGTGGTGTTGCCGACGGCGTCGAGGTCGGCGAGGATTTGCCGGGCGGCCTTGTTCGCGGCCTCGGTCAAGAAGCCGGGGTCGCCTTCCTTGAGTGGGTTCCCGTTCGTGTCGCGGTTGAAGCCCATTTCGCCGATGCCGTTGGCGTTGTCGGCGATGGGACCGAACACATCCATGCTGATCGTGTCGCCGGTGAGCGTGAGCATACCGATGCCGCACATCGCAACTCCGAACGCCATGAACAGCAGGTTCTGCGCATCGTTACACACGAATACCGAACCAAGGATGGCAGCGGAGATGATAATGACCGCCCACACGGAGCTTTCCAACCCCAGCGCGAGGCCGGAGATGATATTCGTGGCGTGGCCGGTGCCGCTGGCTCGTACGACTTCCTTTACCGGACTGTACTCGGTGCTGGTCCAGTATTCGGTACACTTGTTGAGCAAGACAGCGAGTACGATACCGATGAGGCAGCAGAGAACGACGCGGAAATTGATCCCCGGCGAGAGCGGGACGTGATAGCGGGCTTGCGACAGTTGGAGCAGTGTCGCAGCGCCGCGGTTGTCGCCCTCCTGGTTCACCCCGCGTTCCTTCAGTTCATTGACGAGCGTTCGCTCGTGTTCCCGGTCGGCCGCGGCAATATCCACCTGTCGGCCCGCCAGTTCGATTTTCTTGGCGTGCGGCAGTGCACGCCACGCGGCCAGCGCATCGGCCCGATATTTCTCAAGCTCTTCTTCCAACTTGAGCGTTGTCTCCGAGTTGCGTTCGGGCCCGTTGCGCAGGGCGCGCACTTCCTTCATTCGCTCGGCGACGGACTTTCCTTCAACCGGCTTCAGTTTCAGTTCGACGGGCAGAGCGGCGTTCAGCTCCGTCATCAGCTCCGCGTTGGCTTTGTCCTTGCTGTAAAGCTCCTGATACAGCCCCTTGTCGATCCCGCGTTCAACGATGTACGCTTCGTCGAAGCGCAGGTAGATCAGCCCGAAGAGCATAAACCCGATGCAACTCATCAGGGCGCTGCGCCAGAAGCCGCGATTGATGGAGTGCATCGCAATCGCGCTGTCGCCATTGCTGATGCCACGGCCCACGAGCGCCGTGCTGACGATGCTGGCGACCACGCCCACCGCCTGCACCAACAGCGGAAAGACCATTCCCTTGTAGCCGAACGCGGCATAACCGAGCATGACCGCCGCGACCATCGTGACTGAATAGCTCTCGAATACGTCCGCCGCCATGCCAGCACAATCGCCGACGTTATCGCCGACGTTGTCGGCGATCGTGGCGGCGTTACGCGGATCGTCTTCGGCGATGGACTGTTCCACCTTACCCACCAGGTCCGCGCCCACATCGGCGGCCTTCGTGTAAATACCCCCGCCCACGCGCATGAAGAGCGCCAGGAGCGAACCACCGAAGCCGTAACCGATGAGGATTTCGTATGCCAGTTCGCCGAAGACGAGCAGAATGATGGCGCCACCCAGAAGCCCCAGCCCGCAGGTGAACATGCCAGTGATGGTGCCGGTGCGGTAGGCGAGCCGCATCGCATCGCCGAAGTTATGGCGAGCGGCGGCTGCGACCCGCAGGTTGCCCGCGGTCGCTAGTCGCATCCCGGTGAAACCGACTGACGCGGAGAACAACGCGCCCATCAGGAACGCGATACCGCGGCCAGTCGCGATGGTTTTCAGTTCTTCGGCGGAGTGCATACCGGGTTCGACGTGCCACGGCCACTTCGACGCAATGATGACGGCCGTGAGCAGCACAATGAGCACGCCGACAACAGCAAACTGCCGACGCAGATACGCGTTTGCCCCTTCGCGCACGGCCTGGGCGACTTTCTGCATCGCGGGCGTGCCGGTATCGGCCGCGTATACCTGCTTCATCAACCAGCCGGCATAACCAAGCCCGCCCACGGCAACAACCAAACAGCCGAGAAGGCCGAGTAGTTCGCCATAACCGTACGTGTTCAACGTGAGGAACGCGAACGGTTCCCACCCCGTGCCGAATACGGCCGGGGAATGCGAATTCCCGAAGTCGGTCGCGCCCAGCAGGCCGACCGGCAGGGCACAGAGGAGCGCGAGCAGCCACGGGAAACGAGGCCGTCGCGAGCGAGAGCGAGAGAGGGGCATGTGGCAATCCTGGCGCTTGTGCGGACGAAGGCGATAACCCAGTTGTCAGCCGGAATGAATCCTTGCCGGGAGGGGAGAGGAACGCAACCCGTCGGTGGTTTGGCTGTGGATTTTGGCGGAGAGATCTGGGCACAGAGTCAGCTGGAGTGTTTCGACTTTCCGATCACCTACTCCTGTGTCCAAATCTCCTACGCCAAAAAATCAGATAGCCACACCCTCGCGGCTTCCACTGGGGCTGAGATCGTAGCTTGTGACAAGCGTCACAAACTGTCAAGAGGGGTCAGGATAGAGTGAGTGAACCGCGCCGTCCACCGGTGGTGGGTTCGAAAAAAGCAAGACGGGGAGAAGCGAAAATTGCGTCAGGAAACGTTCTTCAATTTGAGCGACTGCGCAGGGAACTCAGAACCCGGCGGTGGCACGAAATTCGTCGAGTGTCGTGGCTTTCGCGGCTTGGGTGCCCCAGGTTTGAAGCTTGGTCAGGTCGGAAGAGTTGCGAATCGTCGCTTCGATTTCGGGAGGGACTTTCCCAAACTTGGATTCAAGAACCGCGATAAGAATAGTTGCGGACTGTTCAGCCTTCCACTCGTTGACGATTTCTGATTCCAAAGCCTTCGTTCAGGTAGCTTTACGCTTGGCTACTCCTGCAAACACGCGTTCTGCGGCATCCTTCACTCGCTGATTTCGGTGAACTGCTTGGCGATGTCCACGCCGACGAGATCACTCCACGCTGCGAGCAACTTGCGGAACACGGCACCGGGCCATGTGTACTCGCGCGACTGCTCGCCAATCGCGAACCGCTGCACACCGGCCACACAGAAGCCAGTGCCAGCGAGGAGGAGTTCCGACACCCGGCCAATGATTTCCTTTGTTTCTCCGGGTTCGAGCGGGCGGCAGAAATAGCGAAAGTCGATCGGTTCGTCTGCACACTTCAGCCCAACCGTGCCACACAACTCGCTCAGCACCTTCGCACTGATGCTCTCTAACACAGTACCCGCGACTGGCCGAATCACCCTGTCTCCGGCGACGGCGAGAATGCACCCAAACGCCGTATCCGCGATGCCCAGTTGATTCAGCACCACCGGCACCGCGCCGGGCACGTGAAAGCGGCTCGTGGGGTCGTGAAGTGTCTTCTCGGCGAGGTGCCAGAACATCCGGCTGCGGTGCTTAACTCGCGGTGGCAGAAGATCGGCCGGGTCAGAGTGCTGCACGCCCGCAACCGCCAGCGTAACTCCTTCCGTAAAGAACCGCCGATAGCGTCTGAATGGCAGCGGATAGGTCGCCAGGCCGAGGGTCGGCGGTCCGCCGGTTGCTTCGCCGAGATAAAACCCAAGTGGACCGGGGGTAGCGAACATCACCAGTTGGAGTTCGCCGCTCGCTGGAAGGAGACGCGCGTTGTGCGCGACCAGTTCCTCGGCGGTGGCGGTGAGTTGCTCGTCGGTAGCTTCGAGAGGAACGTAGCAAGCCGCGCAGTCACGTCGGAAACGTGTGAGATGATCCGGCCAGCGGAAAAGCTGATGGCGGAACGTGCGGGCATTATCGACGACGGTAGCCCCCGAGACGAATCCGGCGTCGTGCAACGGAAGGGCGGCTTCGGCGAAGGGTAGAAACCGGCCATTGAGGAAAGCAATCGGCGTCCTCATTCCTCCCAGTCCTCCGGAATTGGAAACGGCACGATGATTTCCGGTCGCGGGTGTGGGAAGAAGTTCGCCAGGCCGTGCTTTTGCGCGAACAGAATGTGCTCGTGATCGACCATCCTGGGGTGCCCAGCAACGGCATCCGGCGATCGCTCCTCGATCCAGTCGCGGGCATCCTCTGGTGGAATGCCGAGAGCGATCAAGTACAGCCAGAGGATTGTCGGCGAGCGGAGTTGCCCGGCCATGCAGTGAACGTAGACGTGGGCATCCGGCACAGACACCATGCGATGCAGCGTGTCGAGTGCCCAGACCATCGTGAATGCCGGCAGTCGCTGGCTGTCGTGCATGGGTACATCGACCACTTCCGCAAAGCCCACGGCGGGTGAAATCGCGCTCGGTGCGTCGGAAACGTTCAGCACATGCGTGATACCCGCTGAGAGCAAGCGCGCAGCTCGCTCTGGCGACGCGAACGGTCCAACCGACAGGCATTGCGTGATCTGAAACATGCCCTAATCGCCTTCCAGCAGCACAACAGTGAAGTCATCCGGGAACTGGCCCGAATGGAGCCGGGCTGCGGACTGTAACTGTGAGAGAAGTTCTTCGCCGCAGAATTCCGCAGCCAGAGCGCGGATCCTCTCCCAACCAGCGTACTTCCACACCCCATCAGTCATCGCCAGCACTTTCCACGGATGGACTAACTTCATCGCAAACGGAACGAAGGAGACTTCTCCCGAACCGACGGGTGGGTTCTTGAATTGCCGTGTGGTCAGAATGTGAAATTGGCTCAATCCGCATACCGCGAGAACGGCACTGTCGCCACAGGACGCGCCGGTCAGTGCGCTACCTTCGACCGATAGCCCGATGAGTGTGGTGAATCCGGCGTCGGCATCCGCCGCGACCATCGCATCGGCGGCCGTCAGCATTTCGACCCAGTCGGATAGATTGTGGCCTGCTTGCTCGCTCGCGACTCGACACGCGAGTTGCGCGGCCCGCGCGCCGCCGCGTTGGCCGCCCTGTCCATCGGCAAGCGTGAGGAGCCAATGCTCCTCATCGCCTGGATATGGTCGCAGAACGAACGCATCTTCGTTGACGGGGTGACCGCCCGCGGTGCTGAAGGAGTACGTGCAGATCATCGCACATCCGGGTATTGGATTCGTTCGCCCAATTTTACCCGGTTTATGCGGCTCGCGAGAGCGCGGTAGGCAGGATTACGGAGTCAAGAACGTCCAGTGTTCGCTGGGTTGCACCCTGCTGTCTGCGGACAAGTTCGAACGCTGCCTGGCCCATCCGTGCGCGGAGAGTGGAGTCGGCAATGAGCTTCGCAAGAGCGTCTTCGAGTTCGGCGGCGTCCTTCACCATAAAGGCTCCGCCGACTTCCACCAACCGACGCGCCGCATCGCGGAAGTTCCACACGTGTGGACCGAACACACACGGCACGCCATAGCCTGCCGGCTCGATCATGCTCTGCCCGCCACGCACGCCATCGAGACTTCCGCCGGTGAACCCGATATCGGCCAAGCCCCACGCAGCGCCCAGTTCGCCCACTGTGTCGAGGAGCAGCACCGCGGGCATCTCAGAAAGCGGAGTCTGAATTTGCGAACGCCGCACAAACGGCAACCCCGATGTTTCCACCAGCCGGGCCACTTCCTCGAAACGGTCGGGATGGCGCGGAACGAGAATGAGCCGCAGATGGGGAAAGCGGCCACGCAGGCGAGCGAAGGCACTGAGGATAATGGACTCTTCAGGGGAATGCGTGCTCCCGGCGAGGAGGATCAAAGCAGAACCCACCCCCCAACCCCCTCCCTGCAGGGAGGGGGAGGAAGAGGCTTCGCGTTCGTGGAGCGTCCCACTGGTCGAGAAATCGCCTACTCCGCGCCATTCTTTCTCCCCCTCCCTGCAGGGAGGGGGTTGGGGGGTGGGTTCTGAAAACTCTGACAGCCCCAATGTCCGGGCCAGATCACGTATCTTCGCCTCGTTTGGTATCGCAGCGCCATCGTACTTGATTGAACCGGTCGTTGCGACCTTCCTCACGGGTACTCCGAGTTGCCGCAATCGTTCCGCGTATTCCACTTCCTGTGCGACAAAGCACGTAATGTGACGGAACAAGAGTCGCCGGGCAACGCCCGCGACGCGACGCAACCTCCGGAAACTACGCGGACTCAACCGCGCGTTCACCACCACAACCGGCACGTTTCGTCGACTCGCCGCAGCGAGAAAATTCGGCCACAACTCGCTTTCGGTGAGCACCACAAGTGCTGGCTTCACCGCCTCGAACGCGCTCGCCACTGCCCACGAGAAGTCGAGCGGCCAGGCGATCACGTCGAGATCGGGAAACTTCTTGCGTGCTTCTGCTAGGCCGGTGTCGGTGGTGGAGGAGACAACGACGAGCCAGTCCGGGTGGCGTTTGCGGAACGCGGGCACGAGCGTACCGAGCAAGTTCACTTCCCCAACGCTGACCGCGTGAAACCACACGACGGGCCGCGTGTGCATTGGCCCGTCGCTTACGCTTCCGGCTCGTTTCGCGTTGCGGATGCTGACGCGGCCGAAGAGCTTGGCGGCAAGCCCGCGGCGATACCGTCCGGTCGCCAACGCCCGCCACGCCAACCACGGCGAGAGGAAAGCCAACGCGGCGAGATAAACGATGTCGAGGAGCATGGGAATCCGTTCCCGCTGGAAGAATCAAAAGTGTACTCTGGGTGGCGGTCCTTCCACAATGGCGATTTGAAGCTCCGACCTGATCGGTGAAGACCAATTCCAACGCCGAAACGCGCTCTCGTTTTTGTTGGCATCACAGGGTACACTCAAGAGGCTTGGTTTGGTGAGTGATGAAAACAATCCACTGCCCATCACTCACCCGTTTTCGCAGGACGATCACCTCTTTTCCCCTCACCACATGGAGTGCGCTATGAAATCACCTCTTCTGGCAACCGGTCTGATCGGTTTGGCCATCGTGGGTCTGTGGTACTTCGGCGGTGGGACACAGTCGTTGCCAACCGCGCAGGCCGAGGAGCCCACGCATGTCACAATGCCGCTCATGCACGAAAACCTGACCGTCTATTTCGTCTGCGGGCCCGACGCCGTACCCGATGCGAAGGTATTGAGCTTGCAGGAAGCACTCGAGAGCGAAGTGGCCGTCGTTAACGAAACGAGCAACGTGAATGCCCTGACGGTGGAGAACCAGTCGCCGGATTCGGAACTGTTCATTCAATCTGGCGACATTGTGAAGGGTGGGAGGCAGGATCGCGTGGCCGCAATCGACATGCTCCTTCCCCCCAAATCCGGCGTGGTGACACTACCTGTGAATTGCGTGGAACATGACCGCTGGACCGCCCGCGGAACGGAAAACTCCCAACAGTTTAAGTCGTCCGCCAACTCCATCGCCGGCAAGAATCTGAAATACGCCAACGCCACATTCCAACAATCGGCGGTTTGGGAAAACGTGAAGCAGGAGCAGGGCAAGCTGAACGCGAACGTCGGCACGAGCGTGAACGCACCCGCGTCGCCATCGAGCTTCCAGCTCTCGCTCGAATCGCCCGCGATCAAGACGAAGGTGGCCAAGTACGAAGCTGCTCTCAAAGCAGCAGGCGAGAGCCGCACCGACATCATCGGTGTGGTGTTCGTGGTGAACGGGCAGGTCACCACCGCGGAAGTGTACGCTTCCAATGCGATTTTCCGCAAAGCGTGGCCGAAGCTCCTGAACGCCTCCGCGGTCGAAGCCATCGCCGAACGCAGCGACAAGTCCGTTGTGATGCCGCCATCGGCAAGCGAGGTCGAACTGTTCCTCGCTCGCGCCGTGGAGCCGGAATCCGTTGTCGGTAATGAACCAGATCAAAGGTCTGCTATGCGGATTCGTGACCGTGTTGCCAGTCGTAGTAGGCCGGTCGCGAACGCTGAAGAGATTGTTCAAACTGAAGGCCGCTTGCCGAATTCTGAGGAATTGCAAACCGAAGGACCGCAACCGCTCGCACGGTCATCCCCCACCAATCCCTCCGTGCAAGCCGCGCCGAATCCGCCTGGTGCGCAGTCGGCGGGTCAACCTCTGCCTGCAGTTGTCGTTACGGGGGCAACAGTTCAAAGCAACGAGCCAGATCGTGCCGGAAGAATCGTCATTCAGGGCAACACTGTGATCCAGGATAGCGTGGTCTTGAATCGTGTCGGTTTGCACCCGGGCCAACCGGCACCACCCGCGAACGCCAACGTCAACCAACTCAGTAGCAACCGCACGGAGAACCGCTCGACGCTCGTGGTGGAATCACGCGACACTAGGCGTCAGAACGCGGTCATTCACCGCAGCTACATTAAGAAGTAAACGCCCGTAACGCCCCGCGACTGCAATTGCGGTCGTAGGGTATTCGCTCACTCGGCGGGCTGACGCCGCGCCGTTCGCCGGTACCATGCTCAATCCGCGAACCACATCGCTGCTCGTCGTGGACGTGCAGCGTGGATTCACTGAACTCTGCCCCAACGAACTGCCCGTACCGGGTGGGATCGAGATCGTTCCGCATGTGAATGCGCTGCTGGAGTTGCCGTTCGCGCGCATTGATGCAACGCAAGATTGGCACCCGCCGGATCACCGGTCGTTCCTCGGCCAGACGGACAATCTCTATCCGCCACACTGCGTCCAGAATACACCCGGCGCGGACTGGCTGCCGGGATTGCACACCGCTCGCTTTAACACAATCTGGCGAAAGGGCTACGACAGCGATTTCGAGGCTTACGCCGTCTCCGCCCAGCACCCAGCGTTCGCGGCGTTCCTGTTTGCGACCGGGATCAAGACGGTAATCGTGTGCGGCATCGCAACGAACATCTGTTGTTTCTTCGCGGCACGTGATCTGCGGCAAGCCGGCTTCGACGTGTGGCTCGTGGAGGATGCCAGCGCCGGTATCGATGTGCCCGCCGCGGGATTGTTCCAGACAAAGGCCAAAGAAGAAGGACAGCGGATGGGTATTCGTTACGGCACTGTGGCGGAAGTGGGAGCGGAATTGAGCTTTCCAAGCCAGCCTTGACCGCTTCTCCCGGTCCTCGGTATCAGGCGCGACTTCTCGCCTTCATTTCGCGAGGAGACGCCGATGCTCCGCTATGTCGCCACGCTGATCGCTCTTGCCGCTCTTGCCCCCCTTAGCCAGGCCCAGCAAGTGACTCTGGCTGAAACGCCCGCTGCGGGAGAATGTTTTCGCTGCAGCGTGGAACTGGACCTGATCGGCAAGATGTTCGTCACACAGGAAGGCACGAAACAAGCCATCCGCCTCGAAGCCAAAGCCCGGCACATCTTCAGCGAGCGAACGTTGAGCGTTGCGGATGGGTTACCAACTCGGTCCGCTCGCCACTACGACGATGCGGTAGCATCAACGGTGGTGGACATCGACAAGATGAACCGCTCGCTGCCGGACGACCGGCGTCTGGTCGTCGCGATTCGCAATTCCGAAGGTATTTTGTGTTTCTGTCCGGCAGGTCCGATCACACGCGACGAACTCGATCTTGTTACCGAACACTTCAACCCGCAGTGTCTCGCGGGACTGCTCCCCGGCAAGGCGGTGAACATCGGCGACACCTGGAGCATCACCCCGGCCGCGGCACAAGCCGCTTGTGCGTTCGATGGCCTCATCAAGAATGATTTGACCGGCAAACTGACTGCCGCAGCTGATGGAAAGGCGACCTTTACCATTGAAGGCACGGCGGACGGGATCGACCACGGCGCAAAGGTCACGCTCACGATCAACGCCACTGGCACCTTCGACCTCGACGCGAAGCGAATCATTACCCTGCAGTGGAAGCAAAAAGATGAACGGGAGCAAGGTCCAGTCGCGCCCGCTTCGCGCGTGGAAGTCACCATTAGCTTGAAACGGCAGGCCCTTGCGGAAGTGCCGAAGGAGCTGAATGCCACCGCGCTGGCGAATGTGCCCAAAGGCGAAGTGCCCACGGCGATGACGCTCCTGCGCTTCGCCGACCCGAAAGACCGCTATTCGCTCGTTTATCCCCGCGACTGGCACATCACCGGACAGACCGATCAACACCTCATTCTGCGCCTGCTCGATAAGGGGGAATTCATCGCCCAAGCCACTGTGTTAGCCTGGAAGAAGGCCGATGCGGGGAAACACACCGCTCCCGACGACTTCAAAAAAGCGGTGAATGCCACGCCGGGCTGGACCACCACTCGTGTCGTTGAAGACACCGAAACGACCACTCCCGAGGGACACTGGCTGTACCGCGTCGTCGCGGAGGGAAAAGCGGACAATCTGCCGATGGTACAGAGCTTTTCCTTGCTTGCCACTCCGCAAGGCGATCAGGCCGCTCTCTTGGTTGCCATGACGCCCGAAAAAGTCAAGGTGGTCGGCACGCGCGAACGCGATCTGGTCAACGCAATTGCTTTTCCGGGGAAGAAGTAGCAGTTGGGAGGTGCGGAGGCGCGTGTTGAGAACGAGTGAAGACAGCCGATTGTCGCTTCACACTCAGCACTTCCAGACCACCTTCGCACATGACATACCCGAACCTCCACGAGTTTGTTAAGGTAGTATCTTGAAGGCGCGGACTGGGCACTTTGGCGTAACCGGAGGGGGTTGGGGGGACCTGTGTAGAGGTTTTCCTGACTCCGAAATGGGGGAATCATGCGGATCGGGGTTGTCAGCGACACCCACGACCGCCAGGAGGCGGTTGCGGAAGCAGTCCGCCTCCTGTTGGAGCAGCAGGTCGAACTGATTCTGCATTGTGGCGACATCGAATCGCCTGATACCGTCCGCGTGTTCAAAGGCGTCCCCACGCATTTCGTCTTCGGCAACTGGGACAAGGAGCGAGCCAAACTCGCGACCGCGATCAAGGAGATCGCCGGTGTGCATTACGATTCGTTCGGCTTTCTGACTCTGGCTGAAAAGCGAATCGCGTGGGTGCACAGTCACGAACGCCACCAGTTGCGGCAACTGGAGAACGCCGACTACTTCGACTACGTTTTCTACGGTCACACGCACGTCCGCGAGCAGCACCGCACTGGCCGCACACTTGTTGCCAACCCCGGAGCGTTATTCCGGGCAAATCCGAAGACGTGTATTGTGCTTGATCTCCTCACCGGCGAGATCAAGCCGATCATCGTGCCGGTGAAACCGACCGGCAACAATACTCCCCACGCCCCGACCGCCGCTCTCGATGACGGCACCGGCTCGATTGTGATGCCGCCCAACGCACTTCCTTCTCTCCCCACCCCCGGCACACTCCCCGACACCTCTCCGCCAACCTCACCGGGGTGATTCCTCAGCCCAAAAGAGGTGAGCATGCAACCCGTTGTCGTTCGCATCGAAGATCTCATCGGCGACATCGCGTTGATGGAACACGATGATGATGGCGGGCTGCTTGTCACTTTCTGTGATGACTCGAAGGAACTTCCGTTCGCGGCGCGGAAACTGTGGGGACTGATTCTTCTGATGTCGGTTCGCGACCGCGCCACCTCCATTCATTACCATCCCTGGCGGAGCGAGGGGACATTGACGTACATCGTGGACGGCACGCGTTACGAACTGGTTCCACCGTTGACGGAATATGCTGATACGATTGTCGATACGGCCCGATCAATGTTCATCGCTCCCGGCTTCCTGTCGTGGCTTCCGGGTCGCGCTCTCAAACGGACGGCGTGTAGAACGTTGAGTCTGGATGTCGGTGGTTGTGCGATCGTCTGGGATGTGGTGTGTTGGTCGTCTGGCGAACGTCGCGGGATCGAATTCTTCCGTGTCACGCCGCTCGAACCGCGCGCGTCGGTGGAATGATGGCATCTCCCTTCCCCACGGCATGCGTGTTGCACATCCGTCACATCCGGTGAACTACCCTCTTGCCCCAAAGTGGTCATGTCCGCATCCTGTCAGAACCGGCTCCCAGCCGGTCGGGTCTCTCCCCGCTACCAGTTCGGGATGCTATGTGGAAGTCTCGGTTGAGGTTGTCGCTTTGTTCTGATGCACGATCCGGTTGAATGTGTCGCATTGTTAGCGAGCAACGCCGTCAGAGAGCGGACCACTCTGAAGCAAGGAGCGGCAGTAGTCGAAGCTCGTTGACAACCAGACAGCATCAGCCGGATCATGAATGAGAGAACAGACGAGATCGCGACAACTTCAACCGAGATTTCCACACAGCAACTTCGGGATAGAGCGCCCCGCGGAGGTTGCGATTGCTCCCCGCCTTATACGCCGTCACGCTGTTCGTCGGAGCAGCTCTGCTGTTCCTCGTTCAGCCGCTCGTCGGCAAGCTACTGCTCCCGCTCGTCGGCGGCACGCCGAGTGTATGGAACACCTGCATGGTGTTCTTTCAAATCGTGCTGCTTGCCGGTTATCTCTACGCGCACCGTAGCACCGGGAAGCTCGGCGTGCGCCGGCAAGCTGTTTTCCACCTGTTGTTGCTGGTGGTTGTGGTTGTCGTGTTCAAAATCGCGGTTGCCACCACAGGCTCGCCCGTACCCGTTGTCCCCTCGATGCTTCCGGACGATCAGGATTCCTCGCTCATCATGATCGCGGAACTCAGCGCGACGGTGTTTATCGCTGTCGGCGTGCCGTTCTTCGTACTATCCACCACCTCGCCGCTCCTCCAGCGTTGGTTCGCCACAACCGGCCACCCCGCCGCACGCGATCCGTATTTCCTCTATGCTGCCAGCAACGCCGGCAGCCTCGTCGGTCTACTCGCGTATCCGTTTCTCATTGAACGATGCCTCACGCTGCCGCATCAGCAGTGGGTGTTTGCGGGTGGAGTGCTCGGTTACATCGGGCTGGTGTGTGCGTGTGCCCTGACCATTATTCGAAAGCCAAAAGGCGACACACTTCCAACGGCAGCGGCGAAGGCCGAAGAGCAAGCACGCGCGAACGCGAAAGCCGCAGCCGAAGGCGAAGCGAACTCCGACTTCGATTCCGAATTCCGCCAACCACATTCTGACCTTCACCTTTCACCGCGACGAATCGCTTGGTGGGTGGGCCTGGCAGCGCTGCCGTCTAGCTTGCTCCTAGGCGTGACGACACACGTTTCCACCGACCTTGCTCCGGTGCCGCTTCTGTGGGTCGTGCCGCTGGCTCTGTATCTCGTCAGCTTCATTATCGTGTTTGCGCGCTGGCCGGATGGTATTCATCGCGCGGTCGGCCGGTTCACGCCGATGCTGATTCTGTTCGTGGTGCTTACGCTCTTGACGTACGCCGCCGAACCGCTGGCGATCGTTGGCCTCTTGCACATGTTGGCGTTCTTCGGCGTCTGCCTCGTGTGTCACGGCGAACTGGCGAAGGACCGTCCGCCGCCGGAACACCTGACGGCGTTCTACTTCTGGATGTCGCTTGGCGGCGTGTTGGGTGGGCTCTTCAATGCGCTGATTGCCCCAGTCGTGTTCACGCACCTGGGCATGGTCGAATACCCGCTGGCTCTCGTGTTGGCCGCGGCCGTTCGTCCACGTGGCGAGGCCAACGGCCCGCCGCTACGGATCGCGGATGTGCTTCTGGTCTCGGTCCTCCTCGGGCTTTCCGTTGTGTTGGTACTGACCGTCCCGGAGTACGTGAAGGTGCCGCAAGAACCCGACTCATCGGATGCACTTACTGCCCGGTTGCTTCGCGGTGGGCTGATGTTCGGCATTCCCTCGGTGGCCGCGTTCGCGCTCGTCCGCAAACCGGCTCGCTACGCACTCTCGCTCGCCGCGCTCTTTATCGCCGGAGCGTTCGACACCAAACACTTTGGCGAAACGTTGTACATGGAGCGGAACTTCTTCGGTGTGATCCGCGTCACGCGATCGCCGGACGGCAAGTTCACGCGTCTCATTCACGGCACCACCATCCACGGCCAGCAGCGTCTCGACGAAGACGGTTGCCCGCGACCGATGACCTACTACCACGAGAAAGGACCGGTTGGGAATCTGTTTGGCTCGCTGCCGGCAGAACGGGTAAAGCGCGTGGCGGTCGTCGGTCTGGGTACCGGTGCGGTGGCGTTCTACGCGAAGCCGGGCCAACAGTGGACCTTTTACGAGATCGATCCGGCGGTGGTGCGTGTCGCACGCGACACGGAATATTTCCGCTTCCTTTCGAGTTGCCGTGGGTCGTGTGATGTGGTTCTTGGCGATGCCCGGCGGCAACTAGCCAAGGAACCCAACAATACGTTCGACGTAATTATCCTCGATGGCTTCTGTTCCGACGCGATCCCCGTTCACTTACTGACGCGGGAAGCCGTTCGCATGTATGGCTCGAAGCTCGCTCCGCATGGCGTGATGGCGTTACACGTCTCGAACAATCACCTCGACCTGCCGCCAATCATCGCCCGGCTCGCCGACGATCATGACCCACCGCTGGCCGCTTATTACTGCCATGATCTACCGTTTGAGAAAGATCGGCTTGACGGCAAAACGGAATCGCAATGGATGCTCTTGGCGCGAAGTGAAGACGATCTGCTGCCGATGCTTCCGCAACATCAACCACCTCGGCTGGCGCGGTGGGACATGATCTCTCTCCCGCTCCCCATTCCCGTCTTGCCCATTCCCATTGGGCAGCACCCGCCTATTCAGGCGATTCAGTGGACGCGTGCTCCGCGAAGAGCAGACGCTCCGCTGTGGCGCGACGACTTCGCGAACTTGCTGGCAGCGTGGAAGAAACGAGAAGAGTGAGGCGAACGGCTCGGCGTGAGCCCGCCGAGGTCACGCACACTCGGCGGGCTCACGCCGAGCCGTTCGCCATATGCCTGCCTACTGCTGCGCTGTTTCGGGAAGGGTTGGCGTTTCGCTCGTGGCCGCGGCGGGTTGTTCGTTATGCGGCGTAGCGAACACGGCTTGCACCAGCAACAGCCCGGCACCGACGACAAGGCAGCAATCCGCGACATTGAAGACCGGCCATTCGATCCGGTAGAAGTAGAGGAAGTCGCGGACACCGCCGAAGACGAGGCGATCGTACAGGTTCCCAATGGTGCCGCCGAGGATCAACCCCAGCGCCGCCATCAGTCCTCTCTCACGGCATGTGCTCTGCCGCGTTCCCCAAATCACAATGCCGACCGCCGCCAGCACGCTGACGGCGGCGAAAACGCCGTTGGCCAACCCTTTGTGGTTCTGGCCAATGCCAAAGAGTGCCCCGTGGTTCACGCGCGGCATGATCGGAGCACTCCAGGTCTGGAGGCTCGAAAAGCCGCAATTACACAGCGGTGCTTCCTTGTCGAATTGTGCGATGAACTTGAACCAGCCGGGAATCACATCCGATTCGTTCCCCGTGCCGCTGGCATCAGCGAACTGGCCGTCGCGGTAAAGCCAACGGAATACCCCGTATTTGGTGACCTGATCCGCGGACAGGCCAATCACCGCCAGTGTCACGAGCAGCCAACGGTATGTGCGGTCGGTCATTGGTGAATCCGTCCGAGCTGGTTTGGCTGTGTTGAACCCTCGGGTCGGTTGTCGCGCAGTTCTGCACTTTGAAGCAGTTTCTCTGTGATCGCGACAACCTCGACCGAGGATTTCAACACAGCAGGCTGGTTCGAGAGTTCAAAATTCCAAGTTTTAGCAGGACTCCAGAGCCATTCTTTAACTGGAACTTTGAATATTGGGCATTCACTTTGGAGAGACAGGCAAAGTTCACGATAGATCGACTGCGCCGACCAGTCAAGAAACTCAACCCGACCCGTCTAATTGCTATACCCGGATGAGTCGGCAGACTCAACACGAGCCGCGAGGTATTCCCACGGCGGATGGCCTTGACCGCGTGCGGGGGCGCGGGAATGATGCGCCGGGGTGTAAATGTTACGCACGAGCTGTTTTTCTGTTTGTGCCAGGCGCGAGGGTTAGTCCATGAGGCGGGCCGGAATCGCGCTGATCGCCGCCGTGCTGGCACTTGCCGGTTGCAAGAATGCCGGCACGAAATCGGAGGACGATACCAAGTCGCCCGGCGGGGTGGCGTCGCGCACCAAGAAGGAAACCAAGAAAGAAACCAAAGACGGTACATCCACGAAGACCCCTGCTTGGCTCGACGACGTCGGGCGACTCCCGGGTGCCGGGACGAGCGTTCCCAAGGGAACCACCGTCACTGATCCGCGCGATCCGAACTTTGACCCGAAGACTGCGGCCCAGGACGTGCTCGCCGGCCGCGTGCTGACTCCCGACGGCAAGCCTGCGCGGAATATTCTCGTTCGGATTGAGCAGGTCGGCGTGATCCGGAGCGGACCACCCGATAAGACCATCAGTTCAGGCGTTTACACGAACAACGATGGCTATTTCCAGGCACCCGGAAAGCCCGGCAAGACCTACGAACTGACTGCCGATGCCACGACCCAGGACGGTCGGAAGCTGATTGGCGTCGTGCAGACGAAAGTGCCCAACCCGATTTTACTCATTGTCTTGCGCGACGACCTTGCACAACCACCCCCAAAGGGGTCCGACGGCGGGACATTCCCGCCCGAACCGAAACCGAGTGATAAGGTGGGCGATTACATTCCGCCGATGGGCATGACGCCCGCCACACCGCCGAAGCCTGCGGGTGATGACTGGAAGCCCGGCGGAGCCATCACTGGCGTTCCGCCCGCGAGTATCGGCGGAAACACTCCCAAACCACCGGCACCTGTTAGTCCGCCTTCTGGACCGATTCCCGGCGGAATTCCGCCACCGGCCGATCTGACTCAGCCCCCGAATCCAAAGCCGATTAAGCCCGAAAACGTCGCGGATGCGCCCAAACCATTCAGCAATCCGCCGCCTGCGAGTATCCCAGGCGAGCCAGCGGGACCGGCGGTTCCTCCGCTGCCGAAGTTGCCGCCATCGTTCCCATCGCCGGGCGGACGGTCGTCGATGGCTCCGAACGCTAGCAATGCGGGCAAGCTCGCGCTGGTAGACACGCTGGGGCGGCCGTGGAGCTTGGATGCGGTGAAGCCCGGGTCGCTTGTGCTGGTCGAGTTCATGTCCGCGACATGTGTGCATTGTCCGACCGTTATTCCTGTTCTGTCGGACTTGCAGAGCCGCTACGGAGCCAGCGGATTGCAGGTGGCTGCGGTGCTGTGCGACGATGGCTCGCAATCGCAACGAATCGCAGCCGCTGCGAAGTATGGCCGAGACCACAATCTGAACTACGCGATGTACGTGGAACCGGGAGACGCCGGCAGTCTCCGCGACAGTTTGCGTGTGGACACCTACCCCACGGCGCTCTTGGTAGACTCCACCGGTCGGGTGGTGTGGCGTGGACACCCCGGCGAGAAGATTCAACTCGAATCGGCGATCAAGCAGAATTTGGGGAAGTGACGCCTCGCCAATCTCGGTCGTTGTACGAATTCGCCCCTTGTAAGAACTAACAGCGCCAATTCACGCAAGTTAGGGTCAACTCCGACCGATATTATTCCATTGACGACCCTCTCCCACCGCGACATCCGCGCAACTCGCCGTCTCCAACACGTTTCTCTTGTGGGTTTGTGTCCTCAAGGGAGTCGCCCCTGACGCCGAGACTGCTGCTGGAAGCGAGCTTAATTGAGTGAGAACGCGGCCGGTCGCGTTCTCAGTTACCAAACTGATTAAATCGTGCGATTTTTCATCTTGCCGATGGGCAGTTGATTTTCTATGTGCCGTGCGTCATCTTTAAGTTAGCCCACGTCAAGAAGGAGCCGAAGGAGGACTACAAACCATGTGGGATCCACCCCTTGAACACCCGCTGCGGCGGATGTTCGCGGGGCTTGCCGAGCACGCCTTCTTCTCCCATATCGGCGTCGCCGACCCGCCCCTGATCGATTACCTCTCCTCACTCTTAACTCGCTTCATCCATAACGACGAGGTGTATCGCCTCCGTGGCCTTTCCGGCAAACCGCTGACCGAACTGGCCGAAATGGTCATCGAAGCGGAACGCTTGCCGGCCGGCGGCCGCACCCGACGCGACTACTACCGCCACATTGGCGATTTCGCGCTCTTCTGGACGGGACTCTTTCCTGAAGCCGTCGAGCGTTTGCGGTCGCGTGTGTGCAAGGACGCGATCATCAGTTACACGACGCAGGGCAAACGCGGCTACATGATGACCAGCCGCATGGAAGAGGAGGAGCATCACGACGCCGAAGCCGATCTCTTCCGCCGACTGAGCGAGCGGTTCGAGGTGTGCGCGATTGGTTTGCGGAAGGTTCGCGAGGAGTTGGACGAACTCCGCACTCCACCGGGCAGCGGCGGAATCATGGGGTGAGTGAAGCGGGAGCGTCAGTGACGAGGCGGCTCTCCGCCCCGTCACTGACGCTCCCGCTTCGCCAAGTTCGTGAACGCAATCGCTCACATCACAAGCGAGGTGAACTCCTGGTATGTCAGCGGTTCGAGGAACGAGCCGCCGACGAGGAATCCGCCTGGTACCGGCGTGACGTGAGCCACCCGCACCAATAGCGTCTTACTGAACTTGTACGCCGCATTCGCCGAACTCGCGATGCTGATTGCCAGAAGTGCGCCGACTTCCAGACGCCGACTCATCATGATGCCAATCCCGGTCATCGACACGTCGCGAATTTTCAGAGGACCAATTTCCTCTGTCACCTGACCAGCAAAAGTGCAATTTGTCCCCGCACTCACCGCGAGCCGTTCGGCCGCACGGCGGTCTGTTGAGTCTGTCATCTTCGTATCCGTGTATACGACGGGAGAGCGAGTGGCGCATTCTAGCACCGACTTGCGCTCCGTGCGCTTGTTACGGCTTCTTTGGAACCGGTTTGAGGTATTTCGATAATTCGGCCGGGCCCAGTTCCACCTTGGCGCCCGCCTTGGGCACATCCACACCCATTGTCCAGAGAATGCCGTTCACCAGCGACCGTCGGTAGCCTTCTTGTGCGAAACTGGCGTGCAGGTGCGCCCCCGTTAAAGTAAAGGAGCGCCCGCCTTCAGGCCGGTCGTATGCCCATGCGACCACATCCTGCCCGCCGGTGGGTTTGGTCACGGATTTGGGGTTCCATGTTCGCAAGATGGGCGTAACGCCTTTCATTTCTGGAACAAACTGAATCTGGTACAGCCACCCGTCATCGATTTTGAACGTTTTCACGCCAGAACAAACCGGATGGTTGGGGAATGTGTCGAACTCCGTGATCCAGTGTGCTCGTTGGCCTTTTCCCTTCTCCCACGCGCCGCCAGCCCATCCGCGTGCCTTGTCGCCGAAGTCCTTCGGGTAATCAGCCGTCTGGTGCAACTGCACCAAACCGACTTTGGCGTCCATCAAGGATTGCACCTTCGCTGCGCGGTCTTCCTTGATGGCCTGATGCTTTTCGGCACCGTCGAAGTAGAACACAACCGCTTTCGCGCCTGCTAATGTCTCTGGCTTCTTGGGCCAGTCGATTGCCAGCACGGGTGCCACGCCGTTTTGCTTCAGCAAGTCCATGAGCACGGCACACCCGGCGATGTACTCGTGTTCGCCGGGCTTGTAGTAATTCGAACCGGCGATGAGCACGACCTTCGGCGCTTTGGCGTCGGTTGGAAGCAACTCGATAGGCGGATTGTTCTTGGCGGGCGGATCAGCAGGAGTGGCGGCGGAAGCGAGCGCGGAGAAGGCAATGAGTAGGAAAAGGAATCGCATGGGAGAAGACCGGTCAGGTTGTCGGAATGTTCGGGTGTTCGTAGTGACCCGCTTCAGCGGGTCTCGCCACACAGTGGCGACATTCTCTCTCGACCGCACCTGGCGACGCTCCGCGTCGCGACCGGCTGAAGCCGGTCACTACAAACGAAAGCCAAATAGGTATTTGTTCGTAGTGACCCGCTTCAGTGGGTCTCGCCACACAGTGGCGACATTCTCTCTCGACCGCACCTGGCGACGCTCCGCGTCGCGAACGGCTGAAGCCGGTCACTACAAACGAAAACAAATCGTGTCGGGCGGTTTACTTCTCAACCTGATGTGTGGAAGGCTCACGGCAACGCCCCTACCGGTCGTTAACGACGATCAGCGGAACCACGAACGGCGGGGTTGATCCAGACCGCTGATCGTCGTTAACGACCGGTAGGGATAGCGGTGCTGGAACAGCCTTCCTCACGACGCGTGTTACGGAAATCGCTCGGGCGACGCAACATCGCCCTTGTGCAAAGCACGAGCTAAACACACCCGACACAGTGAATCCGCTCAGCCCTCAGCAGGATCCTTGCCGTCAACCCACGGGCCTTCGAGCTTCTGATAAGCCGGCGGTTGCAGCAAGCTGCCCTTGTCGTCGGCCTTCCAGCCCTTGACGTGGTTGGGCTTGCCGCGCTTCTTGCTGCGCGCTTCCCACTGCTGAGCCCAGCTCGCATCGGCTTCCTTCGGCGCGCGTTTTTCCTTGTCCCAGAAGAGCGCCTTGCCAAAGCGGTAGCTTTGCACGCCCATGTTCACCGTGCTGAACGCCGCCGCGCCAAGTTCCGGCGTGCTGAGCGTTTCGCGGTTGCGGTCGCGGACGCACTGGAGGAAGTTCTCCCACAGGAAGTAGGTAGCGTTCCCCGACTTGTCGCTCTTGAATTCGTGGACCGGCTTTTCTTCACCGTTGGTGCTCTTCGGCTTGGCGGGTCCGCCAGCGATGTTCTGGCCGTACACCGAGAATCCCTGAATGAAGTCACCACCGCCGTTGAACTTGATGGTGGCGAGGTGGCCGCGAATCATTTCGCCCAGTTGCACGTCGTTGCACATCGTCGCGGTGACGAGGAACTGGCATCCCTCCTCGTAGTCGGCTACCACGGTGGCCATGTCCGGCACGTCGCGGCCGTCGTACTCCAGGTACAGCCCGCCCGCCCCGACCACGCGCGCCGGGAACCGCAGCCCCATTGCGGCGATCATGTGCGTCGTCTGGTGCACGAAGAGGTCGGTGTACATACCGCCGCCGAATGGCCAGTAGCAGCGCCACTGGGCCCACACGGCGCGGTCGAACGGCATCTCCTTGGCAGTTGGCCCGAGCGGCGCGTCGTCCACGCTCTTGAACTTGTTCCCCAGCCACATCTCCCAGTCGATGGTCTTCGGCGACATTTCCTTGGTCAGCGGGTAGTACCGCCACTGGCCGACGCTGCTGTTGCGGAAGTAGCTGGTCTGCCCCTGCATGACCTTGCCGATGTTCCCGGCCGCGATGTACTCGTGGGCGGCCCGCCAGGTCGGGTCGGCCATGCTCTGCACGCCAACGGTGACCACCTTGTTCAGCTTCTGGGCCGTATCGACCACTGCGATCGCTTCGGCGATCGTCTTGGTCATCGGCTTCTCCATATACACGTCCTTGCCGGCGTGCATGGCGTCAATCGCCATCCGCGCGTGCCAGTGGTCCGGGGTGGCGATACACACCAGGTCCACGTCCTTCTGTTCCAGAATCTTGCGGTAGTCCTTGGTGACGTGTTCCTTGTCGTCCTTGTTCAGCCCGCACTTCTCGGCGGAGGGGTAGAGTCCACGCCCCTTGATGACGCCAGGAACAGCTTGCCCGTCCCACACGTCGCACACCGCGACCGGCTGGACCGGCTTGCCTTCCTTCTGCATCTGCAGGATGACGTCGATGTGCTGCTGGCAGCGACCGCCGACGCCGAGGAAGGCGATGCGAAGCTTTTCGTTGGCGGCCTTCACGCGGCCATAACTGGCCGCGGGCAGGCTCATCGCCGCGCCGACCGCGACGGTGCTGCCGGCGAGGAACGACCGGCGGTTGACAGACTTCTTGGCCATGAGAGGGGTTCTCCATGAGGGTAGATGGCGAACGGCGCGGCGTCAGCCCGCCGAGGGTTCAAGCGTCGGGAAGTTGGCGAACGGTGTGGCGTCAGCCCACCGAGGCTATGTCATCAACCTATTTCTTCTTTTGAGCGAGTAACCACGTGTACAACTCGTCGGTGCCGTAAGCGTTGTCCCAGGAGTTATGCCCGACCTTCGGATATTCGGTATATTTCGGCATCCCACCGGCTTTCTTGATCGCGGCAATCATATCACGCGACCCGGAGACGTTGACGGCATTGTCCGCGTCGCCGTGGAAACACCAGCACGGCAGATCCTTGAGCTTGTCGGCTTTGGAGGTATCGCCGCGGCCACAGATGGGGACGATAGCGGCCCAGCGATCCGGGTGCGCGATTGCGATGCTCCAGGTGCCCATGCCGCCCATCGACAGCCCGGTAAGATACTGCCGCTTGGTATCGACCTTATATTTCTTCTCGACTTCATCGAGCATCGCCAGTGCGCGTTTGGCGTTGGCGGTATCGGCTCCCCAACCGAATCCTTCGGCTCGCGGAATGACCACGATGAAGGGGAAGTCTTTCTCTCGCTTCTTGATTGCCGGGCCGATGCCGACTTCAACCGGCATCTTCCCTTCCTTCTTCGCCTTGGGGTTCTTGGTCTCCCCCGCTCCATGCAGGAAGAGAATGATGGGGAATTCCTTCGTGCCATCGTAGCTCTTGGGCACGAAGACGACATACGGCGACGTGGTCCCGTCGTCGTTTTTGAACGTTTTGTCGATGAAGCCAGTTTTGATCTGTTCGTCGGCGCGAGCGGGCAGCATCGCAACGCCGAGGAGCAGACTGGCTGCTGCAAGGAGGCGAGAGAGTCGCATGTGGAAGCTCCGGGGAGGCGATGGGATAAAGCCTATCAAACCGCCCACGCGACCGCCACAGGCAAGCATAAAGTGGATGGAAACGCAGACGCGGATCGTGATGATTGGCGAATCTCCAACGACAAATATTGCGTGTGTGAATTGGTTGCGGAAGAATCCACATTCTCCTGTGCGACGGCTTCGACACAAGCTGACGCGGCGGAATAGTTGAGCGTTCGCGGGACGAGAAATGATTTGACACTGAAGGGAATTGAGGATGGCCAAGCCGTTCGACGCCACGCTGAACAGCCTGATCGATGCTCACGTCGCGGACTGGGCGGGCTTCCTGGCGGCGCGGGCGGGTGTTCCACCCGGACCGGCCGCATCGCTCGATACCGACCTGTCCGCCACTCTTCAGGCCGACCGGCTGTTCCGCATCGACGGCCCGGCGCCGACCGTACTCCACCTCGAACTCGAATCGACTGGCCGACTCGGCATTCCCGGCGAGTTGCTTCGATACAACATTGCCGCGTGGGGCGTCACCGAACTGCCCGTTCACTCTGTCCTCGTATTGCTTCGCCCAAAAGCGACTGCCACCGATTTGACCGGTACGCTCGACCTCACCGGCGCGAACGGACAGACGTACCTGACCTTTCGCTACACTGTCATCCGGGTGTGGTTGGAAACTGTGGATGTGTTGCTGTCGGCCGGTCTGGGTGTCGCTCCGTTGGCTCTCCTGACGAACGAAGCCGACGCGGATCTGCCCGCGGCGTTCACGCGCTTCCGGGATCGCTTGCGTGCCGCGGCCATTCCCGATAACGTGGAACGCGGGTTACTTGGTTCGATGTTCGTATTGTGCGGTTTGCGGTACACTCCGGCCCGAATCGAAGCCCTCTACCGAGACCTGAGCATGACTCTCGAAGACTCGACAACGTATCAACTGATCCTCAACAAAGGCATCAAGCAAGGTGAAGCCTGGGGTGAAGCACGCGGTCGCCTCGCGGAGGCGTTGGCTCTCGTGTTGCGGTTGGGAGCCAAGCGGTTCGGTCCAGCACCGGCCGCAATCGAAACGGCGCTGCGAGCCATCACCGACCCCGACCACCTGGAGCGTATCGCCGAGCGCATTCTTGACGCCAACGGTTGGGACGATCTCCTCGCCACGACTAAGGCAGACGCGGAGAAATAAACTACCAACGACGCGGCTCGTTCAGATGCTCTCCGAACGACTGGTAGATTATTTCCCTGCCGCTGCCTTAACATGCACGGCTTGCGATATACTCCCGCGCCCCACGCGAATCGAAGCCCTCTACCGAGACCTGAGCATGACTCTCGAAGACTCAACCACCTACCAGTTGATTCTCAATCGCGGAGTGATCGCCGAGGCGCAGCGAGTGCTGTTGATCCAGGGTCGGAAACGGTTCGGCGCACCCTCGCCCGCGACCGAGGCCGCACTTCAGGCCATCACAGACCGCGATCATCTCGAACGCCTCGCCGAGCGTATTCTCGACGCCACCGGATGGGACGACTTGCTCGCCACGCCTTGAGATGCGGCGACAGGAACGCGTCGTCTTTACTTCATCAGCGTTTGCTGACCCCACGGGCATCGAAACGGCCAGTCTTTCGTCAGCACCCACAACGTTGGCACGCCGGGCGGCTCTTTGTGATAGGGCCCCTCACCATCCGTGAAATAAACCACGCCATCCGGGCGATGTTCTGCCAGAAATTCCGGCTCAAAGACCGGCCGCAGATCGGTTCCCCCGCGACCCGCCGCATCCGCGAATCGTCCAGAGAATGGATAGACGCGGTGAATGATCGTATCGCACTCCACCACCGTAAAGCGCGCGAGCTGCGACAACCGCCGGAGTTCCCCCGCGATCTCGTTCAATTCGTTGGTTGACATGCTGCCCGAGGTGTCGATGGCGACCATCAGGCGTTTCGGCTTCGCCACATCGGGCCGGTAGATGCGGCCGGGAATCTCGCCGATGCGATGCCGGAATCGACGATTCGGTCGCGTGTAAGTGGTGAAGGATCGGCGTTGCGGCGTCGCGAAGAGACGTAGAGCCGTCTTCCAGTCCATGCGCGGTTTCAACACAGCGAATTCTTCTTCCAGTTCCTCAATGAAGTTGCCTGGATCGCGGCCCGCGAGCATTCCGCCCGGTCCGCCGAGGCCGTTCCGGGCGCGGTCGCGTTTCACCTGTTCCACCGCACTTGCCACCAAACGCTTCACGCGAATGTACTGGCTTGTATCCGGCCGACCGCCTCCCGGTTTTCGACACACGCCGTGGGTGATGTGCGCATCCACCCACTTGGCCGGCACGGGAATGTTCGCGCCGTTTTGCCTGGCCCGCACGAGCAATTCGTAGCGTTCGAGGGTGCTTTGCCCCGCAGCTAAACCGAACAGCTTGAACATTGTCCACACGGGAGGATTGCCCGGCAGTGGTTCGCGGATGTATTCGTTGGCGCTCACCTCCATCGCCAGTTCCATCAAGTCGGGATGGGCGGGGGCCATGAACTCCGGATCGCTCAAGTGCCCCAACACAACGTGATGAACTTCATGCAACAGCACTCCGCGAACGAACTGCAGGTTGGCGAACTGCCCCTTGATGTCCTTCTGAAAGAAGTAGTCGATGTTGACGTGCAGCCAGACGTGTTTGCCGTGCGCGGAGACAGCCATCACGGGAATGGACGGGTCTTCGATAGCCTGCATCCGCGCGAGCACGGCCGCGTAGTACGGGTACGCCGAGAGAAACTCCGGCCCGTTGACGAAGCTCGTGAACCAGTCGTGGATTTTGGTTGGCATGACTGGGAAGACCTAAGCAGACCCACCCCCAACCCCCTCCCTGCAAGGAGGGGGAGGAAGAACCGGTTTCGGTATCGAGCAGCGACTTGAACCCTATCAGTGCCTCCCCTTCCCTGCAGGGAGGGGGTCGGGGGGTCTTGGGAACCTCACCCAATCCCCTGCCGCTTCAGCGTCGCATCGAGGTCGTGGGGGCCGATATCGCGAACCTGCCGGGCGAACGTAATCAGACTGGTCAGGGCGCCGGGCTTGCTCTTCAGAATGCCCAGATCCGTGGCCGGCCGCGAATCCAGCCACTGCGCCACGGCCTTCGCCAGAATCACCGCCCGGTGGTGCTTCAACGGATCGTTGACCCACGCGGCCACGGTCGCCTGGCGCGTCGTGGTGGCGTACTGGGCATCCGCAATCTGTTCTGGCTTGAGCGGAAGGAGCCGCGCTGCGGCGGATTGCTCGCCAATCGCCAGTTGCACGGCGGACCGCAAGTCGCCGGGCAGATCCGCGATCAGTGCCTCGAAAGCATCGAGATTGAAGGCGCTGGCGTCGATCAGGCGGAGAAGTTCGGCTCCGTCGATCACATCGAGCAACCGGCGCGAAAGTTGGTGAAAGTGATCGGTGTGTCCTTCGTCGCGGAGCGTGCGCAGCCTCGTTTGAAGTGAGCTGTCCGTGTGGTAACGAGAGAGGAGCGGGAGCAACTCGGTGTCGGTGGCTTCGGTCGTGTCGGCGTCCTTCGTCAGTTCGTCGCGCAGCCGCTTCACCCACGCAGGCGGCAAATAGCCGCTGAGCGCGTCGTTCAGAAACAGCTCGTTCTCGCGTTCCTCGTTCGTCATCGCCGAAACGAGCTGCGACACGTACGTCCACGTTCGCGGAGGAACGGTATCGAGCAGGTCATCGTGTGAAACCGCGAGCCGAAGCACGACCGGATGAAGCTGGTTCTGCTCCGCCCAGGCCCGCCAGGCGCGAATATCAGCCCGCACCTTGAGTTGCAAAAAGCGGCCCCGTAATGCTGGGTCCAGCGGCGTCACCTGATATTCGCCGTCCTCGGGGTTGATCGCGGCAAAAGGCACCCAGCCCGGCGGGAGTTCGTATTCGTGAAGCTTTCTGGCGGTGAGTAGTTGGAGAGCGGGCTGTTGAACGGTGCGGTCGGCACGGTTGAGTTCTTCGAGCAGCAGCAGCCCGGCGCCGGAGGTGGGGAGCGAGGATGGCGTCGCGTAGCGCGTGCGGCCGGCTTCAATGATGGGTAGTCCAACGAGGTCCGGCGGTTCGAGCAAACTGAGATCCAGCACCGCGCACTCGATACCGAGATCGTCCGCCACTTGCTTCACCAACTCCGATTTGCCGATCCCCGTTGGCCCTTCGAGCAGAACGGCCCGGTTGGCGCGGTAGGCGAGCTTCAGTACGTCGGCCGCACGCTCGCCAATGGGAATACCAGGCAACGGTTTTGGGGTTCTGGGTGTGTGTGCGTGTGGCGTGAACAACGCACCCGTGCTGGGTGGATTTGTGCTGGAGGTGGGCACGGCCGGTGGAGTCCGTTTCGACGGCATGGCTTCATCCGGAATTTGGCGACTCAGCCCATGATACGGTAGAACCGGTGCCGATTTTGAGGTTCGTAGTGAAGAAATTGATGACGGGACACAGGGAACGCAGCCAAAAGGTAGAATGGCCGCGGTCACTTCTCTATTGGATGCGTGCTCTGTCGAAACCGTGGGTCGGTTGTCGCTGAGTTTGGTTGTTTCGAAGCGGTTTTTACCAAGATCGCGACAACCGACCCACGGTTACCCGAACAGAGCCGCGGCTGGGTTACGGTGTTTGATTTGGAGTAACGCAGGCGGTCCGCGTTAGAATCGATCCATGCGCATCATCGACGCGTGCGACTCGGCAATTGAGACGGTGGCAGTGTCGCCCGACGGGCGGTATGTCGGCGCGTCGTCGAAAGATGCGTTCGGTGTGTTCCACTGGGCAACCGGCGAAGCGGTATTGCACACTCGCTCTCGGAGGGTGGCAGCGCACGGCGGCAGAACGTGCGATCAAATTGCTTTCGCAAAGGACAGCCGATGGGTGATCCGCGGGGGATCCGAACCGCTCGTCGACATGCTGACGAGTTCCGCCCCCCTTGCGCCGACTTTTCGCGGTCGGTTCCTTGGTGGACTGGCGGTGTCACCGGATGGACGCGCGCTCGTTGCCTCCGAGGGTTCAAGCGGCAGCTCAACCCATGCCGCGCTGGCCCGCTGGGCATTGCCGGGGTTTCAATCACTGAGCGGGTTCGAGCATTGGTCGCCACTCGACCGGCTCGCATTCAGTCCCAACGGGCAGTTTCTCGCGGGCATCTGGTCGGGGTACGTTGGTAGCTGGTCAGCGGTTTTTGAACTGCGATTCGCTGTCTCTGGCGGACTGGACCGCCGCTATCAGCCCTTCGGCTGGGCGTTCCCTTCCCGCGGGTTCGTCAGTTTCACACGCGACAGCAGCACCTGCGCGTTTGGCTGGGAAGACGAATTTCATGTCCTCGACATCTCCACCGGCACCAGTCGCTATCTCCGTCGGGTGGAAGCCCAGTTCCGCGATGCGGCATTTACGGGGTCCGGTCAGCACTTCGCCACGGTGGGCGATGGTGGGGTGTTGAAACTATGGGACGTGAAGACGTGGCAGGTGATGCGCGAATACGACTGGCAATGCGGCCCGCTAACGTCTCTGGCATTCACCGCCGACGGCTCGGCCGGCGTTTGCGGCACCGCTGATGGAAGATTGGTACAGTTCGATGTGGATGAATGAGCATGGCCGCTCGCCCCGCAGAGCGAGCGGCTCAGTTTGAATCCCCTCGGCTGCGGTTTACCCCTCGCCGATCATCTTGCGGAACTCGTCTTCGTTGACGATCTTGATACCGAGATTCTTCGCGTCTTCGAGTTTGCTGCTGGGCTTGGGCAGTTCGCCCAGCAGCAGAAAATCGGTCTTCTTCGACACGCTGCCGCTCGGTTTGCCGCCGTAGTGTTTGATTGTCTTCTCGATGCCGACGCGGTCGTAATGTGTCAGTGTGCCCGTGACGACGATGGTCATGCCCGCGAGCGGCTGACCGCCGGCCGGGGCGGCCTTCTTGTCTTGCGTTGTCTTGACACCTGCTGCCTTCAACTCCGCGACGAGTTTCTTGCCGGTTTCGCTATCGAAGTACGCGCGAACATACTTGGCTCGCTCGGGTCCGAAGCCCTTCGTCTTCGCGATCTCCTCGGGCTTGGCGTTCATGATCAGGTCGATGTCGGGGAACGTGTCCGCCAGTGCCTCGGCCATCTCCTCGCCGACGCTATAGATTGCCAGAGCCGCGAGCAACCGGGCCAGTCCGCGATTTTTGCTCGCGGCGATGCCATCGAGGAGCTTCTGCGCTTTCTTGTCGCCGAATTTGTCGAGTGTCAGCAACTGTTCCTTCGTGAGGCGATACAGATCGGCAACCGACTGCACGAGACCAGCTTCAACGAGTTGAATCGCGACTTCGCGCCCCAGCCCGTCGATCTCCATCCGCGTCTTGCGGGCGTATCCTTCCAGGCGCTTCCACATTCCGCCGGAACAGGACTCCGAATTGCCGCAAATGAAGTTGTAACTGTTCGCCGACTCTTCCTTGATGACAGGTCCGCCGCACTCCGGGCAAAACTCCGGCCAGGTGATGATCTTCTCCGTACCCTTACGGTCGGACTTGATGACATCCACCACTTGCGGAATGATTTCGCCCTTCTTTTCGACCACAACGGTATCGCCGATGCGAACGTCCTTCTCCGCCACCCATGACGCATTGTGCATGCTGGCGTGCGTGACGGTGGTGCCGGCCAGTTCCACCGGCGGATCGAAGGTGGCGACCGGCGTCAGTTCGCCGAACTTACCGATGTGAAACTCGACAGCGCCGAGCTTGGTGATGCCCTGTTCCGCTTCAAACTTGAACGCCTTGCACCACTTCGGCACTTTCGCGGTGTAGCCGATTTCCTCCCGCTGCGAGAAGTCGTTCACCTTGATGACCATGCCGTCCGTGTCATAAGGAAGTTCCTTCCGCTTCATGCGCCATTCGTTGCAATACGCGAGTACCTCGTCGATGTTCTTGCAGAGTTTCTCGTGCGGATTGACCGGGAAGCCAAACTTCTTGACCGTGGTCAACAAGTCTGTTTGCGATTTGATCACCGCACCGTCCGTGGCCCCAACACCATACGCGCAGAAGGTCATCTTGCGTTTGGCGCACTCCTTGGGATCGAGCAGGCGGAAGGTACCGGCGGTGAGGTTTCGCGTGTTCTTGTACGGGTCTTGCTTCTTAGCCCCGGGTTTTTTGTTGTTCTCTTCAATCTCTTTGTTGAGCCGGGTGAGTTCCGACTTGTTCATGAAAACTTCGCCGCGAACCTCGAACACTTTCGGCGGCTTGTCGGTTTTCAAGCTGAGAGGAATCGCCGCGATCGTTTTGACGATGTGTGTGACATCATCGCCAACAGTGCCGCTTCCGCGTGTGGCCGCGAACGCCAGCTTGCCGTTTTCGTAGGTCAGCGACATCGAAATGCCGTCGATCTTCAGCTCGACCATGTATTCGACGGTGGCCTTGGAACCGACTACTTTTCGCACATCCGCGTCGAACTTCTTCAAATCGGCTTCGTCGTAACTGTTGTCGATCGACAACATTGGATGTTTGTGCGTGATCTGCTTGAAGCCGGGGATCGGCGCTCCGCCCACCCGCTGCGTGGGACTGTCCGGTGTGGCCAGTTCCGGGTGCTTCTTCTCCAGTTCGACGAGTTCCTGGAGCAGTTTGTCGAATTCGCGGTCAGAAATGACCGGCGCGGCCTCCACATAATAGAGGTAGTTGTGGTGGTCGAGCTCCTTGCGGAGTTCCGCAGCGCGATCGGCCGGTGAAATAGCGGTTGCGGCTTTGGCCACGGGCGTACCCTCGGTTGGAAATAAAGTTAGAGTGGAGTAGTGATGTGAGGGATTCTGCCCGGAAACTCTCCTCTCTGCAAGGTTGGTGGTTTGGCCAATTGAATTGCTCTGTTGAAAGCTTGGGTCAGTCGTCGCTCAGTTTGTTTTTTTCGTAGCGATTCTCTCCAAGTTCGCGACACCCTCCCAGGCTCTCAAGCAGAGCTCGAGTGAATAAGATAATTTCATGGCGACTGTTTTTCTCGATTGGCACGAGTATCCGCCGGCGGAAGTGAGCGGAGGAGCCGTAACCGTCGGCAACTTCGATGCGGTTCATCGCGGGCACCAGGCGCTGGTCGCGGCAACGCGACACCAGGCGGAAACGATTGGCGGACCGGCGGTGGTCGTGACGTTCGATCCGCCTCCCCATCAGGTGCTTCACCCCGGCTCCGAACGTCCTCCGCTCACCACCATTCCGCAACGGTCGGCGCTGCTGCACTCGCTCGGTGTGGATCAGGTTGTGGTGTTGCGAACCAGTCCGGCATTGCTTGCTCTGAGCGCTGAAGCGTTCTTCGAGGACGTGATTGCCCGGCAACTTGGCGCAAAGGCGGTAGTGGAGGGCTATGATTTTCGTTTTGGCCGTGGCCGCTGTGGCACAAACGATATCCTTCGCACTCTCTGCACCACGGCGGTGATCGCATTTGAGGAAGTGCCGCAACTGACGTTCAACGGCGAGCCGGTGTCGAGCAGTGGCGTGCGAGCAACGCTCGCGAGTGGCGACGTGGCGCGAGCGGCGGGGTTGCTCGCACGCAATTACCGGATTACGGGGACCGTGATTACGGGGGCAAAGCGAGGACGCACCATCGGTTTCCCCACGGCCAACCTCGACAACGTGCAGACCTTTCTGCCGGGCAATGGTGTTTACGCCGTGCGCGCCTTCGTCGATGGTCGCGACTGGCCCGCCGCCGCGAACATTGGCCCGAACCCCACTTTCGGCGAGGACGCCCGCAAGATCGAAGTTCACTTGATTGGCTTTTCCGGCGATGTGTACGGCAAGTCGATGGAAGTGGAATTCATCGCCCGGCTCCGCGACACGCGGCCATTTGGTGGAGCGGCGGAATTGAGCGAACAATTGAAGAAGGACATCGAACACGCCAAGCGTGTTCTTCAGGCGGAATAACCCAGAACGCGGGTGGACAATGAGCGACTTACGGGCGCGCGTCGAGGACGCACTCAAGAACGAAATTGCCCCCGCACTCTTGCTGGACGGCGCGGGCATCGAAGTGCTCGATGTAACCGACGGTATTGCGTCGGTACGGCTCACCGGCGTTTGCGCCGGTTGCCCCGCCACCATCATGACCGTACTCACGTCTCTCGAAGAGGAGCTTCGCAAGAAAGTTCCAGAAGTGGAAATTCTCGAAGCGGTGCCGTGAGCCCAGTCCGTCGAGATAGAGGAGTATCCATGTTCCTCGGCTACAACACCAACGGCTTCGCTCATCACCGGCTCGAAGATGCCATCGCGATTCTGGCGGAACTGGGCTACGGCGGAATCGCCCTTACGCCAGATGTGAACCACCTCGACCCCGACCAGATCAACTACGCGGGACGCGTGGCACTGACGCGTGGATTGCTCCTCCGCGCGCCACTCCGCTGCGTCATCGAAACCGGCGCGCGGTTTCTGCTCGATGCCCGCAGTAAACATCAGCCCACATTGCTCAGCCCCACCCCCGACGAACGCCAAACGCGCCTCGACTTCCTGTGCCAATGCACAGATCTCGCGCACGCCCTTCACGCCGATTGCATCAGCTTTTGGTCCGGGACGCCAACCGATGGTACTCCCTCCTCCGAATTAATGAACCGACTTGTGGACGGCTGCAAACGACTCGCGGACCACGCCGCTGAGCGAAATATCCGGCTTGCGTTCGAGCCTGAACCAGGGATGTTCATCGATACGATGGACAAGTTCGCGGACCTGCACGCCAAGGTGAATCATCCTGCCTTTGGCTTAACGATCGACGTCGGCCATCTGGTGTGCAATGGCGAACTGCCGGTCAGCAAGTTCCTCACGGACTGGAAGCACGTCCTGTGGAACGTCCATATCGAAGACATGCGGTCCGGAGTACACGATCATCTGATGTTCGGCGAAGGCGAAGTGGACTTCGCCGATGTGTTCGCTGGGTTGCGGACCGCGGGGTACAGTGGTGGGGTGTATGTCGAACTGAGCCGCCACAGTTACGACGCGGTGAACACCGCCCGCAAGGCAAAAGCATTTCTCGCTCCCTACTTCACTCCCGGATAAACTGAACCCACCCACACCGGGACCGCCGGTTGAAGTTAGCGATAACTGCGGCGTTACGCCGTGGATGGTTTACAGTGCCGATCAGTTGGAGAGCTGCACGGCTGCGAACGCACAGGTAGCACGCCGCCGCGCAGCGGGTGCCACAGGACGAGAGTAGCCCCGGCGGTTCCGGTGTGAGTTTTTAGTCATGAGAACTGCCGGCCAGATGAGTTTGGCTGGTAGCAGAATCCTGTGGCGTTTGGGTCTGTCGAATTCGCAGCGAAAGTAGGAGTTTCGCTGAGCCTGCCCAGAAGATGTTGGCAAATCTGACACCCACTTAATCCTCGATTCTCACTCCGTTCTATGACCGTACTTGCGTTGCACCGCTTCGATACAATTATATTAGTTTTAATAATTATCTATTCTGTTACACTTCGGTTTACCAGGACTTCCTCGGCGTGCCAATAGGCCAGCGCCAAAGCAGAGCCGACGCCGTTCTGTCAGCTAACTGCCGGTGGTGCAGACCTCCATGCGTCTGCTAGTCTGTCCATTCTCCCCAACTCCGTGTCGCTTGCTTTCTCGGCGTATCTCCTCTGGCAGGCCCAGTGGCAGAATTTGTCTGCAAATTGTCAGGGTTGTCGGGAGTAGGCTCACGGCCCTCGTCCCCTCAACAACTCTGCTAATCTTCCCCTGTTTTCCGCTATTTTCCGCTGGTTTCCGGTTTTTGAGCGTCTTTTCTGTGTCGTCCGGTGTCGTCTGGTGTCAGGTGTCGAGCCGTTTTTCCGCGGTCTGGGTGTGGTGCCGGTCAACTGACCACAGCCGAAGGTTCGCGTCATGACGGCACATGTTCGACCACCAGCTGCCTCTCAACACAACAACACGCCTGCCAGAGGTCTTGTTCGAGCCTGTCAACTGCCTGAACTGCCACCGTGGCCGAGAAGTCCGGTTGAGGAATAGTTTCCATAAAGACTTTTCGTCGCGAACTTCAAACATTGAGGGGAGAACAGCGGTTCACAACCTATTATCACGCGACTCTCAAGAGCCCACAAGGGGAACACCCACCCGCGGCACGGTCCGCGGGTGGGTGTCAGGAGCCAGTTCGGCCGAGGTCGCGATTGGTCGCTATTCCGAGACGGCTGGGAAAGGGGGATTCAGACCCGTCGGGCTGCCGCCGAGGCCGGCGAGCAAGTGACCCTGGCGGTTGCTGCGGTAGAAGGTGTATTCGGTGCCGTAGCAGGATTTATCCGCGGGGTGAAGAAACACCCCCATCGAACCCCATTTGCTCTCCACCAGGACGGGTTGGCCTTCCGACACGTAGCGCACCACAGCCGTATGCGAGATTGTTCCGTTTTGTCGATAAACGACGAGATCGCCGGCGTGTGGTTCGTTGACTTCGCCGTACCCGTTCTCCTTGACGATCAAATCCACATCGTCCGGCGACAGCAGGAACTTGCCCCCCGCGAACACCCAACCGTGGCAGTTGGAATGATCAGCGGGGCCGCTCTTGCGAATCACTTGCTCGCGTAACCGCGTGTCGCGTAAAGTCTTCTCTTCGGGACCGGCAAGTTCGCTCTCCGGGCGCGGGGCAATCGCCTCCTTTAGGACAATCCGCGTGCCGCGGTCGGTCGTCGCTTGGGGCCCCTCGACGGGCCGCGACGGCGGGCGATCAACGGCGATTTCCAGCCCCTTCATCGCCTCATCGAGTTCCACCTGATCGGCTTGCTCGAAGGCAACTCCTCCCCCAATGATGACGGCCAGCCCGCCAAATGTGAGTAAGCACCAACGGGGGACGGGTTTGCGGCAGTACATCACCAGCGAACTGATCTGCCGGATGACCCAGTCGAAACTGAGAAGAGCGACGAGCAGCAGCACGCCAAATACGCATCCGGCGGCCCGAAAAGCCAGTTCCGGTCGCGTGAACGCTGACAAGCCAGCCACAACCGCACTGCAAATCAGCACCGTGGCCGTCGCCCGAAGCCAGACGCGACCTCCACTGCGCCCCAGAGCCAGGTTCAGCCCTCCAGCGAGGAACAAACCCAGGCCAATGGCGAACAGAGTGAAAAAACGATCAAAGTGTTCGAGTGACATTTGATCGGGATCCGATGTGTCGGGATGGGGTAGGCAGCTTTTGAAACTCCCGACACTGCCATATTTAACACCGGATTAGTGAAGAGGTAGTGAACCGCGGCTGAGAGAATGATTGAAGGACGAACTCCGATAAATGAGAAGGGCCTGGAATTGCCCCGATGAAGGAATCGGAAGGTGGTGATTTTCTGGCAAAAGCACGATTTCCGCGGCTCGCCAAATGTGAGAAAGAGAGCCTTCCCCTTCTTTGATGAAATGCGAATGATAAATGTATGAACCGGATCGACGGGGGGGGAAGTGGTGGCGGTATAAGGAAAGAACCACATTGCCTGGAGTGAATGCGTGCGTCGCGGTTGGTTCATTCTATTGCTTGCTGTTTCTCTGATCGGGGTGGGCTGCGCCGAACCACCACCACTGGAGTTCGTGTCGACGCAGGACAAGTTCCGGGTGCGGTTTGGAAGTGTCCCAAAGATCAGCGAGAAGAAAGCCAGTGGGCTGAAAACCACCGTCTACGCACACAAAAGTGCCGAGGGCGCTCTGAGCGTGACGGTGCGGGAAATGCCGATTCCGGATGATGATCCACCGGATCGCGTACCGCTCTATCTGGCTCAGGTGCGAGACGACATGATCCGCACTGCGCACGGTACAGCGATTTCGGACTCCTCCACCACACTCGCGGGTAAGTATCCCGGCCGCATTTTCGCCGCAAGACTCGGCGGCGACCAACTCGGCTTGATGCGTGTTCGCATTTACTTGGTTGGCAAACTGCTCTACCAAGTCATGGCGATCGGAACGGAAGATTACGTGAACTCGCCAGCCGCGACGACGTTTCTGGAATCGTTCATGGTGACGGAGTAACCCCGACGCAAAGTGCAGCGTCCATATCCTTTCTGAATGAGTCTTACGCGCTTCGTTCTTCGTCTTGCACTCGGAACCCGGTTGCCGATCACATCGGGTGAGTTGCGTCTGCACGGTCCACAGGCACCGGTCACGATTCGCCGCGATCAGTGGGGCGTCCCGCACGTGGATGCCACCAGCGAAGCGGATGCGTATTTCGCGTTCGGCTTCTGCCAGGGCCAGGATCGCGCGGGGCAGCTGGAGGTGCTCTGGCGACTCGTTCGCGGACGACTGGCGGAGTGGGTGGGGCCGGTGGCTCTGGTCGCGGATCGCATGAGTCGGCGCATCGGCTTTCGTCGCGCGGCGGAGGCACAACTTGCGGTCCTGGCGCCCGAAGTACGCGCCGCGTTTGAGTCGTTCGTCAATGGAATGAATGCGGGAACAACGCACGGGTTGCCGTCCAAGCCGCACGAGTTCGCCATCCTTGGCGGCACGCCAAGTACCTGGGATGCCGCCGATGTCTTGGGGCTACTCAAACTGCAATCGTTTCTGCTGCCATCGAACTGGGACGTGGAACTGGCCCGCTTGCGGATTCTGCTGGAAGACGGCGCGGATGCGCTCGTTGCGCTTGACCCGCTCGTCGTGACCAAAGAACAGACCGCTCCGCCCTCCCGAACAGGAGGTCTTGAAGCCCTCGCCACTCACCTCACTGCCGATCTCGCAGCTCTTCAGGCCTATCTCCCTCGCGGGGGTGGTTCGAACAACTGGGCGGTTTCTGGAAGTCGCACAGAATCAGGTAAGCCACTCCTGGCGAGCGATCCACACCTTGCGCCGAACTGCCCACCGCCGTGGTATCTGGCACACCTTCGCACCCCGCAGTGGGAAACAGCCGGCGCGGCCCTGGCCGGTACGCCAGGCATCGCCATCGGACACAACGGTTTCGCCGCGTGGGGCGTAACTGCAGGGCTCACCGACAATACGGATTTCTTTCTCGAAACACTTGGTCCTGATGGCCAGTCTGTTCGTCGGCCCGACGGAGGATTCGAACCATGCGAAGTGCGGACGGAAATCATGCGTGTGAAGGGTCAACCAGATGCGGTTGAGGAAGTGGTCATCACTCCGCGCGGGCCAATTCTCACGCCACTGTTGCCGAATCAACCATTCGCACTTTCGCTCGCTGCAATCTGGCTCGAACCGCGGCCGGTTGTCGGCTTCTTTGGCGCTCCTGCCGCGCGCTCCTTCGATGAATTCCGTCGGCACTTCGCCGCGTGGCCGGTTCTACCGCTAAATGTGATGTACGCGGACACCGAAGGGACGATTGGTTGGCAACTGGTGGGCGAAGTCCCGATCCGACGCGGCGGGCGTGGGATTCTCCCCCGACCGGCGGATCTACGCGATTCCGGTTGGGCCGGCGCTGTGCCATTCGACGCCATGCCCTTCGTGAAGAACCCGGAGTGCGGCTATCTCGCGACGGCGAATGACCCGCCGGATTGGGCAACTGGACCCACCCCCCTCCCTGCCGGGAGGGGGGAGAAAAGCATCGAAGGTTCCGATTCGTTTGTCAGTTCCCAAAGCGTGTCTTGCTCCCCCTCCCAGCAGGGAGGGGGCTGGGGGGCGGGTCTTGAGAATGCAGAGAGGGGAGCGCGGAAGGCGGATTCTTCTGAATCTCGTCCTTGGCTCGGTTGCGACTTCATCGACGACTACCGCGCTCGCCGAATTCGCGAACGACTGGCCGAACGCGATTCCGGCTGGACGCTTGCGGACCTTGCGGCGATTCAACTCGATGTGCAGTCCATTCCCTGGCGCGAGATGCGCGCCAGCGTATTGTCGCTCGTCCCAGAGAATGCCGACGCCCGCGCGGCGCTCAACCTGCTCGGACCGTGGGACGGCCGCATGGATACGGAATCGCCTGCGGCTGCGGTATTTGAACTATTCCTAGCGGAGATGTGCGTTCGCGTGGCGAAAGCGAAAGCACCCAATGGTTGGCGCTCGGCGGTTGGTGAAGGAGCGATTGGCATTCTCGGCCACAACCTGTTTGCAGACCGTCGCGTCGCGCATCTGTCGCGTCTCATCCGGGAGCAACCGCCGGGGTGGTTCGAGTCGTGGTCAGAGGAGATGGAATCGACGCTGGCGGCCGTGGTGCGGAAACTCCATCGTGAAGCCGGGCCAGGACCGGCGTTCTGGGCATGGGGCCATTTGCGCATGTTGCGGTTGGATCATCCGCTATTTGGTCGACATCGGTGGCTCGGGCCAGCGTTCAATCGCGGGCCGATTCCGTGGGGAGGCGATGCCAACACCGTTAGTCAGGCGGCCATCCGTCCCGCCGACCCCACCGGTTTCGTGCCGAATATGGCCAATCTGCGAACGGCCTTCGATCTGAGCGACTTGCAAAAGAGCACGTTTGTGCTCTGCGGTGGGCAGTCCGGCAATCCGCTGTCGCCACACCACGCAGACCAACTTCCGCTGTGGCAACGCGGCGAGTCGTTTGTGATGCCGTGGGAGCAGGCTGCTGTCATCCGCGCTGCGGTGGATACACTGCGACTTCTTCCCGCAAGCGGTGCATGAGGAGTTCCAGGTTTACTTGGTTGCAACTGAGAGGGGAGTGGCAAGCCGCCCTTGCACCAGCGGCGTCAAGACTTCCTGATTGAGGCGCAGAGTGAAGTGCTCGGCACCCACCACATTCACGTGATGCGAGTCGATAAACTCGTCGTCGGCGAGCCATCGGCGTGTGTCCACCAGTGGCACGCCGGACTCCCGACTGAGGTTCCGGCAATACTCCTCGACCCGTTGAAGTCCTTCGGGTGAATACCAGCTCCGGAACTCACTCCCCTCCGGGCTGAGAATCAACACCACCGCAATACCCCTGTGGCGGCAGAGTCGGAGTAACTCTCGCATTGCGCGATCGGAAAGGTCCGTGACCGTGAGTTGCTGCAGCGCGGGGCGGTAGTCAGTGCGAGCCTTGTCTGTTTTCAGCCTTGCCTGAGCGGGATCAGGAGGGGAAAGTTTCGCCCATCCGCCGAGCGGGTTCAGACGGAACCGGTCTTCTTCAAGTTCGGCGTCGGGCACCCATCCCGGCACCCGGGATGCGAACAGGCGCCGGTACTTGTAACAGGGAGCCAGGTCGCGACGCACGAAGTCGCCGTAGACTTGGAACGGATGGTGCAGTCGGCGCGTGATCGAAAGGTCGCGGATGTTCGCCGTGGAGTACAGGATCGACTGCTTTTCGTCTCCCAACTGCGGTGGCATGATTTCAATGACCAACCACTGTGGGCGGATCCCCTCGCGAAGCAGCCGCCGCAGAACCAGCAGGTTCATTCCCGGCCCGGCTCCCAGGTGAGCGAAGTTGAACACCAACGGCGCCTCACCGTTCACGGCTGGAAGCGGCGGTAACTTTTCCGGAGCGAAGTTGTCCACCATCCGGGAACTGCCGATCAGCAGACACAGCGGACGGTTCGGCCCTTCCGCCATGCGTTCACGCAAGGTCGTCAGCCGCTCGACGTATTCCGAATCCTGCACTTCGGGATGTTGCGACACCACGGCGGCGTTCAGGGCGAACTGGATCGCCGCGAAGCCAAGGAGAGTCCAGAGAACGGCGGGTCGAGCACGCTCGAACTGACGGCGTTGAGTCCTCATTGCGGGTGTCCTTCCAGATAGTGAGTCCGCCGATCGAATCGAATCAGAGTGTGCTTTGTTGAAACCTCGGTTGAGGTTGTCGCCGGGCCTGGAGAAACCTCCTCAAGGAACCAGGCCCAGCGACAACCTCAACCGAGGTTTCAACAAAGCAATCAGAACTGAAAGTAGATGAACGTCTTGGTGGTGCCAGGCGCCAGCATCAACGCCAGCGAGAACGCGGCTGCGTACCCCAGACCCTGCATCGGTCCCGCTGGCCGCGCCACGAGCGTCTTCCAGGCACCGGTGTAGACCAACGCATGTCCAATGGCGAATGCCGCCAGCGTGTACCACAAACTCAACGCCGGCAGAGGTGCGGATAAACCATCGTGCGGAATTGCCAGCCGGGCGAGCATTTCCCAGGCAACGCCAAATGACGGCGCCCGGAAGAAGATCCAGCAGCACGCGACACACAGAAAGGTCGTCAGCCAGCGGAGCACAGTTCCGGGCGCGCTCGTCAGTGCTGCATCCAGTGCCGGTCGGCTCTGACAGAACTCCCGGAACAATCGATGCACGACCAGCAGGAAACCGTGCAGGAATCCCCAGAAGATGAATGCCCAGCTCGCACCATGCCACAAGCCACCCAGCAACATCGTGATCATCAAGTTGCGGCACACAAACCAACGACCACCGCGGCTACCACCCAGTGGGATGTAGAGGTAGTCGCGTAGCCAGGTGGAGAGCGAGATGTGCCAGCGCTGCCAGAACTCGGCGACATTGGTCGCGACGTAAGGCATGTCGAAATTCCTGGTCAACTTGTAGCCCAGCATGTGAGCGGCGCCTATCGCCATATCCGTATAGCCTGAGAAGTCGCAATAGATTTGCAGAGCGTAAGCCAGGGTTGCCAGCCAGGCCGCGCCGGAACTGTAGGTGGTCGGGTCAGCAAAGACGGGAT